>Ga0310830_100101_pt1 | contig 148873 bp, 144 predicted proteins | sample WT_ome_5_FD_201301 | JGI IMG/M metagenome (GOLD analysis project Ga0310830, IMG submission 201301) | Sorghum-adapted microbial communities enriched on wild type (WT) sorghum from Joint BioEnergy Institute, Emeryville, California, United... ... | reverse complement strand
CGTCCAGAAAATCACTGGCAAAAACAACACCACACCCGCCAAACGGGAAAACACGGGCATGGCAAAAAACCAAACAACAAACAAAAACCACCAAACACACTATTGAGTTCTCAAACAACACACCCGCCCGGCCGCGCAGCGAATCCGCGGCGTTTAAGCCGCGTACTTCACAGTGCGGACGGAGAGGAACCCACCGAGGTGGGATTCCCTTGGGAGGGCCGTCGCGCTCGGCGGTTTTTCTCCGCGTCGCGACGACGGATCAATAAGTTACGTCAGCGCTAACGAAGAGTCAAACTGGCTGGTCAGAGCCGATTTTCTGACTCCTCGCCGGGCTGCCCCGGCCACCGCGTGGGCGGACCGAGCGCGACACTCATCCAACGCGTTCGACACCCGCGATGTTCCGCTTGCCCCGACGCAGCACCAACCAGCGGCCGTGCAGGAAGTCCGACGGCTGCGGCGTCCAGTCGTCGCGTTCGATCCGGACGTTGTTGACGTAGGCGCCGCCCTCGTTGACGGTGCGCCGGGCCGCGCCCTTGCTCGACACCAGCCCGCTGGCCACCAGCAGATCGGTGATGGTGTCCGGTCCGCCCGGTTTGAGCTGGGCGACCTCGTGATTGGACGCCTCCCGCAGCGCGGCCGCCAGCGTCGCCTCGTCGAGCCGGCTCAACTCGCCCCGGCCGAACAGCGCCAGGCTCGCGTGCTCGACCGCCTCGGTGGCCGCTTCGCCGTGCACCAGGGTGGTCATCTCGCGGGCCAGCCGGCGCTGCGCGGCGCGCTCGTGCGGCCGTTCGGCGGTCGCGGTCTGCAGTTCCGCCAGTTCCTCGGCGGTCAGGAAGGTGAACCACCGCAGGTAGCGGATCACGTCCGCGTCGGCGGTGTTGATGAAGTACTGATACCAGGCGTACGGGCTGGTCATCTCCGGATCGAGCCACAGGCTGCCGCCACCGGTGGACTTGCCGAACTTCTGGCCCGACGAGTCGGTCACCAGCGGCGTGGTCAGCGCGTGCACGGTCGCACCGGTCTTCTGGCGCACCAGCCGCACCCCGGCGATGATGTTGCCCCACTGGTCGGACCCGCCGACCTGCAGTCGGCAGTCGTACCGGCGGTACAACTCCAGGTAGTCGTTGGCCTGCAGCAACATGTAGCTGAACTCGGTGTAGGAGATCCCCTCGCCCTCGAGCCGGCGCCGCACGGTGTCGCGGTCGAGCATCACGTTGACCGAGAAGTGCTTGCCGATATCCCGCAGGAACTCGATCGCGCTGAGGTTCTGCGTCCAGGCCAGGTTGTTCTCGACGATCGCCCCGGTGGGCGAGTCGTCGAACTCGACGAACCGTTCCAGCTGACCGCGGATCCGCTCGGCCCACTCGGCGACGGTGTCAGCGTCCTGCAGGGTGCGCTCCCCGATCTCGCGGGGGTCGCCGATCATGCCCGTCGCTCCCCCGGCCAGCACGATGGGCCGGTGGCCGGCCCGCTGGAACCGCCGCAGCGTCAGCAGCGGGATCAGGTGCCCGGCGTGGAGGCTCGGGGCGGTGGGATCGAAACCGGAATAGACGGTGACCGGCCCGGCGGCCAACTCGGCCGCGAGCGCCTCCCGGTCGGTCGACTGGGCGATCAGCCCCCGCCACTCCAGTTCGTCGAGGATGGACGTACCCATGACGTCGATCTTCCCGCACTAATCGCTGTGACCCGGAGCCGGTGCCCGCGGACTGCGCCGATACGCCGACACCTCGGGCCGCCCGGCCAGCCACATCCGCCACGGCCGGTCGGCCGCCTTGCTCACCCCCACCCGGGGACCGGTCACCCCGTCGCGCTGCTCGCCGAGCACCAACCGGATCGGGCTGGCGGGATCGAACAGATCAATCCCGTTGTCGTCCATCGTGATTCCCAGCGCTGCGCACAGATTGCCCGGTCCGCGGGCCAGCGCCGCGGGTTTCACCGCCCCGCCCCGACGCGCCCGGGCGGTCTCGAGCCCGGACTCGATCGCCGCGGCGCGCAGCAGCACCGCGCCGGCCACCCCGTCGGTGGCGCACACCACGTTCGCGCACACGTGAATGCCGTGGCTACGGTAGGTGTACATGCGCCCCGCCGGGCCGAACATCACCGCGTTGCGCGCACCCGGTCCGCGATAGGAGTGCGACGCGGCGTCCGGCCACGGCCCGTCCGGCGGCCCGCCGTAGGCCTCGACTTCGACGATCATCGCGGTCACCGCCCGGCCGACCAGCGTCGCGCCCAGCAGACGCCGGGCCGCGGTGAGCGGGTCGACCTCCAACAACTCGGCGCGCACCCGAGCGATTGTGCCTGCGGTGCCGGTCCGGGACAGCAGGGAGCTACCCGGTACGGCCGGACGCCCGGTCGAGCATCCGCTGGTGCTCGGCGTCATCGGTGATGGTGACCGCCTCGTCGATCAGCAGCACCGGAACCCCGTCCTCGATGCGGTAGGCGCGGCGCAGCCGCGGGTTGTAGAGGAACTCGTCACCCACCACCAGCAGCGGACCGCGGTCCTCGGGGCAGACCAGGATGTCGAGCAGTTTCTGATCGAGCACCGTCACCTCTGCGGCAGGTTGATGCCGACGTCCGGCAGGATGATCGGCGTCGACACGGCGGGTGCGTTCGAACCGATCGACATCTGTGCCTGCGCCTGTTGTTTGCGCTGATAGGCGATGGTCTCCTTGAGCGCCTCGATCAGCGGGATCTGGTTGGGCCGCGCCTCCAGCGCCTCGGCCAGCGCCACCGCGTTGGCGTACGACGGGCGGAACCCCTGCCTGCGCAGTTTGACCGCGTCGTCGATCAGCTTGGAGATCTGCCCGCCGCCGTCGCCCTGCCGGTACTCGCTGTGGATCTGCGCCAACAGCGCGTCGGCGTTGATCCTCGGCGGCTCCGGGTGCTCGCGCTTGCAGTCCCTGCCCGTGCAGCTCTTCGGCTTCTCGTCCGCGGCGACCGGGGTCTCGGTGGGCTCGGCGGGCTGGGCCGAGGCGGTCACGACGCCCGGTCCGGTCGTCAGGCCGAGCACCAACACGCCGCCGCCGACCAGCCGCCACCAGGCGAAGCGATCAGTTCTCATCCCACCTCCAGTGCGTGGCCACCACCGGTGTCGCGCCCGTCCGGCGGACGGTTGCCGCCAGCGGGAGCCTAACAGCGGACCACCCGTCCGGCATGTCACCGCGATCCGGTCCCGGCGAGCTCGGTGCGCACCGCGACGGTCAGCCGCTTGTACCGATGCGTATCGGGGTCGAGGTACCACGCGTTACGTGACGGCTTGGGAATGCCGGCCGCCTGCAGCGGCCCCACCAGCGGCCGGTAGGAGGCGCTCAGCGCCATGTCGCGCACCACGTGCACGACATCCGGCGGGTTGCCGACCGGCAGGTCGGCCAGCGCCTCGGTCAGATCCGCCGACGGGATGCTGCCGCCGGGGCGCAGCGCCAGCGCAGTGACCGCAAGCCGCCGGTCGCCGACGTCGACCGGATAGGTCACCGCCAGGTCGACGGCGTCGAGCCGGCCGACGGCGTCATTGACCGCCGAGGCGTACACCACGCCGCGCTCGGTGTGGATCACGTTGCCGCGGCTGTCGACGAGCCAGTAGTCGCCGTCCTCGTCGCGCCGGAACAGGTACTCGGTGGACACCCAGATGTCGGCGGGGGCGAACACCCCGCGTTTGATCGAGGCGGTCGGGTCGAACGGGCCGCGCGGACGCGCCAACAGCACCCCGACCTCGTTGGTCTCGGCCCGCCGCACGAAGCCCTGCTCGTCCTCGAGGATGAGGTCGTGCTCGGGGTCGTAGGCGGCCAGCGCGACCTCGCCGCCGCCCGGCAGCGGCCGGCCCTTGCTGCCCACCTTGGCGCCGGACACATTGGCCAGCACCGCCTGCCCGTCGGTGGTGGCGAAGAACTCGACCACGTGGGCGGGCTCGAACACCTCGCACACCCGTTTCCACAGCCCGGCGGGCATGCCGGAGCCGATGAACAGCCGCACCGGGTGACTTCCGGTCAATGAGAAGGCCGGGTCGTCGATGACCTCGCGCAGCATCGCCCAGGTGTAGGTGACCACGGTGACGCCGTACTGGCGGATCTCCTGGACGAACCGGTCCGGGCGCAGGCCCCGCGACAGCGCGATCCGCGAACCGCCGACCACCGCCCCGCCCAGGGCCACCAGCAGCCCGGACGGGTGATGCAGCGGCGTGAGGCAGTAGACCGTGTCGGCGCGGCCCAGCGCCGCCGCCGACGCCGTACCGAACGCCGACAGCGCCCAGCGGTAGTTGGTGATCTGGCGCGGCACCAGCTCGCCGCCGGCCGTGGAGAACGCGATGAACGCCAGGTCGCGGGCCAGCCCCGGATTGGGCCGGTACCAGCCGGGCAGCTCGACCTCGTCGGGGTCGATCTGCTCCATGTCGACGACGTCGGCGTCGTGGGGGATGTCGAGGTCGCGGTTCTCGCCGCCCCCGAGCACCAGCACCCGCATGTTGAGTCTGCGGGCCGCCTCGAGGTGGTTCGGGTCGGCGATGATATCGGTGACCGCGCCCAGCCGGGCGGCGGCGGCCAGGTCGACGTCCGGCGGCATCAGCACGGCCACCGCGCCGAGCCGGGACAGCGCCGCGATCGCCACCAGCGCGCTGGGCCGGGTCTCCATCAGCACCCCGACCCTGGACCCCTGGCGGATGCCGACCGAGATCAGCCCGCGTACCACGTTGTTGATGCGCCGGTCGACCGCCTGATAGGTGTGCACCCGCCCGTCGAACAGCAGCGCATCGCCGTCGGGCGCGGCGTGAGCCTGCTCGGACATGATGCGGCCCAGCGAGATTCGGGTGTGATGGGTGATCTGGCCGAGCCGGGTCAGCCGCGGCAGGGTGCGGGCGGTCTCCACCGCCAGCGCGCGGGCCGACCGGTTGGCCGCCACCATCGCCTCGGCGGCCGACCGAGCCAGGTTGAACGCCATCTCGGTGGCCGCGGCGGTGCCGTGGGCGACGCGGGAACTCAACGACACCCCGCTCTCGCTGCGCGGCACCTCGGGCTGTTCGGCCATCGGCACCACACCCTCCGGCTTGGGCCCGGTGCCGTCGATCCACTTGACCCAGGCGGCGACGGTAGGCCAGGTCTGCGACGACGCCTTCGACCCCACCACCAGGCCGAAATGCCCTGCGCGGATGAGGTACTCGTAGACGTCGGCCTTGGGGGCGGCGCGCTTGATGCCGCGCACCGACGCCGGCTGGCCGATGTCGTCGACCTCACCGACCACGGCCAGGATCGGGCACTCGATGTCGGACAGGGTGACAAGCTCACCGTGGATGGAGAACCCGCCGGTCATCATCCGGTTGTGCGCGACGAACTGTTTGAGCAGCTCCTGGATGGCCGGCCCGGACCAGGCGATCCAGCCCTCCGACGCCAGGAACCGGCGCTGCTGCTCGCGCGGTAGCAACGCCTCCCGGTCGTGCAGCTGGCGCAGGAACTCGATGCGCGACTGCGCGGTCTTGATCGGGTCGAGCATCTGAAAACCGGTGCGCGCCAACCACCCCGGGATGTCGATGCGGCTGAACACGTGATCGGCCAGGAAGTCGGCGGCCGCCGGGGCGATGCTCGACGGCAGGTTCATCGGCAGCGCGGCCAAGGTGTCGACCGGCGAACCGAACGCGATGACGCTGGCCAGGTCCTTGGTGTGCCGATAGGCCGCGGCCTGGTAGGCGAACATCCCGCCCTGGGAGTACCCGGCCAGGTGCACGTCGCGGCCGGTGACCTCCTTGACGGTGTCGATGGCCTCGCTGAGCGCGACGATGTGGTCGGCGAGGTTGCGTTCCATACCGCCCTCGACCTGGTCCGGCGAACCGAAGTCGATGACCCACGGGTCCAGCCCGGACCAGTGCAGGATGCCGACGGCGCCGTTCTCGCGGGTGACGTCCCACATGTCCGCAGACATCATCATCGGGTGCACCATCAGCACCGGCGGGCCGGGTTGCTTGCTGCCGGGCCGGCTGTCGGGCGGGAAGTAACGGCGCAGCCGGAACATCGGCACGCTCTGGATGATCTGGAACGGCGACGGCACCGCGCCGGTCTCCAGGCCGCCGTACCGCAGCACCTCCAGCCCGTTTTGCGCGGTGGCCACCAACCGTTCGACGGGCTTGGTTATCGCCGAGAGATTCACCACCGCTCGCTCCCCTAGTCATTCGCCATCGCCATGCGGAATCGACGCCATCATGGCACAGCGGGGCCAAGCAGCCGCGTCAATTTGCTGCCCGCCGGTGTCACGCCGGCGGGCTACCCGACGAGCGCGGCCGGCCGCCGGCGAGCCGACTCGCGGGCGAACACCAGCCGGCCGTCCCGCCACAGCGCGACGCCCACATCCACCCCGCCGTGGCGCCGCCGCAGGGTGGCGGTCAGCGGCCGGCCCACCTCGATCACCGGCTCGGGCCTGCCGAGCACCGCCGCCGGGTGCGTCGAGATCACATCGATCGCACTACCCAGCGAGGCGGCACCGGCGGCCGCGAGGGCGTGCGGCGCGGCGGGAAGGGCAGACGGCAGGTAGTCCGAGCACAAGATGTCGCACAGCCCGGCGGCGACGGCGTCGGCGGCCAGCACATTGCCCGGCGAGGTGGAGCGACCGCGCACCGCGTTGGGTGCGCCGAGCACGACGTGCATGCCGAGCCGGCGGGCCCGCCGCGCGGCGTCGAGGGTCAGCGGAAACTCCGCGATGCGGGCGCCGTGGCCAAACGCCTCCTCGATCTGGTCCGGGGTGCGGTCGTCGTGGCTGGCCAACGGGATGTCACTTTGAACAGCCAGTGCGGCAACGGTCTTGCGCCGCTCGTCGACCACCGCCCGCGTTGCGTCGGAGACCCGGAACACCCGCTCCACCTCGTCCTCTTCCACGCCCCAGTCCTCGGCGTAGAAGCGGCGCGTCTCGGCCACTGAGGCGAATCTGCTGCGCTGCAGCGAGGTTTCGATCAGCGAGATCAGCGCCACCCGTGATGACGCGGCCAGCACGCCGGTGAGCGCGTCGACCGCACCGTCGTCCGTCAGCTCGACCCTCGCATGGATGCGCCAGTCACAGCACAAGGACGGACCCAGCTGTTCGAGCGTGGTCGCCAGCGTCACCGCATCGGCGATGTCGATGCCCTTCTGCGGGGCGTGTTCACAGCGTGCCGCCACGCACACGGTGGCAATGCCGGCAGCGGCGCATTCGGCGTCGAGCGCGATCAGCACCGCCGCGGGATCCAGCGTGACGGTCGCTCGTGGGCGACGCCGCTGGACCAGGTTGTCCAGGTGCAGATCAACCGCGGCCGGCGCGAGAATCCACCCGTCTGCCGGTGCGCCGGCGGTGATCTCGCTGACTGTGCCGTCGGCTTCGAGCGTCACCGCGGCATCGGTGCGGACGGGTTTGCCACCGCCCGGGATAACCGTGACGCCGTCTATCACGGTTCGGCCCATGTGATGTGTCCTTTCTCCAGATATCCGGTGTGCGAGGCGATGGCGGTGAGCTTGCTGGTGGTGTCGGCGGTGACGACGACCGCGGCCCCGGTGCCGATCAGCCGTTGCAGCCACCGGATCAGGCGGTGCGGGTCGGCGTACCGCTCCGGCGCGTCGAGAACCACGAACGGGCGGGCGGGCTCCAGGGCGGCCGCAAGCCCGACGGCGTGGCGTTGCGCCGGACGCAGCCGCCCGAACGGCACCGAGCCCAGCGCATCGGCACCGAGGCGGGCCAGCGCCGCGACCGCCTCGGCCCGGCTGCAGCCGGCGGCGCGGGCCGCGGCCTCCGCCGCCGGAAGCCCGGGTGGCACCGCAGGAGGACCGTCGAAGCCGGCCAGATGGTGGGCGCGTAGCCAGGCCACCCCGCGGGCGTCGGCGCCGGTCAGATCGACCACGCCGTGGCCCGCCAGCCGATAGCGGACCAGCCCGCCGTCGGGCCGGTAGACGCCGGTGAGGCAACGCGCCAGTGTGGACTTGCCCGAGCCCGGTCCGCCGACGACGAGGGTCAGCTCGCCGCCTCGGGTCGTCAGTTCGACGTCGTCGAGAACGTGGTCACCGAACCGTTTGGTGAGCCCGCTGACCTCGAGTACGGCGGCGCTCATGTCAGCCTCGAGGAGACGAGTAGTTGGGTGTAGGGGTGGCGGGGATCCTCGAGCACCTGTTCGGACACGCCTTCCTCGACGATGCGCCCGTGGTGCAGCACCACGATGCGCGACGCCAGCACCCGCACCGCGGCCAGATCGTGCGACACGATCACGGTCGCCGACCCGAGCGCCTGCGCGACCCGCTGCACGACATCGAGCAGGTCGGCCTGCACCGACGGGTCGAGCCCGGTGGTGGGCTCGTCCAGCAACAACACCTGCGGCGGATCGACGAGCGCACGGGCCAACTGGACCCGCTGCTGCATGCCGCCGGAGAACGTGTGCAGGGCATCGCCGTGCCGTTCCGGACGCAGCCCCAGCTCGCTGAGCAACGCGGTTGCGCGCCGGTGAATCTCATCGAAGTGACGCATTCCGCCGCCCAGCAGCCGCTCCGCGACGTTGGATTCGGCGGCCAGTCGTGGATACAGTCCCGCCGCCAACGCGTTCTGATGCACCATCACCACCGTCGACCGATCGATGCTCCCCCCGGCGATGTGCACCGTTCCGCGCTGGGGGGTCAGGTCCTTGTGCAGGCACCGCAGCAATGTCGTTTTCCCGGACCCGGATTCGCCGACGACACCGAGGATTTCATGCGGCCCGACCTCGAAGGACACCTCGTGTAGGGCGACAACCGAGCCGCACGCCGCGCAGCGGTTGGTGTCGAACCGCTCACCGGTGAGTTCGGCGCACTTCGAACACCCCGGACCGAACCGGTGGCTGACGTCGAGCACCGTGAGAACCGGATTCGGCGGGAGCAGCGACGGGCAGTGGGTCCGGTCGATCGCGATCTCAGAACTCACCGGCCCCCCTCCGGTTGCGGACACTGCAGGCGTCGATGTCGGTACACATCCAGTTCCCCTCGGTCACAACGCGATACGATGTGGTGCTGCCGCACCTGATGCACGGGCCGTCACATCGTTCGGGTCTCAGCGGTCGATCGGCGAAGGCCAGCGGCGCGACCGGGGTGTGCGGCGGCAGCGCGGTGATGCGGGCCCGGCGTCCGGCCCCCAGCAGGATCGGATGGGGCCGTCGGTCGAGCCGCAGCACATCGAACCGCGGTATCGGGCTGGGACTCATCAGCCGCGTACCGCCGACCAGGACCGGGTGATCGGCCGCTGTGCGTGGCCCACCCAGGCGGATTTCGGCGTCGTAGAGGTCGAGCCAGGCCGGGGTGTAGTCGTTGTCGGCGTGGTGGCGCCGCGCGTCGACCTCGTTGGTCACCACGCGACGCAGCGGTTCCGGGTGAGGTACCTGCAGAACCAGAAGCTGATCGGGCCGCAGGTCCAGTTCCGGGATTCGGTGCCGGCTCTGGATGATGGTGGCCGCACTGGTGCTGGTGGTGGTCGCGCACCGGGCCGACCGGCCGATCAACTCACGCATGCCCGCCGCGTTGACCGAATGGTCGTCGCCCTGGTCGATGACCTTCACGACGTCGTTCGGCCCGACCACCGACAGGGTGACCTGCAGACCGCCGCTGCCCCAGCCGCGGGCCACCGGCATCTCCCGGGAGGCGAACGGCACCTGCCAACCCGGAATGGCCAGGGCTTTGAGAATCGCTCGGCGGACACTGCGTTTGGTGTCCTCGTCGAGGTAGGCGTAGGGCTGGTGTCGTCCGTGCCGGGCGACGAGGTCGGCGACGGTCATGGGTCGGTTCTCCGGAGTCGGGCTGCCGCCGGGGCGGTTCATGAGATCTCCTCCGGTACCGCCCGGTTCAGGTACGCGGCGAAGCCGGCGTAATGCGGCAGGCGGAGGTGCTCGACGAATCCGTTGGTGGCCGGGCCGTCGACCGCGGCGAGCACGGTCTGCTCATCGAGGGTCAGCGGCTCGCGCAGTTCCCGGTCCGCGGTCATCGCGGCATCGAGCAGGGCGAGCGCGATCGCACGTCGCTCGACAGTTCCCAGCGTCGCACCCCAGCCGGTGGCCAAACCGGGACGACCGCCGATCTCGGCGTCGAGGACCACCTCGACCTCCGTTATCGGCACTTCGGCGACGATACACGGCGTCCCGGTGCGCGGGTGTGGGATGCGGACGCCGACTTCGGCCACGGTGAGTTCGATGAGCACCGCCTCCTGGCGGTGGCCCAGGATGAGCGCGGCCAACGCCACCAGCGCGCCGGTCTCCCCTCGCGCCAACAGCGCCAGCCGGTTGGCGCGCGAATGGGGCGGGGTGAGCACGGTGTGCGCCGGGTCATCACCGTCACCGTCGTCGGTATGCGGGCAGGTGGGGGCATCGATGAGATCGCGCACGCGCGGGGTGTGGGCGCGGGTCGGCGCGTCGCGGTCGATGGCCCGCTGCGGCGGGTCCGAACACCACCGCGAGGCCGGCTCCGGCGCCGGATCGCCCCATTCCAGTTGACGGGACAGCAGTTCGGGCGCCAGTCCGAGCCACTGCCCGCCGGGCACCCGGGGGTAGGCCGACGACAGCCGCCGGACGATCACCACGTGTTCGGGGGCGACCGGCGGCGCGCTGATATGCGGCTGGGTGGCCGCCCACACCCGCAGCATCGCGACCGCGTGAGCCGGATCGCCCCGGGACTGATCCAGTGCCCGCCGGGCCGCCGCGGGTTCCCACAGCCCCGCTTCCGCGCACAGTTGCTCCACCAGGATGCGGGTGTCGGCGCCGGAGCCGGAGCTGCCCGCCGCCTGTCCCATGAACTCGCGAGCCGCGGACAGCGCCTCGTTCTCGCGCATGCTCGCGTACATCAGCCCACCCCGATCTCGAGGCTGCGGGGCAGCCCGATCACGCAGCTCTTTGTCGTCAACAACAGGTCCACCCCGCGCGGTCGCGCGGCGTTGGCTGCGATGAACGCGTGCACCGACACCGCGTCCAGCGGCACCCATACGGTCGCATTCCCACCCGGGATTCCCGGACCCGAGACCGTAATTCGTTGCGGTGCAGCGTTGGTGGCAACCACCACGGTGGCGCCGGTTTCCGGTGTCACACGGGTTCCCCGTCGCGCCCGGCGGATGGCCTCGGCAGCGGGACCGTGAACCAGTACCCAATCCGAGTCGGCGACATCGGCATCGGTCGCGCCGGTGCCGAAGCGGATCTCGGCCGCGAGCCGGTGAGCGGCGGCGCCGCCGGCCACCCCCAGTGACACCCGCGCATCGAGCAACCCGAGCAGAATCGCGGCGGCCGTGTCGAGTTCGGCACGGTCGGTCAGATGCGGTACCCGGCCGATCTCGACCGGGGTGCCCGGTGCGCACAAGGCGTGCATGCAGGCCGAGAACGCGGTGCGGGCGTCATGAACGGGGTCCCATCGCATCATTGCCCCCCGGGTTCGGTCAGGGTGGTCCGGGCAACGAGTTCGGCTCGTGCGCGACGGCGTTCGTCTTCCGCCTGGTGTACGGCGCGGCAGAGGGCGGCGATGCGCCCGGAGAACTCACCGCCGCGCTGGTGTTCGGCGTCACAGATGGCCGCGGCAACCGCACCCGCGAGGTCGTGCCCGGCGCGGATGCCGTCACCCCGGGTACCGCCGAGGGTCACGCTGCACCTGGTGAGCGCGACGTGACCGAGCACCACCGTGGTGTTCCCGGCTCCGGGAACCGGTAGCCGGACCGGCGAGCTCACCGGTTCGGGGCCGACCATGATCGAGATGTCGGCCCCACCCGCGAGAATCTCGTCGGCGAGGATCTCCAGCGCGCGGCCGTCGGCTCTGGCCAGCGCGGTGAAGCGCTGTTCGGGAGTCAGGTCGTCACTCATGGCTACTCCACCGTGAACTGGATGCGGTCACCGCGAAACCGGTGCTGCACCAAGGCAACCGGCTGGTCCTTCTGGTCGACGTTGAGCCCTTGCAGCTGCAGCACCGGGGCCCCCACCGGAACGTGCAGGTGTTCGACATCCTGTGGCTCGGCCATCTGCGCCGAGAACGTGCGGTACGCCCGGTAAATGCGCACCCCGTACCGTTCTTGCAGGAGGTCGTACAGCGATGTCTCACCGGTCCACACGTCGGTCAACTCGGCGAATCGGTCGGTTCCGATCGTGGTACGCGACAGCGACCACGGCTGACCATCGACCAGTCGAACGGTCGTCCAGGTCCGCAACGGCCCGCTGGTGTGAAGTTCCCGCTGCCACCGGCGGGTTTCGCAGATCTCAGTGCCGAGCAGTCGGATGGTCACGGCACGGCCCAGTGCACGCATGCTGCGCGTGAAGCTGGCGTCGCGGCCGGCGGAGACGTCGTAGCGCACGATCGGCGCGGCGACGAACGAGCCCTTGCCGTGGATGGTTTCGATGATGCCGCGGCGGTTGAGCTCATCGAGAGCGCGGCGCACCGTGAGCCGGTTGACCCGGAAGCGGCGCGACAGTTCGGCTTCGCTGGGCAATCGGTCGCCCGGCCGAGCGGTCGCGGCCAGCCGCGCTTCGATCAGACCGCTGAGCTGACGGTAGACCGGCCGGTCGGCGTGCCGATTGATTCGCTCCACCAGTTCGGTCACTTCTCCCCTCCGATCACGCGTGCTCGGATAGCCGCCGAAACCCGTTCGAAGACAACGACAACACCGAGAATGGCGAGGATGATCGTCGCCGCCTCGTCGTAGCGCAGCAGGGTCATCGAGGTGGCCAGTTCGATGCCGATCCCACCCGCACCCACCAGTCCGAGCACCACCGACGAACGCGCCGACGATTCCAGCGCGAACATCGAGGTGGTCACGAACGACGGCAGGCAGTCGGGGATGATCCCGCCGGTGAGCACGCCGACCCGAGGGGCGCCCAGGGCACGCAGTCCCTCGATGCGGCCGGGATCGATGTCCTCGATGGCCTCGGCGAAGAACCGCCCGCAGAACCCCAGCACGTCCACCGCGATGGCGAGCACTCCGGCCTGCGGTCCCAACCCGACCGCGATCACGAAGATCAAGCCCCACACCAGGTCGGGGATGGTGCGGCAGATGGTGATCACCGCGCGGCCGGCCGTGTAGCAGGTCCGATGCGGGCTGGTGTTGCGGGCGGCCAGCACAGCCAGCGGCATGCTGACCACGACGCCGATCGCGGTGCCCAGCAGTGCCATCTCGACCGTAACGAGCAGTGCCTTGAGGATCGGCCCGATCCGGTCGACGTCCGGGGGCACGGCGTCGTCGAGGAACTGACCGAGCCGGAACACCCCGGTGGCCAGGGCATCGGGGCGCATCGTGACGCCCTGACCCCACCCGTTTATCAGCAGCGCTGCGATGACCAGAACGACGGTCAGCGTCAGCAGACTCGGCCGGCGAATCCGCGCCGGCGGGCGCCGGCCCGCGCGGGACTCCGCCCGGGTCGCGGTCACCCGAACGCTCCGGTGTAGACCGCATCGAGTCGGTCGCGGTCGCATTCGGCCATGAGACTGTCGAATTCGACTCTGCCGTTCCGTAATCCGACTACCCGGTCGGCGTAGCGCAACGCCAGGTCGATCTGGTGCAGCGCGACGATGACCGTGACACCGCGCTCGGCCGCGATCGCACACAGCAGATCCATCACGGTGTGCGCCGTCACCGGATCGAGGCTGGCGACCGGCTCGTCGGCGAGGATGATGCGCGGTCGCTGCATGAGCATCCGCGCGATGGCCACGCGCTGTTGTTGCCCGCCGCTGAGAGCGTCGACCCGGCGCGCGGCGTGGTCGGCGAGTCCCACGCGGGCCAGGCATTCCATCGCCTCGGTGCGCACCGAGGCGGGCGCGGTGGCCGGCCACGCGCAGCGGTTGCCGTGTCGGCCCATCGCACCGTGCACCACGTTGTGAAACGCGCTGAGCCGCGGAATCAGATGAAACCGCTGGAACACGAACCCGACGTCGCGCCGGATGGCGCGTAGTGCGCGCCGCGACGCCCCGGTGACGACGGCCCCGGCGATGGTGATGGTGCCGTCGGTCGGTTCGACCAGCCGAACCAGGCAGCGCAGCAAGGTGGACTTGCCCGCACCGTTGGTGCCGATCAGCGCGACCGTCTGGCCGTCGGGGACGCGCAGGTCGACGCCGGCCAGGGTGACCGCGCTGTTGCGCCGGTAGCGCACGTGCAGGTTCGTCACCTCGATGGCGGTGGGGGTCGGGAGTGCTCTCGGTGCGGCGGTCCGGGTAACGGGAGTCACCATGTCGCTCGCCTCAGTCGCCGAGGAACCGGGAAAAGTCGTCGACACCGACCGCCCGGTACATCGAACGCACCGTGTCGTAGTCCGCATCGGTGACGTTGACCAGCTTGGCGTTCTCGTACTTGGCGTTGTCCTTTCCCTCTAGCATCGCCGCGAGCAGAACGTCGAAGTGGTCGGTCAACGTCTGCCGGATGGTGGCAACGGTCTGTTCGTCGAGTCCGGGGCGGGCGATGAGCAGGTCCGGCGGCAGGATCGGCCCCTCGGCCAGAATCCGGTACCGGTCCGGATCGTCGGTGGCCATGAATTCCTCGTAGTCGTGGTGGCCGATTCCGACCGCGTCGACGTCGCCACGTCTGAGCGCCTCGTGCACCGTGTCGCCGACGGTGAGCACCTCGACGTCGCTGCCAGGGGTGAGACCGGCGTCGACAAGCATCTGCGACGGTCCGAGATGGCCGCTGGTCGACCCGACGTCGCTCATGGCGATCTTCTTGCCGCGCAACTGTTCCAGGTTGGTGATGCCGGTGTCGGCTCGGGTATAGATGGTCGAGTGGTAGCCGTCGCGTTCGATGGCCACGATCGGTTCGGCACCCGTCCGGTCGTGAATCACCACGTACTCGGCGGGACCGGTGAACACCACGTCGACCCGACCGGCCTGCAGAGCCGCGGCGGCGGCGGTGCGGTCACTGACGGCGAAGAACTCCACCTGCAGGCCCGAGTGCTTCTCGAACTCGGTCTTGAACGCACCGAATTCGCGTTGCAGCTCCTCGAGCCCCTGCAGATCGGTGACCGCCAACCGGACGGTGCCGGGGCGGGTCTCCCCAGCCGGGTCACCGGTACCGCATCCCGCAGTCAGCCCCGTCGACACGGCGGCCGCGGTGAGGACAATCGATGCGCGTGCGATCCACCCGCGTACGGACATCCTGTTCCCATCTGTCGGAGTGGCTTTTGGCATCTAGTTGTCTAGATGAGCCGGACGAACCGCAGGTGAACGCGCGTCGACGGCTGGATCAAGGTCGCGTTGCCGGAAGGGATTGCCGGGGCGCCTATCATCGGCGGGCGATGGCCAACCTGATCAACCTCGAACGCGTGAGCGTGTCCTACGGCACGCGCACCCTGCTCGACGGCGTCAGCCTGGGCGTCGAGGACGGGGACGCCGTCGGCGTGGTGGGCCGCAACGGTGACGGCAAGACCACGCTGCTGCAGGTGCTGACCCGCACCCGGGAGCCCGATTCCGGCCGGGTCACCCACACCTCCGGGCTGTCGGTGGGTTACCTGCGCCAGGGCGACGACTTCCTGCCGGACGCCACGGTGCGCGAGGTGATCGTGGGCGGCGCCCCGGATCACGTGTGGGCGGCCGACCCCACCACCCGTGAGGTGATCGAGAACCTGCTCGGCGGGGTCGGTCTGGACGCCGCGGTGGCCACGCTGTCCGGCGGCGAGCGGCGGCGGGTGGCGCTGGCGGCGGTGCTGACCGCCGGTCACGACGTGCTGGTGCTCGACGAGCCGACCAACCATCTCGACATCGAGGTGATCGGGTGGCTGGCCCGCCGGCTGACCGACCGCCGGCCGCGGGCACTGGTGGTGATCAGCCACGACCGCTGGTTCCTCGACGCGGTGTGCACCCGGACCTGGGAGGTGCACGACGGCACCGTGGACGGCTACGAGGGCGGCTACGCCGCCTATGTGCTGGCCCGCGCCGAACGGGCGCGGCTGGCGGCGGCCGCCGAGACGCGCCGGCAGAACCTGATGCGCAAGGAGCTGGCGTGGCTGCGGCGCGGTCCACCGGCGCGCACCTCGAAGCCGAAGTTCCGTATCCAGGCCGCCAACGAGCTCATCGCCGACGAACCGCCACCGCGGGATTCGCTTGCGCTGCAACGGTTCGCCATGACCAGGCTGGGCAAGGACGTGTTCGACCTGCACCGGCTGCGGCTGGAGGTCGGCACCCCGCCGCGCACCATCCTGGCGGAGCTGGACTGGTCGATCGGGCCGGGCGACCGGATCGGGCTGGTCGGCGTCAACGGCACCGGCAAGACGTCGGTGCTGCGGCTGCTGGCCGGCGAACTCGAACCCGCCGCCGGCGCCATCAAGCGCGGCAGGACGCTGCGGATCGGCTATTTGAGCCAGGCGCTGGCGGAGCTCGACGGCTCCGCCCGGGTGCTCGACGCGGTGGAGGACCGCAAGCGCATCACCCAACTGGCCGACGGGCGGGAACTCAGCGCGGCGACCCTGCTGGAGGACTTCGGGTTCACCGGCGACAAGCTCACCACCCGGATCGCGGAGCTCTCCGGCGGAGAGCGGCGCCGGTTGCAGTTCCTGCGGTTGCTGCTCGACGAGCCCAACGTGCTGCTGCTCGACGAGCCCACCAACGACCTCGACATCGACACCCTCACCGTCATCGAGGATTTCCTCGACGGCTGGCCGGGCACGCTGATCGTGGTCACCCACGACCGCTACTTCCTCGAACGGGTCACCGACGTCACCTATGCGCTCGTCGGCGAGGGCCGGTGTGTGCTGCTGCCCGGAGGCATCGACCAGTACCTCGCCCAGCGGTCCGACGCCCGGCGCGCCGCGGCGCCCACCGCCGCCGCAGCGAAGGGTGAGTCGGCCGCGGCCCGGCAGCGGCGCACCGCCAAGGAGCTGGCCCGTATCGAGAACCAGCTGACCAAGCTAGAGGAGCGCATCGCCGCCCAGCACGAGGCGATGGCGGCCGCCGCCTCCGACCACGTCAAGCTGGCTGAGCTCAACGACGAACTGCAGCAACTGCTTTCTCGCAAGAACGAGCTCGAGGAGGCGTGGCTGGCGCTGGCCGAGGACTAGCCGGCCCGATCGCCGGCGCCTAGTCCAGCAGCCCGCCGCAGCCGCCCGGCGGCGCCAGCGGCGGATTCGGGGTGCCGTCGGGGATGATGCACCGGATCGGCTGCCAGTACGGCCCGAGCCGCCAGGTGTTCAGCCGGGTGCCGTCCGGGAACGTCCTGCCCTCGCAGTATCCGCCGTATCCGCTGCCCGAGATGGCGCCGTGCGGATTGCCCGGGCACCAGAACGGCGGCTGCGGCACGTACGGATCCGGCTGAGCCGACGCGGCCGCGGCCGAAAACAGTCCGCCTGCCGCGACGGCCGTCGTGACGGCGAGCGCCGCCACGGTGTTTCGCACGGCGGACCGGGTGAACGTGACACGAACCATGATTCATCCCCCCTTGTCCTCTCCCCCAAGGACATCTGCGCGCCCGATGGTAGGCGCCGGCACCGACAAACCCGGTGCGGGGAATCAGCGGCGCAGCCGCTGCCGCAGGGCCGCGGTGGTCTCGCGGACCAGATCGAGCTGGCGGGCCACCTGCACCGGGGCGGTGCCGCCGCGCGCGGAACGGGCCTCGACCGATCCCTGCACGGTGAGCACCGAGCGCACCTCGGGGGTCAGCTCCGGATGAATCTGCGCGAGCTCGGCATCGGTGAGCTCCTCCAGGCCGACGCCGCGCCCCTCGGCCGTGCGCACCGCCGCCCCGGCCGCCTCGTGGGCGACCCGGAACGGCACCCCGCGGCGCACCAGCCATTCGGCCATATCGGTCGCCAGCGTGTAGCCCTGCGGGGCGAGTTCGGCCATCCGCTCCTCGTTGAACCGCAGCGTCGCGACCATCCCGGCCATCGCCGGCAGCAGCAGCTCGAGCTGGGCGGCCGCGTCGAACACCGGCTCCTTGTCCTCCTGCAGGTCCCGGTTGTAGGCCAGCGGCTGCGCCTTGAGCGTGGCCAGCAGCCCCGCCAGGTCGCCGATCAATCGCCCCGCCTTGCCGCGGGCCAGTTCGGCGATGTCCGGATTCTTCTTCTGCGGCATGATCGAGCTGCCGGTGGACCACGAGTCGTGCAGCGTCACATAACCGAACTCGGTTGTGCTCCAGAGGATCAGATCCTCGGCCAGCCGGGACAGGTCGACCCCGATCATGGCGAACACAAAAGCGGCCTCGGCGGCGAAATCCCGCGCCGCGGTGGCGTCGATGGAGTTGTCGGCGGCCGAGTCGAACCCGAGTTCGGCGGCGATGGCATCCGGGTCGAGACCCAGCGACGAACCCGCCAGCGCACCGGAGCCGTACGGCGACACCGCCGCGCGCTTGTCGAAGTCCAGCAGCCGGTCCACGTCGCGCAGCAGCGGATGCGCATGGGCGAGCAGGTGATGGGCCAACAGCACCGGCTGGGCCGACTGCAGGTGGGTTTTGCCCGGCATGATCGCGGCAGGGTGCGCCTGCGCCTGGGCGGCCAACGCATCCACCACGTCGAGCACCCCGGCCCCGACCCGGCGCACCGCATCCCGCAGCCACATCCGAAACAGCGTGGCCACCTGGTCGTTTCGTGACCGCCCGGCGCGGAGCCGGCCACCCAGCTCCGCCCCGACACGTTCGATCAGGCCGCGTTCCAGCGCGCCGTGCACGTCCTCATCGGTGGGCGCCGGGGCGAAGCTGCCGTCGGCGATGTCGGCGGCGAGCCGGTCCAGGCCGGCCAACAGCCCGTCGAGCTGCTCCTCGGTGAGCAGCCCGGCGCGGAACAGCACCCGGGCGTGCGCCTTCGACGCCTGGATGTCGTACGGGGCCAGCGCCCAGTCGAATTGGGTCGACTTGCTCAGCGCCGCCAGGGCGTCCGACGGTCCGCCTTCGAAGCGGCCGCCCCACAGCGATCCCTCGTTGGTGCTCACTGCCCGGCGAGGTCCCGACGCGCCGAGATGGCCGACGACAGGCCGTGGATCTGCACGAAGCCCTTGGCGGCCGACTGGTCGAAGGTGTCGCCCTCGTCGTAGGTGGCCAGGTTGAAGTCGTACAGCGAGGTCGGGCTGCGCCGGCCGTTGACCGAGATGTGCCCGCCGTGCAGCACCATCCGGATCTCGCCGGTGACGTGCTCCTGGGTCTTGGCCACGAAGGCCTCCAGCGCGCTCTTCAGCGGCGAGAACCACAGGCCGTCGTAGACCAGCTCGGCCCACTTCTGGTCGGTGTGCCGCTTGAACCGGCCGAGCTCGCGTTCCAGCGTGACGTGCTCGAGCTCGGTGTGGGCGGTGATGAGCACCATGGCCCCGGGCGCCTCGTAGATCTCACGGCTCTTGATGCCCACCAGCCGGTCCTCGACCACGTCGAGCCGGCCCACGCCCTGCTCGCCGGCGCGGCGGTTGAGTTCCTCGATCGCCTCCAGCACGGTCACCGACCGGCCGTCGATCGACACCGGCACGCCCTTCTCGAAGCCGACGATCACCTCGTCGGGGGTGTTCCAGTTGACCGTCGGGTCCTCGGTGTAGCTGTAGACGTCCTTGGTCGGCGCGTTCCACAGGTGTTCCAGGAAGCCGGTTTCCACCGCCCGGCCCCACACGTTCTGGTCGATGGAGAACGGCGAGCGCTTGGTGACGGTGATCGGGATCCCGTTCTCCTCGGCGAACGCGATCGCCTTCTCCCGGGTCCAGGCGTAGTCCCGCACCGGGGCGATGACCTGCAGATCCGGCGCCAGCGAAGCGAACCCGACCTCGAAGCGGACCTGGTCGTTGCCCTTGCCGGTGCAGCCGTGCGCGACGATCGCGCCGCCGTACTCGCGGGCCGCCTTGACCAGGTGCTTGACGATCAGCGGGCGGCTCAGCGCCGACACCAGCGGATAGCGGTCCATGTAGAGCGCGTTGTTCTGGATGGCCGGCAGGCAGTAATCCTCGGCGAACTCGTTGCGGGCGTCGATGACGACGGCCTCGACCGCGCCGCAATCCAGCGCGCGCTGGCGCACCGTCTCCATGTCCTCGCCGCCCTGGCCGAGGTCGATGGCGACCGCCACAACCTCGCGCCCGGTCTCCTTGCCGATCCAGCTGATCGCGACGGAGGTGTCCAGACCGCCGGAGTAGGCCAGGATGACGCGATCGGATTTCGGTTGTGGCATTAGTGATCTCCTCTGTTTCTGATGCTTTCGAGTTTCGCTGCCAGTTCGGCGCCGGTCATCGGCTCGCGGGCGACCACCAGGATGGTGTCATCCCCGGCGACGGTGCCGACCACGTAGGGCAGCGCAGCGCGGTCGATGGCGCTGGCGAGATAGTGGGCCGCGCCCGGGGGTGTGCGCAGCACCGCGAGATTGCCGCTGGCGTCGGTGGACACCAGCAGTTCCTCCAGCAGCCGCGCCACCCGGTCGGTGCCGCCGGACACCCCGCGCACCGGGCTGCCGTCCTCGGGCACGACGTAGACGCCGCTGCCGCCGTCGGCGCCTCGCAGCTTGACCGCGCCGAGCTCTTCGAGATCACGCGACAAGGTGGCCTGGGTGACCTCGATCCCCTCGGCGGCGAGGATCTCGGCGAGCTCGCCCTGGCTGCGGATCGACCGCGTCGACAGGATCGACACGATGCGCGCCTGGCGGCCGGCCCGCGTGGTCGCGGAGGTCACGGCCCGACTCCCGCCTTCTCCAGCAGCCACACCAGCAGTGCCTTCTGGGCGTGCAACCGGTTCTCGGCCTCGTCCCAGATCGCGCTGGCCGGACCGTCCATCACCTCGTCGGTGATCTCGTCACCGCGGTGCGCCGGAAGGCAGTGCAGCACAACGGCATCGCCAGCCGCGCGGCCCAGTAGGTCCGCGTTGAGCTGGAACGGCCGGAACGGCCCGACCCGGTCCAGCCCGTCGTTCTCCTGGCCCATCGACACCCAGGTGTCGGTGACCAGCACGTCCGCGCCGTCGACGGCCCGATGCGGATCAGACGACAACGTCACCGAGGCCCCGGTCTCGGCGCCGCGCCGCCGCGCCGCCGCGACGAAGTCCGGGTGCGGTTCGAACCCGCTCGGTGCGGCGATGGTGACGTGCACCCCCGCGGTCACCCCGCCCAGCATCAGCGAATGCGCCATGTTGTTCGCACCGTCGCCCAGATACGTCAACCGCAGTCCGGCGAGCCTGCCCTTCCACTCGGCCAGCGTCTGCAGATCGGCCAGCACCTGGCACGGATGGAACTCGTCGGACAGCGCGTTGACGATCGGCACCGTGGCGGCCGACGCCATCGCGGCCAGCCGGTCCTGGCCGAAAGTGCGCCACACGATCGCCTCGACGTAGCGGGACAGCACCCGCCCGGTGTCCTCGAGCGATTCGTCGCGGCCCAGCTGGGTGCTGCGGCTGTCCACCACCACCGCATGGCCGCCGAGCTGGGCAATGCCCAGCTCGAACGAGAACCGGGTGCGGGTGGAGTTCTTGTCGAAGATGACCGCCACCCCGCGCGGGCCCTCGAGCGGACGCCGGCTGAACGGGGCCGCCTTGAGTTCGGCGGCCAGCGCCAGCACCTCGGCCTGTTCCTCGGGGGTCAGGTCGTCGTCGCGCAGGAAGTGGCGGATCACTGCGTACCTCCCGCGGCGTCGAGCACCCCGGGCAGCGCGGACAGGAACGACTCGATCTGCTCCTCGGTGACGATCAGCGGGGGCGCCAGCCGGATCACGTCCGGGGCGGCGGCGTTCACCAGGAAGCCGGCGTCGCGGGCCGCGGCCTCGGCCGCCTTCGCCGCCTCGGTCTTCAGCACCACCCCGCACAGCAACCCGCGGCCCCGCACGTGGTCGACCAGCGGGTGGCCGATCGCCTCGATGCCCTCGCGCAGCGACTTGCCCAGCACGTCGGCGCGGGCGATCAGATCCTGCTCGGCGAGCACCCGCAGCACCGCCAGCGCCGCCGCGGCGCACACCGGGTTGCCGCCGAAGGTGCTGCCGTGCATCCCCGGCGTCAGCAGCTCCCCGGCCGCGCCGACGGCCAGGCAGGCGCCGATCGGCAACCCGCCGCCCAGCCCCTTGGCCAGGGTGACGATGTCGGGGGTGATGCCGTCGTGCTGATGGGCGAAGAACGCGCCGGTGCGGCCCATGCCGGTCTGCACCTCGTCGAGCACCAGCAGCGCGCCGTGGCGGGCGGTGATCTCCCGGGCGGCGACCAGGTAACCGGCGGGCGGCGTGACCACACCGCCCTCCCCCATGATCGGCTCCAGGAACACCGCGGCGGTCCCGTCGTCCACCGCATCGGACAGTGCCGCGGCGTCCCCGTACGGGACGTGCACGACCTCGCCGGGCAGCGGCTCGAACGGCGCCCGCTTGCTCGGCTGTCCGGTCAGGGCCAGCGCTCCCATCGTGCGCCCGTGGAAGGCGCCCTCGGCGGCGACCACTTTGGTGCGTCCGGTGAGCCGGGTGATCTTGAACGCGACCTCGTTGGCCTCGGCGCCGGAGTTGCAGAAGAACACCCGTGCCGGACTGCCGAGGTGCGCCACCAGCGCCTCGGCCAGTGCGATCCCCGGTTCGTGGGCGTACAGGTTCGAGGTGTGGCCGAGCGTGTTGAGCTGCTCGGTGACGGCCTCGATCACCGCCGGGTGGCGGTGCCCGAGCAGGTTCACCGCGATCCCGCCCAGCAGGTCCAGATACGACCTGCCGTCGGCGTCGGTCACCACGGCACCGTCACCGCTGACCAGGGCCAGCGGCGGGGTGCCGTAGTTGTTCATCATCACGGCTTGCCACCGCTGCAAAAGGCTCATCCGCGAACCACTTTCGTGCCGGTCCCCTCGTCGGTGAACAGTTCGACCAATACACAGTGCTCCACCCGCCCGTCGATGACGTGCGCGCTCGGCACTCCGCCGTTGACCGCGCGCAGGCAGGCCTCCATCTTGGGCACCATGCCGCTCTCCAGGTTCGGCAGCAGCTCCGCCAGCTCGCCGGTGGTGATCTCGCTGACCAGCGAGTCGCGGTCGGGCCAGCGGGTGTAGAGCCCCTCGACATCGGTGAGCATGACCAGCTTCTCCGCACCCAGTGCGGTGGCCAGCGCGGCGGCCGCGGTGTCGGCGTTGATGTTGTGCACCACCCCGTCGGCGTCCGGGGCCAGGGTGGACACCACCGGAATCCGGCCCGCGGCAATCAGATCGCGCACCGAGTCCGGGTTGACCCGCTCGACGTCGCCGACCAGGCCGATGTCGGTGACCACCCCGTCGACGGTGACGCTGCGACGCACCGCGGTGAACAACTGGGCGTCCTCACCGGTCACGCCGACCGCGTACGGTCCGTGCGCATTGATCAGGTTCACCAGCTCCCGGCCCACCTGGCCGAACAGCACCATCCGCGCCACCTCGAGCACCTCGGGGGTGGTGACCCGGAAGCCGCCCTTGAAATCGCCCGGGATGCCGAGCCGTTTGAGCATCGCGGTGATCTGTGGGCCGCCGCCGTGCACGACAACGGGTTTGATGCCGCAGTTGCGCAGGAACACCATGTCGTCGGCGAAGGCCTTCCTGAGCGCGTCGTCGGTCATCGCGTTGCCGCCGTACTTGACCACGACGATCCGGTCGTGCATCTGCTTCAGCCACGGCAGCGCGGCGGCGAGCACCTGCGCCTTGAGCGGTGTGGTGAGCGTCATGAGCTGTAGGCCGAGTTCTCTTCGACGTAGGCGTGGGACAGGTCGGTGGTGCGGATCGACGCCTGCCCGGCGCCGAGCTGCAGGTCGACGGTGACGTCGATGTCGGCACCGGACAGGTCGACATCGCGGGCGCCCGGGGCGCCGGCACCGTTGACGCACACCGGGAAACCGTTGAACGACACGGTGATCCGGTCCGGCTCGATCGGGAACGGCACCATGCCCACGGCGGCCAGCACCCGGCCCCAGTTCGGGTCGGAGCCGAACAGAGCGGTCTTGACCAGACTGTCGCGGGCCACGATCCGCGCCGCGGTGAGCGCGTCGTCCTCACTGGGCGCGCCTTTGACCGTGATCGTGATGCGTTTGGTCACGCCCTCGGCGTCGGCCTGCAGCTGGGCGCACAGGTCGTCGCAGACCCGCAGCACCGCGTCGTCGAGTTCGGCCTGGCTGGGCCGGACCTCGCTGGCGCCCGACGCCAGCAGCAGCACGGTGTCGTTGGTCGAGCAGCTGCCGTCGATGTCGAGCCGGTCGAAGGTGCGCGCGGTGGCCTTGCGCAGCGCGCTGTCCAGGGCGGCGGCGTCGGCCACCGCGTCGGTGGTGATCACGCACAGCATGGTGGCCAGCGAGGGGGCCAGCATGCCCGCGCCCTTGGCCATCGCGCCGACGTTCCACTTGTCCGGATGGTGCAGCGCGACCTGCTTGGGCACCGTGTCGGTGGTCATGATCGCCCGCGCCGCCTCCTCGCCGCCGGTCAGACCGCCGGCCAGTTCGTGCACCAGCGTGGTGACGCCGGCCAGCACCTTGTCCATCGGCAGCCGGTCGCCGATCAGCCCGGTGGAGCAGACCGCGACCTCGATCGGGCCGGTCTCGGTGCCCCAGTCCGACAGCGCCTGCGCGACCGCCTCGGCGGTGGCGTGGGTGTCCTGGAACCCCTCCGGGCCGGTGCAGGCGTTGGCGCCGCCGGAGTTGAGCACCACCGCGCGCAGCCGGCCGGTGGTCAGCACCTGACGGGTCCACAGCACCGGCGCGGCCTTGACCTGGTTGCGGGTGAACACCCCGGCCGCCGCGTAGTCGGGTCCCTCGTTGAACACCAGCGCCATGTCCAGTGCGCCGGAAGGCTTGATACCGGCCGCGATCCCGGTGGCACGGAAACCGGCCGGCGCGGTCACCCCCTGGGTGCGCAGCAGCCGGATCCCGTCGGTGGAGCCGGTGTCGGTTTCGGAATTGGTCCCGGTCCCGGTGATCCCTGCTTCGGTCACGGTGCCACACCCACGGTCGTCAGTCCTTCGGTTTCCGGCCAGCCCAGCGCCAGGTTCATCGACTGCACCGCCGCCCCCGCCGTGCCCTTGACCAGGTTGTCGATCGCGGCGATGCCGACGAACGTGGCCGCCGCCTCGTCGACTGCGACCGCGATCTGGGCGGCGTTGCTGCCGATCACCGAGCCGGTGCGGGGCAACCGGTCCTCCGGCAGCAGATGAACGAACGGCTCTGCCGCGTAGGCCTTCTCGTAGGCGGAGCGGATCTGCGACAGCGACGCGGTGGTGCGTGCGGTGCACGTCGCGAGGATGCCGCGCGAGGTCGGGATGAGCACCGGGGTGAACGACACCGTGACGTCGCGGCCACCGACCGCCTCGAGCCCCTGCACGATCTCGGGTGTGTGCCGGTGCTTGCCGCCGACGTTGTAGGCCCGCGCCGAGCCGATCACCTCGGAGCCGAGCAGGTCGACCTTGGCGGCCCGGCCGGCGCCGGAGGTGCCGCTGACGGCGACGACGGTCACCGCGGTGTCGATCAGCCCCTCGGCGACCGCGGGCCACAGCGCCAGCAGCGCGGCGGTCGGATAGCAGCCGGGGACGGCGATCCGCGTCGCGCCGCGCAGCCGGTCGCGGGCGCCGGGCAGCTCCGGCAGCCCGTAGGGCCAGCTGCCGGCGTGCGGCGAGCCGTAGAACTTCTCCCAGGCCTGCGGGTCGGTCAACCGGAAGTCCGCACCACAGTCGATGATCGTGGTGTCGGGGCCGAGTTGTTCGGCCAAGGCGGCGGAGTGCCCGTGCGGCAGCGCCAGGAACACCACGTCATGGCCGGACAGCGCGTTCGCATCGGTGTTCTCCAGCACCCGGTCGGCGAGCGGCAGCAGGTGCGGATGGTGCTCGCCGAGCTGGGTGCCGGCGTTGGCGGCGGCGGTGAGCGCCCCGATGGTCAGCCGTCCGTCCGCATAGCCGGGATGGCCGAGCAACAGCCGCAGGATCTCACCGCCGGCATAGCCGCTGGCCCCGGCCACCGCCACAGAAGTCATGGGTCGATTCTGCATTTTTATGCATTCCAATGCAAACTCATTAGTGGCTGGCGGTGGTGGGCTCAGCTCCCCGGCCTAGCCCCGGAGCACGGCGCCGAGGCGCTCGGCGGCCGCGGCCACCGCCGCCTCCCGGGCCGCGCTGGCCTCGTCCTCGGTCAGCGTCCGATCGGCGGCGCGGAACCGCAGCGCCAGCGCGATCGACTTGCGCCCCTCGCCGACCTGCGGACCGGTGTAGACGTCGAACAGCCGAACATCCTCGAGCAGCTCGCCCGCGCCCTCCCGGACCACGTCGATGACGCTCTGCGCCGCGACGTCCTGATCCACGATCAGCGCGATGTCCTGGAACACCGCCGGGAATGGCGACACCGTCGGGGCGGGCAGGCGTTCGACGATCGGGACCGCGTCGAGCTCGAGCTCCACCGCGCAGGTGCGCCTGGGCAGCCCGGACCGCTCGATCACCGCCGGGTGCAGCTCCCCGGCGTGCCCGACGACGGTGTCGCCGACGAGCACCTCCGCGCAACGGCCCGGATGCCACGGCAGGTACTGCGCGGCCCGCAGGGTGAAATCGACCCCTGCGGCCCGGCCGATGATGCGCACCGCCTCGAACGCGTCGCCGGGCTCGACCATCCGGCCCGGCCCCCACGGTCCGGCCTGTTCCCGATGACCGGCCAGCACCACCGCGACATGCTGCGGCTGCCGGGGCAGCGAGGCGTTGAGCGCGGCGAGTTCCTCGTCGGTGGGCCGGCGATCGGTCGGGATGCGCTCCATCGGCCGGGTCTGCGGCGTGGGAATGACGACCTGGGCGATCGAGAACAGCGCGACGTCGGCGGTGCCGCGGGCCACGTTGCGGTTGAGCATCTCCAGCAGGCCCGGCAACAGCGTGGTGGCCAGGTGCGGCCGATCGGACTCCAGCGGGTTGAGCACGCTGGTGGTGACCCGGCGCGGGTCGTCGTCGGGCAGGCCCCACTGGTCGAACACCCCGGCCGGCAGGAACGGGCTGGGCAGCACCTCGACGAAACCGCTGAGCGCCAACGACTTTCCGATGGCACGCCGACGCTGTTGGGTCGGAGTCAGGCCGCGCCCGGCCGGCGCGGACGGCAGCACCGACGGGATGGCATCAAGCCCCTCGAGCCGCAGCACCTCCTCGACCAGGTCGGCGGGCTGGCGCAGATCGGTGCGCCAGCTCGGCGGGGTGACGGTCACCGTGCCGTCGGACTCGGTCACCTGCGCGCCGATCTGGCGCAGCCGCTTGACCGTGGTGCCCGCCGGATAGTCGACGCCGGCCGTGCGGTCCGGCAGATCCACCGGCATGGTGATCGGCGGCATCGACCAGTCCTGCCGCGGCGGCGTACCGCGCCAGTCGGTGAGCGTGGGTTCGACTGTGCCGCCGGCGATCTCGGCCAGCAGCGCGGCGCAGCGATCCACCGCGGCGACCGAGATGGCCGGATCGACGGTGCGCTCGTAACGCCGGCCGGCCTCGCTGTACAGGTGCAGGCGGCGCTGGGTGCGCGATACCGCCGCGGCATCCCACACCGCCGCCTCGAGCAGTACGTCGGTGGTGCTCTCGCGGACCTCGGTGGTGCCCGCACCCATCACCCCGGCGATCGCGGCGGTCGCCTCGTCGTCGACGATCAGCACATCGCCGGCGTTGAGCCGGCGTTCGACGTCGTCGAGGGTGACGACGGTCTCCCCCTCCCCGGCGAACCGCACCCGGAACCCGCCGGAGATCCGGCTGCGGTCGTGCGCATGCATGGGATGGCCCAGCTCGAGCATCACGTAGTTGGTGACGTCCACGGCCGGCGAGATGGCCCGGATGCCCGACAACAGCAACCGCCGCTGCAGCCACCAGGGCGAGACCGCGGCCGGGTCGATCCCGGTGACCGGGCGCAGCGTGAACCGCTGCACCCCGGTGCCCTTGTCGATGGTCACCGGCAGCGCCTCCCCCTCGACGGGCAGCGGCGCCACGTCCGCTGGATCGACGAAGTCCAGGTCGTAGGCGTTGGCGATCTCGCGGGCCATCCCGCGCACCGACAGGCAGTAGCCGCGGTCGGGGGTGATCGCCAGGTGGAAAACCACGTCGTCGAAGCCGAGCACCTCGGCGGCCGGCGCGCCCACCTCAGCGGTGCCCGGCGGCAGCACCAGGATCCCGGAATGGTCGACCCCGAAGTTCAGCTCGGCCGCCGAGCAGATCATCCCGTCACTGATTCGCCCGTAGGTCTTTCGGCTCGTGATCGTGAAGTCACCGGGCAGCACGGTGCCCGGCAGTGCCACCACCACCAGGTCTCCGACGGCGAAGTTCCTTGCGCCGCAGATGATGTCGCGGGGCTCGGGCTCGCCCACGTCGACTTTGCAGGCGCGGATCGGCTTCTTGAACCCGGTGAGTTCCTCGATCTCGACGACCCGGCCGACGGTCAGCGGGCCGCTCACCGGGCCCAGCGGAATTACCTCCTCGACCTCGTGACCGATCCGGATCAGGGTCTGCTCGAGTTCGTCGGCCGGCACGTCCCAGTCCGGCGCCCCGGCGCGGACGGCCTCGCGCAGCCAGCTGTACGGCAACCGCATCAGGCGCCCACCCCGAACGGCAGCGAGAACCGGACGTCGCCCTCGACCATGTCGCGCATATCGGGAATCCCGTTGCGGAACATCAGTGTTCGCTCCAGCCCCATTCCGAACGCAAAGCCCGAGTACTCGTCGGGGTCAATACCGCAGGCCCGCAACACATTCGGGTTCACCATGCCGCAGCCGCCCCACTCGATCCAGCCCGGGCCGCCCTTCTTGTCGGCGAACCACACGTCCACCTCGCCCGACGGTTCGGTGAACGGGAAGAAATGCGGGCGGAACCGGATGCGCCCCTCGGGGCCGAACAGCGCCCGGGCGAACGCGTCCAGGGTGCCACGCAGGTGCGCCATGGTCAGGCCCCGGTCCACGGCCAGCCCCTCCACCTGGTGGAACACCGGGGTGTGGGTGGCGTCGAGCTCGTCGGTGCGGAAGGTCCGGCCGATCGAGATGATGTAGACCGGCAACTCCCGTTCGAGCAGGGCACGGATCTGCACCGGCGAGGTGTGGGTGCGCAACACCTGCCGGGAGCCCTCCGGGGCGATGTGGAAGGTGTCCTGTTCGCTGCGCGCCGGATGGTCGACGGGGAAGTTCAACGCGTCGAAGTTGAACTGCTCGGTCTCGACCTCGGGTCCCTCGGCCAGCTCCCAGCCCATCGCCACGAAGGTGTCGGCGATGCGGTCGGCCAGGATGGTGATCGGATGGCGGGCACCCACCGGCTGGCGGGTCGACGGCAGGGTGACGTCGATGCGCTCGGCGACCAGCACCGCGGCGTCGCGTTCGGCGCGCAGCACCGCCAGCCGTTCCTCGTAGGCCTGCTGCACCGCGGCGCGCGCCTGGTTTACCCGCTTACCCGCCTCGGCGCGATCGGATTTCGGCAGCTTCCCCAGCGCCTGCCGGGCCAGCGCGATCGGCGCGCGATCGCCGAGGTGTTCGGTCTTGGCGCGCGCCAGTTCCTCGAGATCGCTGGCCAGGCCGAAGGCACGACGTGCGGCGCTGACCGCCTCGGCCAGCGCTTCCTCCGACAGGTTCTCGGTCATCTCGACGGGCTGATCAGCCACCCGGCGATCATAGGCGATGGCCGGTCGCCGACCCGACGCCGCATCGCCGTCCCGCCGGGTCGGTGAGCCCGGTCACGGTGCAGGTCAGTGCGGTGGCCGGGTGCGCAGTCGGTACATGACGAAGTCCGCGGGCACCCCGTCCTGGCGCGGCCCGAACACCGGCCGGCGCAGCCGCTTCGGCTCCACCCCGAGTTCGGCGAGGCCGTCGTCGGTGAGCCGCTCCAGGGTGGCCGCCGAGACCACCAGCTCCCCGCGGGTGGCCCGCTCCATCACCCGCGCGGCGAGGTTGACGTCCACCCCCAGCCAGTCCGCACCGATCCGCTGCGGCCGCCCGGTGTGCATCCCCACCCGCATCCGCGGCGTATAGCCTTCGACGGCAACATCTTTGAGCCCCTCACGGGCGGTGATGGCGGCCTGTACCGCGGTCACCGGGTCGGCGAAGACGGCCATGATGCCGTCGCCCATGCGTTTGACGATCTGCCCGCCCGCGTCGAGCAGCGGCGGCTCGACGACCTGTGCGACCCGGCGCAACAGCCGCAGGGTGGCGTCGTCGCCGGCGCGCAGCGACCAGGTGGAGAACCCGACCAGGTCGGTGAACATTATCGTCACCTCGCGGTTGGCCGGCCTGCCCGAGATGCGCTGGGTGAGTGCCTGCCACACCTGCAGGGCACCCAGGCTCACCTCGCGGGAGGCGGCCTGACGGGCCAGCAGCCGGTCGGCGGCGCGGGCCGCGGCGGTCGGACCGTCCAGCCCGCTCAGTGACAGCGGATCGCCGAAATCGGGATCGCCCGGCAACAGCCGGCGGGCCCGCCGCACCGCCCGGATCACCGCGGGGTTGCGGTTGGGGTTCTTCAGCCAGGCCGGCAGCCCGGAGCGTTCGGTGCGTTCGTCGAGCGACTCGACATCCACTGCACGAGCGTAGGTGCGCCCGTGTCGGGGCGGCAAACGACCGGCGGGCCCGGATCGGTGCCGAACAGCGGCGCCCGCCCCGGCGCAACACCGGGATCACAACCCGGCCACCATGTGTCACACGTCACACGAAATCGTAGACAACAGGTGTTGTCATCACTACCGTGGGAAGCCAACCGAAGGTGGATTCAACCGGGACTTCAGTGAGGAAGCCGATGACCACGAACGCCACATTGGATGCCCCCCGGACCGCGCCCGAGCACGCCGAGACCGAAGACCGCCGCCGGACCGGTCCCGCCGCCCGCGACGAGGTCCGCCCGCTCGGCCCCGACTCGCTGACCTGGAAGTACTTCGGCGACCTGCGCACCGGCATGCTGGGCATCTGGATCGGCGCCCTGCAGAACATGTACCCGCAACTCGGCGCCGGCGTGGAGGAGCACTCGATCCTGCTGCGCGAGCCGCTGCAGCGGGTCGCGCGGTCGGTCTACCCGATCATGGGTGTGGTCTACGACGGCGACCGGGCCCGCCAGACCGGGGAACAGATCAAGAGCTACCACAAGACGATCAAAGGGGTCGACGCCCGCGGCCGCCGCTACCACGCGCTGGACCCGGAGACCTTCTACTGGGCCCACGCCACCTTCTTCATGCTCATCATCAAGACCGCCGAGTACTTCTGCGGTGGGCTGACCGAGGCCGAGAAACGTCAGCTGTTCGACGAGCACGTGCAGTGGTACCGCATGTACGGGATGAGCATGCGGCCGGTGCCCAAGAGTTGGGAGGAGTTCCAGGAGTACTGGGACCGCAAGTGCCGGGAGGAACTCGAGATCAACAAGGCCACCCTCGACATCTTCGACATCCGCATCCCGAAACCGTGGTTCGTGCCGATGCCCACCGGCATCTGGGATCAGATTTTCCGGCCTCTGGTCGGGGCGCAGCGCTGGATCGCCGCCGGGGTGTTCGACCCGCCGGTGCGGGAGAAGGCCGGGATGCGCTGGACTCTCGGCGACGAGATTCTGCTGCGGCTGTTCGGCAAGCTGGTGGAGCTGACGTTCGTGGTGGTGCCCGACGAGATCCGGCTGCACCCGCGGGCACTGGCCGCCTACCGGCGGGCCGAGGGCCGCATCCCCCCGGACGCACCGCTGGTGGAGGCCCCGTCGTTCACCGCGCCACCGCGTGACCGCCAGGGGCTGCCGATGCACTACGTCCCGCCCCGGCGCAGCCTGCTCGACCGGGCCGGGGCGCTGGTCCATACCACGTTCTCGCTGACGGGTTTGGGGTGGGCCATACCACGCCCGAATTCCGATAAGGCAGCCTAGAGCGCATGCTCGACTGGTCCGACACCGATCTCGCCGTCCGCGACGCTGTGCGTGAGTTCGTCGACAAGGAGATCCGCCCGCACATCGACGCGCTGGAAAGCGGCGAGATGGAGCCCTATCCGATCGTCCGCAAGCTGTTCAAGACGTTCGGGATCGCCGACATGGCCCGCGAGTCGCTGAACAAGCGGCTGGCCCGGCTCCGCGAAGGCGGTGAGAGCGCCAGGTCCGGATCGCGCGGCGGCATGTTCGGCGAGGGCTCGGGCAGCCTGGGCTTCGTGGTCGTCAGCGAGCTGTGCCGGGTGTCGATGGGCATCGTCACCGGGATGGGCGTCAGCCTCGGCCTGACGGTGCCGACCATCATGAGCCGCGGCACCCTGGCGCAGCAGGAGCGCTGGCTGCCCGACCTGGTCACCTACGACAAGATCGGCGCCTGGGCGATCACCGAACCCGACTCCGGTTCGGACGCGTTCGGCGGGATGAAGACCTATGTCGTGCGCGACGGCGACGACTACATCCTCAACGGCCAGAAGACGTTCATCACCAACGGCCCCGACGCCGACGTGGTGGTGGTCTACGCCAAGCTCGACGAGCCCGGGGTGGATCCGCGCGACCGCAAGGTGCTGACCTTCGTGCTGGACCGCGGCATGGAGGGCTTCGTCCAGTCCAAGCCGTTCCGCAAGATGGGCATCCACAGCTCGCGCACCGGCGAATTGTTCTTCAACAACGTGCGATTGGGCCGCGACCGGCTGTTGGGTGAGACCGAGGACAGCGCCGCCGGCGACGGGCGGGCCAGCGCCCGGTCGAACTTCGCCGCCGAGCGGATCGGCGTCGCGGCGATGGCGCTCGGCGTGATCGAGGAATGCCTGCGGCTGTGCGTCGACTACGCCAAGACCCGCAAACTGTGGGGCCAGGAGATCGGGCAGTTCCAGCTGATTCAACTCAAGCTAGCTCAGATGGAGGTCGCCCGGATGAACGTGCGCAACATGCTGTTCCGCGTCATCGAGGCGGGCGAGAAGGGCGTGCCGATCTCGCTGGCGGAGGCGTCGGCGATCAAGTGGTACTGCTCGCAGGCTGCCACCGATGTCGCGATGGAGGCGGTGCAGCTCTTCGGCGGCAACGGGTACATGACCGAGTACCGGGTCGAACAGCTCGCCCGCGACGCCAAGTCGCTGATGATCTACGCCGGCAGCAACGAGGTGCAGATCACCCACGTGGCGCGCGGCCTGCTCAGCGGCAGCTAGCGGCTGGGTTCGATCGCCGCTCAGCCGCGGCTGGGTTCGATCGCCGCTCAGCCGCGGCGGTGCGCGGCGGCGCTCTGGTACAGGCAGATCGCCGCCGCCGCAGCCACATTCAGGCTTTCGGCGCTGCCCGCCATCGGGATGCGCACCCGGTGGGTGGCCGGTCCGGTGAGCTCGGGCGACAGCCCGTGCGCCTCCGGACCGAACAGCCACGCGGTGGGCCCACGCAGCGTGTCCTGCAACTCCGGATCGTCCAGCGCGACATCGCCGTCGACGACGGTGGCAACCACGGCCAGCCCGGCCGCGAGCAGCCTACGCACCGCCCCGGCCGCGTCGGGTTCACTCACCACGGGCACCGAGAAGATGCTGCCGGCCGAGGCGCGCAGGCACTTGCCGTTGTAGGGGTCGACGCAGTGACCGGCCAGCACCACCGCGCCCGCGCCCATCGCGTCGGCGGTGCGGATCAGGGTGCCGGCGTTGCCGGGCTCGGAGATCTCCACCGCAACCGCGACCAGGCGCGGGCCGGTGGCCAGCACGTCGTCGAGACCGTGCTGCGGCATGCGGCACACCGCCACCAGCCCCACCGGGGTGACGGTGTCGGACAGCGCCCTGGCCGCCCGCTCGGTCACCTCGAACACCGGCGCCTCGACCCCGTTCAGCAGCGCGGCGAACCGCTCCCGGGCCGCTGCGGTGACGAACACCTCACACACGAGACCGCGCCGCAACGCTGCCTCGACGAGGTTGGGGCCCTCGGCGAGAAAGCGTGCGGCGCGGCGTCGTCCGACGGTGCGATGAAGTTTGACCGCTGCCGCCACTCGGGCGGAGCGCTCGGTGAGCGTCAGGCGGCCTCGCCCGCGGTCGGGGCGTTGACATCGGCGGGCAGGGCGCCCTTGGCGACCTCCACCAGCGCGGTGAACGCGGCCGGGTCGGTGACCGCGATCTCGGCGAGGTTCTTACGGTCGACCTCGACGCCGGCGGCCTTGAGGCCCTGGATCAGCCGGTTGTAAGTGATGTCGTTGGCCCGGGCGGCGGCGTTGATCCGCGAGATCCACAGTTTGCGGAAGTCACCCTTGCGGGCCCGCCGGTCGCGGTAGGCGTAGTTGAGCGACCGGAGCTGCTGCTCCTTGGCCTTGCGGTACAGCCGCGACCGCTGGCCCCGGTAGCCCTTCGAGGCCTTGAGGATCGTGCGGCGCTTCTTCTGTGCGTTGACTGCGCGCTTGACGCGTGCCATTTATCTGGTCCTTCTCTCGTTCGGGGCGGGCTCAGCCGTTCAGCATCTTGGTGACGCGGCGGGTGTCGTTGGCCGACACACCGGTGCGTCCCTCCAGGCGCCGAGTCCTGGTGCTGGGCTTGTGCTCGAACAGGTGGCGACGATTGGCCTTCTGGCGCACGATCTTGCCGGTCCCGGTGCGCCGGAACCGCTTCGAAGCGCCGCTGTGGGTCTTGGCCTTGGGCATATGTCCTCGGTTTCTCTTCGTGTCTACGATGCGTCGGAGTCTGGTCGTCGGACGGCGGCTTCGCCGGCCTGCTGGGCAGCCTTGGCGCGCGTCTTCGCGCCACGGTGCGGAGCCAGCACCATCGTCATGTTGCGACCGTCCTGCTTGGGAGCGGTCTCGATGAAGCCGTACTCGGCGACGTCCGCGGCCAGCCGCTGCAGGAGCCGGTAACCAAGTTCGGGGCGCGACTGCTCACGGCCACGGAACATGATCGTCACCTTGACCTTCGACCCGGCCTCCAAGAAGCGGATCACGTGCCCCTTCTTGGTCTCGTAGTCGTGGGGGTCGATCTTGGGACGGAGCTTCTGTTCCTTGACGACGGTCTGCTGCTGGTTTCTGCGAGACTCGCGCGCCTTCTGCGCCGTCTCGTACTTGTACTTGCCGTAGTCCATGATCTTGCAGACCGGCGGCCTGGCGTTGGGAGCGACTTCGACAAGATCGAGATCGGCGTCCGCGGCAACGCGGAGGGCGTCTTCGATGCGCACGATACCTACCTGCTCACCCCCCGGTCCGATCAAACGGACCTCGGGTACTCGAATGCGCTCGTTGACGCGGGTCTCAGTGCTGATGGGCCCTCCTATGTTCTGTCCTCACTCGTTACTGCGGAGCCCACACCACCAACAGAAAGGCCCTGCCGACAGCAGGGCCCAAAACCGACCAGAACAGCCATCCGCGAGGATAGCTGCACGGACCACTGAGCCTGCTCGGCCAGCGGTGGGAGTGGGACTCCACTTGCTGTCCCTGACGTAAACAGAGACGGTCGCGCATGCCAGTCTAGCAGGCATGACCGATAACCAGAACATCCGCGAGCTGGCCGACATTCCCGCGGTCGAGGTGATCACCCGCGCCGCGGTGATGCTGATGAGCGCCGCCGCGGAGAAACTGGGCCTGGCCGACGAGAACCCGGACGAGAGCCCGCACCGCGATCTCGACGAGGCGCGACGGCTGATTACCGCCCTCGCAGGCCTGGTCAAGGCCTCCGCCGAGTACCTCGGACCGCACGCCCGGCCGCTGCGCGACGGGCTGAAGAGCCTGCAGTTGGCGTTCCGGGAGGCCAGCGCCTTCCCCGACGAGCCCGGCCAGGGGCCCGGCGAGCGGTTCACCGGCCCGGTGCGCTGAGCCGGCCCATCCGGATATGGGCCGGCTCACGGCGCGTCGCCGCCGCACTTGAGCCGTAGCAAACCCGACGAGCGAATATTCTCGCGGCGTGACCGTGCCCACCCAATCCGGGACTCGATCCGGCCGACAACCAGTGACCACCGCGCCCGCGCGGGACCGCTACGGCTGGGTATCCACCGCCGCCGCGTGGACCGTCGGCATCATCGCCACGCTGTCGCTGATCGCCAGCGTCTCCCCGGCGGTGCGGTCGCTGATCCGGGTGCCGCGCGAGTTCATCAACGACTACATCTTCAACTTTCCCGACACCAGCTTCGCCTGGGCGTTCGTGCTGGCCCTGTTGGCCGGCTCGCTGGCCGCCCGCAAGCGCATCGCCTGGTGGGTGCTGCTGCTGTACGTCATCGGCGCCGCGGGCTTCAACATCGCCGCCCTGGTCACCGGTGACGAATCCCTCGCCGAGCAGACCGGCGAGCTCATCGGGCTGGGCGTCCACCTCGCCGCAATCGTCTTCCTCCTGCTGGCCTACCGCCAGTTCCCGGCGCGGATGCGCCGGGGCGCCCCGGTCAAGGCCGCCGCGGTGCTGGTGGCCGGGCTGGTGGTGGGCACCCTGGCGGGCTGGGGCCTGCTGGAGCTGTTCCCCGGTTCGCTCGCCCGCGACGACCGGTTCTGGTACGCGCTGAACCGGGTCGGAGCCTTCGCCGGTGCGGACGCCGACGTGTTCTCCGGCCACCCGCACGTCATCGTCAACGCGCTGCTCGGGCTGTTCGGCGCGTTGGCGCTGATCGCCGCCGCCATCGTGCTGTTCGCGTCCCAGCGAGCCGAGAACCGGCTCTCCGCCGACGACGAGGCCGCCATCCGCGCCCTGCTGGCCCAGTCCGGCACCAACGACTCGCTGGGCTACTTCGCGACCCGCCGCGACAAGGCCGCGGTGTTCGCGCCGAACCGCCGCGCCGCGGTCACCTACCGCGTCGAGGTCGGCGTGTGCCTGGCCAGCGGCGACCCGATCGGCGACCCGAAGGCCTGGCCGCAGGCCATCGACGCGTGGCTGGCCCTGTGCCGCAGCTACGGCTGGGCCCCCGGCGTGATGGGGGCCAGCGCCGCCGGCGCCCAGGCCTACCGTGACGCCGGCCTGGACGCGCTGCAGCTCGGCGACGAGGCCGTCCTGCACCCCGACCGCTTCCGGCTGTCCGGACCGGACATGCGGCCGGTGCGCCAGGCGGTGACCCGCGCCCGCCGCAGCGGGGTGTCGGTGCGCATCCGCCGCCACCACATGCTCTCCGCTGCCGAGCTGGCCGAGGTGGTGGCGCGGGCCGAAGCCTGGCGCGACACCGAGACCGAACGCGGCTTCTCGATGGCGCTGGGACGGCTGGGCGATCCCGCCGACGGCGACTGCCTGCTGGTGGAGGCCGTGCAGGCCCAGGACTCGGGCGGCGAGCGGGTGGTGGCGATGCTGTCGCTGGTGCCGTGGGGCACCAGCGGGGTCTCGCTCGATCTGATGCGCCGCTCCCCCGACGCGCCCAACGGCACCGTCGAGTTGATGGTCAGCGAACTGTGCGCACAGGCCGAGGATCTGGGCCTCACCCGGATCTCGCTCAACTTCGCGATGTTCCGGTCGGCGTTCGAACAGGGCTCCCAGCTCGGCGCCGGTCCGGTGGCCCGGCTGTGGCGGCGGGTGCTGGTGTTCTTCTCCCGCTGGTGGCAGCTGGAGACGCTGTACCGCTCGAACATGAAGTACCAGCCCGAATGGGTGCCCCGCTACGCCTGCTACACCGACGCCCGGCTGATCCCCCGGGTCGGCGTCGCCTCGGTGATCGCCGAAGGCTTCCTGGTGCTGCCGTTCTCGCGGGACCGGCTGCGCATCGAACGGCACGGCGCCGGCGATCGGACCGGTGCCGGGTACACCGTCGCCGAGCCGCCGGTGGAGATCGAAGACGAAGAGAGCGGGCCGCGGCTGCCCGAACAGGTCCGGGTGCGGATGGCCAAGCTGAAAGCCCTGCAGGACAAGGGAATCGATCCTTACCCGGTGGGCCGGCAGCCCAGCCACACAATTGCCGAGGCGATCGCGGCCGCCGACGGTACCGAGGTCAGCGTGGCCGGGCGGGTGTTGCGCATCCGAGACTACGGCGGGGTGATCTTCGCCGAGCTGCGCGACTGGTCCGGTGATGTTCAACTGCTGCTGGACAACGCCAACCTCAGCGGGGACGACACCGCCGCGTTCACCCACGCGATCGACCTCGGTGACCTGATCGAGGCCACCGGAACCATGGGCTACAGCCGCAAGGGTGTGCGCTCGGTGCTGGTGACCGGCTGGCGGCTGATCGGCAAGTGTCTGCGCCCGCTGCCGGACAAGTGGAAGGGGCTGGCCGACCAGGAGGCGCGCGTGCGCGCCCGCTATGTCGATCTGGCCGTCAACACCGACGCCCGTGATCTCATCCGGGCCCGCGGCAATGCGCTGCGCGCCATCCGGGACACGTTGTACGCCAAGGGTTTCGTGGAGGTCGAGACCCCGATCCTGCAGCAGATCCACGGCGGCGCCAACGCCCGGCCGTTCATCACCCACATCAACGCCTACAACCTCGACCTGTATCTGCGCATCGCGCCGGAGCTGTACCTCAAACGGCTGTGCGTCGGCGGCGTCGAGCGGGTCTTCGAACTCGGCCGGGCGTTCCGCAACGAGGGGGTGGACTACAGCCACAATCCCGAGTTCACCCTGCTCGAGGCGTATCAGGCGCACGCCGACTACAACGTGTGGATCGACGGCTGCCGCGAGCTGATCCAGAACGCCGCCGAGGCCGCCAACGGCGAGCAGGTGTTCATGCGCCCCCGTGCGGACGGCACGCTCGAACCGGTGGACATATCCGGCGAATGGCGGGTCAAGACCGTGCACGAGGCCGTCTCGGAGGCGCTGGGCGAACAGATCGGCCCGGACACCGATCTGGCGACGCTGCACCGGCTCTGCGATGCGGCCGGGGTGCCGTACCTGACGCACTGGGATGCCGGTGCGGTGGTGCTGGAACTCTACGAACGGCTGGTGGAGGACCGCACCACCGAACCCACGTTCTATAAGGACTTCCCGACGTCGGTGTCGCCGCTGACCCGTCCGCACCGCAGCATCCCGGGCGTGGCCGAACGCTGGGATCTGGTGGCCTGGGGGGTGGAGTTGGGCACTTCCTACACCGAGTTGACCGATCCGGTCGAACAGCGCCGCCGTCTGCAGGAGCAGTCGCTGCTGGCCGCCGGCGGCGATCCGGAGGCGATGGAGCTCGATGAGGACTTCCTGCAGGCGCTGGAGTACGCCATGCCGCCGACGGGTGGTCTCGGCGTGGGCGTGGACCGGGTGGTCATGCTCATCACCGGCCGCAGCATCCGCGAAACCCTGCCGTTCCCGCTCGCCAAACCCCGCTGACCGCGGCGATCGCGCGCTACCGTGGCGTCATGCCCGACGAGACCGCGGACGTGCCCGCCGAACCCGGACCCGTGCAGCCCTCGGTGACGCCTGAGGAGACCGGGTACACCCCGGACGGGGTGCCGACGTTCGAGGCGGTGCGGGAGAAGATCGAGACCCGCTACGGCGCCGCGATCGGGGCGAGCGAACTGGCCGCCGAGACACCAGAAGGCCGGTCGGTCGAGGAGCAGTACGAGGCCCGCAAACGCGCGGCCGCCGAGAGGCTGGCGCAGATCCGCGAGTCGATGCGCCGGACCGAATCCGATCAGTAGTCGCTTCGCCCCGGTACGGTTCGGTGTCGATGGGCGCACGCAGCACGACTCGCAGGTTCACCGTCGCCGAACGCCGGGCCCGCCTGGCCCGCCGCCACTTCCTGGCCGAGCCCGCCGCATCCGTCGGCGAGGTGGTGAGCGGTCTGGTGGGGTTGCACTCCACCGACCCGGCCACGCCGTATCTGTCGCTGTGGGCGCGCCGGCCCGGCTTCACCGTGGCCGACCTCGACCGGGCCCTGTACGAGCAGCGGGCGCTGATCAAGCACCTGGCGATGCGCCGCACGCTGTGGATCGTGGGCGCCGATGACCTGCCCGCGGTGCAGGCCGCCGCCAGCGACCGGGTCGCCGACAACGAGCGGCGCAGGCTCATCGCCGACGCCCGCAAAGCCGGGGTCTGCTCCGACGGCGAGGCGTGGCTGGATGCGGCCGGCCGCGCGGTGCTGGCCTACCTGAGCGCCCACGGCCCGGCCGGCGCCACCGAGTTGCGCGACGCGCTACCCGAGCTCGCCGGCAGCTACGACCCGGCTCCCGGCAAGCACTACGGCGGTCAAACCCCTTTGGCGCCAAGAGTGTTGACGACTCTGTCGGCGCGCGGGGAGATCGTGCGGGGACCGAACGACGGCAACTGGACGGTGTCGCGGCCACGCTGGGCGGCGATGGCCGACTGGCTACCCGCCGCTCCGGCCCGCCTGGCGCCGGAACGCGCCCGCGCCGAGTTGGTGCGCCGGTGGCTGCGCACCTTCGGCCCGGCCACCGCCGCCGACCTGAAGTGGTGGTTCGGCGCCACGCTGACCTGGGCGCGCGAGGCGTTGCGCGACGTCGAGGCGGTCGAGGTGGATCTCGACGGCACACCAGGTTTCGCGCTGCCCGACGATCTGGAACCCGAACCCGCGGTCGAACCGTGGTGTGCGCTGCTGCCGGCCCTCGATCCCACCACCATGGGCTGGGCCGACCGCGACTGGTACCTCGGCGGCCATCGGTCGCAGGTGTTCGACCGCACCGGCAATGCCGGCCCGACGGTCTGGTGCGACGGCCGTGTCGTCGGCGGCTGGCGCCAGGGCGACGACGGACGCGTCGAACTGCAACTGCTCGAGGACGTCGGGCGCGCCGCCGAACGGCAGTTGCGCCGACTCGCCGACGAGTTGACCGAGTGGCTGGCCGGTGTGCGGGTCAGGCCCCGCTTCCCCACCCCGCTGGTCAAGCAGTAGCCGGCGGGTCGCCGGCTCTTCGGCACATCCCCCTGCTCCGCCCCAGATCGCTGCACTCCATATCATGCGTCTATGGCCAGACGAAGCCGCGCGCTGCGGACTGAGGACGAGTTCAACACAAAATCACGGCGGACTCGCGCCCGCATCCTGGACGCCGCGGCTCGCGTGCTGAGCGTGAAAGGCTATGCCGGGACAAGGCTGACCGACATCGCCGCCGAAGCCGACCTGCAGGCACCGGCGATCTACTACTACTTCCCGTCACGGGAGGACCTCATCGAGGAGGTCATGTTCGTCGGCATCAGTGGACTGCGCGCGCATGTGCAGGAGGCGCTCGACGCGTTGCCGGACGGCACCCCACCGATGGACAAGATCCTGGCAGCGGTGGAAGCTCATCTGCGTCACGAACTCGAACAGTCCGATTACGCAACCGCGTCCATCCGGAACTCCGGGCAGATCCCGGAACACCTGCGCGCCCGCCAGCAGAAGGAGACCTCAGCATACACCCGGCTCTGGCGCAAGCTGTTCGACGAGGCCGCCGCCGAAAGCCGGCTCCGCTCGGATCTGGACCCCCGGATCGCACTCTCGCTGGTGCTCGGCGCGCTGAACTGGACGGCCGAGTGGTGGAATCCGCGTCGCACCTCCGTAGACACCTTGGTGGCCCAAGCCAAGAGCATCGTGCGTGCCGGTTTGGGCCCGACCGAGTCATCGGACTCCGGGCCCGCCTAGCGATGCCCGGGTCGCACGAACGCATCTCAGTGTCCAGTTTTTGATTCTATGTTAAATTAATGGCTATGACCGAAGCTTATATCATCGATGCCGTTCGTACCCCTGTCGGCAAACGCGGCGGCGGACTGTCCGGTGCCCACCCCGCTGACCTGGCCGCTCACGTGATCCGGACATTGGTCGATCGACACGACTTCGACCCCGAAGCCATCGACGATGTGATCCTCGGCTGCCTGGACAACATCGGCGCACAGGCCGGCGACATCGCCCGCACCGCTGCCCTGGCGGCCGGACTGCCGGAATCGGTACCCGGCGTCACCGTCGACCGCCAGTGCGGCTCGGCCCAGCAGGCGGTTCACTTTGCCGCGCAGGGCGTGATGAGCGGCACCGCCGACCTCATCATCGCCGGCGGGGTGCAGAAGATGAGCCAGTTCCCCATCCTCAGCGCCTTCGCTGCCGGAGAACCGTACGGATCCACCGATCCGTGGACCGGCTGCCGGGGCTGGTACGAACGCTATGGCGATCAGGAGATCTCGCAGTTCCGCGGCGCGGAGCTGATCGCCCAACACTGGAAGCTGTCACGCGAGGACAACGAACGCTACGCGCTGACCAGCCACCAGCGTGCGATTGCTGCGACCACCGAGGGCCGGTTCGATCGCGAGATCGTCCCATTCGCAGGGGTCGCCACCGACGAAGGTCCGCGCCCGGACACCTCGCTGGAGAAGATGGGCGCGCTACCCACCCTGATTGAGGGCGGGGTCCTCACCGCGGCAGTGGCCAGCCAGATCTCAGACGGCGCTGCCGTGCTGCTGATCGCCTCCGAGAACGCGGTCAAGCGATTCAACCTCACCCCGCGGGCCCGCATCCATCACATGTCGGTGCGCGGGGCGGACCCGGTGATGATGCTGACTGCCCCGATCCCGGCGACCCAATACGCCCTCAAACGCACCGGAATGTCGATCGACGATATCGACGTCGTCGAGATCAACGAGGCTTTCGCACCGGTGGTGCTGGCCTGGCTGGCCGAGATCGGCGCCGATCCGACCCGGGTGAACCCGAACGGCGGGGCGATCGCGCTCGGCCATCCGATCGGCTGCACAGGCGCCCGACTGATGACCACTCTGCTGCACGAACTCGAACGCACCGGCGGCCGATATGGCCTGCAGACCATGTGCGAGGGCGGCGGACAGGCCAATGTGACCATTATCGAACGGATATGAGCCGATGATCCGCACCCTGTACGAACCCGACCACGAGGCCTATCGAGAAACGGTCCGGGAGTTTCTGGCCCGCGAGGTCGTGCCCCATCATCTCGAATGGGACGCCGCCCGCTGGATCGACCGCGAGGTGTTCCCCCGAGCCGCCAAAGCCGGCATCTACGGCCTGGAGATCGGGGAGGAGTACGGCGGTTCCGGGGTGTCGGACTACCGCTACCGAATGGTGGTCTGTGAGGAGATCGCCCGCATCAACGCGCTGTCGTTCGGCCTGACCATCGCCCTGCAGGACGACCTGGTTCTGCACTACCTACTGGATCTGTGCGACGACAATCAGCGGCAGCGCTGGCTGCCCGGCTTCGCCTCCGGCACCATCATCGGTGCGCTGGCGATGACCGAACCCGGCGCCGGCAGCGATCTGCGGGGAATCCGCACCACCGCCCGCCGCGACGGTGACCACTGGATCCTCAACGGGCAGAAGACATTCATCTCCAGCGGCATCATGGCCGACCTCGTTGTGGTAGCGGCCCGGACCGACGACACCGGAAGCTCACGGGATTTCAGCCTGTTCGTCGTGGAGCGCGACACCCCCGGTTTCGAACGCGGCCGCAAGCTCGACAAGATCGGACTGCCCAGCCAGGACACCGCGGAGCTGTTCTTCCACGACGCCCGAGTGCCGGCCGCCAACTTGCTCGGCGAACAGGGGCACGGACTGCACTATCTGATGGCACACCTGCCCCGGGAACGGCTGGGCGTAATGGCCAGCGCCATTGCCACCGCGCGCGCGATCTTCGAGACGACGGTCGCCTACTGCAAAGAACGGCAGGCATTCGGTGGTCCCCTCACCGACAAACAACATGTGCGGTTCGAGCTCGCCGAGATGGCCACCGAACTCGATGTCGCGCAAGCCTTCGCCGACCAGCTGGTGGTCGCCTACAACGCCGGCCGGCTGACAGCCGTCGACGCCGCCAAGGGCAAGTGGTACGTCAGCGAACTGCAGAAACGCGTCGTCGACCGGTGCCTGCAGCTACACGGCGGATATGGCTACATGACCGAATATCCAGTCGCACGGGCCTTCATGGACTCTCGGGTACAAACCATTTATGGCGGCACCACCGAGATCATGAAGGAGCTCATCGGTCGTGACGTCGTCGCCTGAGCGGACCGGATTCGACATGCTGCACCCCGGCGGTGCCGCGGCACTGCGGCGCGTAATGGCCGCCCACTGGAGCTGCCGGGCATTCACTGGCGAACCGGTCCCGGACGAGACCATCACGGCGATCCTGGAGACCGCACAGCTGAGCGCGTCCTGGTGTAATAGTCAGCCCTGGCAGCTGGCGATTGCCAATGGCGAGGGGACCCTGATCGGTTGCGCGGCGCGCTGTGCGCCGAGGCGCGCCAACGCGATCCGGAGGCTCCGGACATCCCGTGGCCCCGGGAGTACCGCGGGGTGCATCGGGACCGCCGGCGGGAGAGCGGTTTTCAACTCTACAACGCGCTGAGCATCGATCGCGGCGATCATCAACGTCAACGGCAGCAGATGCGGGAGAACTTCCGGTTCTTCGGCGCCCCGCATGTAGCGATCATCCATGTCGACGATGCGTTGGGCCCCTGTGGCGCGGTGGACTGCGGCGGGTACGTCACCGCGATCATGCTGGCGGCGGCCGCCCACGGGGTCGCCAGCGTAGCGCAGGCGTCGCTGGGCCTGTATCCGATACGTCGCGCGCAAACTCAAGCTCGACGACGACCGCACCATCGTGTGCGGTCTATCCTTCGGGTATCCGGACCTGACTCACCCCGCCAACAGCTTCCGGACCACCCGCGCACCGCTGGAGCAGGTCGTCGACGGGATAGACGAATAGCTGGGCGGCAACAAATGACGGGCGATCTAACCGCTTAAGTCGACCAGGTCGATGCTATCCGCCGGGTCCTTCAGCAGACCGTTCTCAAAGGTGAAGTCCCGCAGCCTGCAGGCCACAGCTCCGGTTCCTGGCCGAATGCGTACTCAGCTGACCGGCCATTGTCCTCTACCCGGCTTGATGCAAGCAGCGCCCGGCCCTGTGGTCCGCAACTGCATGCATCATCACGACCACATCTCTGCCGAGGTGCGCAGGACCCGGCTTGGCCGCGCGACGTCCACGACCCGAGCCACCCGATCTCATAGCAAGCCAGCGTGTTCGCAGGCTCAATACCGACAGGCGTGGATCTCGGCGGGCGTTCTCATAGCTCACGGAGCCTTCCGGCCAGGATCGCGTCCCGCAGCGCGAACCGGCGCACCTTGCCCGTCGAGGTCACGGGGAACGCTGAGTCGCTGACGAACCACCGGGCTGGAACCTGATAAGGCGCCAATGCCGAGTTCGCTTGTTCAGCAAGCTCTTTCTTCACTCTACTCGGGTCGGCCTCGGTGCGGATCACCGCGGTGACGATCTCGCCCCACCGCTCGTCGGGCAGCCCCACCACAGCGAACTCGGTGACGTCCGGATGTCCCGCGAGGCGGGTTTCGATGTCGGCCGGCGCGATATTCTCCCCGCCGCGGATTATGATCTCCTTCAGCCGCCCGGTGACGGTCAGATAGCCACGCTCGTCCATCACGCCGAGATCGCCGGTGTGCACGAAACCCTCGGCGTCGACCGTGGCCGCAGTCATCTCCGGGTCGTGCAGGTATTCGAGGAACTGCTGATAGCCACGCGCACAGATCTCACCCGGCACCCCCGGCGGCTGAACCGCCCCGGTGTGCGGATCGACAATCTTGCACTCCACCTGCGGCAGCGGCCGGCCCACTGTGTGCAGCCGGTCCGCGCGACTGTCGTCCGGGCGGGTCATCGACAATACCGGCGCCAGCTCGGTCTGGCCGAACAAGTTGAGCACCGTGGCGCCGAACACTTCGACGGCCCCGTCGATCAGCGCCGACGGGACCATGGCGGCACCTCCCATTGCGATCCGGAGCCGCGGCGCCGGCTCGGCCGCGGCCCGCTGCGCCGTCAGCAGCGCGTCCAGCACGGTCGGCACGTAGAACAACACATCGGCGCGTTCGGCGTGCAGCGCGGCCAAGGTGTCGGCGGGGGTGAACCGCTCGATCAGCACCGCACAACCGCCGAGCCACAGCGGCCCGAGGGTGGCGATCACACAGCCGGCTGTGTGGAACAGTGGCAGCGGGTTCACGCATACCGCACCGTCGGTGGCTCCAGCGGCCTCCATGGTCAGCTTGGCGACATTGACCAGCGCTCGATGTTTGAGCACCACGCCTTTCGACCGCCCGGTGGTGCCCGATGTGTATTGCAGCATCGCCACCGCATCCGGGCTCACCTCCGGTAACGGCTCCGTGGACTCAAGACTAAAGAAGTTTCTGTCGGCCAGCGAGATCCGACACAAGCCGGGGATGCGGGTGGCTACCGCCCGGGCCACCTCCCCCATCCGGTAGTCCCGGCTCGTCTCGGCGTGGAGCAGAACTTTGGCACCCGAATGGGTCAGGGTGTACTCGAGTTCGTCCTCGCGCAGCACCGGGTTGAGCGGCACCAGCACCATCCCGGCCAGCGCAGCAGCGTATTGAGTGACGGGCCACTCCGCCACGTTCGGCGCCCACAAAGCGATGTGGCTGCCGGGTTCGGCTAGCCGCAGCAGCGCGGCGGCGCCCCGGCGCGCCTCGTCGTAAAGCTCCCGGTAGGTCAGCCGCACCTGCTCCCCGCCACCGTGGCGGGTGCCCACCACAGCCAGCCGGTCGGGGTGCTCGGCACTGCGCTGCGCCAGCAGCGATCCCACCGTTTCGTAGATCAGCCCGACACTGCGGTCCGCCGGCCAATATGCCTGCCGCAGTCCATCCTTCAACACAGCACACCTCAGCACCTGGGTTCGCGGGTGACCACCGAGACGAACGAGACGCAGCAACCCGGCCGACCGCCGAGGTTGTGGGTGAGCGCGGTGTGCGGGTCATGCAGCTGGCGTTCGCCCGCCTGGCCGCGGAACTGCAGCCACGCCTCGTAGAGCATCCGCAGCCCGCTGGCGCCGACCGGATGCCCGAAACTCTTCAGCCCGCCATCCGGATTCACCGGAAGCCGTCCGTCGCGATCGAACTCCCCGGCCAGCACATCCTTGACCGCCTGCCCGGGTTCGGTGAAGCCGAGGTCTTCCATCAGCACGATCTCGGTCGGGGTAAAGCAGTCGTGCACCTCGGCCAGCGACAACTGGGTGCGCGGATCATCGATTCCGGCCTGCGCGTAAGCGTCCTTGGCCGAGCGCACCACCTCAGGAAACGTGGTGTAGTCATAGTCGGGTTCCTGCGCGGACCGGCCGGACGCGGCGACCAGCGACAGCGCCGACACATACATCGGCTGATCGGTGAACTCCCGCGCCCGTTCAGCCGGCACGATCAGCGCACACGCCGCACCGTCGGACACCCCGGAGCAGTCGAACACCCCGAGCCGGCCCGCGACCTTCGCGGCCTTGTCGATGGTCTCTTTGGACACCGGAGTGCGGAACTGCGCCTTGGGATTGCGCGAGCCGTTGTCATGGTTCTTCCACGCGACATGGGTCATGGCGGCACGCATCTCGTCGGGATGCGTGCCGTACTTCGCGCAGTACGCCGGGTCCAGCAGCGAGAAAGCCGCCGGCGCGGTCATCGAGATCTCCGGGGCGGTGCCGTCACCGGGCGGATCCTGGCGCAGCAACCCGGAGAATCCCGAGTCCTTGAGTTTCTCCACGCCGAACGCCATCACGACGTCATAAGCGCCCGCGGCGACCGCATAGCAGGCGTTACGGAACGCCTCCGATCCGCTGGCGCACATGTTCTCGACCCGGGTGACGGGCTTGTCGTCGGAGCCGATGGCCCGGCTCAGCGTCAGCCCGGACATGCCCGAACTGAGCGTCCCCAGCCAGTAGGCGTCTACGTCCTCACGGGTGATGCCGGCAGAGGCCAGGCATTCGGTGTAGGCCTCGAGGATCAGGTCCTCGGTTGACGCGTCCCACCGCTCGCCGAATCGGCTGCAGCCCATACCGACCACCGCGACCCGGCCCGCGATGCCGTTACTGGCCATCGATGAGCACCGCCTTCCAGAAGTAGTCGTGGATATCCCCGGCAGTGAACAGCCGCCGGAAACTGAACCGAACCCGCGCACCGACTCGCAGCGCGTCGGGATCCGCGTCGGCCACCTCGACTGTGCACCGGCCGCCGCCATCGACGTCGACCACTGCCTGCACCATCGGCGGCGACGGCGAGTAGGCCAGCCGGTCGACGGTGTAGGTGACGATGGTGCCTTCACGATTGGAAATCGGCTCCGGCTGCATCGGTGCGGTCCTGCCACAGCCGCGGCAGACCGCCGCCGGCGGCAGATGAACGAAACCGCAGTCACGGCAGCGTGATCCGCGCAGCCCGAACTTCCATTCGGCGGCACGGGCGGCCGGTGGGGCGGCCACCCGGTCAGGTTCGGGCCGTCGCGGCGGCTCCAGTTCGACCAGCCCGCGCCAGGACAGGTAGGTCAGTTGCGGTACCGAGCGACCGTTCTCAAGTTGCGCCGCAACCGATGTCGGTTGTCGACGGGACGCCAGCAGTTCGGTGGTCCGCAGCACCAGGGCATCGCAGCCGTCGACCGCCGACAGCACCAGGATGGTGTCGCCGGGATCGGCGCTGTCGAGCACGGCGCTCAATGCGATCGCCGCGTCCGCTGCCCCGCTGAACCCGATCGGTGAGATGACCGTCGACTTCTGCCCCTTCACCAGGGCCTCCGCGCGTTTCACCACTGCCGGATTCGGGCAGGCCAGCGCGACGTGGTCGGCGTCGCCGATACCGACCGCGTCGAGTGCCTCCGCCGCAGCGGCCCGGATCAACGCGCTGTAGCGCTCGAACCCGAACCGCTCCTCCCACTGCTGTCCGATGAGTGCGGTGGGCAACCGCCAGCGGTCCAGGAACTCCTCACTACGTGACGCGGTCGCGATCAATTCTGCGATCGGGGAGCCCGTCCCGAACAGCAGCGCGGCCGCCCCGTCGCCACCCAGTTTTTCGTCGACAGAACCCGGCCGGCCGACCCGCACGTCGGCGCAGATGACCAGGCCACCGGCTTCGGCGGCCCACCGCATCGCTGCGTAGGCGCTGCGGCCCGTGCCACAGAAGTCGGCGGCCAATGTCCGCTCCGGCAGCCCGAGCGCGGCATGCACGGCAGTCGCGTTGGTCTTGTCCGCATACGCCGGGGTGCTGGTCGCGAACAGCACCGCCGCCGGGGCGGCGCCACCCGATAACACGGTTTGCGCGGCGGCCACGGCCATCGTGGTGGAGTCCTCGTCATAGCCGGCCACCACCCGCTTACCGAACCGGTGCACGGGCAGATAGGTGGCGTAGCCGAGCAGTCCCCTGTCCATCGTCATCACGCTCCTCGGAACAGTGCCGCGATCCCCTGCCCACCGCCGATGCACATGGTCTCCAGCGCGAGGCCGCCACCACGACGACGTAGTTCGTGCAGCATCGTGGTGAGGATGCGCACCCCGGTGGCGGCGATGGGGTGGCCCAGTGAGATACCGGACCCGTTGACGTTGAGCCGTTCGTCGACCTCGTCGAGCGTGATACCCCAGCCGGCCAGCACCGAAAGCACCTGCACGGCGAAGGCCTCGTTGATCTCGATCAGGGTCAGATCGTCGAATCCGATTCCGGTGCGGGCAAACAGCTTCTGCACCGCAGGCACCGGGCCAATACCCATGCGCGACGGTTCGCAACCCGCGGCCGCCCAGGCCTCGAGGAACCCAATCGGTTCCAGGTCCAGGTCCTCGAGGCGGTCTTCGGCGACCACCAGGCACGCCGCAGCGGCGTCGTTCTGCTGGCTGGAGTTGCCCGCGGTGACTGTGCCGTCCGGCATGATCGTGCGCAGCTTGGCAAGTGTGGCGAGGTCGGTGTCCGGCCGCACCCCCTCGTCGGTGTCGAACACGATCGGGTCGCCACGACGTTGCGGCACCTGAACCGGCACGATTTCGTCGGAGAACAGCCCCGACCGCTGCGCTGCGGCGGCCCGCTGGTGGCTGCGCACCGCGAACGCGTCGGCGGCATCGCGTCCGATGTGGTAATCGCGCGCGAGATTCTCTGCGGTTTCGATCATTCCGCTGATCCGGCCGAAGCGCCATATCGGCTGCGACATCTCGCGGCCACGGTCGAGCCGATCGTAGAGGATCTGATTGCCGGATCGGCTCCCCCAGCGGGCGGTGGTGGTGTAGTGCTCGATGTTGCTCATCGACTCCACACCGCCGGCGAGCACCACGTCCGCCGCGCCGGTCTGCACCGTCATGGCGGCGGTGATCACCGCCTGCAACCCACCACCACAGCGCCGATCGATCTGCAGTCCCGGTACCGAGATCGGCAGGCCGGCGTGCAGGGCCACCCACCGCCCGATGCAGGGTGCCTCGGAGTTGGCGTAGGATTGTGCCAACGCCACGTCCTCGATACGCTCCGGATCGATCCCGCTGCGCTCCACCACCGCGGCGACCACCCTGGCGGCCAGATCCTCGGCCCGCAGCGGGCGCAGGGTGCCGCCGAAGGTGCCGACCGCAGTGCGCAGCGGCGTAACGATCGCAGCCCGCCGAAGCCCCGCCGTCATGCCTCCCCCCGCCACCGGTGTGACGACGGATCGAGCAGCCGTTCCATCCGTTCGTTGGGCAGCCACACGATGGCCTCTAGCTCCAGGGCGTCGAGGAACCGAACCCGCCCTGTGCGCAGGTCCTCCACCCGCAGTCTCGGTGAGTTGCCCTGCACATCGAAACTAACTGAGACCTCGGCGAATTCGTTACCGACGATCGGACCGTCGCTGGGGTCGAACTGAATGCCCATCCTCGACCTCAGATCAGAAAACCCATGGTCGGGATCGGCTTGTCCTTGTCGACCAGGACCACCTTCTTGTAAGCCAGCTTGAGCTCATCGCCCACCCGACGCAGCCGGTAGATGGTCCGTCCGCCCCACAGATGGTTCTCCCGCAGGGTGGACTCCAGCAGCAGGAAGTTCGCACCCACCTCGAGGTCGACACCCCCGGTGCTGTTGGGGCGGCCGCCGAGGATCTCGATATTGGAGATCAGCCGCCGCATGTTCGACGGCGGCGCCTGGGCGTAGCGGCGGCCGGTACGCAATTGCTTGAGCCGGGTCGAGATTCGGCTGCGGTTGTCGTACATCACCGACACCTGACGGATCGGGTCGATGGTCGGTCCGCCGGACGGCACCCAGTAGATGGCGTCGTCGGTCCACAACGCCTCCCAGGAGTCGTAGTCGCACTCGTCGGCGTAGCGGGCCTCCCGGTAGAGGAACTGCTCGACCTCGGAGCGGTCGAACCCTTCCGGAGCAGCAGTCAGTTCTTCGCTCAGGGTGACGGTCACGACTCCTCCATCTGTTTCTTGTACTGGGCCCAGAAGGCGCGCATCCCGGTCTCATCGGTGGGACCGCCGACGGGATGGCCGCGCTCGTCGACGTACTCGCGGTTCAGCCCGCGGCGGATGTCCACCCACTCCGGATCGCGCGCCTCGAGCCCGACCTGGTTCCGCTCGTACATCTCGGTGTCGTCGGCTAGCAGCATGCCGGCCGGGCCGACCGAGCCGATGCACTGAGACACCATGCGCCGGTTCAGTTCCGGTGCCCCGGCGAACTGCACGGCGGTCGCGTACTGCACGCATTCGTTGACCGAGACCGGCTGGATGTTGAACACCTGGATCTCGGCGATGAACAGGTTCGGGAAGACCATCACGTGCGGGGATCCCTCGATGAGGATTTGCTCGGCCGCCTCCCCGTGCTTGGCGCGCATCGCAGCCACATACTCGGGCACCTGGGCCTCGGTGGTGCCGAACCAGCGCATCGGCTCGCCGAACTTGCGGAACTCCGGTCGCAGGTCGTTCTCGCTGTGGCCGTTGCCCAGGTCGCGGGTGACCGCGGTCGAGGTGTCCGCGTACAGAGCCGCGATCGGGCTGCCGGTCACCCCGAAGATCGAGCCATGCACGAACTGGGGGTGATACCCGTCGGTTTCGTTCTCCACCAACAGTTTCCAATTGGCTCTGGTACGGTGCGCCAGCCAGCCCGCGTTGAGCTCGACCCGGCCCTCCGGAGACAGGCGGGCCAATCGGTCGATCTCACCGGCCGCATCACCGAGATGCTCGATCAGGCTCGGGCCATCGGAAGCGAAGCTGCCGAACACGAATCCCTGGTAGGAATCGACCCGCGGCACCCGGCCCAGCGGCAAGTCCAGCTTGCGGGTGCCGTAGCCCTTGAAGAACGGGAAGCCGACCAGTTCACCGTCGTTGCGAAAGGTCCAGCCGTGGTACGGGCATCGGAACGTGCTGGAGTTACCCTTCGCGTCGTCGCAGACCTGATTGCCGCGGTGGCTGCACCGGTTCAGCAGCAGATGAATCCGGCCGTCTCGGTCGCGGGTCATGATGACGTCCTGCAGGCCGAGTTTCTTGCGCACGTAGTCGTTGGGCTGCGCGACCTCGGCCTCGTGGCCGACGAAAACCCAACTTCGGTACCAGATTCTCTCGAGTTCTTCGGCGAATATGTCCGGGTCGGTGTACAGCGAACTATGTACCCGATCGCGTTGGATCAGCCGGTCGTAGCGGCTCCCGATGACCGACGTCATGCGCGTTCTCCTTGGTTGTGTTGTTGGGACGTCTGCCCGAAAACCGGACGCCTCTTCTCCCGAAAGGCGCTGACTCCTTCGGCGAAATCATCGCTGCCGAACAGGTTGGCCTGGTGGGCGACCTCGTGGTCGAGCACCTCATCCGCGGACAGGCTCAGCGTCGCTGCAAGCATCTGCTTGATCACACCGAGGGCCTGCGGTGGTCCAGCGGCAAGCCGTTCGGCATCGGCCAGGGCGGCCTGCAGCGCTGCGCCGGGTTCGGCGAGCGCATCTACCAGGCCCCATTCGAGTGCCTGCTGCGCGGGCACCCGGATACCGAGGGTGAGCATCTGACGGGCGCGCGGGATGCCGATCCGGCGCGGCAGCGACGCGAAGATCCCCATGTCGCCGGCGAGGCCCACATTGGTGAATGTCGTCGCGAACCGGGCGTCGGACGCGGCTACCACACGGTCGCACGCGGCGGCCAGCGAGGCGCCCGCCCCGTAGGCGCCGCCTTCCACCGCGGCCAGCACTGGTTTTGGGGTGCGCCAGATGGCGCGGATGACGGCCTGGGCCAGCTCGGCGCGCGCGGTGCCCGCCACGGCGTCCATCCGATGCATGGTGGAGATGTCACCACCGGAGCAGAAGATCGGACCCGCTCCGGTGAGGACGACTGCACGGACCGCGGCGTCGGCATCGGCGGTCTCGATCGCGTCCCGCAGCGCGAGGCGCAGTGGAATGTCGATCGCATTGCGCACCTGCGGGCGGTTCAAGGTGATGATCCGGACCGCGCCGCGATCTTCGGTGCGTATTACGGGTTCGTCGGTTGGGGTTGGATCGCTCATCGTCCGGTGAACCTCGCTGGCCGGCGTTCGATGACCGCGCGTAATCCCTCCAAGGCATCAGCGGTGCCGGACAGTTCGGAGACCGTGCGGGATTCCTCGGCGAGCCGCGCCTCCACCGGCGCCCCGACCCCGGTCCAGACCAGCCGCTTGGTCGCCGAAAGCGCGAGAGGGGGCAGTGTCACAAGGTGGGCGGCGATCTCGTCGGCACGCGCGGTGAGTCGATCATCGTCCACGACCTCGGTGATCAAGCCGATGCGGGCTGCTTCCTCCGCATCCAGCGTCGGGTTGGTCAGCAGAATGCGCAGCGCCTGGCGCAAGCCGACCAGCTGGGTGAGTGTGACCGACGATCCGCCGTCGGGTGCCATGCCGACGCGCACTGCTCCGGAGAAGAACCTGGCCGAGCGGGCCGCGACGACGATGTCAGACGCGCACACCAGCCCGATCCCGCCACCACCGGCGGCGAACCCCTGCACCGAGGTGACCACCGGAACCCGCAACTGGATGAGCGCGGATGCGGCCAGCTGCAGCCAGGTAGTGGCCTCGCGCAGATAGTCGGGCAGCGCCGCACCCTTGGACTCGAAGGTGTGAATGTCGCCCCCGGCGCAGAAGTTCTTGCCCGCACCGCTCAGCCGCACCACTCGCACCGCCGGATCAGCGTGACACCGCAGCAGTGCCTCGTGCAGCGCCTTGAGGATCTCGACGTTGAGGCCGTTGGCCGCGTCGGGCCGGTTTAACTGCAGCCGTGCGATCCCGGTGTCGTCGATGTCGAGCAGCACGGGTGCGTCGACACGGTTCGTCATGCGTGTGCCTTCCTGGATTCGAAAGCCACGGCGGCCTGCGCCCCCTGGCCGATGATGTGATCGACAACTGCTTCGGTCTCACGGGTCAATGCCTGCTCGAGACTGTCGCGCAGTCCGTCGGTCACGAGGCGCTTGATCGTCGTTACGGCGCGCCGGCTGCGTCCGGCCAGCGCGGCAACGAAGGACTCCACCTCGTCGTTGAAGGTCTCGGCCGAATAACACCGGTAGGCCAGGCCGAGCGCCACAGCCTCCGGCCCGGTCAACCGGTCACCGGAGAGCAGCACCCCCAGAGCGCGCTGGTGGCCGAGCAGCCGCGGTAACCGCGCCGTGCTGCCGCCGCCGGGGATCATTCCGAACCGGATATGGTTGTCAGATATCCGCGCCGAGTCGCTGACCAGCACGATGTCGGCGGCCTGCAGAAACTCGAACCCACCGGCCGCTGCGGCCCCCTCCACCGCGACCACCACGGGGACATCGAGTTCGGCGATGGTGTCGCAGGCGCGCCGGAAGGCGGTGAACAGCTCGGCAAGCTCGCCGGGCCCGCCCGCGCGCAGCCGCTCTACTTCATCGAAATCGCCCCCGGCGCAGAAGTTTCCACCAGCGCCCCGAACGAGGATGACGTTGACATCCTGTTGTCGACCCAACCGCTGCAACGCTTCGGCCAATTCGGTGGCCAGCGCGATGTTGATCGCGTTCATCCGTTCCGGTCGGTTCAACGTGATCCGGCCGATCGCGCCGTCGATCGCCGTCCGTACGACACTCACATCAGCCTCCCGCCGCCGACTTCGATCACCGAACCCGTGATGTAGCTGGACAGCTCCGACCCCAGGAACACCGCTGCCCCCGCGACCTCCTCCGGTTCTTCGTCGCGATCATTGGCACCGCTGCTTCTCATTCAGCTAACACCTCCGGCGGCATCGCAGCAGCAGTCATCGGGGTACTGGTCAGACTGGGATGGACGGCGTTCACCCGTACGTGGTGATGCGCGAGTTCCTTAGCGGCCGCCTTGGTCAGGCCAACAATCCAAGCTTTGGCGGCGCTGCGGTCCGTCTGGCCAGGGTTGCCGGACTTGCCGAACAACGACGAGATGTTGACGATGCTGCCGGTCTTCTGCCCGGGCTTAACACCAGACGCCTCACGCACGCCGGGCCAGGCGGCGTGTAGATGCACCGTGATCGCTTTGTCGAAATCAGCCCCCGTCACCTCCTGCAACGACGCGTCGGGCGTCATGCTGGCACTGTTGACGAACAGCCCTCGCCGCCCATGGTCGCGTGCAGTGGCGGCCACCAGGTGCCGCATCTGCTGCTCATCGGTGGCATCGCGGGCCACGTCGGTGCCGCCAATGTCGGTGGCCACCGACATATCGGCATCGCCGTTGATGTCCGAGACGACCACCTGTGCGCCAGGTGAGCGCAGTCCGCGAGCGATCGCGGCGTCGATACCCTGGCCGGCGCAGGTGACCACCGCAACCCTGCCGTCTAGCAGCACCATCGGACTCCTTGGGGTCACTTCAATCAAGAATTCTAATCTAGATTAAACCAGATCGGCGTGGATAATCAACCAATCGAAGTCTCATCGTCCAGTCCCATGAGCTTAGCCATTTCATTGCCCTTGACAGGGCTTGTGACCCGTCGATCTAATAGAAGTTCGAAAATTGCCGAGGCTGGCTGTCATGGCGCCGTTGCTGCTCTGGGACTCGTCACGTCCGCTGCGCGCAGCGACCACCATCAGCGAATGGGTATGGCCGCCGGTGCTGCGCGGCCCCGACGACGTGCCGCCGTCGGCCGACCTCGTTACGCCCGAGTCGCCAGACGACAGTGTTGTGTCGTGACCGTCCCGGCGTCTGCCTTATCTCGGTGCGCGTCGTCGGTGGATCCGACTGGGCCAGTTCGCGGCGTACGATCAGAGTCCGCTACAACCACTCCGATGCGGCTACGGGCCTGCCCGTGCGACTGTTCAGTAAGGCGACGGCCAAGTTGGCCTCTCGGCTACTGCTCGGCGTCACGGGGTCGTCGCGGGCGAGGCTGCTTCTGCACGCGCAGCCAAACCTTGAGACTGCGTAACCCGCAGGCGCAGAACACGGTCCACAAGGGTGCTGAAGACATCGCCGCGCAACTGGCCACCTACCACGGTCCGTTCTGGAATAGCCCGCGCTTCGACCGAAACCTGCGCGCTCGGCGGATGTCTTGCGGTCGAGGACCGCGGCAACTGGCTAGAAGACTTGTTGGGGTTGCACGGCCCACCGACCACGGTGTGCACCAAGTGCCATCACTCGAGGAGGCCAGGCCTAGCTCGACGATCGCCGACAGACTTTGCACGGCTTGGTTTTCGAGCTGTTCACGCTCGGCGGAAGCCGCTTCGATCCCGAACTTCAGCCCCTGTATACACGCTGTCGGCCACCGCGCGGCTCGCGCAGCAGTCCACAGACTAGACACGCAGCCGCACCCGACCGCGGCGCGGTTCAGGCGCCGACCTTGGTGCGCTTGCGGGACTTGGGATTCGGGCGGTCGACGTCGAGGATCTCGGCCAGGAAGTGGCCGGTGTAGCTGTTCGGGTTGGCCGCCACCTGCTCGGGCGTGCCCTCGGCGACCACGGTGCCGCCACCGGCTCCGCCTTCCGGGCCCAGGTCGATGATCCAGTCCGCGGTCTTGATCACGTCCAGGTTGTGTTCGATGACGATGACCGTATTGCCTTTGTCGACAAGCCCGTTGATCACCCGCAGCAGTTTGCGGATGTCCTCGAAGTGCAGGCCGGTGGTGGGCTCGTCGAGGATGTAGACGGTGCGGCCGGTGGAGCGCTTCTGCAGTTCGGAGGCCAGCTTCACGCGCTGCGCCTCGCCGCCGGACAGCGTAGGCGCCGGCTGGCCGAGCCGCACGTAGCCCAGGCCGACGTCGACCAGCGTCTGCAGGTACCGGTGGATCGAGGTGATCGGCGCGAAGAACTCGGCCGCCTCCTCGATCGACATGTCCAGCACCTCGGCGATGGTCTTGCCCTTGTAGTGCACCTCCAGGGTCTCCCGGTTGTAGCGGGCGCCCTGGCACACCTCGCACGGCACGTATACGTCGGGCAGGAAGTTCATCTCGATCTTGATCGTGCCGTCGCCGGAGCACGCCTCGCAGCGGCCGCCTTTGACGTTGAACGAGAACCGGCCGGGCTGGTACCCGCGCACCTTGGCCTCGGTGGTGGCGGCGAACAGGGTGCGGATCTTGTCGAACACCCCGGTGTAGGTAGCCGGATTGGACCGCGGGGTGCGCCCGATCGGCGACTGGTCGACCCGCACCAGCTTGTCCACCTTGTCCAGCCCGGTGACCCGGGTGTGCCGGCCCGGCACCAGCCGGGCGCCGTTGAGCTTGTTGGCCAGCACCGCCGCCAGGATGTCGTTGACCAGGGTGGACTTCCCCGACCCGGACACCCCGGTGACCGCGGTGAGCACCCCGAGCGGGAAGCTCACGTCGATCTCGCGCAGATTGTTCTCCCGGGCACCGACCACGGTGATCTGGCGCTTCCTGTCCACCGGCCGGCGGATCGCGGGGATCTCGATCTTCTCCTTGCCGGACAGGTAGGCGCCGGTGAGCGACTCCGGGTTGCGCAGCAGGTCCTCGTACGGGCCGCTGTGCACGATCTGGCCGCCGTGCTCCCCGGCGGCGGGACCGATGTCGACGATCCAGTCGGCGGCGGCGATGGTGTCGAGGTCGTGCTCGACGACGATCAGCGTGTTGCCCAGATCGCGTAGCCGCACCAGGGTGTCGATCAGCCGGCGGTTGTCGCGCTGGTGCAGCCCGATCGACGGCTCGTCGAGCACGTAGAGCACGCCGACCAGACCGGAGCCGATCTGGGTGGCGAGCCGGATTCGTTGCGCCTCACCGCCGGACAGCGTGGCGGCGGCCCGCGACAGGGTCAGGTAGTCCAGCCCGACGTCGAGCAGGAACCCCAGCCGTGACTGGATCTCCTTGAGCACCTGTCCGGCGATCGCCTGTTCGCGCTTGCCGAGGGTCAGCGCGTTGAGGAACTCCGCGCACTCGGCGATCGACAGGTCGGCGACCTCGGCGATGGACTTCGCGCCGAAGCCCTGGGCGGTCAGCGTGACCGCCAGAACCTCGGGCTTGAGCCGGGTGCCGTTACACTCCGGGCACGGCACATCGCGCATGTACCCCTCGTACCGCTCCTTCATCTGTTCGGAGTCGGTCTGCTCGAGGCGCCGCTGCAGGTAGGCCATCACGCCCTCGAAATCGGCGTAGTACGAACGCACCCGGCCGTAGCGGTTCTTGTACCGCACGTGCACCTGCTCGTCGCAGCCCTCCAGGATCGCCTTGCGCGCCTTGGCCGGAAGCTTCTTCCACGGGGTGTGGATGTCGAAGCCCATCGCCTCGCCCAGCCCGGCCAGCATCCGGGTGAAGTACTCGGCGGTGTGGCCCATCGACCAGGGCGCGATGGCCCCCTCGGCGAGGGTCTTGTCCGGGTCGGGCACCACCAGTTCGGGGTCGACCTCTTTGCGGATGCCCAGCCCGGTGCACTCCGGGCAGGCGCCGTAGGGCGAGTTGAACGAGAACGAGCGCGGCTCCAGGTCGTCGAGGGCCAGCGGGTGTCCGTTGGGGCAGGCGAGCTTCTCGGAGAACCGTTGCTCGCGGTGCGGGTGGTCCTCCTCGCGGTCGACGAACTCCAGCACCACGATGCCGTCGGCGAGGTTCAGCGCCGTCTCGATCGAGTCGGTCAGCCGCTGCTTGGCGCTCGCCTTCACGGTGAGCCGGTCGACCACCACCTCGATGTCGTGTTTCTCCTGCTTCTTAAGCTTCGGCGGGTCGGTGAGCGGATACACCACACCGTCGACCCGCACCCGGCTGTAGCCCTGGGAGTTGAGCTTGTCGAACAGGTCGACGAACTCGCCCTTGCGGGTGCGCACCACCGGCGCGAGCACCTGGAACCGCAGCCCCTCGTCCATGGCGAGGACCTGGTCGACGATCTGCTGCGGGGTCTGGCGGGCGATCCGCTCCCCGCAGGTCGGGCAGTGCGGGGTGCCGGCGCGGGCGTACAGCAGGCGCAGGTAGTCGTAGACCTCGGTGATGGTGCCGACCGTGGAGCGCGGGTTGCGGTTGGTCGACTTCTGGTCGATCGACACCGCCGGGGACAGGCCCTCGATGAAGTCGACGTCGGGCTTGTCCATCTGGCCGAGGAACTGGCGGGCGTAGGCCGACAGCGACTCCACGTAGCGGCGCTGCCCCTCGGCGAAGATCGTGTCGAAGGCCAGCGACGACTTGCCCGAACCGGACAACCCGGTGAAAACGATCAGGGAGTCGCGTGGTAAATCAAGATCGACGCTCTTCAGGTTGTGTTCGCGCGCACCCTTGACGACGAGGCGGTCAGCCACCCGGTTCATCCTCCCGAGACATAGTTCAAGCCCACTCTATGCGTCGGCACCGACAAGGTCTGTGCGAGCTGACTACGGTAGGGGCCATGACCGTCGTCGCTGACAATTACACCGGCCACGTCGATCCCGGGACCGGCGCCCGGCGCACCCTGCCCGGCGCGACGATCGTCAAGGTCTCGGTCGGCCCGATGGACAACAACGCCTACCTGATCTCCTGCGCGCGCACCGGTGAGACGCTGCTCATCGACGCCGCCAACGACGCCGAGGTGCTGCTCGAGCTGATCGAACGGTATGCGCCGAAGCTGTCGCTGATCGTCACCAGCCACCAGCACTGGGACCACTGGCAGGCGCTGGAGGCAGTGGCGAAGGTCACCGGCGCGCCGACCGCCGCGCATTCGCTCGACACCGAGCCGCTGCCGGTGAAACCGGACCGGATCCTCGCCCACGGCGACACCATCGAGATCGGTGATCTGCGCTTCGACGTCATTCATCTGCAGGGCCACACCCCCGGGTCGGTGGCGCTGGCGCTGGACGGCGCCGACGAGGCAACCCACCTGTTCACCGGCGACTGCCTGTTCCCGGGCGGGGTCGGCAAGACCTGGGAGAAGGGCGCGTTCGAGCAGCTGCTCGGCGACGTGACCACCCGGGTGTTCGACGTCTACGGCGACTCCACCTGGGTCTATCCCGGCCACGGCGACGACACCACGCTCGGCAGGGAACGTCCGCACCTGGCGGAGTGGAAAGCCCGGGGTTGGTAGACCGCCCGGACCGGGACGGCCTCCCCGCCGACCCGGTCGCCGACCCCGTCGCGGTGGTCACCGGGGCCAGCCGGGGCGCGGGCCGGGGCATCGCCCATGCGCTCGGCAGCCACGGCGCCACGGTGTACGTGACCGGGCGCACCCGCCGCGGCGCCGGCGGTAGCTCGATCGAGGAGACCGCGGACCTGGTGACCGCGGCCGGCGGCACCGGGATCGCGGTCGCGGTCGACCACCGCGACGACGAGCAGACCCGGCGGCTGTTCGAGCGGGTGGCCCGCGAGCAGGGCCGGCTGGACATCCTGGTCAACAATGCGGCCGCGATCCGGGACGAGATGATGAGCCGCGCCCCGTTCTGGGAGCAGCCGCTCGATGTCATCGACATCGTCGACGTCGGGCTGCGCAGCAGCTACGTCGCGACCGCGTGCGCCGCCCCGCTGCTCATCGCACGGGGCCGCGGCCTGGTGGCGTTCACCTCGTCGCCGGGTGCGGCGCACTACATGTTCGGCCCCGCCTACGGGGTGCACAAGGCGGGCACCGACAAGATGGCCGCCGACATGGCGGTCGATTTCGCCGATTTCGGCGTCGCGACGGTGTCGATCTGGATGGGGGTGCTGCTGACCGAGCGGTTCCGGGAGGTGCTGGCCGCCGCCCCGGAAGCGGTCGCCGACCTGCTCGACAACACCGAGACCCCGGAGTTCACCGGTCACCTCATCTGGGCGCTGTACCACGACCCCGACCTGATGGCGCGCAGCGGACGGACCGTCATCGGCGCGGAGCTGGCCGCCGAGTACGGCATCACCGACGACGGGGAACGCCGGCCGGCGTCCTACCGCGACCTGCACGGAATCGGCCCGCTCCCCCAGTACCCGCGCATCCTGCGCTGACCGCGGGATCCGCCGGACGACAGGCCCCCTACCGGCCGCCGGACCGCCTTGGCTAGGTTGCGAGGGAGATCTCGCACGACGGGCGGCCCCCGACCAGCGGTGGGGGCCGGGCACCTGGCCCCACCCGTCGGGCACTGCTGGCCTAGGCTAATCCGAGAGTCGGTGAGGAGACGGAGATGAATGACGAGCAGTTGAAGAAGGCCAAGAGCGGCAGCGGATTCATCGCCGCGCTCGACCAGAGCGGCGGCAGCACGCCGAAGGCGCTGAAGCTCTACGGGATTTCCGAGGACGCCTACTCGAACGAGGATGAGATGTTCGATCTCATCCACCAGATGCGGACCCGCATCATCACCAGCCCGGCGTTCGACGGCGACCGGATCATGGGCGCGATCCTGTTCGAGCAGACGATGGACCGCCAGATCGAGGGCCGCCCGACCGCCGACTACCTGTGGAACGTCAAGCGGATCGTGCCGTTCCTCAAGATCGACAAGGGTCTGGCCGAGGAGAAGGACGGCGCCCAGTTGATGAAGCCGATCCCCGGCCTGGACGAGCTGCTCGACCGCGCGGTCGCCAACGGGATCTTCGGCACCAAGGAGCGCTCGGTCATCAAGCTGCCGGGCGACGGGCTCAAGGCGGTGGTCGAGCAGCAGTTCGAGATCGCCAAGCAGGTGCTGGCCAAGGGGCTGGTGCCGATCATCGAGCCCGAGGTCGACATCAAGAGCCCGAAGAAGGCCGAGGCCGAGGACCAGCTGAAGGCCGAGTTGCTGGCCGGGCTGGACAAGCTCCCCGAGGGGCAGCAGGTCATGTTCAAGCTCACGCTGCCCGAGACCGACAACCTCTACAAGGAGCTGGTCGATCACCCGAAGGTGCTGCGCGTGGTGGCGCTGTCCGGCGGCTACACCCGCGCCGAGGCCAATGAGCGGCTGGCCCGCAACAACGGTGTCATCGCCAGCTTCTCGCGGGCGCTGACCGAGGGGCTGTCCGTCAACCAGACCGACGAGGAGTTCAACAAGACCCTCGACGAGGCCATCGAGAGCATCGCGAAAGCTTCCGCGACCTGATTCGGGGCCTTCGCGGCCTGGACCGGCCGGGCCCGCGCGGGGCGGGCTGTCGGCCAACAACAATCGGCCGTCCGGATTCGATCCGGACGGCCGATTGATTTCTTCCCGACCCCTACGGGGTGGTGTGCACGATCAGCACGTCGATCTTGGAGCGCCGCGCCACGTTGGCCGGCACCGACCCGAGCAACCGCCCCGCGATGGTCGACAGCCCGACGTTGCCGACCACCAGCAGGTCGGCGTTCACCTCGTCGGCGAGCTCCACCAGCGCATCGACCGGTGCGCCCACCACGGCCTTCTCCTCGACATCCTTGGCGCCGGCCGCCTGGGCGCGTTCGCGAGCCTCGCGCAGGATCGCGTAGATCGGCGCGTTGCCCGACATCTTGTACCCCTCGTCCTTGAGCACATCAGCCGCCCGCTGATCCTCGTTCTGGGGGAAGTACGCCGTCGCCACGACGACCTTGGCGCCCGATACAGCGGCGATCTCTCCGGCCCTGTCCACCGCGCGCAGTGACGAATCCGATCCGTCCGTGCCGACCACGATGGTCTTGTAGCCGCTCATCAATTGCCTCCCACTGTCAATTTGATCGCCACCCGAGACAGTAACCCGAGTTGCGGGAAACATGGGTGCGAATCACTACCTGAATAACACTTTCCAGGCGCTATGTCGCCCATGAACAGGCAAAATCACGACGGCGCATCGTGGGTGATCCCGCATACATCCGGCAAACTCACGCGCGGGAAAATTCCTCGTTCGATATTGCTGTCAGCAACATCGGCAGCGTAGCAAAACCCGGCACGGGGTAAACGACCGCTGCGAAACCCCGGCGTGCGACCGAATTCGTACCGGACACTCCGGAACTCGCATCCCCGGCCCGAGGTCCCGCCATTCCCGGGTTGCGGTCGGTGTCGCGATGCGCCCCGGGCGCATATCGGAGCGTGGTCACCCACGCAGCAGTGAATAGTCCGGCCACCGGCAGGGCGCAGCGCCCTTCGGGCCGGTTGCCCGACAGGACGCCCGCGACGGCCGGGTGCCGACCGGTCCGGCCGAGCCCGGCCGACGCCGGCCGGACCGAAGTGCCTGAGAGCCGATCCGACCGTTCGTCGAACCGACCGCGGTCGGCCCGAAGCGTCGACATGCCCGAACCGACCGCGGCAAGGGCGCTACTCGGAAACCACTTCCGCGCGACCGCGCGCACCGGTGGCCGAATTCCGTTCGGCCACCAGGCTGTTGCCCGGCGATTGGCTCAGCAGACCGCCGGCGGCACCCACGGCGACACCGCGGGCGGCACCCACGCACACGGATGCGGCGGGGGCGGCGGGGGCACCGGCGGATGCCAGTGGCCGGGCCGGACGTGCCAGTGCGGCGGCGGCGGAGGGGGCGGCGGCCAGTGGTCGTGCCGGTGGCCCCAACCGGGTTTGCCGAGGTTTCCGGTCACCACGGGCAGGCCGGTACCGCCGACGGGCTCGGCTGCCGCCACTTCCGATACCGGGCCGATCGCAGCGAATCCCAATGCCCCGGCAACTGCCGTCGCAACCCAGAACCTCTTCCCGTTCACGATCAACTCCCAAGTACCGCAGCAAATTTCGCTTTCCGACCCGGAACCGATTCTACCGATGCCCCCATCGTCTTCCCGGCAACCGGAGCGGCCGGCCGACGACCGGCGACCGGCGGGCAAACGCCCCCGCTAATCACAGCGCGTGCGCTGAATTCGCCGCGGCGAGGAACTTTCCGATCGATCGGGTTTGCGTGGTGGATGTCCCGCACTCGGTGCAGGCGGTGTCCGCAAACCCCGAATTGCGGGAGAGATTCTCACTCGCCGTCGCGCCGGTCTGCGACCGGCGGTGTCGGGATCACCTCGCCGGTGGGCGACTTGCTGGCCCACGCGGTGTCCACGCAAACCAGGTCGGTAGGCACCGGGATGGATGTGGGCAGCAACGGCAGACCCGGCACCGCCTCGGCGATCGGGGCCACCGGGACCGTGATCGGCGGCACCGGCGGCACCGCTCCCGCGGCGGGGACGACAGCGGGCACCGGTGCTCCCGGCGGGGCGGGCGGGGGTGCCGGGACGACGCCGGCGGCTTCCACCAGGGGCGCGGGCCCCTCGGCCGGTGGCGGCGCGGGTTCGGCCACCGCCGCGGGTTCGGGGGCTTCCACCGGTGGCGGTGCGGCCTCGACGGGCGCCGGTGGCCCAATCTCGGCCGGAGCTGGTGGAGCTTCGGCCGGTGGCGGTGGGGCCTCGGCCGGAGCTGGTGGAGCTTCGGCCGGAGCCGGCGGCGGCACGGGAGCGGCGGCCTCACCGATCGGCCCTTCGACGGGTGCCGCGGCGTGCACCACCGGGGCTGGCACCACCGGGGCTTCGGGCACCACCGGGGCTTCGGGCACCACCGGGGCTTCGGGCACCACCGCCGGCGCGGCCGGCGCACCCCCGCCGCCACCGACGGGCACCGGAGGAACCGGCGCGGCGGGAACCGGTGCAGCGCCGCCACCACCCGGCGGTATCGCCGCCGGTGGCGGCGCTGGCAGCGGGGCGGCCGCCTCGACCAGCGGCGCCGCCGCCGCAACGGCCTCCGCCGGGCCCGGCGCCGCCGGAACGAACTCTCCCGCCGGCGGGACAACCGGTGCGGCCTCGGCGGGCGCCGGCGCGGCCGCCGCGGACACCGCCGCCACCAACTCCTCCACCGGAGGCGGCGGCACTTCCGCCATCGTCGGCGCGGCATCGCCCAGCGCCGACGCGGCGGTATCGATCGTCTCGGGGATGCTCGGCGGGGACGCCGCGAGGTTCTGCACCATGTCCAGGCACGGCACGCCCGGGCTCGGTTCGGCACCGGCGAATCCCGCCGCGATCACGGCGGGCCAGAACAACCCCGCGCCCGCGATGACGGTAATGGCCAGGCAATTACGAGTGTTCGCCATTCTCGACCCAGATCCAATTGACAGCATGGCCACCGCCAAATCCTCGGGTGAGCACCGGGGTTACTCAAGCGCTGATTTCCGACGGATACCGAAACGATGCCAACCGGTTATCGAGCCTGAAATTTGCTGACGGACAACATATACCGTGTGACCCAGCCCATAGCAACACGGCCGCGGCGAAGCCGGCGCCACTCGCCGCGGCCGACTAGCATGTCGCAGGCTTCCGCTGGCCGCCCCATACCTTTCCACGGAATCTCATTGCGGCAAAGTGAATCCCGCGCAACCGACCGTGGTGTACAGGTCGCGTCCGGTCAGCGGTCCTGCCCGTAGCGCGGACCGAAGGCCCCGGCCGGGAACACGTTGGCCGCCTGCACCCGGGCATTGATCTCCCCGGCCAGCGCCGCTATCTCCGCACCGTCCGCGTCGGTCAGCACCCGCCACGGCCGATATCCCAGCTGGTCAGTGAGATCCTCGATCTGCGAACGCAATTCAAATCCGGCCGGGGCCAGCTCACCGTTACCGTCGACCAGCCCGCGTTCGGCCAGCGAGGCCAGACCGGCATTCCACTGGTCGTCACTCCAGCCCCGAAGCGCCTTGGCGAAGTCCACCGAGAACCCGATACCGGCCAAGGTGTGGGTGATCAGCGCTTCCAACCCACTGAGCTCGTGGGTGATCAACGCCGCGATATGACCGTCACCCCGGTACTCCCGAAGCAGAGTCACCGCGTGCCACAGCTGAGCGGGTGTCGACTCCGGCCACGGAATCTCGGCGTGCGCCGCGTAGAGCGGGCGGCCGTCGCCGTCCGGAATGGCGTCGGCGGCCTTGCGCAGCAGCGCGGTCACCCGACGGAACCGGTCGGTGTCGACGAGATCGCCGAGCAGCCGCGGCAGATTGTCCTCGACGATCTCGTACCGCAGCGCCGTCACCGTCTGCGGGCTGGCGATCTCCCAGGCCGCCGGAATGCTCTGCGCCACCAGATCCGGGTTGAAGTTGTAGAACGTGGCCGCCACGGTGCGCGCACTCACCGCGCCCATCGGCGCCGAACGCGCCGCGAAGTAGGCGGTCCGCCCTTCCAGCCCCAGCGCGGCGAACCGCTCGGCGGTGTCCGGCAGAAAGTACGACACCGAGTGCACGGTGTTGATCGCCCGGCAGAGCTGTCCGGCGGTGAACTCATCCATCGGCTGGCCTCCTATGGTTGCGGAACGCGGCCGGCATTGGTCCGGCCAGACATCGCAACGCTTCGGGTGGAGGCGAATAATCCCGCGGCGGCCAGCACGGCGAACACCGCGAACGCCCAGCGCGCCGTCGCCGCGCCCGACATGGCCGTCGCGTTGACCACCACGCCGGCCAGGCCGGCGCCGAACGCCCCACAGATCAACTGGACCGTGTTGATCGCCGCCGCGGCCACCGGCCCCTCGGCTGGGTCGGCGACCCGGCTCATCGCCCACGCCGACAGGTGCGGCCAGGCCATGCCGACCCCGGTACCGGCCACGAACAGCGCCGCCGCCCACACCGCGACCAGCCCCGCCGGGGCCCCATCACGCTGCGTGAGCGCCGCGACGGTCAGACCGAACGCCATCACCAGCGGGGCGACGGTCACGACCCGGCGGGCCGCCGCCTCGTGACGCAGGGTGGCGCTGACGATCTCGGCGACCGTCCATCCCACCGCCAGCCCGACAGCCAGAAAGCCGGCCGCCACCGGCGTGAGCCCGGCCGTCTGCTGACCGAACAGCGGAACGTACGTGTCGACCATCGTCGCCGCCATCAACCCACCCAGCGTCAGATAGATCCACTTCAGCGGCCCGGGCCGAAAGGTGCTCGGCGGCAGCACCGCTGCCGTCTGACGGCGATCCACGAACAGAAACACCGCCACCAGAACCGCGCCCACGGCCAGCAGCGCACCCATGGCCCGGCCGTCGTGCGGAACCGCGGCGAGCGATACCACCATCGCGGCTGCGCCGAGGATCACCAACGACCACAAGGGGATTCGCGGCCGCACCAGGTCGGGGTCGGGCCGGTAGCGGCCGGGCAGCGCGACGGGCACCAGGATTGCGATCAGGACGGTGAACACCACCAGCGCCCAGAATGCCCACCGCCACGACAGGTACTGAGCGAAAAGCCCGCCCGAACCCGGCCCGAGGACCGTTCCCACTCCCCACATCGCCGAGACCAGGGCGGAGGCCTTGGTCCACAACGACTCCGGCAGCGCCGTATTGATCACCGCATAGCCGAGCCCGGCCAGCAGACCGCCGCCGAGTCCCTGCACCGTCCGGCCGGCCAGCAGCAGCTCCATGGTGGGGGCGACGGCACATCCGGCGCTGCCGATGCCGAAAACCCCCAGGGCCAGGAGGTAGGCACCGCGGGGACCGACCCGCATCAGTGTCGAGTACACCGTGGTGGCCGCAGCCACCGAAGCCACCAGATACACCGTCGTGACCCAGGCGTAGAGCCGCGCCCCGCCGATCTCGGCGATCGCGCTCGGCATCAGGCTGATGGTCAGGAATTCGTTGGTGGCGTACAGCGCGACACCGCCGGCCAGCACCGTGGCCGCGCCGACATGTCCGGGCCCCAGCAACTCACGCCAACGGCCGGTGCCGACGGTCCCGTCGTCGGCGGCGATCTCGATCATGCCGCACACGCTACGAGCTCAACCGTTGTTGAGGTCAACATCCGGGTCGCCGCCCGGCGGGCACTGCCGAACGGGCCGTGCCCAGATGACCTTTTTCCCTGTCGGCGGCCGCCCCGCACCGACATACTGACCCTGTCACCTGACCGAAAGGGCACTGTCATGGCTCCCACGCCGCCGTCGGAACTCGGAATCGTCGTCGGGGTCGATGGATCACCCCAATCCGCCGCGGCGGTGCGCTGGGCCGCCACCACGGCGGCGATGCGCAACTGGCCGCTGACCCTGCTGCATTCGGTGCCGCCGGTGGTGGTCAGCTGGCCGGTGGCCACCGTGCAACCGGTTATCTCCGACTGGCTCGAAGACCAGGCCCGGGACGCGATCAACGACGCCGAGCAGATCGCGCGATCGACGGTCTCCGGCTCCGAGTCGCGGATCCATACCCGCATCGAGTACATGGACCCCGGGGCGGCGATGGTCGCCGCGTCCCGGAACGCGGACATGACCGTGGTGGGCAACCGCGGACTCGGCGCGTTCGGCCGCGCCATGCTGGGATCGGTGAGCAGCGCCCTGGTGCATCACGGTCACGGACCGATCGTGGTCGTCCACTCGGCCGACGACGGGTCCGACCAGCCGCGCACCACCGATCCGCACGCGCCGATCCTGCTGGGGGTCGACGGCACACCGGCCTCCGAGGAGGCGATCGGTCATGCCTTCGACGAGGCCTCGCAGCGCGGCGCGGACCTGATCGCCCTGCTGGCCTGGAGCGACGTCGCCGGGCTGGCGATCGACGACGACCTGTGGGAACGCTGCCGGCAGGAAGGCGAGGAACTGTTGTCGGAGCGGCTGGCCGGCTGGCGGGAGCGCTACCCGGATGTCACCGTGCACCGGCGGGTGGTGCGGGACCAGGCCGCGCGTCGACTGATCGAGGAGTCCGAGTCGGCCCAGCTGGTCGTGGTCGGCAGCCGGGGCCGCGGTACCCTAACCAGCCTGCTGCTGGGCTCGGTGAGCACCCGGGTGGCCCAGGCGGCCAAGTCGCCCGTGATGGTTGTACGGCCCCGCTGAGCACGAGGCAGGAACATGACCGAAGCCACCGACCGTTTCGTTGCCGGCAGCGGCCCGATCGTCGTCGGCGTGGACGGGACACCGGCGTCGACGTCCGCGGCGCGCTGGGCCGCCGCCGTCGCCGACAGGTTCGGCGCGCCGCTGGAGTTGATCAACGCCGGCCACAGCACCCGCAGCGCGCTGGGTGAGGCCGCGGCCGCGATCCGCGCCGCGGTGCTGGCCGCGCAGCAGGAAGCGGCCACCGGGGTCCTCGAGTCCGTCGAACACCAGATCCGCGCCGACTTCCCCGGTCTCGACGTGGTCACGGTGCGTTCCGACGAACCGATCGACACGCTGCTGATCGCCCGCAGCCGGGACGCCCGGCTCATCGTGCTCGGTTCCGACGACCTGTCCGCAGCGGCCGCGCTCGTGGTCGGCTCGACCACCCTGGCGGTCACCGGGCATTCGTCGTGCCCGGTGGTGGCCTGGCGCGGGGCGGTCCGGGAAGCGACCTCGCAGCCGATCGTGCTGGGGGTCGACGGGGAACGCACCGGCGCGGCGGCGTTCGCGGCCGCCTTCGAGTTCGCCGACCGGTTCGGCGTCGAGCTCCGGGCGGTGCACGCCTGGCCGGCACCGCACCCGGACTTCCTCACCCCGTTCCAGGCCGACTGGGACGGCCTGGAGGCACTGCAGTGGAGCGTTCTGCTCAACGCGGTCGAACCGTGGACGAAACGCTATCCCGCGGTCAAGGTCACCAACTATCTGGAGCGCGGCAATCCGGCCGAGGCGTTGCTGAAACACGCATCCGACGCGCAGCTGGTGGTGGTGGCCAACCGAGGCCACGGTGCGGTGGCGAGCGCGTTGCTGGGTTCTACCAGCCTCAACCTGCTGCACCACTGCCGGGTCCCGGTGCTGTTGGGCCACACGGTGTCCGACCGGACATGACAGCGGTGCGGCCCCGGCGGGCCACACCGCTGTCCGGCCGTGCCTAGCCGGCAGGCGTAATCAGGCCGTAGTGCCCGTCGTAGCGGCGGTAGAGCACGGCGGCCCGGCCCTCCGCGGCGTCGATGAAGAACAGGAACGGCAGACCCAGGATCCCCAGCCGTTCTTTGGCCTGCTCGACCGTGATGCACGGCGCCGGGTGCGGACTGATCGTCACCGGCAGCTCGAACGGCGCGAGTTCCTCCCGGGGAGCGGGTTTCACCTGAGCCAGCCGGTATCCCGTCGGCCCGTCGAGATACAGCACGCTGGCCATCCCGGTGCCCTTCTCGGTGAATAGGTGGAATTGGTAGTCGAGCAACTCCATCTCGAGCGCCGCCTCGTCGACGCTGCACGGCGCGAGCGTGAACGACTTGCGCCGCACGATCTGACGTTCCTCCGGCGGGACCGGCAGATGTGTCGGCCGGTGGCCGGTCGCGTCCGCTGTGGTCCGCGGGAATCCGGATGGTGTCGTTGCGCTGCGCCTCCCAGTACTCGGCGGCGCGGCGCATCCGCCGGCGGAGCCGCTCGACCAGCCGGTCGACCGCCTCCCGCGCGTTCTCCCCCTCGGCCTGCGCCCGGATCAACCGCCCACCGACGTCCAGGTTGGCCTGTGCCACCACCGGGTGGTAGAGCTCGGGATCACCGTGTCGGGTGACCTTGACGTGCGCGTGCAGCACCGGCCGGTGGGCGAACCGGGTCAACGCCTGGATCTGTTCTCGCGCGTATTCGTCGGCGCCCGGCAGGTGGCCGCGAACGGTCACGTCGACATTGACGGTGCTTTCCCTGTTGTTGCTCATACTCTCGTCCTACGCCGTGCAGGGCCCGGGCGGGAGGGCCGAAAGTCGGTAACTTTCCCGACGAGCGCCCGGGCGGGGATGAATACGTGTTCGAGCCGGCCCACTCATGCAGCGGTCCCGGAGTGTGGTCACCCCGGGACCGCGCGGACGATCGGCCTACTTGGCGGCCTCGATCGCGATGTGCTTCTCCGAGGCCTCGGCCGCGGACTGGTTGACCGGGACCGTCACCGTGAGGATGCCCTTGTCGTAGCTGGCCTTGATGTTGTCCTCGTCGGCCCCCATCGGCAGCGTGACCGATCGGACGAACGACCCGTAGGAGAACTCCGAGCGGCCGTTCGTGTCCTTCTTCTCGCTGCGCTCGGCCTTGATGGTCAGCACCCCGTCGCGGACGGAGACGTCGACGTCCTTCTCCGGGTCGATGCCGGGGAGCTCGGCACGGAGCTCGTAGGTGCCGTCGCGCAGATCGTCCTCGATACGGATGAGGTTGCTGCCCAAGCTTGTTCGCAGACTCGGCCACGCGGGAAAGGTGTCGAGCAACTCCATCAGATCGGGCCACAGCGACCTCGGCCGTTGCGCCATCGGCAGTCGGCTCATCTTCCTGCTCCTTCCGACTCTCGGGTGAACCTCCCGAATCCATGACACCACCGGGCCGAAGTGCGCTATAGGGACGGAAGTCCCTGTCCCACCGGGCCGTTGGTCGGGAAGGCGGTGAAGCCGAAGCGGCTGCGGGATCGCGGCAGCGCCTCCGTCAGAACTCGCACACGCGGCCCGCACAGCCACCGCTGTAGTCGGTGTCGGCGTGCGCCAGCAGGGGTTCGGGTGCGGCGTAGGACAGCACCTGCCCTTCGCGGCTGCCGTACCGGTACACGGTGATGCCCTTGACCTTCGCCCGCCAGGCCGCCAGATAGATCGAGCGGACGTCGTCGATGGTCGACGACGCGGGAAGGTTCACGGTCTTCGATACCGCCGCGTCCACGTGCTTCTGCACCACCGCCTGCATGCGCAGATGCCACTCCGGGGTGATCTCGGCCGCGATCGGGAACGCTGCGCGGATGTCCGCGGGCAGCTTGTCGAAACCGCGCACTCCGCCGCGCTGCGCGATCTCGGTGATCAACTCGTCGCTGTAGAGGCCACGGTCGCGGGCCAACCGGTCGAAACACGGGTTGACGTCCAGCAGCTGGCGGCCGACGATCGCCCGGGTGAACGCGATCGCGAACATCGGCTCGATCCCGGCGGTGGTGCCGGCGATCAGCGAGATGGTGCCGGTGGGCGCGACCGAGGTCAGTTGCGCGTTGCGCCTCGGCTCCGACCGGGCCAGCCGGCTGCGGGGAAAGGCCGGGAACGGTCCGCGCTCTTCGGCCAACCGGATCGACTCCTGCACCGCGGCCCGCTGAATGCAGCGCATCACCCGGCCGGCGAGCCGGACGCCGTCCTCGCTGTCGTACGGAATGCCAAGACTGGCAAGGAGTTCCGCCAGCCCCATGACACCCAGCCCGATCTTGCGGGTGGTCCGGGTGGCGGTGGCCAGCTCCGGGATCGGATAGCGACTGACGTCGATCACATCGTCTAGGAAGCGCACCGCCACCCGGGCCGTCTCGGCGAGCCGATCCCAGTCGACGCCGCCGGAGGCGATCATGCGCGCGAGGTTGATCGAGCCCAGGTTGCAGGACTCGTACGGCAGCAACGGCACCTCGCCGCAGGGGTTGGTGGCTTCGATGCGGCCGAGTTCGGGAACGGGGTTGGCCCGGTTGACCGTGTCGAGGAACACCAGGCCGGGGTCGCCGCACTGATGCGCCGCCGCGCAGATCTCGTCGAACAGATCCGCGGCGGGGACGGTGGCGACGGTTCTGCCGGTCCGCGAATTGACCAACCGGTGCTCGCCGCCGCGCTGCACCGCCCGCATGAAGGCGTCGTCCACCCCGACGGACAGATTGAAGTTCGTCAGCTCATCGGCGGATCTCGCCTTCGTCGTGACGAATTCGCGGATGTCCGGATGCGAGACCGGAAGCACCGCCATGCACGCCCCGCGCCGCCTGCCTCCCATCGCGATGACTTTCGCGGCGGCGTCGTACAACCGCAGAAACGACACCGGGCCGCTCGCGGTGCCGCCGGTGGACGACACCCGGTCGCCGGCAGGGCGCAGCCGCCCGAAGCTGAAACCCGTTCCGCCACCGGCACGTTGCACCTCGGCCGCGTGCCCGAGCGTGGTGAAGATCGACTTGAGCGAATCCTCCACCGGCAGCACGAAACAGCCGGCGAGCAGGCCCAGATCGGTGCCGGCGTTCATCAGCGTCGGCGAGTTCGGCAGGAACTCCAGCCGCCGCAGCAGCCCCGAGAACCGCTCGGCCCAGTATTGCGATGATCCGCTGCGATAGTTGTCCTCCGCCGCGGCGACGTGTCGCGCCGCCCGGTCCATCATCTCGCCGGTCGACTCGAGAAGACGGCCCTGCTCGTCACGCAGCAGATAGCGGTCGCGCAGCACCGTCACCGCGGCCAGGCTCAGCTTGAGCTCGTCGCGGACCCCGAGTACGGCCTTCGCCGAGCGCAGGTCCGCGCGGCGCCGCCGGTAGATGATGTAGGCCCGCGCGACGTCGTCGACCCCCATCTCCCCGAGCCGCGCCTCGACACGGTCGCCGATCTCCTCGACCGAGGGGGTGCCCGGGCCGAGCGAGTCGGCCACCGCCCGCGCCACCGCCGCTGGCAGCGTGGGATCGTCGTGGCCTACCTCGCGGGCCGCCCGCGCGACCGCGTCGGCGATCCGGGTCTCGTCGAACGGCACCACCGTGCCGTCGCGGCGCCGCACCGTCGTTGGCCGTGACACAGTCCCCAGTCTTCCCACCGGCGCTGCGGGAGACAAGGCGTCGAGCGTGCCGTCCCCCGCCGCCGGCGCGGCTGATCAGCGCGGCCGCGCGACGATCACCGGAACATGCGCCGATTCGGCGACCGCGGTGCTGACCGAACCCAGCAGCATGCTGGCGAACCCGCCGCGGCCATGGCTGCCCACCACCAGCAACTGGGCGTGTTCGGCTTGTTCCAGCAGCTGGTGCACCGGACGGTCCATGACCACCACCCGGCGCACTTTGACGTCCGGGTACTGCTCCTGCCAGCCCGCCAGCCGTTCGGCCAGGATCTCCTCGGCCTGCCTGCGCACGTCCTCGGTGACGATGCCCGGCATCTCGTAGTAGAACGTGTAGTCGCTCCAGGCGTGCACGGCGACCAGCTCCACGCCCCGGCGCGACGCGGCGTCGAACGCGACCGCGGTCGCGGCCTCCGACGCCGGGGACCCGTCGATACCGACGACGATCGGGGCGCCCTCGGCCGGGATCTGCTCATCGTGGATCACCGCGACCGTGCCGCGGGCGTGATGCAGCAGACCGCGGCTGACCGAGCCGAGCAGCCGGCGGCCCAGCCAGCCGCGGCCCCGGCAGCCCACCACCATCAACTCGGCCCGATCCGACATCTCGATCAGGGTGGGCAGCACGTTGGCCGTCACCAGCTCGGTCTCGACGGTGACCCGGGCGGCGGATCTCGCGGCCTCGATCACCTTCTCCGCCCGGGCGCGGGCGGCGTCGAGGATGCCGTGCCCCTCCTTGATCAGGCCGTCGATGAGTTCCTGGGGCATCGACACCTCGGGCCACATTCGCACCACCGGCAGCTGAACGACGTGCACGATCGTCAACGGCCGTTTGCGGAGTGCGGCCTCATGCGCGGCCCAGTCGACCGCCGCATCCGACGGCGCCGAACCGTCGACGGCCACCACAATGTCGAGTTTCTTTGTGGGCGTGTTCATTTCGATTCCTTCCTGGCCGCCTCCCGGCTCACCGGATCACCACGCTCGCGACCACCGAGGTGTCCGGCTCGGCGGAGGCGATCGCACCGGCGACCGGACGCCACCCCACGTAGCTCAGATACAGCCCGAGCACCGCGAAGGCCGCGCAGACTATCCGCCACAACAGGATCGAGCCCGCGATGACGTCGGCCAGGCCGCCGAACACCCCCGGGACGGCCAGCAGCAGCACCGCTTCGACGACCATCCACCAGCCGAGGGCCGACACGATGGCCCCGGCCGGGTGCCGCCAGTACTGGTGGAAGGCCACGATCGCGAACCCGGCCGCCAGTTCGATGGCGCCGATCATGACGGGCCACACGGGGTCCTCGGTGAACGCGGTGAGCACCCCCGGCATGTCGGGGGTGCGGACCGCGAAGATCACCGCCGCGACGGTGATCCACGGCCCCAGAACGCGGGCGGACATCACGGTCCGCCGGTGCGGTGTGCGATGGATCGACACGTTCATGACTGCCTCGATTCGGTGCGGGCGAGGCCGGTCGGCCTCACCGTCACTGTCGCACCGTGGCAGCCGGGGACCGTAGGGTCAAAGGTCCATCCGGGACCGCCCCAAGGTCCTGTTCGCGAACGCGGTCCGGACGGCGACTACTTAAGCCCGGCGGCGTCCATCCCGCGCAGTTCCTTCTTCAGATCCGCGATCTCGTCGCGGATCCGGGCGGCCAGCTCGAACTGCAGATCCCGCGCCGCCGCCATCATTTGCTCGGTGAGCTCCTTGATGAGATCGGCCAGTTCGGCGCGCGGCATGTTCTTGGTGTCGCGGCCCTCGATGATGCCGGCCGAGACCACCCGACCGGGCTCGCCCTGCGCGCGCCGTCCCCGCGACACCGCCCGGCCGGAGCCGATCTCGACGGTCTCGGTGTCCTCGGCCTCGCGGTAGACCTGGTCGAGGATGTCGGCGATCTTCTTGCGCAGCGGCTGCGGGTCGATGCCGTGTTCCTCGTTGTAGGCCAGCTGCTTGGCGCGGCGCCGCTCGGTCTCCTCGATGGCCTCGCGCATCGAGTCGGTGATGGTGTCGGCGTACATGTGCACCTCGCCGGACACGTTGCGGGCGGCACGGCCGATGGTCTGGATCAGGCTGCGGGTGGACCGCAGGAAGCCCTCCTTGTCGGCGTCGAGGATCGACACCAGCGACACCTCGGGCAGGTCCAAACCCTCGCGCAGCAGGTTGATGCCGACCAGCACGTCGTACTCGCCGAGCCGCAGCTGGCGCAGCAGCTCCACCCGGCGCAGGGTGTCGACCTCGGAGTGCAGGTAGCGCACCCGGATGCCCATCTCGAGCAGGTAGTCGGTGAGGTCCTCGGCCATCTTCTTGGTGAGCGTGGTGACCAACACCCGCTCGTCCCGCTCGGTGCGCTTGCGGATCTCGCCGATGAGGTCGTCGATCTGGCCCTTGGTCGGCTTGACCACGACCTTGGGGTCGACCAGGCCGGTCGGACGGATGACCTGCTCGACGAACTCGCCGCCGGTCTGGGCCAGCTCGTAGGGGCCCGGGGTGGCCGACAGGTACACCGTCTGGCCGATGCGCTGGGTGAACTCCTCCCAGGTCAGCGGCCGGTTGTCGCAGGCCGACGGCAGCCGGAAGCCGTACTCGACGAGGTTGCGCTTGCGCGAGATGTCGCCCTCGTACATGCCGCCGATCTGCGGCACGGTGACGTGCGACTCGTCGATGACCAGCAGGAAGTCCTCGGGGAAGTAGTCGAGCAGGGTGGCCGGCGCCGACCCGGGCGGGCGGCCGTCGATGTGGCGGGAGTAGTTCTCGATGCCCGAGCAGAACCCGACCTGGCGCATCATCTCGATGTCGTAGTTGGTGCGCATCCGCAGCCGCTGCGCCTCGAGCAGTTTGCCCTGGCCCTCCAGTTCGGCGAGCCGCTCCTCGAGCTCGGCCTCGATGCTCTCGATCGCGCGGGCCATCCGCTCCGGCCCCGCGACGTAGTGGGTGGCCGGGAAGATCCGCACCGAGTCGACCTGGCGGATCACGTCACCGGTCAGCGGGTGCAGGTAGTACAGCGCCTCGATCTCGTCGCCGAAGAACTCGATGCGGATCGCAAGCTCCTCGTAGGCCGGGATGATCTCGACGGTGTCGCCGCGCACCCGGAACGACCCGCGGGTGAACGCGGTGTCGTTGCGCGTGTACTGCACGTCGACGAGCAGCCGCAGCAGATCGTCGCGGGGCACCTCCTGGCCGACCGAGAGCTCCACCGAGCGATCCAGGTACGACTGCGGGGTGCCCAGGCCGTAGATGCACGACACCGACGCCACCACCACGACATCGCGCCGGGACAGCAGCGCCGAGGTGGCCGAGTGCCGCAGCCGCTCGACGTCCTCGTTGATCGAGCTGTCCTTCTCGATGTAGGTGTCGGTCTGCGCGATGTAGGCCTCGGGTTGGTAGTAGTCGTAGTACGAGACGAAGTACTCGACCGCGTTGTTCGGCAGCATCTCGCGCAGCTCGTTGGCCATCTGCGCGGCGAGCGTCTTGTTCGGCTCGATGACCAGCGTGGGCCGCTGCATGCGCTCGATGAGCCACGCAGTGGTCGCCGACTTGCCGGTGCCCGTCGCACCCAGCAGCACGACGTCCTTCTCCCCCGCCTTGAGGCGACGTTCCAGTTCGTCGATCGCCGCGGGCTGGTCACCGGCCGGTTTGTAGGGGCTGATCACCTCGAAACGACCGCCGGTGCGCACGATGGCGTCGACCGGCCGGTACTCCGACTGGGCCAGCACGGGGTGTTCGGTAGCGAAGGCCATGATTCACCAGAGTAAGCGCGGGCGCCGACAAGCTCATTCCCTCCGTTCGGCGCGCGGACGGGTGCCTGCAGCCGCTGGCGTGACGCCGTCGCCGAGTTTCTCGGCGCGAGCTGCCGGCACACGGTTCGTCCGACCCCGCCCCCGACCGGACGCGTGACCGGCCCCGCACCCGGCCCGTCCTCCCCTATCCTCGGAGTCATCCACCCACCGAAGCACGAGACGTTCGACCTGCTCGCCCGCACCAACACCGACCCGAAGGGGATCGTGCGGGCCGTTGACGTGTACACCGTCGAGCCCTGGGGCCTGTACATGGCCCGGCCGACGCCCGGCCGCGCCCAGTTCCACTATCTGGAGTCCTGGCTGCTGCCGTCGCTGGGGCTGCGGGCCAGCGTCTTCCACTTCAACCCGGGCCACGAACGCGATCAGGACTACTACCTCGATGTCGGTCGCTACACCCCGGGCCCGTCGGCCTGGCACGCCGAGGATCACTACCTCGATCTGGTGGTGCGCACCGGCAAGGGCGTGGAGTTGACCGACGTCGACGAGCTGCTCACCGCGGTCCGGCACGGACTGCTCAGCCCGGAGACCGCCGAACAGGCGATCCGGACCGCGGCCGCCGCGATCGACGGGCTGGCCCGCAACGACTACGACCTGCACCGCTGGCTGGCCTGCCAGGGGATGCGGCTGAGCTGGCGCGATCGCGCGTAACGGCGCGGCGGCCGCAACCGATCTCGATGGTGATGACTACCGTGTCAAATGCGGGTGCGGTGCGAAATCCGCGGGCGGTACGCTCAGGTTCCGTGAGCCCCATCACCCGCCGCCGGGTCGCCGGCGTGGCAGCCGCCGTTCTCGGCACGCTGCTGTGGCCGCCGACGGCGCTCGCCCAGCCCGATCCCGACCCCGGCACCGACCCGCAGATCTCGCAGGCGGCCGGCGCCGAACCCGAAGAGCTGCACAACATCATCTACCGTGCCCGCATCGACGGGGTGTCGCGCGGCGCCACGATCAGTTACGCGGCGCAGGGCGACCGGACCGAGGTGGCCACCCCCACGATGGTGCCCGGGCGGGTGTTCGAGGCCAACACCGTGCTGCCGGCCTCCGGCACCGCCACCGTCCGGGTCGCGATCGAGTGGCCCTACTCGGCGAACCTGCACTGCGAGATCCTCGTCGACGACCAACTCGTCGCCCAGGCCGACGATTTCGTCGCGCCCCGGGTGCTGCCGCAGCGCGACGACCCCGACTACGGCTCCATCACCTGTCAGGCGCCGGTGAGCGGGGTGGAGAGCATCCTGCCCCCGGAGCTAGCCGTGCCCCCGGAGGCGCCGGGGCCGGCAGATCCCCCGGCACCCGCCGAGACGGCGGGGCACCCGGACATCCCGGCGCCACCGCCCGCAGCCGGGCCCGAGGCGTGACGCCGCGGAGCCGCTAGGGACGCCAGCCGGTGGCCTCGGCCCAGGCCCGGCAGCGGTGATAGGCGTCCAGGAACCACGGCTCCTTCGCCGCGGCGTAGTCCGGTGTCGCCAGCGCCTTGCGTTTGGCGGCCAGATAATCCCGCTGCAGACCGGGATTGGCGATCAGCCAGTCCTTGAACGCCAGCGCGAACCACTGATTCGGCCGGCCGTCGACGCGGATGTGCAGGTACGCGGGCCGTCCCGGATCGGCGGCGCAGTGCAGCCGTTTGTGCCAGTTCGCGGCGTCGTCGGTGTGCGGGGTGTCGGTGACGACGTCGTCGCGGCGCGGGAACCCGACCCGGGTCAGCGGCTCGACGAGCTTGTCGGCGTCGTCGAGCGAGGCGACCGTGACCTGGATGTCGATGGCGTCCTTGGCGTCCATGCCCGGAATCGCCGTCGAGCCGATGTGGTCGACCCGCAATGCCGTGGCGCCGCAGGCCATTTCGACGCGCTTGATGATGCGGGCCGCATCCTCGGCCCACTCGGCGCGGTACGGCACCAACTCCGTGCGCGGCTGCACGCAGGTGTGGGTGCGGATGTTGTGCGCCAGCGGGAGCACGCGGTTGTACCACAGATCGCGCACCCGCTCGATCAACTCGCCCGGGGTACCCGAATTGTCCAGCAGCACATCGGCGATCGCGCGGCGCTGCTCGTCGGTGGCTTGCGCCGCGATCCGGGCGCGGGCGTCGGCCTCGTCCATGCCCCGCTTGATCAGTCGCTCGACGCGGATTTCGACCGGGGCGTAGACCACCACGACGAGCGGGAACGACGGTGCCATCCCGGTCTCCACGAGCAGCGGGATGTCCTCGACGACCACCGCGTCCTCGGCGACGGCCGCGATGATCTCCTCGCGCCGGCGGGCCACCATCGGATGAACGATGCGGTTGAGGGTCTGCCGCTTGTCGTCATCGGCGAACGCCTTGGCGGCCAGGGCCGGACGGTTCAGTGAGCCGTCCGGGTGCAGGATGTCCGCACCGAACGCCTCGACGAGCTTGCGCAGCCCCTCGGTGCCCGGTTCGACGACTTCGCGGGCGATGACGTCGCCATCGACGATGATGCCGCCGCATTCACTGAATGCGGCGGACACCGTCGATTTGCCGGCGCCGATACCGCCGGTCAGGCCGATACGAATCATCCGGTCGGCGCGTCAGGCGCTGCCGGCGAGCTTCTCCCGCAGCGCAGCGAGCTGCTCGTCGCTGGCCAGCGAACCACCCGCCGACTCCTCGGACCGCGACGAACCCGCGACACCGGCCTCGGCGGCCGCGGCCTCCGCAGCGGCGAACTTCTCCATCTGCGCGGTGTGCATCCGCCAGCGGCGCTCGGCCTCGGCGTAGCGGGCCTCCCACTCCTCACGCTGCTTCTCGAAGCCCGGCAGCCATTCGTTGGTCTCCGGGTCGAAGCCCTCGGGGAAGATGTAGTTGCCCTGCTCGTCGTAGCTGTCGGCCATGCCGTACTTCGACGGATCGAACTCGTCGCTGTAGTCCTCGTTGGCCTGCTTGAGGCTCAGCGAGATGCGACGCCGCTCCAGGTCGATGTCGATGACCTTGACCATCACGTCGTCGCCGACCTGAACCACCTGGTCGGCCACCTCGATGTGGCGCTCGGACAGCTCCGAGATGTGCACCAGGCCCTCGATACCCTCCTCGACGCGGACGAACGCGCCGAACGGCACCAGCTTGGTGACCTTGCCCGGCACGATCTGGCCGATGGCGTGGGTGCGGGCGAAATGGCGCCACGGATCTTCCTGAGTGGCCTTCAGCGACAGCGAGACCCGCTCGCGATCCATATCGACGTCGAGAACCTCGACGGTGACCTCGTCGCCCACCTGGACCACCTCGGACGGATGATCGATGTGCTTCCAGGAGAGCTCGGACACGTGCACCAGGCCGTCGACACCGCCGAGATCGACGAAGGCACCGAAGTTGACGATGCTGCTGACCACACCCTTGCGGATGGCGCCCTTCTGCAGCTGGTTGAGGAACTCGCTGCGCACCTCGGACTGGGTCTGCTCGAGCCAGGCGCGACGGGACAGCACCACGTTGTTGCGGTTCTTGTCCAGCTCGATGATCTTGGCCTCGAGTTCCTTGCCGATGTAGGGCTGCAGATCACGGACCCGGCGCATCTCGACGAGTGAGGCGGGCAGGAACCCGCGCAGGCCGATGTCCAGGATCAGGCCGCCCTTGACGACCTCGATGACGGTGCCCTTGACGGCCTCGTCCTTCTCTTTGAGCGCCTCGATCGTGCCCCAGGCCCGCTCGTACTGAGCGCGCTTCTTGGACAGGATCAGACGACCGTCCTTGTCCTCCTTGGTGAGGACCAGGGCTTCGACCTTGTCGCCGACGGACACCACCTCATGGGGGTCGACGTCGTGCTTGATGGACAGTTCCCGCGACGGGATCACGCCTTCGGTCTTGTAGCCGATGTCGAGAAGGACTTCGTCACGGTCAACCTTGACGATGGTTCCCTCGACGATGTCGCCATCGTTGAAGTACTTGATGGTCTTGTCGATGGCGGCGAGAAAATCCTCGCTCGAGCCGATGTCGTTGACGGCTACTTGCGGCGAGGTGACGGAGGGACTTGGCATGTGTGGGGTTGCTCCGGACAATTTTGGTCGTAGGGACAGTTTTCAGATGTTGCCCTGCTTGCGCACAGGTACGTATCGAGCCTAGTCGACTGATCACATCCAGGACAAACCGGCACCCCGATCGGGGCCCGGCGGCCCGTGCCCGACGGGCCGGCGTCGATGTGTCAGCGGCGGTACTCGATGGTGCCGGCGGTACTCGATGGTGCCGCTGCGTTGCGCGAGGTGGTGATCAGTTTCGTAGACGCGGCCGCGAACGCGATATGGCGGCCGTCACACCCAACGGGTGGAGGGTCGGTGCGTGCCGGTGGTCACGCCGCTACCCTGCTCACGTGTCGTTCGGCGGCGGCCCGTACCCCTGGCCCGGTCATCACTGGCCCGGTCATCACTGGCCCGGTCATCCCCCGTTCCGGCGCAAGATGCGCAGCGTCGGCGCGCCACTGGTGCTGCTCATCGTGCTCGGCACCGTCGTCGGCCTCATCATCATCGCGCTGACCGCGTTCAACCCGCTCGGCACCGCGATCGGTCTGGTGCTGTCCAGCGTGGCGATGGTCGGCGTGGTGTTGGCCTATCTGTGGCTGGACCGCTGGGAACCGGAACCACCCCGGCTGCTGGTCCTGGCGTTCCTGTGGGGCGCCTCGGTCGCGGTGGTGCTCTCGGTGGTGCTCACGCTGGTGCTCGGCGTGTTCGTGGACGGGGTGCTGGCCGGGTTCGTCGGCCCGGACGCCGTCGACTCCGGCGGCTATGTCTCGCTGATCTTCCCGCTGGTGATCGGCGCGCCGGTGGTCGAGGAGATCGCCAAGGGACTGTTCCTGCTGGTCATGATGACCGGCCGGCGGCGCTACGAGCTCAACTCGCTGACCGACTGCCTGGTCTACGCCGGCCTGGTGGGCGCCGGGTTCGCGTGGCTGGAGGACATCCTCTACATCGCCTCGGGCGGGTCGCTGGGCGAATCCCTGCTCACCGCGGTGCTGCGGCTGGTCCTGGCGCCGTTCGCTCACTCGCTGTTCACCTCGTTCACCGCGGTGGGCGTCTACTTCGCGCTGCAGCGCCGCGGGCCGGCGGCCCGGTTCGGCTGCATCGCTCTGGGCTACGTCGGCGCGGTGATCATGCACGCGCTGTGGAACGGGTCCTCGCTGCTGGGCTTCGGCGCCTACCTGGCGGTCTACGTGCTGTGGATGGTGCCGGTGTTCGCGCTGACCATCGGGTTGGCGTTGCACAGCCGCCGCCGTGAGCAACACGTCGTCGCCTCGAAGCTGCCGGGGATGGTGGCCGCCGGGCTGATCACCCCGAACGAGGCCACCTGGCTCGGCTCGATCGCCCACCGCAAACTCGCCATCGCCCAGGCCCGCAGGTACGCCGGGCCGGCAGCCGCCGCCGCGGTCAGGACCTTCGCGACCCAGGTCGTCGAGGTGGCGTTCGTGCGCGACCGCATTGACCGCGGGTTCGGCGACCAGCGGGTGACCGAGTTGCTGCAGGAGGAGGTCAACGCGCTCGCCGCTGCCCGGGCCGCCGCCCCCGCACTGCACACCCTGGCCGGCTTCCAGCCGCCCGGCTCGACCCCGATCCGGTGATCGCACCGGCCCGCCAACGCCACTGTCTCGAAAACCGTTGGCGCGCGGCGCTGTCCGCTAATGCGCGGCCGCGTCCCAGGTCGGCCCGTACCCGACGCTGACCTCCAGCGGCACGTCGAGCGGATAGGCGTTGCCCATCTGCTCGCGGACCAGTTGTTCGAGGGTCTCCCGCTCGCCGGGGGCAACCTCGAACAGCAGCTCGTCATGCACCTGCAGCAGCATCCGTGACTTCAACCCGGCCTGCTTGATCGCGGCGTCGACGTTGATCATCGCCACCTTGATGATGTCGGCCGCGCTGCCCTGGATCGGCGCGTTGAGCGCCGCGCGCTCGGCCGCCTCACGGACCTGGCGGTTGCTGCTGTCCAGCTCGGGCAGATACCGGCGCCGGCCCAGCACGGTGGAGGTGTAGCCGTCCTTGCGGGCCTGATCGACCACGTCGCGCAGATAGTCGCGCACCCCGCCGAACCGCGCGAAGTACTGCTCCATCTGCACCTTGGCCTCTTCGGTGGAGATCTTGAGCTGCTGTGCCAGCCCGTAGGCGCTCAACCCGTAGGCCAGCCCGTACGACATCGCCTTCACCCGGCGCCGCAGTTCGGGGGTGACCTCCTCGATCGGCACGCCGAACGCCCGGGAGGCGACGAACGAGTGCAGATCCTCGCCGGTGCGGAACGCCTCGATCAGCCCCTCGTCGCCGGACAGATGCGCCATGATCCGCATCTCGATCTGGCTGTAGTCGGCGGTCATCAGCTCCGCGTACCCCGCTCCCACTACGAACGCGTCGCGGATGCGCCGGCCCGCCTCGGTGCGGATCGGGATGTTCTGCAGGTTCGGCTCGGTCGACGACAACCGCCCGGTCGCGGCGATGGTCTGGTTGAACGTGGTGTGGATGCGCCCGTCGGAGGCCACCGCGTTGAGCAGTCCGTCGACGGTCACCTTCAGCCGGGTGACGTCCCGGTGCGTCAGCAGGTGCTGCAGGAACGGGTGCCCGGTCTTGTCGAACAGCGACTGCAGCGCGTCCGCGTCGGTGGTGTAACCGGTCTTGGTGCGCTTGGTCTTCGGCATCCCCAGCTCGTCGAACAGCACCACCTGCAGCTGCTTGGGCGAACCGAGGTTGATCTGCTTGCCGATCACCGCGTAGGCGGCCTCCGCGGCGTCGCGGATCTGGTCGGCGAAATCGCTCTGCAGTTCGCTGAGCCGGTCCACGTCCACGGCGATGCCGGCGGTCTCCATCTCGGCCAGCACCCGCTGCACCGGCAACTCCATCTTGGTCAGCAGGTCCAGCGAGTCGATCCGCGCCAGCTCCGCATCCAGGGCGTCGGCCAGCTCCATCACCGCGTGCGCCCGCAACAGCAGGGTCTGCACCGCCTGCTGGTCACCGCCGTCGCCCTCGTCGAGGAGTGAAAGCTGCTGTTGCTCAGGGCTTTCCGCACGCAACTCGCGCTGCAGATAGCGCAGCGACAGATCCTCGAGCGAGAAGCTGCGCTGCCCCGGCCGCACCAGGTAGGCCGCCAGCGCGGTGTCCGAGGTGACCCCGGCCAGCTGCCAGCCGCGACCGGCCAGATCGTGCATGGCGAGTTTGGCCTCGTGCAGCGCCTTGGGCTGGTCCGGATCGGCCAGCCACGCCGCCAGCGCCGTCTCGTCCTCGGGGCCGAGCTGCGCGGTGTCGATGTACCGGCCGTCGCCGTCGGGGCCGACGATCGCCAACGCGGTGGCGTCCGAGTCGAACGCCAGGTGGCTGCCGACCACCGCCAGCCCGCACCGGTGTCCGGCGGTGTGCTCGGCCAGCCAGCCGGCGAGCTCGCCGGGTTCCAGGGCCCGCCCGCGCACGTCGAAACCCTGGTCGACCTCCGGGTCCGCCGAGGACAGGGTCTCGAACAGCCGGTCACGCAGCACCCGGAACTCGAGGTCGTCGAACAGCCGGTGGATCTGATCCCGGTTCCACGGCTGCAGCCGTAGCGTGTCCGGGGTCTGCGCCAGCGGCACATCGCGGACCAGCTCGGTGAGTTCGCGGTTGCGCACCACGTTGGCCAGGTTGGCCCGCAGCGCATCGCCCACCTTGCCCTTGACCTTGTCGACGTTGTCGACCAGCGCCTGCAGCGACCCGTATTCGGCGATCCACTTGGTGGCGGTCTTCTCCCCCACTCCCGGGATACCGGGCAGGTTGTCGCTGGGGTCGCCGCGCAGCGCGGCGAAGTCCGGGTACTGCTGCGGGGTCAGCCCGTACTTCTCCACGACCGCCTCCGGGGTGAACCGGGTGAGGTCACTGACCCCCTTGCGCGGATACAGCACGGTGATGTTGTCGGTGACCAGCTGCAGCGAGTCGCGGTCCCCGGTGACCACCAGCACCCGGAAGCCCTGCGCCTCGGCCTGGGTGGCCAGCGTGGCGATGATGTCGTCGGCCTCGTAACCCGGCTCGGCCAGCACCGTGATGCCCAGCGCGGCCAGCACCTCCTTGGTGATCTCGATCTGGCCGCGGAACTCGTCGGGCGTCGCGGCGCGGCCGGCCTTGTACTCCGGATACCGCTCCAGCCGGAACGTCTGGCGCGACACGTCGAACGCGGCCGCGACATGCGTGGGCTTCTCGTCGCGCAGCAGGTTGATCAACATCGCGGTGAAGCCGTAGACCGCATTCGTGGTCAACCCGTTGCGGGTCTTGAAGTTCTCCGCGGGCAGCGCGTAGAAGGCCCGGAACGCCAGCGAATTGCCGTCCAGCAGCAACAGCGTGGGCTTGCCGTCGGTGGTCTCGGGCGCCCCGGTCGCGGGCGCCGTCGTCGGATCGGAGGCGGTCTTGGCGGGGCTCACGGCCCTCACTCTATTCGGGCACCCCGACGCGCTCGGGCTCACCGACGCCGAGTCGGCGGCGCGCCATCGCGATCAGCGCCCGCGCGGCCGGGCTCACCGGGCCGGCCGCCCGCCACGCGAACACCAACCGGGCGCGCAACTCGGGGGTGATCGGCAACCGGTGCAGCCCCGGGCGAGTCACCGACTCGGGCAGCACGGCCACGCCGAGGCCGCGGACGGCGAGCTCGGCGAGCGCGCCCGGTGTGCTGGCCTCGAACGCGACGCGCACCTCCACCCCGGCCGCGCGGCAGGCGCGGTCGAACTGGCGGCGGATGCCGGTGCCGCGGGGCAGCGCGATCACCGGCTCCTCGGCGAGGTCGGGCAGTGCGATGCGACGACGCCGCCGCCACGGGTGCCCGGCGCCGACGGCGGCGACGATCCGCTGATCGGTCACCACCGCGCCGTCGAGCCGCTCGGGCAGGGCGGGACCGACGGAGATGATCGCGGCATCCAACCGTCCGGCCTGCAGCCCGTCGATCAGCGCGTCGGACTCGTCGGTACCCAGCGTGATGTCGACCAGCGGATGCGCGGCGTGGAACTCCGCGAGCAGCCCGGCCATGTCGAAGTCGTGCGCGGTCACCGTGCCGACGGCGACGGATCCGCGCACCAGGCCGGTCACCTCCGCCACGGCGGTGCGCACGGCGGCGACGGCCGCCAGCGCGGCCCGGGCGTGCGGCAGCACCGCCTCGCCGGCGGCGGTGAGGCCGACGGTGCGGCGGCTGCGATCGAACAGCGGCTGACCGAGTTCGCGCTCGAGCGCGCGGATCGAGGCGCTGACGGCGGGTTGCGCGACGTGGACACGCCGGGCCGCGCGGGTGAAGTTGGCCTCCTCGGCGACGGCGACGACGTACTCCAGCTGCCGCAGTTCCATAAGCATCGACAATAGTTTCTGTATCGACTGCGTATTGGACTTATGGTTCTGGCGGACCGAGGCTGGAGCCATGTCCAACGCCATCGCCGTCGCCGGCGCCGGGATCGGCGGCCTCACCGCGGCACTCTTCCTGCAGCAGCGCGGTTTCGACGACGTCGTCGTGCTCGAGAGCGCCCGAGAGTTGCGCCCGCTGGGTGTCGGCCTCAACCTGCTCCCCCACGCCGTGCGCGAGCTGCACCGTCTGGGACTGGGGGACGTCGTCACGGACGCTTCCGTGGCCCCGTCGGCGATCCGCTACTACGGCGCCGACGGTTCGCTGCTGTTCATCGAACCGCGCGGCCTGGCGGCCGGGGATCCGTACCCGCAGTTGTCGGTTCACCGCGGCCGCCTGCAGATGCTGTTGCTCGCCGCGGTACGTGAGCGGCTGGGCGGCGATGCCGTGCGGACCGGCGCCCGGGTCACGGGGTTCACCGACCACGGATCCGGCGTCGTCGTCCACACCATCGCAGGTGATGTCGCGGCCGACGTGCTCGTCGGCGCCGACGGCATCGGATCCGCGATCCGCGCGAGGCTGCATCCGGGCCCGGACCCGCTGCGGTTCGCCGGGGTCACGATGTACCGCGGGGCGAGCCGGACAGCGCCGTTCCTCGACGGGCGCACGATGGCGATCGTCAAGGGCGACAACGGTATCGACCTCGTCACCTATCCGATCGCACCGGATCTGGTCAACTGGGTCGTGCAGGTTCCCTCGCCCGCGCACGCCGACGCGCGGTGGAACGCTACCGCGCCGGCCGCCGAAGTACTGCCGCACCTCGCGCACTGGCGCCTGGACTGGCTCGACGTGAGCGCGCTGATCGCGAACACCGACAGATCTTCACGTATCCGATGGTCGACAAGGACCCGCTGCCGCAGTGGGGCCGCGGCCGGGTGACGCTGCTCGGCGACGCCGCGCACCCGATGTATCCCGTCGGCGCCAACGGGGCTTCCCAGGCCATCGTCGACGCGCGCGTCCTGGCCGATCATCTCGCCGACACGGGCGTGCGTGGGCTGCGGATCTACGAGGCCGAGCGGTGCGTGGAGACCGCGGCGGTGATCGCCGCCAACCGCGAGATGCACGCCGCGGGTCACACCCGCTCGGGCACCGAACTCGCGCGCATCACCCGCAGGTACCGCATCGACACCGCACGGGGCGCCCGCTCATGACCACTTTCGTTCTTGTTCCTGGAATGTGTCACGGCGCATGGTGTTTCGACCCCGTCACGGTGCCGCTGCGGGCGGCCGGGCACGAGGTGGTGGCCGTGACGCCCACCGGGGTCGCCGAACGTGCACACCTACTGGATGCGGGCGTCAACCTCGACACGCACATCACCGATGTGGTCGCGGCGATCGCGGCCTACGCGACCGAACCGGTGGTGCTCGTCGGGCACAGCTACGGCGGCATGGTGATCACCGGCGTCGCCGACCGCGTGCCCGAGTCCGTCGACGCGTTGGTGTACCTCGACGCGGTGGTGCCGCGCGACGGCGAGTCGTGCGCGGACCTGGTCGACGACGCCGAGCGCCGCTGGTACCAGGACACCGATGCGACGGGATTCGGGGTGCCGCCGCTGCCGTTCTTCGACCCCCGCGCGACCGCGCATCCCAGGGCGAGCGTGCTGCAGCCACTGCGTGTCGGCGTCGACCTGAACCGCTTCCGGCGTCGCGTCTTCGTCTACGCGCTCGACTGGCCCGGCGAGTCGCCGTTGCGGCCCAGCTACGACCGCGTCCGCGACGATCCGGCCTGGACGTGTCATGAACTGGAGGCCAAACACAACCTGATGCGCGACGCCCCCGCGGACGTGGTGCGCATCCTGGTCGACGCCGCCGCCCACTAGCCGGGACGAAACTGCAACACGTTTCAGTTCGGCGCGGGAGATCGTTTACGCTGGCCCCGTGTCAGCTTCCACCCAACCCGCGATCGACGGCTGGTTCGCCTCGGACGAATCGGGCGCGCCGTATCTGATCGGCAGCAAGTGCCACCAGTGCGGGACCTACGTCTTCCCGCCCCGGGCCAATAACTGTCCGAACCCCGGCTGTGACGGCGACGAACTGGCGCAGGTGCCGCTGTCGCGGCGCGGCACGCTGTGGAGTTACACCGAGAACCGCTACGCACCGCCGCCGCCCTATCCGGCGCCGGATCCGTTCGAGCCGTTCGCGATCGCCGCGGTGCAGTTGGCCGAGGAGGGTCTGATCGTTCTCGGCAAGGTGGTCGACGGTGTGCTCGCCGCCGATCTGAAGGTCGGGATGGAGATGGAGTTGACGACGATGACGCTGTTCGTCGACGACGAGGGCGTCGAGCGCGTCGTGTACGCATGGAGGCCTGCCGCATGAGCCCGGAACCGGTGTACATCCTGGGTGCGGGGATGCACCCATGGGGCAAGTGGGGTCGTGACTTCACCGAATACGGCGTGGTCGCGGCCCGGGCCGCGCTGGCCGAGGCGGGCCTGGACTGGCGCCAGATCCAGTTCGTCGCCGGCGCCGACACCATCCGCAACGGCTACCCCGGTTTCGTCGCGGGGTCGACGTTCGCCCAGAAGCTGGGCTGGAACGGGGTGCCGGTGTCGTCGTCGTACGCGGCGTGTGCCAGCGGATCACAGGCGCTGCAGAGCGCCCGGGCCCAGATCCTGGCCGGGTTCTGCGACGTCGCCCTGGTGGTCGGCGCCGACACCACGCCCAAGGGGTTCTTCGCACCGGTCGGCGGCGAACGCCGCAACGACCCGGACTGGCAGCGCTTCCACCTGATCGGCGCCACCAACCCGGTGTACTTCGCGCTGCTGGCGCGGCGCCGGATGGACCTCTACGGCGCCACCGTCGAGGACTTCGCCGCCGTCAAGGTCAAGAACGCCAAGCACGGGCTGAACAACCCGTACGCCCGGTACCGCAAGGAGACCTCGGTCGAGGAGATCCTGGCGAGCCCGGTGGTGGCCGATCCGCTTCGGCTGCTGGACATCTGCGCGACGTCGGACGGTGCGGCGGCGCTGGTGGTGGCGAGCAAGTCCTTCGCCGAGAAGCATGTCGGCTCGCTGAACGGCGTGCCGTCGATTCGCGCGATCAGCACGGTGACCCCGCGTTATCCCCAGCATCTGCCCGAATTGCCCGATATCGCAACCGATTCCACCGCCGCGGTGCCCGCACCGGAGCGGGTGTTCAAGGATCAGATCCTCGACGCCGCCTACGCCGAGGCCGGTATCGGACCGGAGGATCTGAGCCTGGCCGAGGTCTACGACCTGTCCACCGCGCTGGAGCTGGACTGGTACGAGCACCTGGGGCTGTGCCCGAAGGGCGAGGCCGAGCAGCTACTGCGCAGCGGCGCGACCACCATCGGCGGACGCATCCCGGTCAACCCGTCCGGCGGGCTGGCCTGCTTCGGTGAGGCCATTCCCGCGCAGGCGATCGCCCAGGTCTGCGAGCTGACCTGGCAGCTGCGCGGGCAGGCCGAGGGCCGACAGGTGGAGAACGCGAAGGTCGGCATCACCGCCAATCAGGGTCTGTTCGGGCACGGATCGTCGGTGATCGTCTCGCGCTAATCTGCACCGGTGACCAGCCAGACCGTCGTCGTGCGGGTGAAACCGGGCAGCCGCAAGGGCCCCCTGGTCGAGGTCGACGACGACGGCGCGCTGACCGTCTACGTGCCGGAGCGCGCCGTCGACGGGAAGGCCAACGCGGCCGTCGTGCGGCTGCTCGCCGAGCATTTCGGGGTGTCGCGCAGCGAGGTGGAGCTGGTCTCGGGCGCCACGGCGCGGCTCAAGCGCTTCCGGATCGGTTAGCGTTCGCCGGCGTCAGCCCTGTTCAAGCGGGAGTGATGCGGTCCGGCCCCCGCCCCGCGCCGCGCCGACGCCGGCCATCACCACGAGGCCCAGGCCGACGACACCGAGCAGGTCGGGTCGCTGCCCCAGGATGACCCAGCCCGCCAGCAGCGCCACACCCGGTTCCAGTGCCATCAGGGTGCCGAACGCCGCGGTGGTCAGTCGGCGCAGGGCGAGCAGCTCCAGCACGAACGGCACCAGCGGCAGCAGGATCGCCAGCCCGAGCCCGATCAGCAGCGTGCGGGCCGTCAGCAGCGCCGACACTCCGGGTCCGACCACCACGGTCGCCACCAGCGCGGCGACCGGCATGGACACCGCGAGCGCGTCGATCCCGGCGACCGCGTCGCCGGCCCGCTGGGTGAGCAGGATGTAGGACGCCCAGCACGCGGCGGCGCCGAGGGCGAACAGCACGCCGACCGGATCGACCGCGCCGGTCCACGGCTGGGTCAACAGCAGCACACCGACCGCGGCCAGCCCCGGCCACACCAGTCGCCCGCGTCCGCGGCCGTGCGCCACCGCGACCCCCAGCGGACCGAGGAACTCCAGCGCGCTGGCGGTGCCCATCGGGATCCGGGCCAGCGCCGCCAGGAACAACAGGGTGATCCCGCTGGTCACCACGCCCAGCAGCACGCAGGTCGCAAAGCTCGTCCGGGTGAACGACCGGACCACCGTGGCGGGGCGCGGCCGCACGATCAGCAGCACGAGGACGGCCGCCCAGGCCAGCCGCAGCCAGGCCACTCCGTCGACGCCGAGACCCTCGATCAGCGTCACCGAGATCGCCATCCCGAGCTGGACGCTCACCATCGCCGCGACCGACATGGCCGCACCGGTGCGGGCCGCCGGTGTTTCCGCGCGGTTCACCGCTCGACCAGCCAACGCTGCTGGCGACGCACGAAGGCGGCGTCGACCGCCGCGCCGTGGCCGGGTACGTAGACCGCGTCCGGCCCGCCGAGTTCCAGCACGCGGTCCAGCGTCGCCGGCCAGGCCGCGGGGTCGGAGTGGGCGTCGATGACCGGATCGCCGGATTCCTCGACAAGGTCGCCGCAGAACACCACGGTGCGTTCGGCGCCGGTGACGACGCCGATCAGATCGTGGTCGGTGTGGCCGCGGCCGGGGTGGCGCACCGCGACCGCGCGGTCGCCGAGGTCGATGTCGGCCGACCATACCAGCCGGTCCGGGGTCCGCCAGGCCGCCATCGCCTCGTCGACCGCCGACGGATCGGCGCCGTAGCGCACCGCCTCGGCGCGCACCTCGTCCCGGCGCCGGGTCATGGTCTGCTGCACCGGCGGCGCGCAGTACACCGCGGCACCGGTGAACGCCGAGACGCCCAGCACGTGGTCGAAGTCGTGGTGGGTCAGCAGCACACGGCTCACGGCGGTCCCGGTGAGGGCGTCGACGTCCTCACCGATCGCGCGGGCCTCGGCCAGCGTGGTTCCGGTGTCGATGAGCAGTGCGCCGCCCGGCCCCCACACCAGGCCGATCGTGACGTCCAGGAACGGCAGACGGCACCGAAACACCCGGTCCGCCAACCGTTCCCAGTCGAAGTTCACCCGCCCAGGGTAAGCTGCGGACAGGCTCCGCGGGCGGCGGGCCCGCCGATGCACCGCCCTACCCGCGCCGACAGCCGCCGCGGCTGCCACAATCGGCGGTGTGAGCAGTGACGTCCCCGCGGACAGCGCACCGTGGGACGAGGGCCGACAAGAGACCGAAGCGCAACGCCTGCATCGAAACTGGTCGAGCCTGCTGCAGGAACTGCGGGTGATGCAGACCGGCGTGCAGCTGTTGACCGGTTTCCTGCTGATCCTGCCGTTCTCGGCGAACTTCGCCGAACTGGACGCGGCGATGCGCGCGGTCTATCTGGTGACCGTGGTGTGTTCGATCGGCGCGACGGTGCTGCTGATCGGGCCGGTGACGCTGCACCGGATCCTGTTTCGGCGCCACAAGATGCGGACGCTGGTGACGATGGGTCACCTCTATGCGATCGTCGGGACACTGCTGCTGGGCATCGCGTTGTCCGGGGTCGCCACGATCATCTTCGACACGGTGGCGGGTCGCACCATGGCCTGGCTGGCGGGTGGTTGTTCGCTGCTGACGCTGGTGGTGTTCTGGTACCTGCTGCCGCTGCGGCATCGCGGTCCCGCCGACCCGTACTGAACGCATCACCCGGTTTGTGCCGGGCCGGGCGGGGGAACCCGTTGACCCATGTTGATTCGACGAATCGCCCGGCCGATGCTGTCGGCGACGTTCATCGCCCGCGGCGTCGAGGCGCTGCGCAGTCCCAAACCAGCCGCCGACGCCGCGCGCCCCACCGTGGCGACGCTGAGCCGGCTTCCCGACCCGGTGGGAGCCAATGTGCCGACCGACCCCGAGCTGGTGGCGCGCGCGACCGCGGCGGTGCAGATCGCCGGCGGACTGCTGCTGGCCACCGGCAGGCTGCCGCGGCTGGCATCGGCGGCGCTGGCGCTCAGCGTGGTGCCCGGAAGCCTTGGCGGGCACACGTTCTGGCAGGAGTCCGATCCGCAACGCAAGGCCGAGGAACGCCGCGCGTTTCTCACCGATCTCAGCCTGATCGGCGGATTGATCATCGCCGCGGCCGATACCGAGGGCAGACCCTCTCTGGGCTGGCGAGGCCGCCGTGCCGCCCGCAAGGTGTCGGGAAGGGTGGCCGAGACGGTCGGCACGGTGCTGCCGGTCGGTGCCGCGGCCGGCGGCACGCTCGCCGAGGGTCCGGTGGCCGAGAAGGTGGGCCGGGGCCTGCGGGTGGGTGGTGAGCACGCGGCGGAGCTTGCCGGAGCCGCCGCCGAACAGAGCGCGAAGCTTGCCGGAGCCGCCGCCGAACAGGGCGCGAAGCTGGTGCAGATCGCCCGGGAGCGCGCTCCGGAGATCGCGGAGAGCGCCCGCAGCCGGGCCCAGCAGCTGGCCGAGCTGGCCCGCGACCGCGGTCCCGACCTCGCCGAGGCGGCTCGCCGCCGCGGTGAGGAACTGGCCGACGTGGCCCGCGAGCGGACCCCGGAGATCGCCGCGGCGGTGCGGCAGCGCGCGCCCGAACTGGTCGACACCGCCCGCAGCCGGGCCCACGATCTCGCCGAATCGGCGCGTCACCAGGCCGACCAGCGGACCGCACAGGCTCGGCGGGGCCGCCGCAGACACCGCTGAAGCGGCCGGCGGGCCCGGGTCGCGCTGACCCGGTGTCGGCCGGCGTCGTCGCGGGTAGGTTGGCGCTATGACCAGCGGAGAATACGCACCCACCGGAGGCTACTCACCGGCCGCCGGCCGGCCGGCGGGCCTGCTGGTGCGCTGGCTCGCCCGGGCGATCGACGGCATCATCGTCGTGCTCGGGGCGATCGTGCTTCACCTCACCACCGATCTCGAGTTCAGCCTCCTGGTGACCGGCCTGTTCACCGGGGCGCTGATGTTCCTCTACTTCTTCTACTTCTTCGTGCTGGAGGGTTTCGTCGGCGCGACGCTGGGCAAGAAGCTCCTGGGGCTGCGGGTGCTCGCCCCCGGCGGCGCCGCCAAACCTACCCCGGTACAGGCGGCGATCCGCAATTGCTGGACGCTGTTGCCGATCATCCCGTACCTCGGCGGACTGCTAGGGGTCGTCGCGATCATCGTCATCGCGGTCACCATCAACGGCAGCCCCACCAGGCAGGGCAAGCACGACGACCTAGCCGGCGGCACCATCGTGGTGAAGGGCTGACCGGCCGGACCGGTCGATTCAGAAGACCGTCCACAGCAGCAGGCTGACCGCGAAGGCGCTCAGCCCCAGCGTGGTCTCCATGACGGTCCAGGTCTTCAGCGTGGTCTTGACGTCCATCCCGAAGAACCGGCTCACCAGCCAGAAGCCCGAGTCGTTGACGTGCGAGAGCACCGTCGCACCGGCCGCGATCGCCATCACCAGCAGGCTGAGCTGGATGCTGCCCAGGCCGGCCGCGGCCGCCGCGCCACCGATCAGGCCGGCGGTGGTGGTGATGGCGACGGTCGCCGAACCCTGCGCGACCCGCAGCACGGCGGCGATGAGGAACGCCTGCACGATCAGCGAGATACCCAGGTTCGACAGTGAGCCGCTGAGCGCATCGCCGATACCGCTGGCGCGCAACACCCCGCCGAACATCCCGCCGGCCCCGGTGATCAGGATGACCGAGCAGATCGGGCCCAGCGCCCGGTCGAAGATGGTGCTGACGTCCCCCATCGTGTGCCCGCGGCGGACACCCAGCACGACGGCCGCGACGATCACGGTGATCAGCAGCGCGATGCTGGTCTCGCCGAGCAGCCTCAGATAGCTCACCCAGGTGGCATCGGCCGGTATCACGTCTGCGGACGCCAAGGTGGCCAGCACCGTGTTGAAGCTGATCAGCACGAACGGCAACAGCAGCACCGCGAGCACGGTGCCGAACGCCGGCGCGGTGCGGGTGGCCACCGCGGCGGATCCGGTGCCGGCGGCGCCGATCTCCTCGCCACCGTTGATCTCTCCGAAAAGTGCTGTCGGAACATCGATATGGACGCGACGGCCGATCACCCGGGACACCAACAGCACGCCGACGTACCACGACACCACCGCGACCGGCACCCCCACCAGCAGGGTCAACCCGACATTGGCGTCGAGGTCGCCGGCCGCCGCCACCGGCCCCGGATGCGGTGGCACCAGGGCGTGCATGGCCGCGAACGCCCCGGCGGCCGGAAACCCGTACAACAGCAGCGATCCGCCGAAGCGGCGGGCGACGGTCATGATGATCGGCAGGAACACGACCAACCCGGCGTCGAAGAAGATCGGGAAACCGAACAACAGCGAAGCGACGCCGAGTGCCGTCGGCGCCCGGTGCTCGCCGAACCGGCCGATCAGCGTGTCGGCCAGGACCTGTGCCCCGCCGGTGAGTTCGAGCAACCGGCCGAGCATGACACCGAACCCGACCAGCAGCGCGACGGAACCGAGGGTGGTGGAGAATCCGGACTTCAACACCTCGGGCACGGCGCCGACCGGGATGCCGGCGGCCAGCGCGGTGAGCGTGCTGACCAGCACCAGGGCGATGAAGGCGTGCAGTTTGACCCTGATGATCAGAAACAGCAGCAACGCCACCGCGCCCGCGGCGATCAGCAGCAGCGTCGGGGTGCCGAATGCCGGTGCGAATTCCTGCACGCCTGCCCTCCGTTCTCACCCGGCCCCCGCCCGCGCCATCCTTCGCCGGACCGGGCGGCTCGTTATCTTCTTGCCGCAAGGTAGGTTTCGACGATCTCGTCGATGCTCTGGTCGACGTCGATGGTGACGCCGCGCTCGTCGTCGCCCAGCGGTTCGAGCGTGGCGAACTGCGAATCCAGTAGCGACGCCGGCATGAAGTGGCCGGGACGGCTGGCCTGGCGCCGCGCGATCACCTCGCGAGAGCCGCTGAGGTGGACGAACTCGGTGCCCGGACAGTGGGCGCGCAGCTGATCGCGGTACTTGCGTTTGAGCGCCGAACAACTCATCACCCCGCCGGAGGCGCACCGCTGGGCCAGCCACGCCCCGATCGCCTCCAGCCAGGGGTAACGGTCCGCATCGTCGAGGGGCTTGCCGGCGGACATCTTCGCGATATTGGCCGGCGGGTGGAAATCGTCGGCGTCGGCGAACGGCACCCGCAGCCGCTGCGCCAGCGCCGCGCCGACCGTCGACTTTCCGGAGCCGGACACGCCCATGACGACGATGGGTGCTGCCATGTCACTCCCTCGACTTGTGGTCGGCATCACACAGCATGCCACGAATCATCATATGATTACAAGAGAACGTCAGAAAAGTATGTTTTAAAGAATTACTTTCCCGCTATGACAGGATGTTTGTCATGACGGCGGATCCGGGCGTCGGCGCCCTGCACGACAGCGTGCTCACTGCGCTGGGCGTCGCGATCGTGTCCGGCCGCTACGCACCGGGCGAGGTGGTCACCCTCGACGGCGTCGGCGCCGAACACGGCGTCTCCCGCAGCGTGGTGCGCGAGGCGGTCCGCGTCCTCGAGTCGATGGGCCTGGTGCAGTCGCGCCGGCGCGTCGGCATCATCGTGCAACCGCGCGAACGCTGGAACGTCTTCGACCCCCGATTGATCCGCTGGCGGCTGGACTCCGACGACCGTGCGGCGCAACTGATGTCGCTGTCGGAGCTGCGGCGGGGATTCGAACCCGTGGCCGCCGCGTTGGCGGCCCGCCGGGCCGATCCGGACCACTGCCGGACCCTGGCGGCGGCGGTCTCCGATATGGCGGTTCACGGGCGGTCCGGTGACCTCGAGGCATATCTGCTGGCGGACAAGCTTTTTCACCGCACGCTGCTGGAGGCCAGCGGTAACGAGATGTTGCGGGCGCTCAGCGGCGTGGTCGACGAGGTGCTCACCGGCCGCACCCACCACGGCCTGATGCCCGCCCGCCCCAATCCGGCCGCCATCGAACTGCACGACGAGGTCGCCCGCGCCATCCGGATGCGCGACGAGGCCGCCGCCGAGAAGGCGATGCGCGCGATCATCGACGAGGCGGCCTCGGCGGTGGCCGAACAGTCGAGCGATTGATTGAATGCGGTCATGACCAGACCGCCCCTGCTCGCCCGCCGGTTCTACGATCGTTTCGAGCCTGTCCATGCGGTGACCTATTTCGCGCCGGAGTCGCGAACCGCCCTCGACGAGATGGGATTCCGCGGCTTCTGGATGGGCTACTTCGCGGCCCGCTCGGCGCCGCTGGGGGTGGTACCACCCGAGGTGGTGACCGCGGTTTTCTACAACTTCGCCCCGTCCCGGGTGGCCAAGGCGCTGCCCGCGGCGTGGGAGGTGGCCTCCCCCGCCGACGTGTTGCGGACCCGGCGGGAGTCCGCGGTCGCGGCTCTGCGCCGCTACGGCATCGGCGCAGCCGACACCGCCGAGCAGGTGAACACCGCGGCCGAGCTCGCCGCCAAGGCCGCCGTCACCGCCCCGCTGGACGGGCGACCGCTGTTCGCGGCCAACCGGGCACTGGACTGGCCCGACGAACCGCTCGCCCGGCTGTGGCACGCCACCACCCTGCTGCGCGAACATCGCGGTGACGCGCATGTGGCGGTGCTGGCCGCCGAGGGGATCTCCGGGCGTGAGTCGAATGTGCTGCACGCCGCGGCCGACAAGGTGCCCGCGGACTTCATCAAACGTTCGCGCGACTACGACGACGAGGAGTGGGCGCAGGCCGTCGACCGGCTGGCCGGCCGGGGGCTGGTGACCGGCGACGGGACGCTCACCGCCGCAGGGGCGGCGCTCAAACAGCACATCGAGGACCGCACCGACCAACTGGCCCTGACCGCGCTGGCGGGTCTCGACGACGACGAGGTCGAGACGCTGTTTCGCAGCCTGACTCCGCTCACCCGCCGGGTGGTGGCGGCCGGGGATGTGCCCGCCCTGACCCCGATGGCCCTGAGCCGCGACGACCTGCACGACGACAGCGCGCACCTCGGCTGATTCGACGCCCGATCCCGGGTGATTCGCGTTCCCGCCGTGCTCCCGGCAGGCTGGTGCCCGTGCCGGTGCTCAAGTCGATCCTGCTGTTCGTTCTGGCCGCCGTCCTGGAGATCGGTGGCGCCTGGCTGGTCTGGCAGGGTCTGCGCGAGCACCGCGGACTGCTGTGGATGGGCGCCGGGGTGGTCTCGCTCGGCGCCTACGGGTTCGTCGCCGCGTTCCAGCCCGATCCGCATTTCGGCCGGGTGCTGGCCGCCTACGGCGGCGTGTTCATCGCCGGTTCGCTGGTGTGGGGCATGGTCGCCGACGGGTTCCGCCCCGACCGTTGGGACGTGATCGGTGCGCTGGTCGCGCTCGCCGGTGTCGCGATCATCATGTACCCGCCGCGCTAACGAACCTCAGTGCCGGACGCGGTTCCATTCCGCCCAGCCCACCCCGGTGCGGCCGTCGGCGGTGCTGACGTCGACCCAGGCGCGCGGGAAGTCGCTGATGCGCCCGTCGGTCGCGGTGAGCAGCACCGGCGCGTGGGCCCGGACCCGCAGCGTGAGCTCCAGGTCACCCGGCTGCAGGTGCAGCACCGTCGAGACGGGTAATCCGTTGTCCGCGAATGTCTCCCGTGCGGTCACCGCCTGAAGTTCGACCAGCGGCGCACCGGACGGCTGGAGATAGCCGACCCCGATCGGCGGCGCCCCCGGGATGCGCAGGTCCACGCCGTGGACGCGGGTGCCGTCATCGAGATGCAGTGCGGTCCACACCCAGTCCATCGACCACCAGTCGCGCACACCCCAGGAGTGGTCGCGCTGGCCGGGAACACCGTCGAGCCGGTACCGGCGCCCGTCGACCGTCACCGTCCCCGACACCGTGCACGGGATCTCGTAGCGGGAGGCCAACCGATACTGGTAGGGCGCCCCGTTGGTGGACCAGACCAGCTCCATCGCCAGCTCGGCCGGGCGGCCGGACCCGCCGCGCAGCAGCTCCGCGGGATCGTCGAAGGCCTCGCCGCGCCCGCGCACCGTGACCCGGTAGGTCTGCAACGGCTCGACGGTCTCGAGGGTCAACTCGACGCCCGCAGCGTCGCCCTGCCAGTCCAGCACCGCGACGGTGGGCAGATCGGGACCGCACACCAGCGCCGTGATCCAGCGCCGGTTCTCGTTCGGGATCAGCCCCAGCCGCACCCACCCGCCGATGCCGTGGCCGGTGTCGACGAAGTCGAAGTACCAGCTTTCGTTCCACAGCGGTTCGGTGCCCGCCGGGTGCGCCTCCTCGTCACTCGGCTCGGGCACAAGCGGTTGCGCCGCTTGGTCTTCCGGGAGCGTCTCCAACGCCCCGGTGTCCAGCACGTGGTCGCAGTGGCGGGCCAGCATGGTCATGAACATCTCGTCACCGCGCTCGGTGCGTTCGACCAGCATCGACGACACGATCGCCATCGAGACCCCGAAGAAGCTCTGCCGACGCACCCCTTCGCGGACGTCGTCGAGGGTCAGCGGGGCATCCGGGCCCAGCGCCTCGTGGTAGGCCCGCAGCAGTGCGTCGTAGTGGGCGCGGCGCAGCTCGGCCGGCAACGCGGTGCCCAGAAAGTACGCGGCGTCGGTCAGGGCCGGACCCCAGGTGACGGTCTGCCAGTCCACCACCGTCAGCGGCCGGTCCGCCCCGGCCTGCCCGAACAACATATTGTCCAGCCGGTAGTCGCCGTGGACCAGTCCCATGACACGGCCCTCCGCCCGCTCGGCGGCCAGGTAGGCGTCGAACACCGCGACCAGCCGCTCGCACACCACTCGGTGCGCGGGCGCGATCCGATCGCCGTAGCGCTCGACGAACCCGGCGTAGAGCTGGGTGATCAACGCCTGGTTGATCGGCGCCTCACGGTCGAGCCAGTCCGCCTGCGCCAGCTGCTCGTCACCGAGCGCCGGACCGTGCAACCGGCCCAGTTGAGCCAGCGCCAGCATGGCCTCCTCGACCGTCGCGCCGCGCAGCTCGTCACCGGCCACGGCCGGGGCGGCGTCGCCGAGCAGCAGATGGAACGCACCGGAGTCGGCGTCGAAACCGGCGGAGTAGCACGTCGCGACCGGGCCGCCGGCCAGCCGTGGGGCGATCTCGGTGTAGAACCGCACCTCCCGCTCGTAGAGCCCCAGGCTCAGGCCGGTCTGCCGACTGACCGGATCGGTCGCGGCCACCTTCAGCACCACCGACGCGGGCCCGTCGGCGCCGGCGCGCCGCAGCGCGACGCGATAGCAGTCGCTCATCTGCCCGGTGCCGATGCGTTCGTAGTCGAATCCGGTGACGGGCACGCCGATCACCGAGCCGAGCCACTCGGCGGTGAGGTCCTCGGGCCGTTCGATCACCCGGGTGGTGAACGCTGATGTCGGTGCTGTGTTCATCGGCGGACCGTTCCTTGCTGTGTGCGGCTGATCACACCGATGGTCCTATCACACCGAGCTGTGAGCCCGGCCCGGCCGTCACCGCTGAGCGAGAGAGAATCCCTCCCAGGCCTCGCGCCGCCGGCCGTCCGGGTCGTGCTCGACCCGGGGCCGCCGATCGAACACCAGCACCGGCCGTTCCGGCAGCGTGTAGCGCGGCCAGTCGTCGCCGGGGGTGCCGGTGGTCGCGAACGCCCGCCAGCGGTTCTGCAACTCGTCGCTGACCCGCAGCGTGTCCTTGCGGTCGGCGCCGACCGTCAGCAACCGTCCGAGCGGGCTCCGGTACACGTCGAAGACCGCGAGCAACTCGGTGGCGTGGGTGGCCCCCAGCCCCGACCAGCGCAGGGCTCGCGGCGCGAAGTCGTAGCGGTACCGGTAGGTGGGTGCGTGCCGGCTGTGCGCATCGGCGATCTGCCAGACCGCCGAACCGAACGCGAAGTCGCCGCCGAACTGAACGCACGCCGCCGGATCGGGATAACCCGGGTAGGCGGAGGTGATCCGTTCTCGCTCAACCGGATCCAGATCGGCGAGCAACCGCTCGATGGTCGACTCGGTCATCGGCAGCAACTTGAGGAACCGGCCGAACAGCCGCGCCTCCTCGGCGTTGGCGCCGATGACCAGCGGAACGCGGTGGGCGTGCCCGTCGCGCATGGCGTCGACCGGATCGCGCGGCAGGTACTCGGTGCCGCAGGTGGGGCCCGCGGCGAAGGCCCCCAGCATCTCCCGCTGTCCGAGCCTGACCAGCCGGTCGAATGCGTCCACCAACTCGGCGGGCCGGGCCGACATCAGCGCCTGGGCCGCGGTGGACCGGTCGGCGCCCAGCAGCTGCGCGAACCGCTCGGCGTATTCGGCGGCCAGCTCCGGGGTTCGCACCATGCCGGCCGCGGGGCTTTCCGAAATCGCTTGGGCGAAAAGCCCTTCGGCTTCGGGAACGGCCAGCAGGGTGGCGACGGCATGCGCGCCGGCGCTTTCGCCGAAGATCGTGACGTTGTCCGGGTCGCCACCGAACACCGCAATGTTCTCCTGCACCCAGCGCAGCGCCAGCACCAGGTCCCGCAGGAACAGGTTGTCGTCGAAGGTGTGCTCGCCGTCGGACAACGACGACAGGTCCAGACAACCCAGCGGGCCCAGCCGGTAGTTCACCGACACGTACACGCAACCGCGCCGGGCCAGCGCCGCGCCGTCATAGATCGGTGTCGCCGAACTGCCCATGAAGTAACCGCCGCCGTGGATGAACACCAGCACCGGAAGCGGCGTGTGGTCCGGCGATTCCGGTGCCACCACGTTGAGCGACAGACAGTCCTCGCTCATCGGCTGGTATCGGCCGGGACCGACCAGCGTGTAGCGGCGCTGCTGCGGTGCGCAGTTGCCGATGCTGTGGCAGTAGCGCACCCCGGGCCACGGCTCGACCGGCTGCGGCGCGCGCAGACGCAGCGGCCCCACCGGCGGCCGGGCATACGGGATCGCACGCCAGCGATGCACCCCGTCCCGGGTGAACCCCTCCACGACACCGGAGGAGATGGTCGCTCGGACGGTCTTCTCGTGCATTACTCGACGGTAACGAATGCCGATCGTGGCCGTGCCGGGACATAGTCGGGACACTGCCGCCACCACCGGCCGCTAGCCTGACCGGTATGCGTAAGGCCGCGCTGATCGCGATCCTGCTGCTGGTGGCGGCGTGCACCCGGGAAACCCAGGGCGCACCCGAACGTATCGAGCCGATCCCGCCGAGGACCGCGACCAGCTCGACCCCCACCACGACCACCTCGGCGGCGCCGACCCGCCCGCCCGAACCGGGCGCGCCGGTGGCCGATGTCATCGCGTGGATCGAGGCCGGTGAACCCGCCGACACCGAGCAGTATCACGTCGCGACCCGGGAGGGCACCGACACCGACCTGGGCTCCGACGTCGCGTTCGTGACCCCGTCGGGCAAGTCGAACTGCATGACCGACTCCAGATACAGCGAGGGCGCGCTGGCGTGTCTGGTGGATCTGAAGAACCCGCCGCCGCGCCCCGAGGACGCCTACGGAGAGTGGAAGGGCGGCTGGGTCGACTACGACGGACAGAGCCTCACCGTCGGTTCGGTGCACGGGGATCCGGGCCGGTTCACCGCGGGTACGGGCCGGGTATTGCCCTACGGCCGGACGCTGCGGTTCGGTGACTACGCCTGTCGGGTCGACCCGGTGGGTCTGTACTGCGCGAACTACGCCTTCGGATCGGCGGTGCGGTTCAACGACGCCGGCATCGAACCTTTCGGCTGCCTGGAGCGGCAGACCCCACCGCCGATGATCGGCGAGCTCTACCGCTGCTGAACGCTCAACAACACTGTGCACCAACGGGTTTCGTCGCAGCTCTCGATGCGGGCTAGCGCCAGCCGTCGGCCGCCCGGGCGGCACGCAGCAACGCCTCGCACAACTGGCGCAGCTCGGCGTGATCGGCGCCCTCCTCGACGGCGGTGACCACGTCCTCGGCCGCGCAGCGCACCTGGTAGACCCGGTCGGCGAGCGAGCTGGCCTCCTCGGCGGTGAGCACCACCGCGTCCGGCGGCAGCGATGTGCCCTTGACGAGGGCACGCTGTTCGTAGGCCCGCTGACGGCAGGATTGTCTGCAGTACTGCCGCCGCCGGCCCAGTCCGGTGTCGGCGACTTCGCGGCCGCACCAACGGCAGGGTTGAGGGCGAGGACGGCGTGCCACGCACCGGACTGTAAAACGCCGACGGCCCTGTTCCCGGTATCATGGAGGGTCGAGTCGGAAGCGAGCCGGGAACTGCGTGTCGGGTTTGTGCGTTGACCGATTCGGGTGGAACCAATCCGGCTGGGACCAACCTGGTCGAGACCATTCCGGACTAAGTCCGTCGAGCGAGGAGAGTTGACGATGGCTGATCGCGTCTTGAGGGGCAGTCGGCTCGGTGCGGTGAGCTATGAAACCGACCGCAATCACGACCTGGCGCCGCGCAAGATCGCGCGCTACCGCACCGAGAACGGTGAGATCTTCGAGGTACCGTTCGCCGATGACGCCGAGATTCCCCCGACGTGGCTCTGCCGCAACGGCCAGGAAGGCGTCCTCCTCGAGGGCGATGCCCCCGAGCCGAAGAAGACCAAGCCGCCGCGGACGCACTGGGACATGCTGCTGGAGCGCCGGTCCATCGAGGAGCTCGAGGAGTTGCTCAAGGAGCGGCTGGAGATCCTGCGCGCGAAGCGCCGCGGCGAACAGCAGCGCTGAGACGGCCCGCACCTGCGGCTGCGGGTGCGGCTCGGCAGCGTTGCCGTTCTCGCCGGGGTCGGGTCAGCGCTGGGCGCCGACCCCGCGGACCCGGTTGAGCCGTCCGCGAATCCCCCACTGCGCGACCTTGACCATCGCTTCGCGGATGTTCGATCCGCTCATCTTGGACTGGCCGAATTCTCGTTCCGTGAAGGTGATCGGCACCTCCACCACCTCGAAGCCGTGGTTGATGCTGCGCCACGTCAGGTCGATCTGGAAGCAGTAGCCCTTCGAGTCGATGGTGCTCAGGTCGATCTTCTCGAGCACCTCGCGCCGGTACGCCCGGTACCCGGCGGTGATGTCGTGGATGTCGACACCGAGCAGGATCCGCGAATAGGTGTTTGCGGTACGTGACAGGATCAGCCGGCGGCGCGGCCAGTTGCACACCTCCCCGCCCTTGACGTAGCGCGACCCGATCACCAGGTCCGCGCCGCGGTCGATCGCGTCGAGCAGCCGGTGCAGCTGTTCGGGCGGGTGGCTGCCGTCGGCGTCCATCTCGACCAGCACCGCGTAGCCGCGGTCCAGCCCCCAGCCGAACCCGGCCACGTAGGCCGCGCCCAGCCCGCCCTTACCCGCGCGGTGCATGACGTGCAGCCGCTCCGGGTCGGCCTGGGCCAGTTCGTCGGCGAGCTCGCCGGTGCCGTCGGGGCTGGCGTCATCGACGACGAGAATGTGCACGTCCGGACGGGCCTGCTGTACCCGCCGGACGATCAACGGCAGGTTCTCCCGCTCGTTGTAGGTGGGGATGATCACCAGGGTGCGGGCGCTGGGCCGCTCCTGGTCCCCCTGGACAGGTTGCTGCCCCGAATCACCGGGGAGGCTCATAGGGCTCCTTCGTCGTTGCCGCGGTCGCCGGTCACGGGCCGACGACGTCGCACGAATTTCCCATTCTGCAATATCGCCACGAGCAACCCCCCGACACCGAGCGCGATGAGCAGGCCCTCCACCAGTGGTCCCCACTGGGTGGCGGTCGTGAGCTGGGCTTTCAGCCGCACCGTGGTGTCGAGGAAACCGGGCTCGAAGAAGCCGGTGCGAGCAAGCTCACGGCCGTCGGGGCCGATAACCGCACTGATGCCGGTGGTGCCGGCCACCACCACGTACCGGTCGTGTTCGACCGCCCGCAGCCGGGCGAACGCCAGTTGCTGTTTGCTCATCGCCTCGTTGAACGTGGCGTTGTTGGTGGGGACGGCGAGCAGCTGCGCGCCGCTGCGCACCGCCTCCCGCGGCGCCCGGTCGAAGATCACCTCCCAGCAGGTGGCGACCCCGACCGGAACCCCGGCCACCTCTACCACCCCGTCGCCGTCGCCCGGTACGAAATACCCGGCGCGGTCGGCATGGGGCGACAGCAGCCGGAAGAAGCTCCGCCAGGGCAGGTATTCGCCGAACGGCTGCACGATCTGCTTGTCGTGCCGGTCGGCGGGGCCGGTGGCGGGCAGCCACACCACCACCGAGTTGGTCATCGCCGGGTTCTCCGGGGTGGCGTCCGGCGCGACGATCAGGCTGCCGACCAGGATCGGCGCCCCGATGGCCGCGGCGGCCCGGTCGATCTGCTCGGCGGCGTCCTCATTGGCCATCGGATCGATGTCCGAGGAGTTCTCCGGCCACACCACGAACAGCGGCTGGGCGGCGCGGCCGGCCCGCACCTCCTCGGCCAGTCGCATGGTCTCGCGCACGTGGTTGTCCAGCACGGCGCGCCGCTGGGCGTTGAAGTCCAGGCCCAGCCGGGGCACGTTGCCCTGCACCGCGGCCACCGTGATCGCCGGGTCGTCCTCGACTCCGAGACCCGAGTGCCGCACCGACGGCCAGCTCACCGCGGTGAGCAGCAACACCGTGGTGATCGCCAGCCCGGGCAGCGCCACGGCGGGCGGTCGGGCGGCGTAGCGCTCGGGCTCGCGCCACCACCGCACCACCTCCGTCACCAGGGCGGTGAGGCTGAACCCGGCCAGCACGATCGCGAACGACAGCAGCGGGGCGCCTCCGAGGCGGACCATCGACAGCAGCGGGCCGTCGGTCTGGCTGTAGGCGACCGAACCCCAGGGGAACCCGCCGAACGGGATCGTCGACTTCAGCCACTCCGCGGTGACCCACAGCCCGGCGAACCACAGCGGCCACCCCGGCAGCCGCCGCACCGCGACCGCTGCCGCGCCGAAGGCACCGCAGAACAACGCCTCGACCGCCGACAGCGCGATCCACGGCAGCGCCCCGACCAGGGCGCTGATCCACGGCAGCAGCGGCAGGTAGAACACCAGCCCGAACAGGTAGCCGTAGCCGAAACCCCCGGCGAGCGTGGTGCGTTCACGGGTCAGCACCCAGCCGAGCAGGGCGGCGGCGCCGAACGCGGCGAACCACCATCCGACCGGCGGGAAGCTCACGCACAGCAGCACCCCGGCGGCGGTCACCGCACCCAGCTGCGGCAGCCGGTCCACCAGCGCGGCCGACAGGCGGCGGCCGAACCGGCGCGGTTCGGGATCGTCGTCCGGCACGTCGGCGTCGGCCATCGACTCCCGCTCAACCATGGAGGACGACACCCCGGTGCACGGTTTGTCGGCAGCGCGGCAGGTCGCCGTCCAGGCGCGGCAACGGCGGGACGCGCGATCGGCTGTCGGTGGACCAGCGCTGCACCGCGTCGGCCGGCGCATGCACCTCGAGCTCGTCGGTCTCCCACACGGCATAGCTGGCCGGCGCGCCGGGAGCGAGGGTGCCGCTGACACCGTCGCGCACCCCGGCGGCCCGCCAGGCGCCCCGGGTGGCGGCGGCGAACGCGGCCCGCGCGGACAGCGCGCTGCCGTGGGTGTGATGGTGGCTCGCCGCCCGCACGGTGGCCCACGGGTTGAGCTCGGTGACCGGGCTGTCGGAGCCGAAGGCCAGCGGCACCCCGTGCGACGCCAACAACGAGAACGGGTTCAACCCGGCGGCGCGCTCGGCGCCGAGCCGGCGGGCGTACATCCCGTCGGGCCCGCCCCACAGCGCGTCGAAGTTCGGCTGCATGCTGGCGATCACGCCCCAGGCGCCGAGCTGGGCGGCCTGGTCCGCGGTGACCATCTCCAGATGTTCGAGACGATGTCCGCACCGGGCGACCGCGGGCGCCCCGAACTCGTCGACCACGCGGGCCAGGGCGTCCACCACCGCGGTGACCGCGGCGTCGCCGATGACGTGGAAGCCCGCGGTCACACCGGCCTCGGTGCAGGCCCGCAGATGGGCCAGGATGGTGTCGGGGTCCAGGTAACGGTTGCCGCAGCACTCGGGCGCGTCGCTGTAGGGCTGCCGCAGCCAGGCGGTGCGGGAGCCCAGGGCACCGTCGACGAACAGGTCACCGGCCAGTCCGCGGGCGCCGGTGCGCGCCATCAGGTCCCGTGCCTCGTCGGCGCTGCAGACCGCCTCGCCCCAGTAGCCGATGACCTCCACACCGTGGACCAGGGCGCGGATCTCGTCCCAGTCGTCCAGCCCGCCGATCTCGGGTCCGGCGCACTCGTGGACCGCGACGATGCCGTGGCGGGCGGCGGCGTCGAGCGCGGCGAGCCGGGCCGCGCGGCGTTGTTCGGGGCTCAGGGCGGCCCGGGCGACCGCCCGCACCCGGTGGTGGGCGTCCGCGGTGAGCGGCGCGTCGGGAGCGAATCCGGCGGCCTCGGCCAGGCCTGGCACCTGCCGGCGCAGCGCGCTCGACGCGGCCGCGGAGTGCACGTCGACGCGGGCCAGGTAGACCGGCCGGTCGCCGACCGCTTCATCGAGGTCGCGGGTGCTCGGCGGGGTGCGCTCGGGCCAGCCGGACTCGTCCCAGCCGTGGCCCCAGATCACCCCGTCCGGGTGGGCGGCCGCGTAGTCGGTCAGCAGCTGCAGGCAGTGGCTCAGCGACCGGGCAGGGCGCAGGTCGAGTCCGGCCAGGGTGAGCCCGGTGGCGGTGAGGTGCACGTGGCAGTCGACGAACGCGGGCGCGACGAAGGCGCCCTGCAGGTCGACGACCTGCGCGTCGGGGTACTGGGCGCGGCCGACGTCGTCGGCGCCCAGCCACGCCACCACCCCGTCGCGTACCGCCATCGCGGTGGCATCGGGCATCGCCGGGGTGTACACCCGGCCGTTCAGCAGCAGTGTGGTCACTTAGTCGGGTCTGCGCTCGAGGGCCTTGGGTCCGGTGTCGGCCGTTGTGGGGACGTCGAGGTCGACCTCAACGGAGCCGACGACTTCGCCGTCAATGTAGTCACCCCGCACGCCGGTGCTGCGGGCGGCACCCGCGACGGTGATCAGCGGGACCCGGCGGGCGGCGATCGCCGTCACCAGCGGCCGCGCCGCGGCCCGGGTCGGCGGCAGCAACAACAGCGCTCCCAGCACCGAGCTGGCGATGCCCGGGACCACGACGAGAACCGACCCGAGCGCGACCAGGATGCTGTCGACGGCCACGCGCGGCGCCGCCTCGACGGTCAGCCCGGCGCGCAGCCCCCGGATGTGCCGGCTGACCTGCGAGCCGGCCAGGACCAGGCCCAGCAGGAAGGCGCCGAGGACGAGCAGCAGGGTCCATCCGACGCCGATCGTCGCGACCAGCACCACCAGGACCGCGAGCTCGGTGAGCGCATAGAGCAGAAAAAGCCGCCTCGCCATGTCCCGACAACGCCCGGGCGGGCCCGCTCGGTTCCGCGGGCCGGCTCCGGCGTCAGAACCGGGCGCCGGGACGGTCGTGATCCGCCGGGGTGATCTCGAGGCCGACGTGCACCTTGTCGATGCCGCCGCGCAGCAGCGCCTGCGGGATCCACCACCAGGCGTGGTACCAGTAGCGGCGGGTCACCTTGTCGAACACCCGTCTGGTCTCGCTCCTGGGCAGCACCCGGGCGACCGCCTCGACCGGCTCCCCCTTGGGTTTGCCGAGCGCACCGCAGCGCTGGATGGTCACCCGCGGGGTGTTTCTGATGCGTTTGGTCTTCCACGACCCGTCGTCGGTGATGACCAGCAGTCGGCCGTCCTCGGGCACGCCCCAGATCGGGGTGGGCTTGGGCCGCCCGTCCTTGGTGAACGTGGTCAGCAGGATGTAGCGGGACCGCGCCACGTCATCGAATCCGTCGGCGGTGGCCATCTCAGCCGGCGGGTCTGATCTCGAGGGTCACGTTGTTCTTCATTCCCCCGCGCAACTTGGAGAAAACCCCGAACGCCTTGCCCAACAGGCCGTAGCGCCGGCCGATCCCGGCGTACGTCACGGCGTTGGCGGACTTGTCCAGCACCGAGGCCACCGCCTCGACCGCCTCGCTCCTCGGGTTACCGCGCCGGTCGCAGGCGGCCAGGGTGACCCGCGGGGTGTTGCGGATCCGCTTGACCTTCCAGGACTTCTCCTGGGTGATGACCAGCAGCCGGTCCCCGTCGGGCACCGCCCACACCGGTGTCGGCTTGGGTCGGCCGTCCCTGGTGAACGTGGTCAGCAGGATGTAGTCGGATTTGGCGACGTCGCCGAAGGTCACGGACACACCCCCGACGATACTGAACCTTCGGCGTCAGCCCTCGAGTTCGCCCTCGGTCTCCAGCAGCACCTGGCGCAGCCCGTCGAGGGTGGCCGCCTCGGGCCGCGCCCACATGCCGCGGCCGGCCGCCTCCAGCAACCGCTCGGCGATCCCGTGCAGCGCCCACGGGTTGGATTCGGCCATGAACTTGCGGTTCTCGTCGTCCAGCACGTACTCGGCCGCCAGCCGCTCGTACATCCAGTCGGCCATCACGTGCGCGGTGGCGTCGTAGCCGAACAGGTAGTCGACGGTCGCGGCCATCTCGAAGGCGCCCTTGTAGCCGTGCCGGCGCATCGCGTTGATCCAGCGCGGGTTGACCACCCGGGCCCGGAACACCCGCAGCGTCTCCTCGTGCAGGGTGCGGGTGCGCACCGTGTCGGAACGGGTGTTGTCGCCGATGTATGCGGCCGGATCCCTGCCGGTGAGCGCCCGCACGGTGGCGATCATGCCGCCGTGGAACTGGAAGTAGTCGTCGGAGTCGGCGATGTCGTGTTCGCGGCTGTCGGTGTTCTTGGCCGCCACCGCGATTCGGCGGTACTGGCGCGTCATGTCCTCGGCGGCCGGCGCGCCGTCGAGGCCGCGACCGTAGGCGAAACCGCCCCAGGCCGTGTAGACCTGGGCGAGGTCGGCGTCGTCGCGCCAGTTGCGGCTGTCGATCAGCTGCAGCAGCCCCGCGCCGTAGGTACCCGGTTTGGAACCGAAAATCCTTGTGGTGGCACGACGTCGGTCACCGTGGTCGGCGAGGTCGGCGGTCACGTGGGCGCGGACGTAGTTGTCCTCCGGGGGTTCGTCGAGCCCGGCGACCAGCCGTACGGCGTCGTCGAGCATCGCCACCACATGCGGGAACGCGTCGCGGAAGAAGCCCGAGATCCGCACGGTCACGTCGATGCGCGGCCGGCCCAGTTCGTCCAGCGGGATCGGTTCGAGGTCGACCACCCGCCGCGAGGCGTCGTCCCACACCGGGCGCACGCCGAGCAGTGCCAGCACCTCGCCGATGTCGTCGCCGGCGGTGCGCATCGCCGAGGTGCCCCACACCGACAGCCCCACCGACTCCGGCCACCGCCCGTACTCGTCCCGGTAGCGGGCCAACAGCGAATCCGCCATCGCCACACCGGTTTCCCACGCCAACCGGGACGGCACCGCCTTGGGGTCGACCGAGTAGAAGTTGCGTCCGGTGGGCAGCACGTTGACCAGCCCGCGCAGCGGCGACCCGGACGGCCCGGCCGCGATGTAGCGGCCGTCGAGCGCCCGCAGGATCTGCGGTATCTCCTGGGAGGTCTCGGCCAGCCGGGGCACCACCTCGGTGGCGGCGAACCGCAGGATCTCGGCCACCCGCGGGTTGTCGGTCAGCGTGTCGGCCGCCGCCGGGTCCCAGCCCGACTTCTGCATGGCGACCACCAGTTCCCGGGCCTGCGCCTCGGCGGCGTCCACCGCACCCCGGTCGTCGCTGCCGTCCTCGGCCAGCCCCAGGGCCTGCCGCAACCCGGGCACGGTCTGCTCGCCGCCGAACAACTGGCGGGCCCGAAGGATCGCCAGCACCAGGTCGACCTCCGCCTCGCCGGTGGGCCGTTGGCTCAGCACGTGCAGCCCGTCGCGGATCTGGACGTCCTTGATCTCGCACAGCCATCCGTCGACCTGCAGCAGCATGTCGTCGAACGACTCGTCGTCCGGACGCGCGTCCAGCCCCAGGTCGTGGTCCATCTTCGCGGCACGCAGCAGCGTCCAGATCTGCTGGCGAATGGCGGGCAGCTTGCCCGGGTCCAGAGCCGCCACGTTGGCGTGCTCGTCGAGCAGTTGCTCCAATCGCGCGATGTCGCCGTAGGTTTCGGCGCGCGCCATCGGCGGAATGAGGTGATCGACCAGGACCGCGTGGGCGCGGCGTTTGGCCTGGGTGCCCTCGCCCGGATCGTTGACCAAGAACGGGTAGATCAGCGGCAGGTCGCCCAGCACCGCGTCGGGGGCGCAGGTGGCCGACATCCCCAGCGTCTTGCCGGGCAGCCACTCGAGGTTGCCGTGCTTGCCCAGATGCAGCACCGCGTGCGCGCCGAACACCGCGTCGATCCAGCGGTAGGCGGCCAGGTAGTGGTGGCTGGGCGGCAGGTCGGGATCGTGGTAGATGGCCACCGGGTTCTCGCCGAAACCGCGCGGTGGCTGCACCAGCAGCACCAGGTTCTCGGCGAGCAGGCCGGCGATGACGATCTCGCCGTCGGGATCGCGGCTGCGGTCGATGAACAGCTCCCCCGGCGGCGGCCCCCAGTGCTCGACGACGGCCTCGGCGAACTCGGCCGGCAGGGTGGCGAACCAGTCACGATATTCCTTGGCGGACAACCGGATCGGATTCTTGGCCAGCTGTTCGTCGGTGAGCCAGTCGCGGTCCTGGCCACCGCGTTCGATCAGGGCGTGCATCAGGGCGTCGCCGTCACCGGCGTCCAGGCCCGGGATGTCGCCGATCCGGTAACCGGCCTCGCGCATCGCCCGCAGCAGCGCGATCGCACTGGCCGGGGTGTCGAGCCCGACCGCGTTGCCGATCCGGGCGTGTTTGGTCGGATACGCCGACAGCACCAGCGCGATGCGCTTGTCGGCGGCGGGCACCGAACGCAGCCGGGCGTAGCGCACCGCCAGGCCCGCCACCCGCGCACAGCGTTCCGGGTCGGCGACGTAGGAGATCAGACCCTCGTCGTCGATCTCCTTGAACGAGAACGGGACCGTGATGATGCGCCCGTCGAACTCCGGCACCGCCACCTGGGAGGCGACGTCGAGCGGGGTCAGCCCGTCGTCGTTGCTCTCCCATTGGGCACGGGAGCTGGTCAGGCACAGTCCCTGCAGGATCGGGATGTCCAGCGCGGCCAGATGCGCGACGTTCCAGGCGTCGTCGTCGCCGCCCGCGCCGACCGCGGCCGGGGTGGCGCCGCCTGCTGCCAGCACCGTGGTGATCAACGTGTCGGCGGTGCCGAGCAACTCCAGCAACTCCGGTTCGGCGGTGCGCAGCGATGCGCAGAACACCGGCAGTGGGCGCCCACCGGCCTGTTCGATGGCCCGGCAGAGCGCCTCGACGTAGGCGGTGTTGCCGGCCAGGTGCTGCGCGCGGTAGTAGAGCACCGCGATGGTCGGGCCCCCGTCGAGCCGGTCACCGACGTCGGCGGCCGGCCGGTCCAGCACCCCCCAGGTGGGGATCGGGGTGGGCGGGGCGAACCCGAAGCCGGTCATCAGCACGGTGTCGCACAGGAACGCGTGCAGCTGGCGCAGGTTGTCCACCCCACCTTGGGCGAGGTAGACGTGCGTTTGCACCGCGACGCCGGCCGGGGTGGTGGAGTGACCCATCAGCTCGGCGTCGGGGGTCTGCTCACCGCTGACCACCACCGTGGGCACCCCGCTGGCGACCACCTCGTCGATCCCGTCCTGCCAGGCCCGGTAGCCGCCGAGGATGCGGATCACCGCGATGTCCGCGCCCGCGAGCAGTTCGGCGAGCTCGCCGTCGACCAACCGCGACGGATTCGCCCACCGGTAGGCCGCGCCGCTGGCCCTGGCCGTGATCAGGTCGGTGTCCGACGTCGAGAGCAGCAGTACGGTCGGACGGCCGGAATCGCGGGTCTGGGCGTCAGGCAGGTCTGCGGGCACCCACCATTACTACCCCACCGCCGTTCGGCGCCGGCTCGCTACTCCGGGTTCCACCGGCTGTACCAGCTCTGCCGGTACGGCAGCCCGATTCCGGCGACGAGTGCGAGCAGCAGGATCCCGAGCAGAAGCAGTTCGGACATCGTTGTACCTCCCTAGCCGCTTACTGCGGATGCAGTGCAGGCGACGCTACGGCCGGCCGCGACCGGAGGGAACCCGTTTGTGCGGGACGGATCACCGCCGCAGAGAATGTGACCGATGTCACATAGAAATCGGATCTCCTTGTGCGGAGCTATTTTTCGGTGATGAATCCTTCCGAGACCAGCCAATCCCGCGCGACGGCGGCCGGATCGCGGCCCTCGACGTCGACCTGGCGGTTCAGCTCCATGATCACCTCGTTGGTCAGCGCGGCGGTGACCGGCGCGGTCACCTCGGCGATCTGCGGATGCGCCTCGAAGAACTCGCGCTTCATGGTCACCGACGGGTTGTAGTGGGCGAAGAACTGCTTGTCGTCGATCAGCACCACCAGATCCAGCGCGGCGATCCGGCCGTCGGTGGTGAACACCTCGCCGAAGTCGCACTGGCCGGCGTCGGCGGTGGCCTGGTAGATGATGCCGACCTGCAGCACCGGGGTCTGGGCCCGCGCCGGGTCGAACCCGTAGGCGGCGGCCATTCCCGGGTAGCCGTCCTGGCGGGCCCGGAACTCGGTGTCGACGCACGTTCGCGCGGCCGCCGGATCGGTGCGCACCAGTTCGGCGTACTGCGACAGGGTGCGCACACCGGTGCGCTCCACCACCTCGCGGCTGGCGGCCAGCGCATAGGTGTCGTCCATCGGACCCGGCGCCAACCACACCATGTCGTTGCGCGCGAGGTCCTCGTCGCGAACCGCCTCGTACTGCAGCCGGCTGTCCGGGATGGGTTTCTCGTGGCCGAGATAGTTGATCCAGGCGTTGCCGGTGAACTCGTAGGCCACGTCGACCTGACCGCGCAGCTGCGCCTCCCGGGTACTGCGGGACCCGACGATGCCGGTGAGGTCGCGGACCTGAGCACCCGCCGCGGCGAGGATGAACTCGAGGATGTAACCCATGATCACCTGCTCGGTGTACTCCTTGGAGCCCACCGTGATCGCCACCCCGGCCAGCGCCGGATTGTGCTGAATCGAGCCGGGTCCCACCTGGAACGGCACGGTGCTGCCGGATCCGAGCCCGCAGCCGGCGACCACCGCGGCGCATGCCGTGATCTGCACGATCCGGTGGCGCATCAGCGTAATCCCTTCGGGTTGAGCAGGTATTCGGCCAGACCGCCGAACCAGTCGACCAGCAGCGCCAGACACACCGCCAGCACACTGCCGAGGATCAGCGTCACGTTGTCCTGGAGCTTGTAGCCGGTGTCGATGAGGATGCCTAGCCCGCCGGCGTTCACCAGGAACGACAGCGTGGCGGTTCCGACCGCGATCACCAGCGAAGTGCGCAGACCGCCCAGGATGTACGGAACCGCCAGCGGCAGTTCGACTCTGGTCAACAATGCGGTGCGGGTCATGCCCTGGCCGCGCCCCGCGTCGAGCAGGGCGTCGTCGACCTGATCGAGTCCGAGGATGGTGCTGGACAGCACCGGCAGCAGTGCGTAGAGCGCTATCGGCAGCACCCCGATCCAGAACCCGGTCCTGGCGGTCCACAGGAACAGCAGCACCAGCAGCCCGATCGCGGGCGCCGCCTGGCCGATGTTGGCGATTCCGACGAACACCGGACGCAACAGCCGAGCCCCCGGCCGGGTGACCAGGACACCGAGCGGGACACCGACGGCCACCACGATCGCGGTGACGGCGAACGTGATCAGCAGGTGCTGCCAGATCAGCGCGGCGACGTTGCCGGGGTTGATGTTCTCCCGCTGGGTCGCGGTGAGGTCGCGGTCGAACGCCCAGTAAACCACCGCGCCGCCGACCAGCAGCACCAGCGCCGGCTGCAGCAGAAGGCGTGCCCGCTCAGCGGTTTTCACGACGCTCCCGAGTCGCCGGCGGTGGCCTGCGCCCGTAACCGGGTGATGGTGTCGATGAGCATGTCCAGGGTGACCACGCCCTGGTAGCGCCCGCCGCGGCCGACCACCACCGCGGAGGCGTGCTGCTCGGCCAGGATCGCCTCCAGCGCGTCCTCGAGGGTGGACAGGGTGCTCACCACCTCCAGCGGTTCGCTCGCCGCGGCCAGCGATTCGGCGTGCCGCAGGCGCGCGCCGCGGGCCCAGCTGACCGGCCGGTCGCGCTGGTCGGTGACGACGACCCAGTCGAATTCGCTGCCCGCGATGGTCTGCCGCGCCTCCTCCACGCTGGAACCGACCCGCACCGCCGGATGTGAGCGCAGCTCGATGTCCTTGATGCGGACCAGGCTCAGCTGCCGCAGCGACGCGCCGGAACCGACGAATCCGGCGACGGTGTCGTCGGCCGGATTCGCCAGGATCGTCTGCGGTGTGTCGTACTGCAGCACCTTCGACCGCGGGCCGAGCACCGCGATCCGGTCGCCGAGTTTGACCGCCTCCCCGAAGTCGTGGGTGACGAACACGATCGTCTTGTGCAGTTCGGCCTGCAGCCCGAGCAGTTCGTCCTGAAGCGCGCTGCGGGTGATCGGGTCCACCGCGCCGAACGGTTCGTCCATCAGCAGCACCGGCGGATCGGCGGCCAGCGCCCGGGCCACCCCGACCCGCTGCTGCTGCCCACCGGACAGTTGGCGCGGATACCGGTCGGCGTACCGCGCGGGATCCAGCCCGACCATGTCGAGCAGTTCGTCGACCCGTTCGTCGATGCGCGCGCGTTTCCACCCCAACAGTCCGGGCACCAGCCCGACGTTCTGGCGGATCGTCATGTGCGGGAACAGCCCGGCCTGTTGAATCGCGTATCCGATCGACCGGCGCAGCTCGGTGGGTTTGATGGACAACGCATCCCGGTCGCCGATCAGGATGCGCCCGGAGGTCGGCTCGCTGAGCCGGTTGATCATCCGCATCATCGTGGTCTTGCCGCAACCCGACGGCCCCACGAAGACCACGATCTCGCCGGCCGGGATGCCCAGTGAGGTGTCCTCGACCGCCGGTTCGGTGGCCCCGGGATAGATCTTCGAGACATGGTCGAGGACGATCCGCTCCCCGCTGGTCTGTGTCTCTGTCGTCGATCGGGTTGTCACTGCAGACCTTTCGATGTGGTGAGGCGGCCGATGAGAACCAGCACGGCGTCCAGCGCCAGGGCCAGCACCACGATCAGCACGGTCCCGGTGAGCGCCATCGGAACGGCGGTCGGGCTGCCGACCCGGGCCAACCCGGTGAAGATGAGGTTGCCCAGCCCCGGACCCTTGACGTAGGCGGCGATCGCCAGCACCCCCATCGACATCTGGGTGCTGACCCGCATCGCCGACAGGATCGACGGCCAGGCCAGCCGCAGCTCCACCCGCCCCAGCACGCCGAGTCGGCCCATGCCCAGACCCCGGGCGGCGTCGGTGAGGGCCGGATCGATCGCGTTGAGGCCCACGATCGTGTTGCGGATGATCGGCAGCAGCGAGTACAGCACCAGCGCGGCCACGCTGGGCACGACCCCGAGCCCGAAGACCGGGATCAGCAGTCCCAGCAGTGCGAACGCGGGCACGGTCAGGATCACACTCGACGTGGTCGTCGCCAGGCCGGCGGCCAGCGGGCTCCGGTAGGTGGCCACCCCGACGGACACCCCGATGACGGTGGCGATCAGCAGGCTCTGCACCACCGCGCTGACGTGCTGATACGCGTCGAACATCAGCTGCGGATGGTGGGCCGCGACGAAATCCCAGAGCGCGTCCATAACGACGCAGCCCTTACCCCGCCGGCCGCCGAACGAAACACGCATTCGGCTCGCGCTGAACCAAAGCGTTGTCTTTCGGCCCCCGGGACGCCAGCGTGTCGCCAGGCATTCGTTCCAGGAGGTGAGTTTCGGTGTCGCTGCGGGTGGTGAAGCTGGGCGCCAATATCGGTGCCCGCATCGACGGTGTCGATCTGAGCGCCGGGATCGATGCCGCCACGGCGGCGGAGATCTACGCCGCGCTGCTCGAGCACAAGGTGATCTTCTTCCGGGGCCAGCACGGTCTCGATGACGAGGGCCAGCTGGCCCTGGCCCGCCGGCTGGGCACCCCGACCGCCGCGCACCCGACGGTGTGGCGCGGCGAGGCGCTGCTGCCGATCGACTCCCGCTACGACAAGGCCAATGCCTGGCACTCCGACGTGACGTTCGTCGACCGGATCCCGAAAGCGTCGCTGCTGCGGGCGATCACGCTGCCGGAGTACGGCGGAACCACGGTGTGGGCCAACACCGAGACCGCGTACGAGCAGCTGCCCCGGCCGCTGCAGGCGCTGGCCGAGAATCTGTGGGCGGTGCACACCAACGCCTACGACTACGCGACCGAGGCCGATCTGCGCGAGGTCACGCTGGCCGACACCGAGCAGGAGTATCGCCGCGACTTCGTCTCCGAGTACTTCGAGACCGAGCATCCGGTGGTGCGGGTGCACCCGGAGACCGGGAAGCGGGTGTTGCTGCTCGGCCAGTTCGTCAAGCACTTCGTCGGTTTCGGGCAGACCGAGTCGGCGACCCTGTACCGGTTGTTCCAGGACCGGATCACCCGGCTGGAGAACACCGTCAGGTGGAACTGGGAGCCGGGCGACCTGGCCATCTGGGACAACCGCGCCACCCAGCACTACGCCGTCGCCGACTACGACGATCAGTACCGCCGGCTCAACCGGGTGACCCTGGCCGGCGACATCCCGGTCGACATCCACGGCCGGCGCAGCCGCAGCCTGGTCGGCGACGCGTCGAACTACTCGGACGTCGTCGAACCGGTGCCGCTGGCCAGCTGAAACCCGGTGCGCCGGCTGGCGTACGGTGAACCCGTGGCCAGGACGCGTGAACACGACGCCTGCCCCGGCGCCCTGAAGGTGTATCCGTCCGCCGACGGTGCCCTGGCGCGGATCCGGCTGCCCGGCGGGGCGATCAGCGCCCGGCAGCTGCAGGCGCTGGCCCGTTCGGCGGCCCGGTGGGGTTCGCCGGCAATGGAACTGACCTCGCGCGGCAATGTGCAGATCCGCTCGGTGACCGACCCGGCCGCGCTGTCGGCGGCCCTGGCCGAGGCGGGTCTGCTGCCGTCGCCGGACCGCGAGCGCATCCGCAACATCGTGGCCTCCCCGCTGTCGGGCCGGGTCGGGTCGAACCCGGACGTCCGGCCACTGGTCGCGGAGCTCGACGCGGCGATCCGCACCGCGCCGGGGCTGACCGAGCTGCCGGGCCGATTCCTGTTCGGCATCGACGACGGCCGCGGCGACATCTCCGGCCTGGCCCCCGACGCCGGGCTGCATCTGGTCGACGACACCACCGTCGCGCTGGTGCTGGCCGGCCGCGACACCGGGGTGCGGCTGTCGCCGGCCGACGGGGTCGCGGCGCTGATCGCGGTGGCCCGGCGGTTCACCGAGGTCCGCGGCGCGGCCTGGCGCGTCGCGGAGCTCGGCGACACCTCGCCGCTGCTGGCGGGCTTCCCGGTGACCGCGGAGCCGGGTGCGACCTGGCCGCCGGTCACCCGCCCGCCGGTCGGCTGGTTCGACCAGCACGACGGCCGGGTCACCCTGGGCGCGGCGGTGCGGCTGGGCGTGTTGCCGGCCGACCTCGCCGAGTACCTGGCGGTGATCGAGGCGCCGATGGCGATCACCCCGTGGCGGTCGGTGCTGGTCTTCGACCTCGACGAGGGGGTCGCCGACACCGCGCTGCGGGTGCTGGCACCGCTCGGGCTGGTGTTCGACGCCGAATCGCCCTGGCTGTCGCTGAGCGCCTGCACCGGCCGGCCCGGTTGCTCCCGGTCGATCGCCGACGTGCGCGCCGACGCGATGGCCGCCGTCGCCGAGCCGGCCGACGGGCACCGGCATTTCGTGGGCTGCGAGCGGGCCTGCGGCAGTCCGCGGGGGGCGCAGGTGCTGGTGGCGACCGGAGACGGATATCGACCGCGGGACGCGTCGCCTTAGGGTGTTCGGGTGCTCGACTACATCCGCGATGCCGCCGAGATCTATCGGCAGTCGTTCGCCACGATCCGCGCCGAGGCGGATCTGTCCCGGTTTCCCGAGGATGTCGCGCGGGTCGTGGTCCGGCTGATCCACACCTGCGGGCAGGTCGATGTCACCGACCATGTGGCCTTCACCCCCGACGTGGTGGAGCGCACCCATGCCGCGCTGGCCGACGGCGCACCGATCCTGTGCGACTCGTCGATGGTGGCCGCGGGCATCACCCGGTCCCGGTTGCCCGCCGACAACGAGGTGGTGTCGCTGGTCGCCGACCCGCGCGCCCCGGAGCTGGCCGAACGCCTCGGCACCACCCGCTCGGCGGCCGCCGTCGACCTGTGGGCGGACCGGTTGGGTGGCGCGGTGCTGGCCATCGGCAACGCCCCGACCGCGCTGTTCCGGCTGCTGGAACTGCTCGACGAGGGCGCGCCGACACCGACCGCCGTGTTGGGCGGGCCGGTCGGCTTCGTCGGGTCGGCGCAGTCCAAGCAGGAGCTGATCGAGCGGCCGCGCGGCATGTCGTATCTGGTGGTGACCGGCCGGCGGGGCGGCAGCGCGATGGCCGCCGCGGCGGTCAACGCGATCGCGAGCAACCGAGAATGAGCAACCGAGCACGAGCAGCCGAGGATGAGTAACCGAGCATGAGCCGCCGGGGCACGTTGTACGGGGTCGGGCTGGGTCCGGGCGACCCGGAGCTGGTGACGGTCAAGGCGGCGCGGGTGATCGCCGCGGCCGACGTCGTCGCCTACCACAGCGCCCGGCACGGCCGCAGCATCGCGCGCAGCATCGCCGAACCGTACCTGCGCGCCGGGCAGATCGAGGAGCACCTGGTCTATCCGGTGACCACCGAGACCACCGATCATCCCGGCGGCTACGCCGGGGCGATGGAGGACTTCTACCGCGAGGCGGCCGAACGCATCGCCGCGCACCTGGAGGCCGGGCGCGACGTCGCGCTGCTGGCCGAAGGGGATCCGCTGTTCTACAGCTCGTACATGCACATGCACACCCGGCTCACCGAGCGGTTCGACGCGGTGATCATCCCCGGGGTGACGTCGGTCAGTGCGGCGTCGGCGGCGACCGGCACTCCCCTGGTCCAGGGCGACGAGGTGCTGTCGATCCTGCCCGGCACGCTGCCGGTCGACGAACTCACCCGCCGGCTGTCCGACACCGACAGCGCCGTGGTGCTCAAGCTGGGCCGCTCGTATCCCGCTGTGCGCAAGGCACTTTCGGCGGCCGGGCGGCTTGACGACACGTTCTACGTGGAGCGGGCCAGCACCGACCGGCAGCGGGTGCTGCCCGCGGGAGACGTCGACGCCGAAACGGTGCCGTACTTCTCGCTGGCGATGCTGCCCGGCCGCCCCCGCCCGGAGCCGGAGACCGAGGTCGGCTGCGTCACGGTGATCGGGCTCGGCCCCGGCACCAGCGACTGGATGACCCCGGAGAGCCGCCGCGAGCTGGCCGCGGCGACCGACCTGATCGGCTACGGCCCGTATCTGGACCGGGTCGGCACCCGCGCGGGCCAGCGCCGACATCCCAGCGACAACACCGACGAACCGGCCCGCGCCCGGCTGGCCTGTGAGCTGGCGCAGCAGGGCCGGCGGGTGGCGGTGGTGTCCTCGGGGGACCCCGGGGTGTTCGCGATGGCCACCGCGGTGCTCGAGGAGGCCAAACAGTGGCCCGACGTGCCGGTACGGGTGATTCCGGCGATGACGGCGGCGCAGGCCGTGGCGAGCCGGATCGGAGCGCCGCTGGGCCACGACTACGCGGTGATCTCGCTGTCGGACCGGCTCAAGCCCTGGGAGGTGATCGAGGCCCGGTTGCGCGCCGCCGCCGCGTCGGATCTGGTGCTGGCCATCTACAACCCGGCTTCCAAGAGCCGCACCTGGCAGGTCGGCGCGATGCGGGACCTGCTGCTCGAGTACCGGGACACCGCCACCCCGGTGGTGATCGGCCGGGACGTGTCCGGGCCGGCCGAGATGGTCAAGGTGGTGCGGTTGGCCGACCTCGACCCCGCCGAGATCGACATGCGCTGCCTGCTGATCGTCGGGTCCTCGCAGACCCAGTGGTACTCCGCCTTCGACGGCGACCGGGTGTTCACCCCGCGCCGCTATCCCGCCGAGTAGCGGCGATCAGGCGGCCGGTGCCGCGGGGCCGACCGCGATCATTCCGTGCGCACCGCGCTCGGCGTCGCTCATCACGTGCGTCACGAACGGATAGTGCCCCGCCTCGTTGAACGTCAATTCCACGAATCCGCCTTGGGCCGCGGACAACCCGAGAGTCTGGGCGCCCCCGGACCCGGGCCGCAGCCGATAGTCGCCCTCGGCCCACACGGTGTCGAACACCCCGCCGACGACGTGGAACGACGTGCCACGGTTGGGGCCTGCGGCCAGCACCCAGATCCGCACCCGCTCGCCCACCGCGGCCGTGAGCGGCGCATGGTCGTACTGGTTGGCGTAGCCGTTGAAGACCACCAGGTCGGGGTCGCCGGTGGCGACCTTGGCGGCGTCGACCTCCCCGCCGGGTGGGCCGAGATAGAACTCGGACTGGACGAGCAGATATTCGCGGTCCACCGGAGCCAGATCGGGTGGCTCGATGATCACCGCCCCGAACATGCCGTTGGCGATATGCACCGACATCGGCGTCGTCGCACAGTGGTACAGCCACACCCCGGCCCTGGTCGCGGTGAACCGGTACACCAACCGCTCCCCCGGTTGGATCGTGCGCATCGGCGCATCGGGAGCCAGCGCGCCGGCGTGGAAGTCGATCGAGTGCCCGATGGTGCCGTCGTTGACGAGCGTGATCTCGAAGACGTCGCCGATCTTGCCGCGTAGTGTCGGCCCCGGCGCCGAACCGCCGAATGTCCAGAGCCGCTGGGTGATTCCCGGCGCCACTGCTTTGTCGGTTTCGGTGACGGTCAGGGTGACGCGGTGATCGGGCGACGCCGCGCCCAACGCGGCGTCGCGCGGGGTGAATCCGGCCGGCGGTGACGCGGCGAGGCTGCGGGCGACCGCGTCGGAGGTGATCGATTCGGTGTCCTGGTGGTCCGAGGGCGCGTCGGGGGCGGCGCCGACCGCCTTGACCTTCAAGGTCATTCCCATCTGGCGGTGTCCGGCAACCGAGCACCAGCCGTCCAGGTCGCCGCCGATCACGCCGGCGTCGAGCACCGCGGTCTCGCCGGGCGCGATCCGCGCGGTGCGGGCGCCGTTGGCCAGCACCAGGTCGTGACGGTCGGAGCCGGTGTTGCGCAGCGTGATGACCAGCCGGTCGCCGGCCGGCACCTCGATGGTGTCGGGCAGGTAGCGCATTCCGTCGATGCGCACCTCGACCTCGGTGGTGTGCCCGGTCGCGGTCACCGCTGCCGTCGGCGGCTCGCCGATTCCGAGCGCGGCCGGGTCGGCGGCGACCCCGGCCGCGCCGGTCAGCACTACCACGCCCAGCCCGGCCGCGGCGACTCCGATCCGTTGCCGCAGTGGCGGACCCGCCGGCGGCGGTCCCGGTGTGGACGGGGTGTCGCGGTGCTTGTGCGCCTGCCGGACCGCCCGCACCAGCAGCGGCAGGAACACCGCGTACGCCGTCAGCACCAGCACCGACGCCGCCACCCGCACCAGGCTCGGCGTCGGCACCACGCACAGCAGCAGCCCCGAGTTGGCCACCGTCAACCGCCACGGCGCGCCGCGTTCGAGTGCCGTGCCGGCGGCAATGGCGGCGGCCCGGCCGCCCGCCACCACCGTGGTCAGATACGACAGCGAGCCCAGCAGCACCTGCACCAAAAAACCGGCCAGCACCGGCACGGTCAGCGCGCCGGCCCGGTCGAGCAGCGCCGGCCAACTCGGCGCGGTGGCGAACGCGATCACCGCATAGCCCAGCGATCCCAGCAGCCACACCACCCCGCACAACACCGACCCGGCGGCGAACGTCACCTGGGGTTTGCGGCGGACCTCGTCGAGGTGCGGCCACAGCACGTATCCGGCGGCGAGCAGATAGCAGAGCGCCCCGGCGCCGGCGAGCGGTGCCGAGCCGAGCGCCGCCGCCGAGGCGGCCAACCCCAGTCCCCCGAGCAGACCGGGTAATCCGCGCCGCGCCGCGGCCTCGACCCCGTCGGCCATCCGGGTGCGCAACATCGTCGGCCACAGCGTGACCAGGGTGCCGAGCACGGTGAGCCCGATGAAACCGAAGACGTTGACGGCCGCGTGGGCGAAGATCATCCGTTCGTGGACGGCACCCGGCAGGTGCGTGTCGGCCATGGTGACGCCGAGCCCGGCGCCTGTCACCAGCAGCGCCGCGGCGGCGATGTAGTAGCGGACGGTGTCACCGAACCGCGACGGCAGCGCCCTGCGCAGCTGCGCGGCCAACGTGACCGTGTGCACCCCCGCCACCCCGGCGACCGCAGCCCCACCGACGGCGACGGCCGGCCGGACACCAGCGACCATCCCGGCGATCACGGCCACCGCGCCGGCGTTGAACACCGCGATGCGCCACGCCTGTCCGGCCCTGGACGAGTCCGGCGGCCGGCGCAGCAGCGCATCGGTGAAATGGCGGCTCCAGATCAGGATCGCGTTACCGGCCGCCCCCAGGCCCAACAGATGAACGAGCAGCCAGGCCGAGATCGGGATGGAGTGGTGCAGCAGCGCCACGACGACAAGCGCTGTGAGCCAGGCGAACACGATCGCCCCGACGCGAATGTGCCACCGACTGCGGGTCATGCCGACACCTCGGCTCGTCGGCGCGACGCGGCCATGGCGGCCACCCCGGCGAAGCCGAGCACCGCCACGATGTTCGCCACCCCACCGGCCTGCACCGCCCACGGCAGGGCGCGCAGATCGCCGATCGCCACCCGCAGCAGAAGCGAACCGTGCAGCAGCGCCACCGGAGCGTACATCCACGGCGTGTACGGCAGCGGACGCCGCACCACTGCGGGCAGGATGACCGGGGCGTGCGCCATGATCATCGACAGGACGAAACCGATCATCACCGCGTGCACGGTGGCGTCGTAACCGGCGCCCACGCGCACCGGCCCGATCAGGAGCCATACCAGCCCGGGCACCGGCAGCCACGCGTAGCCGGCCAGCAGGCACACCGCCGTGTAGCGGGTGCGCCCGGACGTGCGGACGGTGCGTCCGGCGATGTCGAAGCGGTACAGCCAGAACGTGATCGCCAGCACGGCGGCACCCAGCACGGGATAACCGAACGCCGGCCAGAGCAGTCCGGCCAGCGCACCGGCGAGCAGCGCCGTGGCCGACACTGCGAGGATCGGTTCGGCCGCCGGGGGAATCGACACCCGGGCGAGTTCCAGGCGTTCACCGGCGATCGTCAGGACCAGAAACCCGGCCAGCCAGCCGAGTAGGTCGGGCACCGGCAGCCCGGCGGCCCACAGCAGCGCCGCGCCGGTCGCCGACACCGCACCCGCCGCCTGAACCAGCACGGCGGTGTCCCAATTACGTTGCCACAAGCGGACATAGACGGCGACAAGCAGCACGGCCCCGGCGAGCAGGGCGAGATCGGCGAGGTGTCGCGGCGCGGGGCTCACCAGCAGCACCGCGCCGAGCCCCAGGGCCGCCGGCGCCGCGTAGGCCCAGCGGCCGCCCGCGGCGACCGCGCGTTCGGTCGCGATCAGGGTGCCGGCGAAGCCGAGCACCAGCACCACCCCGTGCACATCGGCAAGTCGGACGGTGTCGATCGGCGCAGGCAGGCCGAGGCGCAGCAGCGCGCCGTCCAGACCGGCGAGCAGCGCCACGCCGCCGGGCAGCAACAGCACGGCCCGAAGCGCAACCCTGTTATCGCCCATGGTCGCTCACCACCGGCAGCACCAACCTGCAGGCACCGGGCTCGGCGAACGGGATCAGGTCCAGTCCCGGTCCGGGCTCAGCGCCGATACTCTGCAGCAGTCCTTCGACGATGCCGAGGTGGACCTGGCAGACCACGGCCGGGTAGCGGCGAGCGGTGTCGAGCAGCGGGCACTGGTGTAGTGCGACGCCCCGGTCGGGGCCCTCGTCGGCGGGCGCGAAGCCGAGCCGGGTGAGCGCCTGCAGCACGGCCGTGCGCGGATCGTCGGTGTCGTCGGTGATCCCCTCGGCCAGCTCGCACCCCCAGTCCCGGCCGGCGGCGCGGGCGTCGCGCTCCGGGTCGGCGCTGGTGCGGGCGATGTGACCGGCCAGCGCCGAGGCGAGGCCCGCGTAGTCGCGGGCCGCCAGCCCGGGATCGCTCGAACTCGGCCGGTAGACGGCGGCCGGGCGGCCCCGTCCGGCCGCGGTTTCGGTGCCGCGTTCGACGAGACCGAGGTCGACCAGCGCGTCCAGATGCTCCCGGACGGTGTTCTGGTGCAGCCCCAGCTCGGCGGCCGCCTCGACGACGCGAACCGGGGCGTGCGCGCGGACGTGTTCGAGCACGCGCAGCCGCTGACCGGACAGGGCGACGTGCCCCTCGACCCCCGGCGTCGGCGCGGGACCGAGCGCCGCCGCGCTCGGGGCCATGGGAGCAGGTTCATGCGGCGGCACTTTATTTTCCACGGAATTTATTGTAGTAAATACAGCACCCTGCGGACAGCGCGGAAGGACCCCACTATGAGGCATACCGAGGTGATCATCGCGTCCACACCGGCCGATGCCGAGGCCGCCGAGACCATCCGCAACCACCACGCCGAACTGGCCGGGCACCTCTCCGCACTGACCGACGCGATGCTCGCGGCCGCCGAATGCGGGACGGCCTTCGGCCCCGATCCCGGAGCCGACTTCGACGCCGCTCGCAAGGCGGCGGTCGATTTCCTGACCGAGATACTGCTGCCACACGCCACCGCCGAGGAGGCCAGGCTGTATCCGGCTGCCGCCCGCGCCGACCGGGCCCGGCCGCTGATCGAATCGATGATCGCCGTCCACCGCACCATCGCCGACCTGACCGACCAGATCCGCACCGAGACGTCACCGGTGCGCGCGGCCGCGGCGGGGCGTGCGGCACAGGTGCTGTTCGAGGCCCATCTCGCCGACGAGAACGATCGTGTGCTGCCGATCGTGGCCGCCGACCCACTGGTGTCGCTCGCCGACATCGCCGATGACGAACTGCTCGGACGCCATGCCGTGGATGCCCGCGCGTGCAACTGCGACCCCGACGCCGAGGAGCCGGTGCTCGATGTGCGTCCGATCCCGCACCCGATTCGGCACGCCACCGTGTTCGGCGCCCTCGAGGCGGTGCCGGCCGGCGCGAGCATGGTGCTCGTCGCACCCCATGATCCGGTCCCGCTGCTCCACCAGTTGCGCGACCGCACATCCGGCCGAATCTCGGTGGAGTATCTCGAACGCGGGCCCGAGGCGTGGCGGCTGCGCCTTACCCGGATCTGATTCTCCTGCCGTTCAGGGTCGTTGACGCCTGTCGGGCTTACCGATAGCGTTTCGGCGCAGACCGGGCGAGCATGAGGGAGGCGCCGTGGGGCAGACCCACTCGACTGACGACAGCACCGCCGTGGGCATTCCCCGCGGCCCCGAGGACGTGACGTCCGCCTGGCTGTCGGCGGTGCTGCGGACGGAGGTCGACGCGGTCGAGGTGAAGCCGATCGGAACCGGGCAGACCGGCGCGACCTACCGGGTGACGGCCCGCTATATCACCGAACGTCCCGAGCTGCCCACCTCGTTCGCGATCAAACTGTCGGCGCAGGACGACGCGGTCCGCGAACGCGTCGCGCTCGGCTACCGCTCCGAGGTCGAGTTCTACTCCCGGATCGCCGAGCGCATGCGCATCCCGGTGCCGCACTGCCACTACTGCGACATCTCCGCCGACGGCGCCGACGTGGTGCTGCTGCTCGCCGACATGGCCCCGGCCGTTCAGGGCGACCAGATCGCCGGCTGCACCGAGCAGGAGGCCAGGCTGGCGGTGGAGGCGCTCGCCGGTCTGCACGGACCGAGTTGGTGTGATCCGCAGTGGCTCGACCTGTCCGCGATCGCGATGCCCAAACCGGGTGACGACGCGGCGGCGCAGGGCCTCGGCGACATCTCGAAGATGGCCGCCGACATCGTCATCGACCGGTTCGGCTCACGCATCAGCGGCGAGGACGCCGACACCCTGGTCGCGGCGATGGCGTCGGTCGCGGACTGGCTGCGGACCGAGCCGCGGCGGTATGCCCTGATGCACGGCGACTACCGCCTCGACAACATGCTGTTCGACCCCGACCGGACCCGAGTCACCGTGGTGGACTGGCAGACCGTCGGAATCGGTTTGCCCGCACGCGATCTGGCGTACTTCACCGCGACCAGCCTGGAACCCAAGATCCGGGCCGAGGTCGAGCGTGACCTGGTCGAGCGCTACCACGCCGCGCTGCTGGGCTACGGTGTCGCCGGCTACGACCTGGAAACCTGTTGGCGGGATTACCGTCTCGGCGCCGTCCAGGCGCCGCTGCTGGTGGCACTCGGTACCGCGTTCGCCACCACCACCGAACGCGGCGACGAGATGATGCTGGTCATGCTGAGCCGTGGCTGCCAGGCGATCCGCGAGCTGGGCACCCTCGAGCTGATCAGCTCGCGGTCAGCGAGCTGACCCACGCCACCGCGTCGTCGACCGTGCCCACCGTCGTCACGCCGGCCGGCAACGGCGGGCGGTCGATCATGACCACCGGAATTCCCAGGGCCGCAGCGGCATCCACTTTCGCACGGGTCATCGTGCCGCCGCTGTTCTTGGTGACCAGCGCGTCGATCCGATGCTCCCGCAGCAGTCGCAGTTCGTCGTCGTAGTGGTACGGGCCGCGCGAGAGCAGCAGCTGGTGCCGGCGCGGCAGCACCTCGGGTTCGGGTGCGGTGACGACCCGGATCAGAAACCACGCGTCGACATCGGTGAAGGCCGGGATGCTGGACCGCCCGCTGGTCAGGAAAACCCGCTGGAATCGTTGTTCGACAACGGTTCTCGCGGCCTCGACATCGGAGCTGACGACGATGGCGCCGTCGGTCGGCCAGCCCGGCCGGGCCAGCAGCAGATGCGGCAGGTTCAGTTCCGCACACACCGCCGCGGCGGTGGCGGTCATCCTCGCCGCGAACGGGTGGGTGGCGTCCACCACCGCGTCGACGCCGTTGTCCTGCAGCCAGCGCCGCAGCCCGTCGGGCCCGCCGAACCCGCCGATCCGCACCTCGCCGACCGGCAGCGCGGGTTCGGGCACCCGGCCGGCCAGCGAGCTGATCACCTCCACCTCCGGATGCAGCCGCGCCGCCAGTGCGCGCGCCTCGGCGGTGCCGCCCAGCAGCAGCACCCGCATCAGTGCCGCCCCCGCCGGACCCGGTGCGGCGAGTACAGGTAGCTGTCGGAAAAGCCCTCGGCGGCAAGCACATCGCCGACGACAATCACCGCTGTCCGGGTGATCCCGGCCGCCTTGGTGGCCCCGGCGAGTTCGGCGAGCGGGCATCGGACGATCTGCTGCTGCGGCCAGGACGCGAATGCCACGACCGCACACGGCGTGTCCGGCCGATAGCCGCCGGCCAGCAACTCGGGCACGATGTTGTCGATCTGCGCGGCGGCTAGGTGCAGCACCAGCGTGTTGCCCGGCCTGGACAGGGTGCGCAGGTCCTCACCCGCGGGCATCGCGGTCGACAGCGTCGCCACCCGGGTCAGCGTGACGGTCTGGGACACCCCGGGAACCGTCAGTTCGCGCCCGAGCACCGCGGCGGCGGCGGCGAAAGCCGGTACCCCGGGCACGATCTCGTAGTCGATGCCCAGGGCGTCGAGACGGCGGCACTGTTCGGCGAGTGCGCTGTAGATGGACGGGTCGCCGGAATGCAGACGGGCCACATCGTGCCCGGCGGCGTGGGCGTCGGCCAGCTCGTCGATGATCTGGTTGAGGGTGAGCCGGCCGGTGTCCACGATGCGCGCGCCGGGTGGGCACAACGCCAGCAGGTCATCCGGCATGATCGACCCGGCATACAGGCATACCGGACACCGGCTGAGCAACCGCTGACCGCGCACCGTGATCAGATCGGCCGCTCCGGGGCCGGCTCCGATGAAATAGACCGTCATTGCTTGACCACCGTCCATTGCGTGACCGGACGGGCCGGCCGCCAGCCGGTGAAACCGCCCAATGCGTCCGCCTGATAGTGCTGATACCGGCGCAGTTCCCCGCCGTGTTGGGAATACCACCGAGCCACAAGGGATTCCGACTCCACCGTGACGGCGTGCACGACCATCCGTCCGCCCGGCCGCAGCCGGTCGAAGCAGGCCTCGAGCAGGCCCAACTGGGTCGCTCCCCCGCCGACGAAGACGGCGTCCGGATCGGCGGCGTCGGCGAACGCCTCCGGCGCCGCCCCGAACACCTGCACCCGGACCCCGAACGACCTGACGTTGACGCCGATCCGGTTGCGGCGCAGTTCGTCACGTTCGAACGCGACGGCCCGGCAGCCCGGACCGCTGCGGCACCACTCGATCGCGATGCTGCCGGAACCGGCCCCCACATCCCAGAGCAGTTCGCCCGGGCGCGGGGCCAGCGCGGCGAGGGTGGCCGCCCGGATCGGCAGCTTGGTGATCTGACCGTCGTGGGCGTAGGCGTCGTCGGGCAGCACCGTGCACACCTGCTCGTCCGGTAGGTAGCGCACCGCGATCACGTTGAGGTCGTCCACATCGTCGGGCGGCTGGGCGGCCCAGGCCCGCGCGGTGGTGGTGCGGCACCGTTCCAGCGGGCCGCCGAGCTGTTCCAGGACGCTGAACTCGGAGTCACCGCGGCCGGCGTCGGTGAGCAGCCGGGCCAACTCGTTCGGCGAGGTGCGGTCGCGCGACAGCACGACCGCCCGGCCGCCGCGCCGCACCGCGGTGTGCGGCTCGCCGGTGACCAGGCTGATCACCTCGGTGTCCTGCACCGTCCAGCCGAGCCGGGCGCACGCCAGCGCCACCGAGGAGACGTGCGGCAGCACCCGGACACGGTCGGGGCCGTGGATGCGGATCAACGTCGCGCCCACCCCGTGCAGCAGCGGATCGCCACTGGCCACCACGTGCACGTCGCCGTCGGCGTCGTCCAGTCGCTGCAGCGCGGGCAGCAGCGGCGACGGCCACAACCGGCGTTCCGCCGTCACGCTGGCGTCGAGCAGCCCCAACTGCCGCTGCGAACCGTAAATAACGGTGGCCCTTGTCAATTCATCGCGCGCCGCCGCGGACAACCCGGCCATGCCGTCGGCGCCGATACCCACGACGACGATCATCGCGGCATCCTCCGCCAGATGGACTGCGGGAGCAGTTTCATGACCGCGAACACCGGCCGCAGGATCCACGGCACCCACACCGTGCGGCGACCGCGAACCAGCGCGCGCGCCGCCGCGGCGGCCACCTGCGGGGGTGTGCTGGAGAACGGCGCCGGCGTCATGCCCTCGGTCATCCGGCCGATGACGAAACCGGGCCGCACCACCAGCAGGTGCACCCCGGTGCCGTGCAGGGCGTCGCCCAGCCCGCTGCAGAACCCGTCGAGGCCGGCCTTGGCCGACCCGTAGACGTAGTTGGCGCGACGCACCCGGACCCCGGCGACCGACGAGAACACCACGATCCGGCCGCGGCCGGCGTCGCGCATCGCGGCGGCCAGCGCGGTCAGCAGGCTGACCTGGGCGACGAAGTCGGTGTGCACGATCGCCGCGGCGTGCAGCGGGTCGCGTTCGGCCCGGGCCTGATCGCCGAGGATTCCGAACGCCAGCACCGCCGTCTTGATCGGTCCGAACTCGGCGCTCAGCGACTCGACGAGCGCGCCGTGCGAGTCCAGCAGGTCGGCGTCGAACTCGCGGGTGTGCACAGCCGCCGCCCCGGCCGCCCGGACCTTGGCGACCTCGGCGTCCAGGTCATCGGCGCGGCGCGCGGCGAGCACCACGGTCGCGCCGGGGGCCAGCCGGGTGGCCAGCTCGATGCCGATCTCGCTGCGGCCACCGAATATGACGACCGGACCGCCGCCGGCTGACGTGTCATCCACGGCAGCGATTATTGCCTGCGCTAAGTTGAGGCTGATGGCTAAGGCAACGGCCCGGCTGACCGAAGACGCGATCGCGTTCCTCACCGAACGCCATCTGGCCATGCTGACCACGCTGCGCTCGGACAACACCCCGCATGTCGTCGCGGTGGGGTTCACCTTCGATCCGGCCACCCATATCGCGCGGGTGATCACCAGCGGCGGGTCACAGAAGGCGCTCAACGCCGAGCGGCAGGGGGTGGCGGTGCTGAGCCAGGTCGACGGGGCCCGCTGGCTGTCGCTGGAGGGCAAGGCCACGGTCAACACCGATCCCGAGGCGATCCGGGACGCCGAGTTGCGCTACGCACAGCGATACCGCACCCCGCGGCCGAACCCCAAGCGGGTGGTGATCGAGGTGCGAGTGCAGCGGGTGCTCGGCTCCTCGGGCCTGCTCATCCGCGAGTAGCCGCGGCGGCCCGAACCCCAGGCGGCTGCCCGGTATGCTGCCGTGCTCATTGACCACTTCTGTCACTGTGTTCGCTTCTGTCCCAACCCGACCGATCCTGTCGGTACCTCGAACTAGTGTTCGAATCATGACGAGCACGGCAGTCACGGGTCGCGACGCGGTCGCCGCCGTGTTCGATGCGCTGGAGGCCGCGGTGACCGACGCACTCGCGATCGGGTTCTCCGCCCTGACCGGCAAGGAGAAGATCCGCCTGGCGGCCCGGCTCGAGCGCGTCCTGCGCCGCGCCCCGATGATCGGCTACCGGCTGCTGGCCGAACTGGTCACCGACGACGACCCCCGGGCCCTGGGCGGCAAGAACTTCCCGGATCTGCTGGCCACCGCCCTGCGCATTTCGACCGCCGACGCCAAACGCCGCCTCAACACCGCCGGTCTGCTCGGACCCCGGCACACCCTCACCGGTGACGAACTGCCCCCGGCCTACCCCAACACCGCCGAGGCGCTGTGCCGCGGTGACATCGGGGCCGAACACGTCGAGATCATCACCAGGTTCTTTCGCAACCTGCCCGATCACATCCCCTGCGACTGGCGTGACCAGGCCGAAGCGCACCTGGCCGAACTCGCCGCGGGGCACGGGCCGAAGGAGTTGGCGAGATCCGCCGACCGGCTCGCCTATCTGGCCAACCAGGACGGTCCCCCACCGAACGACGCGGAGCGGGCCCGTAGACGCTACTTCAAGCTGCACGACCAGGACACCGACGGTATGACCCGCGTCGAGGGCCTACTCGACGCGGAGGCCCGCGCCACCTATGAAGCGCTCTTCGCGAAGTTGGCCGCGCCCGGGATGTGCAACCCCGACGACGAGAACCCGTGCGTGGACGGCGGGCCCGACGAGCCGGCGGCCACCCGTGACACCCGCACCACCGGGCAGCGTCAGCACGATGCGCTCAAGACCATCGGCCGCGCCATGCTCGCCTCGGGAAATCTCGGTCAGCACAACGGATTACCCGCGACCATCATCGTCACCACCACGCTGCAGGACCTCGAGAACGCCGCCGGCCAAGGGGTGACCGCCGGCGGGTCGCTGCTGCCGATGCGCGATGTGATCCGGCTGGCCGAGCGCGCCTACCACTACCTGGCGGTGTTCGACGAACACACCCAGGAGGCCCTCTACCTGGGCCGCAGCAAGCGCATCGCCAGCCCCGCGCAACGCATCATGCTGCTGGCCAAACACCGCGGCTGCACCAGACCCGGCTGCACCGCCCCCGGCTACTGGTCCCAGGTTCACCACGTCACCGACTGGGCGCGCGGCGGGACCACCGACATCGATCAGCTCACCCTGGCCTGCGGACCCGATAACCGCCTGGCCACCGAGGGCGGCTGGACCACCCGCGTCCGCGCCGACGGTCGCACCGCCTGGTATCCCCCGGCCCATCTCGACACCGGCCAGGCCCGCGTCAACAACTACCACCATCCCGAGCGCTACCTCGTCGCCGACGACCTCGGGCACGACAGGCCGGTTCCTGACGAGCCCGTCCGTGAGGGGCCGGCCCGCGACCCGGTCGCGGACGACCCCTAGCCGGCGGCGCTGTCGGCCCCGCGATCCGTCGCGGGCACCACGACCAGTTCATGCGGGCGGTGGTTCACCGGCATCGCGCCGTCGGAGGTGACGATCACGATGTCCTCGATGCGCGCACCCCACTGTCCCGCGAAGTAGATGCCCGGCTCGACGGAGAACGCCATGCCCTCCTCGAGAACCAGGTCGTTGCCCGCGACGATGTACGGCTCCTCGTGCACCGACAACCCGATGCCGTGCCCGGTGCGGTGCACGAACGCGTCGGCTAATCCCGCCTCCGCCAACACATCGCGCGCCACCGCGTCGACCTGCTCGGCGGTCACACCCGGGCGCACCGCCGCCACCGCGGCCCGCTGGGCACGCTGCAGCACCGCATAGCGTCGCGCCACCTCCGGATCCGGTTCGCCGATGCTGTAGGTGCGGGTGCAATCGGAGTGGTAGCCGGGCTCGTACGGCCCGCCGATGTCGACGACGACGATGTCGCCGACCTGAAGTTCCCGGTTGGAGCACTCGTGGTGCGGGTCGGCGCCGTTCGGCCCGGATCCCACGATGATGAAAGCGACATCCGAATGGCCCTCGGCCACAATCGCTTCGGCGATGTCGGCGGCGACATCGGCCTCGGTCCGGCCCGGCGCCAGGAACTCGGGGACACGCGCGTGCACCCGGTCGATCGCCGCACCGGCCTTGCGCAGCGCGTCGATCTCCGCCGGGTCCTTGATCATCCGCAGCCTGCGCAGCACCTCGGTGGCCAGCACCGGCACCCGCTGCAGCCGTTCGGCCAGCGGCAGCAGATGCAGCGCGGGCATCGAGTCGGTGACCGCGGTCGCCACCGGCGCACCGCCGAGCGCCTCGACCACCAGCCGGTACGGGTCGTCGCCGTCGACCCAGTCGCGCACCGCGACACCGAGTTCCGGTACCGCCGAATCCTTCAGCGACGCCAGTTCCAACCGCGGCACCACCACCGTGGGCTCACCCGCCGCCGGAAGCACCAACGCGGTCAACCGTTCGAACGTCTGCGCCCGCGACCCGGTCAGGTAGCGCAGGTCGTAACCCGGCGTGATGATCAGCCCGGCCAACCCGGCCTCCCCCGCGGCGGTCGCCGCCGCCTGCAGGCGCTGTCGGTACACGTCGGTGCTGAAACGGCTCACGGTCATGTGCCTGAGGCTAGTGCGGCCACCCGCTACTGTCAGTGGTCGTGGCCGCTCCCCTGCTCCTGCTCGACGGCGCCAGCATGTGGTTCCGCTCCTACTTCGGTGTGCCGACGTCGATCACCGCGCCCGACGGTCGCCCGGTCAACGCGGTCCGGGGCTTCCTCGACGCGGTGGCCACGGTGATCACCCGCGAGCGCCCGTCCCGGTTGGTGGTCTGCCGTGACGACGACTGGCGCCCGCAGTGGCGCGTGGACCTGATCCCGTCGTACAAGGCGCACCGCGTCCTCGAGGAGACCCCGGGCGACGATCCCGACGTCGAGGAGGTCCCCGACGATCTGACCCCGCAGGTGGACATGATCTTCGAGATCCTCGACGCCTTCGGCATCCCGACCGCGGGCGCACCCGAACACGAGGCCGACGACGTGCTGGGCACGCTGGTCGCCCGCGAACGCCGCGATCCGGTGGTGGTGGTCAGCGGCGACCGGGACCTGCTGCAACTGGTGCGCGACGAGCCGGTGTCGGTGCGAGTGCTGTACCTGGGCGCGGGGCTGGCCAAGGCCACCAAGTGGGGGCCGGCCGAGGTCGCCGAGAAGTACGGGGTGCCGATCGACCGGGCGGGGCCCGCCTATGCCGAGCTGGCCCTGCTGCGCGGGGATCCGTCCGACGGACTGCCGGGCGTTCCGGGCATCGGCGAGAAGACCGCAGCCGCGTTGTTGGCGCGGCACGGCTCGCTGGCGGGGATTCTCGCCGCCGCCCGCGACCCCGACTCGTCGATGTCGAAGGCGCACCGGAGAAAGCTGCTGGCCGCCGCGGACTACATCGCCCGGGCCGAGGCGGTCGTCAAGGTCGCGGTCGACGCCGACCTCGACTGGTCCACCCCGACCGACGATCTACCGCTGACCGCCCGCGACCCCGCGACAGTCGCCGAACTCGCCGAACGCTACGGGGTGGTGTCCCCGGTCGGGCGGCTGCAGAAGGCGCTCGACAGCCTGCCCGACCGCTAGCACCACGCCGGTCAGCGCGGCCGGCCCACCTCGTAGGTACCGTCGTCGTCCTGGAACGTCACCGTCAGCGTCCGCTTGGTGCCGTCGATGCTGACCTCGCACTCGAACGTGGCGCCCTTCTGGACTTTGACGTTCTCGCCGTTATTGCACTTGACGTCCTCGACGTTCTTCGCACCGTAGCCGTTGGTCTGGTCGGTCAGGATGCGCTGCACGCCGGTCTGGGCCGCATCGATGTCCAGCATCGTCTCGACGAAGAAGCCCGGCTTCCAGAAGCCCAGCACCAGCACCACCGCGACGACGATCGCTGCGAACACCCCGACCACGCCGAAGATGATGGCCATCGACTTCTTGGCCTCCTGGTCGGAGCCCGGGGCGGTGTAACCGGGCGGGTACTGGCCGGGCTGCTGGCCGAACTGACCGGGCTGCTGGCCGAACTGCGGATACTGCCCCGGCTGCTGACCGAATCCGGGTGCGACGTACGTCTGCTGCTGCGAGAAGTCGCTCTGCGGCGGCGAGTACTGCGGCTGGCCGTAGGCCGGAGCCTGGTAGCCGTACTGCTGTTGCTGCGGATCGTACGCAGGTGGCTGCCACTGCGGCGCCGCCTGCGTCGCGTCGGCGGGCGAGACCGGCGGCTGCCACTGCTGATTGGGGTCGCTCGGCTGCTGATCCGCCGGCTGTTCCGGCTGCTGGCCCGACCATGGCTGCTGCGTCGGATCAGATCCCTGCGGTCCGCTCATCTCACTCCTCGGTCGCCCGCGGCATCGCCGCGGCATCATTTCCTGCTGGCATCACACTACCGTTGCATCGGGGTGCGCTCCGGTATTCATCCCGGCGGCCCGCCGGACGCCCCGGCCACCCCGCGCTCAGGGCCGGCGCAACGCGGCGATGAACCGGTTTACATGCCCGGTCATCTGACGAGCGGCCTCACCGCGGTCGTCGGCGTTCGCGATGTACAGCGCCGCCTCGTCGGCCAACGCCAGCAACAGGTGGGCCAGCGGTCGAAGTGGTTGCGGCTCAATGATTCCCGATTCCAGGGCGGCGGTGAGCATGGCCTCGATCGCGCCCAGGCCGTAGTCGGCCTCCAGGGCGCGCCACCGCTCCCAGCCCAGCACCGCCGGCGCGTCCACCAGCACGATGCGCTGGATCTCCGGGTTGTTGGCCGCCGCGTCGAGGAACCCGGCCAGGCTCGACGCGAAAACGTCGAGGCTGTCCGAACCGGACAGTCGCTGTGCCACGGCCTGCGCGAGGTCGCGCTGCACCTGATGGAACACCGCCTCGAACAGATCCCGCTTGTCGGCGAAGTGGTGATACATCACGCCCCGGGTCCCCACCCCGGCCGCCCGCAGGATGTCCTCGGTGCCGGTTGCGAAAAAGCCGTTCTCGGCGAACAACCGGCGGGCGGCGTCGATCAGCGCCTGCCGTTTGGCCTGCGCCTGATCACGGCGCGTGGTCACGGTGCCGTCCTGTCCCGGGCCGTCTCGTTCTGGGCAGTCCCGCGCGATTCACAACCATTGACCCGCGTTCCATACAATCTGTATGTTATGAGCATACAGATTGTATGGAAGTAGGGCGCTCATGACCAAGGCTGTGCAGGTCGACGGAATCCCCATCGAATACACCGACACCGGGTCGGGCTCGCCCATCGTGTTCGTGCACGGCGTCTACGTCACCGGCGCACTGTGGGACGACGTCGTCACCCGGCTGTCGTCCCGCTACCGCTGCATCGCGCCCACCTGGCCGTTCGGCGCGCAGTCCGCGCCGGTGGGCGACGTGGACCTGAGCGTGCCCGCCACCGTCCGGCGCATCGGCGCGTTCCTGCAGGCGCTCGACCTCAACGACGTCACCCTGGTCGCCAACGACACCGGCGGCGGCATCGTGCTGTCCGCGCTCGGCAGCCCGCCCACCGGGTTCGACCGGGTGTCGCGGCTGGTGTTCACCAATTGCGACTCCTACGAACACTTTCCACCCGGATCATTCAAACCGTTGGTCAAGCTGTGCGCGGTCAACCGGCGCCTCGGCGCGCTCGCCCTGCGCGGCCTGGCCGGCGGAGCGGGCCAGCGCTTCTTCATCAACTCCACCACCCGAAACGGGCTGGCACCGGACCGGTATCCGGCGATCTTCGGCGGGTTCGCCACATCGGGTGCGGTGCGTGCGGAGGCGGCCCGGTTCACCGCAGGGCTGCACCCGAGATTCACCCTCGCCGCCGCACCGGCGATCACGTCCTGGCCGAACCCGGTGCTGCTGGTATGGGGTGACTCCGACAGGCTGTTCCCACTGGCGCACGCGCAGCGGCTCGCCGACGCGTTCCCGAACGCGACCCTGGAGGTGGTGCCGAACAGCTCGACGTACGTGATGCTCGACGATCCGGACCGGGCGGCCGCGGCGATCGAGCGGTTCCTGGGCTGAACCGCCGCTACCCCGCGTCGACGGCGACGACACCACGGCGGATGTCGCCGATGGCGCGCCGGGCGGTGCTGCGCAGTTCGGCGTCCGGGGCGGCGTTGGCGACCTGGTCGAGCAGATCGAGCACCTGCCGGCACCAGCGGACGAAATCCCCGGCCGACAGGGGCATCGAGGAGTCGCCCGCCTCGACGGCCAGCAGCGCGGCGGTCAGGTCGCCGGTCGAGGCCCAGCGGTACACCGCCGGCACGAACCCGTAGTCGGGCTCGCGGCTCGGGCTGATCCGGTGGCGCTGCTCGTCGGCGCGCAGCTCGGTCCACAACCGGCGCGTCTGGTTCAGCGCGCGGCGCAGCCGTCCGGTCGGGATGTGCACCGCCTCCGGCGAACTCGGGGTGTCACCGCGCGATTCGTACAGCACCGCCGAGACCACCGCCGCCAGCTCGGGCGCGTCGAGCCCCTGCCAGATCCCGCTGCGCAGCGACTCGGCCACCAGCAGATCGCTTTCGCTGTAGATCCGCGCCAACAGCAGCCCGTCGTCGGTGACCTTCGGCACCGGCCCCGACCCGTCGATGTAGCCGCGTTCGGTGAGCAGCACAACGATCCGGTCGAACGTGCGCGCCAGCGAGTTGGTGGCCGCGTTGACCTTCTGCTGTAGCTGCGCGTTGTCGCGTTCGATGCGCAGATACCGCTCGGCCACCCGCACCCGCTGCTCCCGGTCGGGCAGCTTGTGCACCGGATGCCGACGCATCTGATCACGCAGCGACACCAGCTCCGGATCGATATCGGGTTCCGACGGGCCGCTGCGCCGACCGCGCCGCGACGGCACGTCCAGCCCGGCTGCCGCCGAGCGCAACGCGGACGCGATGTCCCGGCGGGCACGCGGATTGCGGTGCTCGACCCGTTTGGGCAGCCGCATCCGGCCCAGCTTCGCCGACGCGCCCGAGAAGTCCGCCGACGAGATCCGGCCCGCCCAGCGGTGCTCGGTGAGCACCAGCGGCCGCGGTTCGTCGCTGTCGGGATCCGGGTCGAGCACCACCGCCAGACCGGCGCGGCGCCCGTGGCCGATGACGATGATGTCGCCGCGGCGCAGTGCGGCGAGCGCCTCGTTCGCGGCCTGGCGGCGCTGCAGCCGCGACGCCCGCGCCTGGGCCCGCTCCCGCTCGGAGATCTGCATGCGCAGCCGGGTGTACTCCAGCACCGGGCTGTCCGGGCCGCCGAGCTCCTCGGCGAGCTCGGCGAGCATCCGTTCACCCCGCTCGATGCCGCGCACCAGCCCCACCACCGACCGGTCGGCCTGATACTGCGCGAACGAACTCTCCAGCAGCTTGTGCGCCTGCGCCGGGCCCATCTGGTGGACCAGGTTGATGGTCATGTTGTAGGTCGGCGCGAACGAGCTGCGCAGCGGGAAGGTGCGGGTGGAGGCCAGACCCGCGATCTCGATCGGATCGACCTCGGGCGTCCACAGCACCACCGCGTGGCCCTCGACATCGATGCCGCGGCGTCCGGCGCGGCCGGTCAACTGGGTGTACTCGCCTGGGGTCAGCGGCAGATGCTGTTCGCCATTGAACTTCACCAGCCGCTCGAGCACCACCGTCCGGGCCGGCATGTTGATGCCCAGCGCCAGCGTCTCGGTGGCGAACACGGCCTTGACCAGCCCCGCGACGAACAGCTCCTCGACGGTGTGACGGAAGGTGGGCAGCATCCCGGCGTGGTGGGCGGCCAGCCCGCGCAACAGCCCCTCCCGCCACTCGTGGTAGTCCAGGATCAGCAGATCCGATTCCGGCAGATCCGCGCAGCGCCGGTCGACGATCTCGGCGATCCGTTCCCGCTCGTCGGCCGTGGTGAGCCGCAGCGACGAACGCAGGCACTGTTTGACCGCGGCGTCGCAGCCGGCGCGGGAGAAGATGAACGTGATCGCCGGCAGCAGGCCCGCGTTGTCCAGCGTGGCGATGACCTCCGGACGGGAGGGTGGACGGTAGATGCTGGGCCGGCCCCGCCCCCGGACCCGCGGCTGCCAGGCGGCCATGCGGTCGGCCTCGCGCCGGAAAGCGATGTGGCGCAACAGGTCCGGATGGACCTTCAACTTCTTGTGGGTTCTCGGGTCCTGGGCGCGGTAGTCGAACAGATCGAACAGCCGCTTGCCGACCATCACGTGCTGCCACAACGGCACCGGCCGGTGCTCGTCGACCACCACCGTGGTGTCGCCGCGCACGGCCTGGATCCAGCCGCCGAACTCCTCGGCATTGCTCACCGTCGCCGACAGGCTCACCAACCGCACATCCTCGGGCAGGTGCAGGATCACCTCCTCCCACACCGCGCCGCGCATCCGGTCGGCGAGGAAGTGCACCTCGTCCATGACGACGTAGGAAAGCCCGTGCAGCGCAGGCGAGTTCGCGTAGAGCATGTTGCGCAGCACTTCGGTCGTCATCACCACGATGTCGGCGTCGCCGTTGATCGACTGATCACCGGTGAGCAGACCGATCTTCTCCGGCCCGTAGCGGCGGACCAGATCGCTGTGCTTCTGGTTGCTCAGCGCCTTGATCGGCGTGGTGTAGAAGCACTTCCGGCCGGCGGCCAGCGCAAGATGGACCGCGAACTCGCCGACGACGGTCTTGCCGGCGCCGGTCGGCGCGCACACCAGCACGCCGTGCCCGTTCTCCAACGCCGTGCAGGCCTCCCGCTGGAACGGGTCGAGCGGAAACGATAACTGGGCTGCGAAATCGGCGAGCTGGCCGCTAAGTGGCTTCGTCATCGACCCTGTGGTGTGCCGAACCCGGCACGGTGGTCGGTGGTGCCGAACCCGGCACGGTGGTCGGTGGTGCCGAACCCGGCACGGTGCTCGGTGGTTCGATCGGCTCCGCCTCGCCGATCGGCGCGGCCTGATCGTCGGGTATCTCCTCGGCGGCCTCGCGGCGGGCCTTGCGCTTGTCGTGCAGCCGCGCGATCTGGATGGACAGTTCCAGCAGCAGCGTCAGCGCCAGCGCCAACGCCAGCATCGAGAACGGGTCGGAGCCCGGCGTGAACAGCGCCGCGAACACGAACATGGTGAAGATCAGCCCGCGGCGCCACGCCTTCAGCCGCTCGTAGGTCAGCACGCCGACCAGGTTGAGCATCACGATCAGCAGCGGGAACTCGAAGCTGAACCCGAACACCAGCAGCAGGTTGATCAGGAACCCGAAGTACTGCTCGCCGGACAGCGCGGTGATCTGGACATCGCTGCCGACGCTGAGCAGAAAGCCCAGCGCGGTGGACAGCACGAAGTAGGCCAGCAGCGCGCCCGCGGTGAACAGCACCGCGCCCACCGAGACGAACGCGACGGCGAACCGGCGCTCGTTGCGGTACAGCCCGGGGGTGATGAACGCCCACAGTTGATACAGCCACATCGGGCTGGACAGCACGATGCCCGCGGCCAGCGCCACCTTCAGCCGCAGCATGAACTGGTCGAACGGCCCGGTGGCCAACAACCGGCACTCGCCGTCGGGCGCGATCGTCGCCCGCGCCGACTCGGGCAGGGCGCAGTACGGGCCGCGCAGCCATTCACCGAGGCTGGGCAGGCCGAAGACCCCGTACGTGTACCACAGGAAGCCCGCGATGGTGGCCAGCACCACGGCGGCCAACGCGATCAGCAGGCGGTTGCGGAGTTCCTGAAGGTGCTCGACCAGCGACATCGTGCCGTCGGGGTTGACCCGCGAGCGGCGTTGGCGAGGATCGAGCTTGCGGAAAATTCTGGGGGTCTGCACGGCGCTGGCTGACTACGCGGCGGATCGGCCGCGGCGGTATCGGTGGGTTATCAGGCCGGGCGTTGATCCGGCGGTGGTGTGGCGGATTGCTGGCCGGTCGGCGCCGGGGAATCGACGCGTTCCGACTCGATCGGCCTGGGCGCGGTGTCGGTCTTCGACTCGGCCTGCATCTCCTTGAGCTCCGACTTGAAGATGCGCATCGACCTGCCGAGCGAACGGGCTGCGTCCGGCAGCTTCTTCGCACCGAAGAGCAGGACGAACACGGCGATGACGATGACCCAGTGCCAGGGTTGCAGCCCACCAGTCATTGTTGGTACCTCCAGACGTCTCTTCGATCGTACCCGCGGATCGGGTGCGGACGCCGGTCAGGTGGACGGGCCCTCCCGGCGCTGGACGTGCTCGGTCCACCCCCGACCGTCGAAATACCGCAGCGCCGATGCGTCGTGCGGATCCGGATACCAGCCGGGCGGTTGGCCGGTCGGCGGCGCGGTCGGGGTCGGTTTACGCGACGCATGCACGACGAGAGCGATCACGCCGACGACCACGCCGATGAAAAGCAGCGCGAGACACAGGCTGACCGCGATGACGAGGTCAATCATGGTCACACTCCCGAACTCACCCGGCCAGACTAGCGGCCTGCGGCTCAGCCCGCCTCGTACGCCTGCAGCGCGGCAGTGGCCGCATCGCGCACCCGGCGGGCCAGCGGCTCCGGTTCGAGCACCCGCACGGCCGCGCCGAAGCCCAGCACGAAGCGGGTCATCCAGTCGTCCGAGGCGTAGGTCATCCGGGCTTCCCAGCCGCCGTCCGGCAGCTCCCGCACATCGCGCAGCGGATAGTAGTCCAGCAGCCAGGCCGCCGACGGGTCGATCCGCAGCGTCGCGGACGGCAGCGCGGGGTCGGCGTCGAACAGCGAGGTGTCCGGCTGGTCCTGCATCACCGGCGGGGCGGCGGGCTCGTCGAGCACCCGCGCGTCGACGATCCGGTCGAACCGGAACAACCGCACCCCCTCGGCGGACCGGCACCACGCCTCCAGATAGCTGTGGTCGCCGACCAGCACGATCCGGATCGGGTCGACCACCCGGCTGGTGAGCACGTCCCGGGAGGCCGAGTAGTAGTCGATGGCCAGCGCCCGGTCGTCGCGCACCGCACGCCGGACCGCCGCGACGGCCTCGCTCTCGGCCGGGGCGGGGTCCTCGATCGCGGTCTGCCCGCCCTGCCCGACCGCGCCGGCCGCCGATTCGATCTTGGCGATCGCGCTGCGGGCCGCCTCCGGATCGACCATGCCGGGCACGTCGGCCAGCGCCCGCAGCGCCACCAGGATGCCCGTCGCCTCCGGCGAGGTCAGCCGCAGCGGGTGGTCGATGCCCGCCGAGAACGTGACTTCGACGGTGTCACCGGAGAATTCGAAGTCGATCAGGTCCCCCGGGCCGTAGCCGGGCAGCCCGCAGCACCACAGCTGGTCGAGATCGGCGCGCAGCTGTTTGACGCTGACCCCGAGATCGCGGGCCGCCTCGGCCAAGGTGATCCTCGGGTTGGCCTGGAAGTACGGAACCATGTTCAGCAGCCGCACCAGTCGCTGCGAGATCGCCGTCATGCCCGCACCTCGCTCGGGTCGGTCTGTCCGGCCTGGGCCCGCAGCCGGGCCAGCACATCGTCACGCAACGTCTGCGGCTCCAGCGCGACCGCGTCCGCGCCGTAGCCGGCGATCTCGCGGGCCAGCTGGTCCATCGAGCTGATCTCCAGCTCGAGCTCGTCACCGGGCCGGTCGCCCAGCGTGCGCGGCCCGATCACCGTGCCCCGGCGGCGCAGCGCGGTGGCCCTCCCCTCGGCCACCCAGACCCGCGCCTGCTGCCCGGTGCTGGGCCATTCGCTGACCGCCCGGCGCACGATCTCGCGCAGGTTCACCCCATCCGGGCGGCGCACCGAACCGGGCTCACCGATGGGCCTGACCTCACCGCCGATCCGCGACAGCCGGAAGGTCCGCACGTCGTTGCGGTCGCGGTCGTGACCGACCAGATACCAGCGGCCCTTGTCGGTGACCACACCCCAGGGTTCGACGGTGCGGGTCACGTACGGTTCGCTGCGCGACGACCGGTGCGGGAACTGCACCGCCCTGCCCTCGTCGATGGCGGACAGCAGGGTGCCCAGCACCTCCTCGGAACCCCGCACCCCGGCCAGCGTGCTCGGCGTCGTGATCGCCACGTCGTCGGGCGCGTCGACGTCCACCCCGGCGGCCCGCAGCTTCAGCAGCGCGCTCTGGGCGGCGGTCAGCATCTCCGGCGACTGCCACAGCCGGGTGGCCACCGCAACCGCCGCGGCCTCGTCGGCGGTGAGTTCGACCGGCGGCAGCCGGTAGGCCTCCCGGTTGATCCGGTAGCCCTCGGTCGGGTCGAACGGGGACACCCGGCCGGTCTCCAGCGGGATGCCCAGATCGCGGAGCTCGTTCTTGTCCCGCTCGAACATCCGCGAGAACGCCTCGTCACTGGGGCTGTCGCCGTAGCCGTAGACGGTTTCCCGGATCCGCTCGGCGGTGATGTAACCGCGGGTCGACAACAGCGCGATGACGAGGTTCATCAGGCGCTCGACTTTGGAAACCCCCACTCCACCCACCCTACTGCGAACCGCCGGGAAGCCCGGGACGGCCGCGCCGCCGCGGGTCCGGTGTCACATGCTCGCGATCAACCGTTTGACCCGCTCGTCGACCGACCGGAACGGGTCCTTGCACAGCACGGTGCGCTGGGCCTGGTCGTTGAGCTTCAGGTGCACCCAGTCGACGGTGAAGTCGCGGCCGGCCTCCTGGGCGGCCGCGATGAACTCACCGCGCAGTTTCGCCCGGGTGGTCTGCGGCGGAGTGGTGACGGCCGCCTCGATCTCCTCGTCGGTGGTCACCCGGGCGGCCAGCCCCTTGCGCTGCAGCAGGTCGAACACCCCGCGGCCGCGCTTGATGTCGTGGTAGGCCAGGTCGAGCTGGCCGATCTTGGGGTCGGACAGCTCCAGGTTGTAGCGATCCTGGTAGCGCTGGAACAGCTTGCGCTTGATCACCCAGTCGATCTCGGTGTCGACCTTCGCGAAGTCCTGGCTCTCCACCGCGTCGAGCTGGCGGCCCCACAGGTCGACGACCTGCTGGATCTGGGTGTCCGGTTCGCGGTCGCGCAGGTACTCCACCGCGCGGGCGTAGTACTCGCGCTGGATGTCCAGTGCGCTGGCCTGCCGACCACCGGCCAGCCGGACCGGGCGCCGGCCGGTCAGGTCGTGGCTGACCTCACGGATCGCGCGGATCGGGTTGTCCAGCGAGAAGTCCCGGAAGGCGATGCCGGCCTCGATCATCTCCAGCACCAGCGCGCAGCTGCCCACCTTGAGCATGGTGGTGGTCTCGCTCATGTTGGAGTCGCCGACGATCACGTGCAGCCGCCGGTACTTCTCGGCGTCGGCGTGCGGCTCGTCGCGGGTGTTGATGATGGGCCGCGACCGGGTGGTGGCGCTGGAGACGCCCTCCCAGATGTGCTCGGCGCGCTGGCTCAGGCAGAACGTCGCCGCCTTCGGGGTCTGCAACACCTTGCCGGCCCCGCAGATCAGTTGACGGGTGACCAGGAACGGCAGCAGCACGTCGGAGATCCGGGAGAACTCCCCGGCCCGCACGATGAGGTAGTTCTCGTGGCAGCCGTAGGAGTTGCCGGCCGAGTCGGTGTTGTTCTTGAACAGATAGATGTCACCGCCGATGCCCTCGTCGGCGAGCCGTTGCTCGGCGTCGATGAGCAGGTCCTCGAGCACCCGCTCACCGGCGCGGTCGTGGGTGACCAGCTGGACGAGGTTGTCGCACTCGGCGGTGGCGTACTCGGGGTGGCTGCCCACGTCGAGGTACAACCGCGCGCCGTTGCGGAGGAACACGTTGGAACTGCGGCCCCACGACACCACACGGCGGAACAGGTAACGGGCGACCTCGTCCGGGCTGAGCCGACGGTGACCGTGGAACGTGCAGGTGACACCGAACTCGGTTTCGATGCCCATGATTCGACGCTGCACGTCATCGAGCTTACGGGTTCGTCGCGCGGTGCGGTGCCCTGCCGCGCCGAACTGGGCAAACATGTGTCCGTCCGCGACCACCCCGGGACCGGAGAACACGGCGCGCCCGGCCATGCGCCGCCCCGGCCGGAACCCCACCGGCGGGCCCGGCTCCGGCGCGAGAATGGGCCGATGACGTCGCGCAGCGCCCCGGTGGACGGATTCCGCCTCGCCTACGACCGATTCGGGCACCCCGGCGCACCTGGAGTGCTGCTGCTGCACGGCTGGCCGGGGAACCGGCAGGACTACCGGCGGATGGTGCCGCTGCTCAGTGGCGCCGCCGACGTCGTCGTCCCGGACCTGCGCGGCTTCGGCGGCTCGGACAAGCACGCCGTCGACGTCCGGCACTTCTACAGCGCCACCGCCCAGGCCGGCAGCGTCATCGGCCTTATCCGGGAACTGGAGCTGTCACAGGTGGTGCTGGCCGGATACGACGTCGGCAGCCGGGTGGCCCAGAGCGTGGCCCGCATGCAGCCCGATCTGGTCGCCGCGCTGGTGCTGTCGCCGCCGCTGCCGGGTGCCGGTGAGCGGGTGCTGACCGCCAAGGCGCAGACCGAGTTCTGGTACCAGGCCTTTCACCAGCTGCCGCTGGCCGCGGAGCTGATCGACGGCGACGCCGATTCGGTGCGCAACTATCTGCGGCACTTCTGGACGCACTGGTCGGGCCCGAACTTCACGCTCAGCGGCGACGAACTGGAGCGGCTGGTGTTCGACTACGCGCTGCCCGGCGCGTTCACCGCGTCGATCGCCTGGTACCGGGCCGGCGCCGGGATGGTCGCGCAGTCGCTGGCCGAACTGCCGCCGGGCGGCGGGCCCAGGATCCACGTGCCGACGGATGTGCTGTGGCCGGTTTGCGATCCGCTGTTTCCCACCGAGTGGGCCGACCGGCTTGAGCACTACTTCACCGACGTCGCCGTGCACTTCGCCTACGACGCCGGGCATTTCACCCCGCTGGAGTGCCCGGAGCAGTTCGCCGAACTGATCCTGAACCGGACCCGGCCCGGCGGCTGACGGTGCCGGGGGTCGGCGCTACTGGGCGGCGGGCGGCTCGCCCGGTTGCTCGCCGGACTGCTGCGGCTCGGCGGGAATCAGCGCCTCGAGGGCGGCGCCGGTGATCCGGCGGAACGCTCGGCGCGGCCGATTCACGTCCAGGACCGCCACCTCCAGCGTCGACGGCCCCAGCGAGCGCGGCTCCCCGTTACCGCCCGCCTTGAGGGCCTCGATCGCGATCCGCGCGGCATCAGCCAGGCCGGCGTTCTCGGTGTAGCTCTCGTTGAGCTTCTCGATGATCGGCTCGGTCGTGCCGCCCATCACCACGAAGTGCGGCTCGTCGGCGATCGACCCGTCGTAGGTGATCCGGTACAGCTCCGGCGGTTTGGTCTCGCCGTAGTGGGCGACCTCGGCGACGCACAGCTCCACCTCGTAGGGCTTGGCCTGTTCGGTGAAGATGGTGCCGAGCGTCTGGGCGTAGATGTTGGCCAGCTGGCGGCCGGTGACATCGCGGCGCGCGTAGGCGTAGCCGCGGGTGTCGGCGTACTGGATGCCGCCGCGGCGCAGCGCGTCGAACTCGTTGAACCGGCCCACCGCCGCGAAGCCGACCCGGTCGTAGAGCTCGCTGACCTTCTGCAGCGACCGGGACGGGTTCTCGGCGACGAACAACACCCCGTCGGCGTACGCCAGCACCACGACACTGCGGCCACGGGCGATGCCCTTGCGCGCGAGCTCGGAGCGCTCGCGCATCGCCTGTTCCGGCGAGATGAAGTAAGGAAAGGTCACTGATCTCCCCGAGCGTCGGTGGACCGATGAACTGCGTCAGGACCGAAAGTATCAGTGCGGGAACGGCTTTCGATGACCTCCCGGGCCAGCTCCGCGATCCGGGCCTCCGGCACCTCCTCGGCGCCGTCGGACCCGATCGTCACCGCGGTCGGGTAGATCCCGCGCACGAGGTCCGGCCCACCGGTCGCCGAGTCGTCGTCGGCGGCGTCGTAGAGCGCCTCGACGGCCACCCGCAACGCCGAATCCTGGTCGCGCACTTGGGAGTACAGCTTCTTCATCGACGACTTGGCGAAGATCGAGCCCGAGCCTACCGAGTGGTAGCCCTCCTCCTCGTAGTTCCACCCGCCGGCGGCGTCGAATGACACGATCCGCCCCGCCGCCTCCGGGTTGGGGTCGTCGAGGTCGTAACCGACCAGCAGCGGCAGCGCCACGAAGCCCTGCAGTGCGGCGCCGAGGTTGCCCCGGACCATCGTAGCGAGCCGGTTCACCTTGCCCGCGAACGTCAGCGCCACCCCCTCGAGCTTCTCGTAGTGCTCGAGTTCGACCGCGTACAACCGCGCGAACTCCACCGCGATGGCCGCCGTGCCGGCGATGCCGGTCGCGGTGTAGTCGTCGGTGATGTACACCTTCTGCACATCCCGGCCGGCGATCATGTGCCCCTGTGTCGACCGCCGGTCGCCGGCGATCAGGACCCCGCCGGGGTACTTCAACGCGACGATCGTGGTGCCGTGCGGCACCACGTCGCCACTCGCGTCGGCCGGCAGCGCACACCGGTTGATCGGCAGCAACTCGGGTGCGTGCCGGCTCAGCAGTTCAGAGAACGAGGAGAGGTTGACGGGAACTGAGGGTGCTCCTGGAAGGGGTAACGGAAAGGTTGGCTGTTCGCGGGGCGTCCAGCTCACTGGCCACCTTTCTGGACGTATGCGCGAACGAAGTCCTCCGCGTTCTCCTCGAGAACGTCGTCGATCTCGTCGAGCAGGTCGTCGGTCTCCTCAGCAAGTTTTTCGCGACGCTCCTGCCCGGCGCTGGTGCCGCCGGTGAGGTCGTCGTCCTCGCCACCACCGCCGCCGCGCTTGGTCTGCTCCTGCGCCATCGTCGCCTCCTGCGTATGTCTTCGGCGGGCCCACTGCTGCCCGCCATTGATTCCACACTACCGGTCGGCGCGCAAAATGCCCCCGATAGCGCGCCGCCGCGTGCGGCACAGTTTGCTCAGTTGGTCAGCTGTTCGACCAGTTCGGCGGCGCTGTCCACGGAGTCCAGCAACTCCCCCACGTGTGCCTTGCTGCCGCGCAGCGGCTCCAGCGTGGGAATTCTCACCAGCGAGTCGCCGCCGAGGTCGAAGATGACCGAGTCCCAACTGGCCGCGGCGATATCGGCCCCGAACCGGCGCAGGCACTCGCCGCGGAAGTAGGCGCGGGTGTCCGGCGGCGGGTTGTCCACCGCGTGCAGCACCTGCTGCTCGGTGACCAGCCGCTTCATCGACCCGCGCGCCACCAGCCGGTTGTACAGACCCTTGTCCAGACGCACGTCGGAGTACTGCAGGTCGATCAGCTGCAGCCGCGGCGCCGACCAGGACAGCTTCTCGCGCTGCCGGAAACCCTCCAGCAGGCGCAGCTTGGCCGGCCAGTCCAGGATCTCGGCGCACTCCATCGGGTCGCGCTCGAGCAGATCCAGCACCTCGGCCCAGGTCTGAAGGATGTGGGTGGCCCGCGGGTCGGGGTCCTTGGCGTCGACCAGCTTGGCCGCCCGGTCCAGGTAGATGCGTTGCAGCGCAAGCCCGGTCAGCTCGCGGCCGTCGGCGAGCGCGACGGTGGCGCGCAGCGTGGGGTCGCGGCTGATGACGTGCACGGCGTGCACCGGCCGGGCCAGGGTCAGGTCCGACAGGTCGATGTTGAACTGCGGGCCCTCCTCGATGAGGTCGAGCACCAGCGCGGTGGTGCCCAGCTTCAGGTAGGTGGAGGTCTCCGACAGGTTGGCGTCGCCGATGATCACGTGCAGCCGCCGGTACTTGTCGGCGTCGGCGTGCGGCTCGTCTCGGGTGTTTATGATGCCGCGCTTGAGCGTGGTCTCCAGCCCGACCTCGACCTCGATGTAGTCGGCGCGCTGGGCCAGCTGGAAGCCGGGCTCGTCACCGGAGGGCCCGATGCCGACCCGGCCCTGCCCGCAGATCACCTGCCGCGACACCAGGAACGGCGTCAGCCCGGCGATGACCGCCGAGAACGGGGTCTGCCGGCTCATCAGGTAGTTCTCGTGCGCGCCGTAGGAGGCGCCCTTGCCGTCGACGTTGTTCTTGTACAGCTGCAACTTGACCGCGCCGGGCACGCTCGCGACATGCCGGGCTGCGGCCTCCATCACCCGCTCACCGGCCTTGTCCCAGATCACCGCGTCGAGCGGGTCGGTGGTCTCCGGGGCGGAGTACTCCGGGTGCGCGTGGTCGACGTACAGCCGCGCGCCGTTGGTCAGGATCATGTTGGCCGCCCCGACCTCATCGGCGTCGACGATCGGCGGCGGTCCGGCGGACCGGCTGAGGTCGAAGCCCCGGGCGTCGCGCAGCGGCGATTCCACCTCGTAATCCCAGCGGGTGCGCTTGGCCCGCTGAATCCCCGACGCGGCGGCATAGGCCAGCACCGCCTGCGTGGAGGTGAGAATCGGATTGGCGGTGGGATCGGACGGCGACGAAATGCCGTACTCGACCTCGGTGCCGATGATCCGTTGCATAGTGCCAAGCCTAGGTGTTCTTCACGGGTAGGTTGTGAACGCGTAGGCGGTCGATAGGTGTCATTCCGCCGATGCCGGTGTGGGGTCGGTGGTGATTGTAGTGATGCAGCCAGTGCTGGTAGGTTCCGGCGCGTTC
>Ga0310830_100093_pt1 | contig 168767 bp, 167 predicted proteins | sample WT_ome_5_FD_201301 | JGI IMG/M metagenome (GOLD analysis project Ga0310830, IMG submission 201301) | Sorghum-adapted microbial communities enriched on wild type (WT) sorghum from Joint BioEnergy Institute, Emeryville, California, United... ... | reverse complement strand
GACGCGCCTCGGCGTACTCACGCCGCAACGCCATCAAACCCGGCATCTCGTGCTCGGCGAGCCGGATCTCCTTGCGACCGAACTCCGCCAGGCCCAGATCGGCCACGGCGAACTCGATGCCGTTGCGCTTCTGCAGCCTGCTGCTGGTGTCGGCAGTGGCGGTCATGGGGTACTAACGCCTCCTCGTACGGCTGGTGCGGGCGGCCACGTTACTGGGGTCCGCTCGATGGTGGCGACGAGGACGGCGGTTCGGAATCGCATGCGGCCCGCCCTCCTCGTTGCGTGAGTGCAGGCGCCCTTGTTCCGTTGCAATGGCCAGGTGGTCGAGCGTGGCGGGCGCCCTCGGGGCCCGTCGCAGCGCCTCTCGACACACCGACGTCGCGATTGCGCTTCCCAGCATCCGAACTCCTGCGGTTGCTGTCAACCGAGCTGGTCATAGGGTGGAGCGGTGAGGATCGCGCTGTTCCTGACGTGTCTCGGGGACGCGCTGCACCCCGAGGTCGGACGGGCCACCGTCACCTTGCTGGAGCGACTCGGCCACGAGGTCGTGTTCCCGGCCGACCAGACCTGCTGCGGCCAGATGCACGTCAACACCGGCTACCAGCGCGAGGCGCTGCCGCTCGTGCGCCACCACGTGGCCACGTTCGAGCCGTACGACGTGATCGTCGCGCCGTCCGGGTCGTGCGTGGGGTGCGTGCGCCACCAGCACGCGATGGTTGCCCGAGGGGCGGACGACGAGCGGCTCGCCGAGCGCGCCGAGGCCGTGGCGGCCCGCACCTACGAGCTGTCCGAGCTGCTCATCGACGTGCTCGGCGTGGAGGACGTGGGGGCCTACTACCCGCACCGGGTGACCTACCACCCGACCTGCCACTCGCTGCGGATGCTGCGGGTCGGCGACAAGCCGCTGCGGCTGCTGCGCCGCGTGCGCGGGATGACGCTGATCGAGCTGCCCGAGGCCGACCAGTGCTGCGGGTTCGGCGGCACGTTCGCGCTGAAGAACGCCGACACGTCCACGGCCATGCTCGCCGACAAGATGCGCAACGTGCTCGCCACCGGCGCCGAGGTGGCGACGGCGGGCGACGCGTCGTGCCTCATGCACATCGGCGGCGGCCTGTCCCGGCTGCGCAGCGGCACCCGCACCGTCCACCTGGCCGAGATCCTGGCGAGCACGGCATGAGCACCTTCCTCGGGATCCCCGCGCCGCGCGGCGTCGGGCACCTGCGCGGGGACCGGCCGTTCCCCGACGCGGCGCGCGGTGCGCTCGCCGACTCCCAGCTGCGGCGCAACCTCGGCCACGCCACCCGCACGATCCGCGGCAAGCGCGCGAGCGTCGTCGGCGAGCTGGACGACTGGGAGCAGCTGCGGCTGGCCGGGTCCGCGCTGAAGGCGGCCACGATGGCGCGGCTCGACGAGCACCTGGAGCGGCTCGAACGCGAGGTCACCGCCCGCGGCGGCACGGTGCACTGGGCCCGCGACGCGCGGGAGGCCAACGAGATCGTCACGGGGCTGGTCCGGAAGGCGGGCACGCGCGAGGTCGTCAAGGTCAAGTCGATGGCAACCCAGGAGATCGGCCTCAACGAGGCGCTCGAGGCCGCGGGCATCGAGACGCACGAGACCGACCTCGCCGAGCTGATCGTCCAGCTCGGCGGCGACCTGCCCAGCCACATCCTGGTGCCGGCGATCCACCGCAACCGCGCGGAGATCCGGGAGATCTTCCTGCGCCGGATGCCGGAGGTCGACCCGGACCTCACGGCCGAGCCGCGCCGGCTGGCCATGGCCGCGCGCGCCCACCTGCGAGAGCGGTTCCTCCGGGCGAAGGTCGCGATCTCGGGCGCCAATTTCGGCGTGGCCGACACGGGCACGCTGCTGGTGGTCGAGTCCGAGGGCAACGGCCGGATGTGCCTCACGCTGCCGGAGACGCTGATCACCGTGATGGGCATCGAGAAGGTCGTGCCGACCTGGCAGGACCTCGAGGTGTTCCTGCAGCTGCTGCCCCGCTCCTCCACCGGCGAGCGGATGAACCCCTACACCTCCGCCTGGACCGGGGTGACGCCGGGCGACGGCCCGCAGGAGTTCCACCTCGTGCTGCTCGACAACGGGCGCACCGCGGCGCTCTCCGACGAGCTGGGCCGAACCGCCCTGCACTGCATCAAGTGCTCGGCGTGCCTCAACGTCTGCCCGGTCTACGAGCGCACCGGCGGCCACGCGTACGGCTCGGTGTACCCGGGCCCGATCGGGGCGGTGCTGTCGCCGCAGCTCACGGGCGTGGAGGACAACGCGTCGCTGCCGTACGCCTCCAGCCTCTGCGGCGCCTGCTTCGACGCCTGCCCGGTGCGGATCGACATCCCGTCGCTCCTGGTGCGGCTGCGGGCCCGGCACGTCGACGAGCAGCGCAAGCGGCCGGTGCCGACCCCGGAGGCGATCGCGATGGCCGCGGCGTCGTGGGTGATGTCCTCGCCCACCCGCTTCGCGGCCGCGGAGAAGGGGGCGCGCCTGGGCCGGGTCCTGGGCCGCGGCTCCGGGCGGATCCGCACGCTGCCGCCCCCGCTGTCGGCGTGGACGGCGAGCCGCGACGCCCCGCGCCCACCCGCGGAGACGTTCCGCGAGTGGTGGGCCCGCGAGCGCGGAGGTGCGTCGTGAGCGCGCGGGACGAGGTGCTCGCCCGCATCCGGGCGGCCAACGCGGCGGCGGGGCACCCGGCCCCGCCGGAGGTGCCGCGCGACTACCGCCGCGCAGGCGCGCACCCGGCCGGCGCGCCCGAGCTGCTCGACCTGTTCCGCGACCGGCTCGTCGACTACAAGGCGACGGTGCTGGACGCCGCGCCGGACGGGGTCGCGAAGGCGGTGCGGACCGCGCTCGGCGACGCCACCGGCCGCGTGGTGGTGCCGCCCGGGCTGCCCGAGGACTGGTGGCCGGACGGGATCGCCGCCACGCGCGTCACCGACGACGGGCTCTCCCCCGCCGAGCTGGACACCGCGGCCGCGGTCGTCACCGGCTGCGCCTCGGCCTGCGCCACCACCGGCACGATCGCCCTCGACGGCTCGCCCGACCAGGGCAGGCGCGCCATCACCCTGGTGCCCGACGTGCACGTCTGCGTGGTGCGCGCCGAGCAGGTGGTGGAGACGGTGCCCGAGATGCTCGCTGCGCTCTCACCGACCCGCCCGATCACGTTCGTGAGCGGGCCGTCGGCGACGAGCGACATCGAGCTGGAGCGCGTGGAGGGCGTGCACGGCCCGCGGACGCTGATCGTCGTCCTCGTGGCCGGGAGCTGACCCGCCGCCGGGTGCGGCTACGGCGCCGCGGCCTTGTCGCCGTCCGGGGCGATGGCGAACCACTTGCCGTCGACGCCGTGCCCGTCGGTGGCGCCCGGCGCGTCGCCGGTGTGGCGGTAGACCGGCCAGCCGCCGATGGTGAGCTGCACCTGCCCGTCCGGGCGCTGGACGGTGCCGACCCGGTCCTCGTCGAGCCCTTCGATCGTGATCGGCTCGGTGGCGAGCACGGGCTCCCACGCCGCGACGCAGGGGCCCTCGCAGCGCGCCGTCGGGGGCGAGGCGCTGTCGCCGTCGAAGCGGTAGAGGGTGAAGCCGAGGCCGTCGGCCACCACCGTGCCGAGGTCGGCCGTGCTGTTGGCGGTCACGACCGTCCCCGGCGGCGGCCGCAGGGCGGTGACCTGCTCCGTCGACGGCCGCGGCGCGGGCTGCTGCGGGGCCTCCGCGGCGCACGCGGAGAGCGCGATCGCGGCGATCGCGGACACGGCCGCCAGCGCGCTGGTGCGGGACATGCGAACCTCCGGGTCGGGATCGGCCTTCACCCCGGCACACGGAGCCCGCGGCGGGGCGTTCGGCGGCGGGCCCCGGCCCGCGACGAGGGGTCCCGCGCGGTCGGCGAGCGGCTCAGCCGAGGAGGTGGTCGCGCAGCAGGGCCTCGGCGGCGTCCGTTCGTCCGCGCGCGGCGAGCAGCCCGGCGGGCACGACCGCGAAGTCGGAGTCGACCACCACCGGCGCCTCGGCGAGCACCGGCGCGAGCTCGGGGTCGGTGCGCAGGGTGGCCACCACCGCGCCGAGCCCGCCGGTGAGGTCCCGCTGGCGGAACACGCCGCCCGCCAGCACGACGAGCCCGACGTCGCGGCCCGCGTCGGCGTGCACCCGCAGGTGCCTGCGCACCGCGACCACGGCGGCCAGCGCGGCGATGCGGCGGTCCTCGGCGGCGCTACCCCGGTCGCGCGGGACGTAGCCGGTCTCGCTGGCCATGCGGGCGACGGTGGGCCCGAGCAGATCGGCCTCCACCGGGTCGACGATGCCCTCCGCCTGGCTCTCCACGAGCACCCCGCCCGCGGCCGCCCGCACGCCGAGGTCGCCCTCGACCGTGCGGACCGGCTCGCCCCGGTCGGCCGAGTGGACGTCGGTGGTCGCGCAGCCCACGTCGACGACGAGGACGCGTGCACCGCAGATCGCGGAGAGCCGGGTGGTGGCGTGGCCGACCGCCTCCGGCGTGACGACCCGCACGAGCTTGCGGAAGCGCGGCGCGACCGCGGGGCCGCGGCCGCCGATCGCGTGCCGCCGGTACAGGTCCGCGATCGCGGCGCGGGCCGGGCCCGGCACGACCTCGCCGCGGCGGGGCAGCACGTTGTCGCAGGCGACCACGTTGCGCCCGGTGGCGCGGAGCAGGGCGAGCGCGTCGTCGCGCGCGTTCGCGTTGCCCGCGAGCACGATCGGGTGCCGGATACGCGCCCTGGCCAGCCGGCTGGCGTTGTGCAGCAAGCCGGCCGGGTCCTCGCCGTCCGCGCCGCCCACGAGCAGGACCACCCCCGGCCGGGCGCTGCGCAGCAGCCGCACGTCCGCCGGCTCCAGCGGCCCCGCGTGGACGTGGACGACGTGCGCCCCCGCCGACACCGCGACCCGGTGCCCGGCCTCCGTCGCCGACAGCCGGTCGGACCCCACGACCGCGAGGCGCAGCCCGCCCCCCGCCGACGAGCAGGCCAGCACCTCGGGCTCGGCGTCGCGGCCCGCGGCCGACACCGCGCGCACCGCGGCGTCCACGCCGGCGAGCACGTCGCCGGTGGTGGTCCGGTGCTCGGCGAACCCGGCGAGCGACCCGTCGGCGTGCACCAACACCGCCTTGGTCCACGTCGAACCCACGTCGAGGCAGACCGATGCGGCCTGGTCGGTGGGGGTCACGGCGCACGAGCCTAACCGCTGGTGGGCCGGATGGCGCCGGATGAAGCCCATGGTGCGGCCACTCGTACGGAGGTAACTTCCGGGTGACGCAGGACACACCGCCCAGGAGGAGGCTCCCGATGCTCGGTCTGATGCAGGATCGGCCGCTCGCTCTGCCGCACATCTTCCACCGGGCCGAGCAGTACTTCGGGCACAAGACGATCGTCACCGCGGACGCCACCGGCGAGACCACCACGACCATCGCCGACTGGGCGCAGCGGGTGCGGCGGCTCGCCACCGTGCTCGACACGCTCGACGTGAGCGCCGACGGCCGCGTGGCCACGTTCGCCTGGAACACCGCCCGCCACCTGGAGCTGTACCTGGCCGTCCCGTGCACCGGCCGGGTCCTGCACACGCTGAACATCCGGCTCTTCCCCGAGCAGCTCGTCTACGTCGCGAACCACGCCGAGGACGAGGTGGTGTTCGTCGACCGCTCGCTGCTGCCGCTGTTCTGGCCGCTCGTCGACAAGCTGGACAGCGTCCGCCACGTCGTCGTGATCGACGACGGCGCCGACACCGAGATCCCCAGCGATCCGCGGGTGCACGACTACGAGGAGCTGCTGGCCGCGGCCGACCCGTTCGCGGGCCCCTTCGAGATCGCGGACGAGAACACCGCGGCCGCCATGTGCTACACGTCCGGCACCACCGGCAACCCGAAGGGCGTGGTCTACAGCCACCGCTCCACGGTCCTGCACTCGCTGATCACGCTGATCGCCGACGGCATCGCCCTGTCCGAACGCGACGTCGTGCTGCCCGTCGTCCCGATGTTCCACGCCAACGCCTGGGGTCTTCCCTACGGGTGCCTGCTCGCGGGCACCGGCATCGTGCTCCCCGGCCCGAACATGACCCCGGACGCCATCGCCGGCCTGATGGAGCGGCACCGGGTCACCGTCGCCGCCGGGGTGCCCACGATCTGGATGGGCGTCCAGCCGCTGCTCGCGCAGCACGACTTCAGCGCGCTGCGGGCGATCCTCTGCGGCGGCTCGGCCGTGCCGAAGGCGTTGTCGGAGGCCTACCGGGAGGCGATCGGGATACCGATGCTGCACGCCTGGGGCATGACCGAGACCAGCCCGATCGCCACCATGTGCACCCTGCGCACCCAGCACGAGTCGCTCACCGAGGAGGAGCGCGCCGACGTCCGCGCGCGGCAGGGCCAGGCCGTGCCGCTCGTCGACATCCGGCTGGCCGACCCGGCCACCGGCGAGCCGCAGCCGTGGGACGACGTCGCCACCGGCGAGATCCAGGCCGCCGGGCCGTGGATCGCCGCCGAGTACTACCGCGGCGAGGGCGGGGGCGCCCAGTTCACCGAGGACGGCTGGCTGCGCACCGGCGACGTGGCGGCCGTCGACCGGTACGGGTTCGTCCGGATCGTCGACCGCACCAAGGACCTGATCAAGTCGGGCGGCGAGTGGATCAGCTCGGTCGACCTGGAGAACGAGATCATGGCGCACCCGAAGGTCGCCGAGGCCGCCGTGATCGCCGTCCCCCACCCGAAGTGGGTCGAGCGGCCGCTCGCCTGCGTGGTCGTCAAGCCCGGGGAGACGCTCACCGCCGAGGAGGTGATCGCCCACCTCGAGAAGCGCGTCGCGAAGTGGTGGCTCCCCGATGCGGTGGAGTTCATCGACGAGGTGCCCAAGACCAGCGTGGGCAAGTTCTCCAAGAAGACGCTTCGTGAGAAGTTCGGTGGCTACCAGGTAGCCGCTCCCACTGCGGCCAGCACGACCGACGACGGCAGGACATGACGACCGCACCACTCGTTTCGACCCGCAGTTCCACCACCCACCCCAACGGAGGCCTGCCGCCGACGATGAGCGGTGGTCCGCGGACCGACCAGCCGCGGACCAAGCCGCCGTCCAGCCCGGAGCTGACCGCCCTGAAGATCGCCTACTCCGACATCTCGACGATCGCCGCGTCGCTGGAGGAGGAGGATTCCTGGCTGCCCACGCGCTGCCTCGGCTGGACGGTGCGCGACCTGCTCGTGCACCTGCTGAGCGACGTCCAGCGGGCGCTCGTGGCGCTGGCCAGCCCGGCGGCGGGCCCCGCCGACGTCGACGCGGTGACGTGGTGGACGGCGGGCGAGCCGACCGACGACCCCGGGTTCCGCGAGCTGCGCAACCTGCGCGCCATCTCCGGGGCGTGGGAGCTCGACGACCTCGTGCGCACGTTCATGGAGACCACGCGCGCGGTCGTCGGGCTCGCCGCGCGCACGCCGCCGGAGGCGCTCGTCGCCACCCGCGGGCACGTCATGCAGGCGGTGGACCTCGTGACCACGCTGGCGGTCAAGGCGGCCATCCACCACCTCGACATGGTGCTCGAGCTGCGCCGCCCCGGCCCGCGCCCCGAGCCGCTCGCGCTCGTGCGGTGCACGCTCGACGCGCTGCTCGGCAGGCCCGCGCCCGCGGACTGGCCCGACGAGCGCTGGGCGCTGCTCGGCACCGGCCGGGTACCGCCCGGCGGCGGCGAGCGCCGCGCCCTCGGCGCCGCGGCCGCACGCTTGCCGCTGCTCTGCTGAGGGCCCCTCGCCCGAACTTCAGGAAAGCCACATTCACGAAGCCCACGTTCATGGATGTGGCTTTCCTGAAGTTAGCCTCCCGGGCGTGCAGCGCCTCGTGGAGATCGCCGCGCTCGCCGTGCGGGTGCGGCGGGCACCGCCGCGGTGCGGGGCCACCCGGTTGGTCTGCATCGACGGCCCGTCGGGTTCGGGCAAGACCACGCTCGCGGCCCGGCTCGCCGCCGAGCTCGGCGACCCGCCGGTGCTGCACATGGACGACGTCTACCCCGGCTGGGACGGCCTCGCCGCCTCCGTGCCGTTGCTGCACGACCAGGTCGTCGCGCCGCTGGCCGAGGGCAGGCCCGCCCGCTACCGCCGCTACGACTGGCACCGCGGCGAGTTCGGCGCGGTGCACGACGTCGGCCGACCCGACGTGCTCGTCGTCGAGGGCGCGGGGTCCGGGGCGCGGGTCATCGCGGCGCGGGCCGTCCTGCTGATCTGGATCGAGGCCCCGCGCGACGAGCGGTTCCGGCGCGGGATCGCCCGCGACGGGGAGACCTACCGCCCGCACTGGGAGCGCTGGGCGCACCAGGAGGCGGCGCACTTCGCGGCCGAGGCGACCGCGTGCCGTGCCGACGTCCGGGTGGACGGCGCGCCCACCGCGCCCCACGACCCGGCCCGGGAGCTGGTCCTGCTGGCGGACCGGCCCGGGCCGGGCGCCTGATCAACGGCCGGTGGGGACGGCCTGCAGGCGGTCGAGCAGCTGCGCGATCCGCCTCCCATCGGCCTCGAGCGCGGCCTGCGGGTCGCCGTCCGCGCCGGTGCGGGTGAGCACCAGCCGGGCGCCGTGCCCCGTCCCCGCGCCGAGCTCCCAGCGGACCCGGCCGCCCTCCTCGGCGTCGTGCTCCAGGGCGTGCTCGCCGACCACCTCGCCGTCCGGGACGAGGTCGCGCACGGCGCCCCACACCCCGTCGGTGGGCCGGGTGAGCTGGCGCTCGTGGCGGACCCGCCACCCGTCGGGCCCGGTGTCGACCGTGCCCGCGTCGAGCCCCAGCTGCGTGACCAGCCGCTCGTGCAGCGCGATGTCGTCCACTCCGGGGTCGGCGCCCGGGCGCCCGTCGAGCGCGAGGCCGAGGGCGACGATGCAGGTGTGCCAGCCCGCCCCGTAGCTCGCGGCGCCCGGGCGGTCGTCGAACGTGTGCAGCAGGACGAGCCGGGTGCCGTCGCCCTCCGGGTGCAGCTCCCAGCGCAGGTGGTCGTCCTGCCAGGTGTAGGCGATGAGCCGCGGCGGGTCGAGGTCGGTGACCACACCGGGCTCGCCGCCGTCGTAGTCGACCTTGCCGCCCTCGCGCAGCTCGACGACCACCTTCGACGGGAACCACTCGGCGAGCCGCTCCGGCTCGGTCATCGCCTTCCAGACCTTCTCCGGCGGGTGCGCGAGCCGGCGCTCCATGCGAAGCACGCTGCGGCCGTCCCGCGTCTGCAGGCTCTCGGTCATGTCTGTTCGGTGTCCTTCCGCGCGTCGGCGTCGAGGTGCCGTTCGAGGGCGTCGAGGCGGTCGGCCCACATCCAGCGGTAGGGCGCGAGCCACTCGTCGATCTCGGCGAGCGGCGCCGGGTCGAGCTCGTACCAGCGCCGCTGCGCCTCCGCCCGCACCTTGACCAGCCCGGCCTCCCGCAGCACCCGCAGGTGCTTGGACGTGCCCGGCTGGCTGATGCCGAGCTCCGCGGTGAGCTCCCCGACCAGCCGCGGTCGTTCCCGCAGCAGGTCGAGGATCCGACGGCGGACCGGTTCGGCGAGGACCTCGAACGTCACGACCTGAACATACCGATTCAGGAATATAACCGCAAGGGCATGTTCAGCGGGACGCGCGCTGCCCCAGCACGGAGTGCGACCGGCCGTAGGAGAAGTAGATGGCGATGCCGATGACCATCCAGATGACGAACCGCAGCCAGGTCTCGACCGACAGGTTGAGCATCAGCCACAGGCAGGCCAGCACCGACAGGATCGGCACGAGCGGCACCAGCGGCGTGCGGAACCCGCGCGGCAGGTCGGGCCGGGTGCGCCGCAGGACGACGACGCCGAGGGAGACCAGCACGAACGCGAAGAGCGTGCCGATGTTGACCATCTCCTCCAGCGCGCCGATCGGGAAGAACGCGGCGACGATGCCGACCGCGACGCCGATGATCACGCTGACGCGATAGGGGGTGCCGTGCGCGCCGGTGTGCGCGAGCCACTTCGGCAGCAGCCCGTCGCGCGCCATCGCGAAACCGACCCGGATCTGTCCGAGCAGCAGCACCATGACCACGGTCGTGAGGCCGGCGAGCGCGCCGACCGCGATGATCGTGGCCGCCCAGTCCACGCCGACGGTCGCGAACGCCGTGGCGAGCGTGGCGCGCGTGCCGTCGGGCTGGGTCGCGAGGTCGGTGTAGGGCACCATGCCGGTGAGCACCAGCGCCACCGCCACGTAGAGCACGGTGACGATGGCGAGCGACCCGAGGATGCCGCGCGGCAGCGAGCGCTGCGGGTTCCTGGTCTCCTCGGCCGTGGTCGCGACGACGTCGAACCCGATGAAGGCGAAGAACACCAGCGACGCCGCCGCGAGCAGCCCGTACACGCCGAAGGTGCTGTTGGCCTCGCCGCCGAACAGCGACAGCAGCGACTGCGTCATACCCCCCGCGTCCGACTCGGCCGGCGCCGGCGGCGGGATGAACGGGGTGTAGTTCGCGACGTTGATGAAGAACGCCCCGAGGATGATCACGAAGAGCACGATGCCGACCTTGATCGCCGTGATCACCATGCTGAACCGGCTGGACAGCTTCGTGCCCAGCACGAGCAGGGTGGTGAGCACCGTGATCAGCAGCACCACGCCCCAGTCGAAGTCCAGCCCGCCGATCGACACCGTGGTCGGCACGTCCAGGCCGAACTGGTTGAAGACCGTCTCGAGGTAGACCGACCAGCCCTTGCCGACGACGGCGGCGGCCACGGCGAACTCCAGCACCAGGTCCCAGCCGATGATCCAGGCGACGAACTCGCCGAACGTGGCGTAGGAGAACGTGTAGGCGCTGCCGGCGACGGGCACCGTCGAGGCGAACTCCGCGTAGCACAGCGCCGCGAGCGCACAGGCGATCGCGGCGAGGACGAACGCGAGCGAGACCGACGGTCCCGCCACGTCGCCCGCCGTGCTCGCCGCCAGCGTGAAGATGCCCGCTCCGATGACGACCGCGACGCCGAAGACGATCAGGTCCCAGGTCGTCAGGTCCTTCCGGAGCTTGGTGTCCGGTTCGTCGGTGTCAGCGATCGACTGCTCGACCGACTTCGTTCGCATGATCCCGTTGCGGGTCTCGCCAAGGGCCATCCGCGAAACGTATCGGTCGCGCGGCCGGCGGACCAGCCGCGAACGGGGTGCGTCAGCCGGCCATCGCGGCCCGGTCGAGGTCCGGCTCCAGGTAGATGATCCGCGCGTCCGGCACCCGCTCGCGGACCCGCGCCTCGGCCTCGTCGATGGCGGCGGCGACGGACGCGAGCGGCAGCCCGGGCGCGAGCGCGATCTTGGCGGCCACCAGGAGCTCCTCGGGGCCGATGTACTGGGTCTTGATGTGGATGACGCGCTGCACGTCGCCCGACTCGAGAGCGCTGACGATCTCCGACAGCACGGGCGGGGCGGCGCCCTCGCCGATGAGCAGGCTCTTCATCTCGACGATCAGGATGATCGCGATGATGCCCAGCAGGACGCCGATGCAGATGGTGCCGATCGCGTCCCACACCGGGTCGCCGGTGAGGACGCTGAGGCCCACGCCGAGCAGGGCGAGGACCAGGCCGACCAGCGCGCCGAGGTCCTCCAGCAGCACGACGGGCAGCTCGGGGACCTTCGACTGCCGGATGAACTGCCACCAGGTGCCGTCGCCCTTGAGCGGGCGGGACTCGTGGATCGCGGTCCGGAACGAGAACCCCTCCAGCGCGATCGCGACCACGAGGATCACCACGGCGACGACCGGCGAGGTCAGCGGCTCGTGCGACTCCAGCTTGTGGATGCCCTCGTAGATCGCGAACACCGAGCCGAGGGTGAACAGCAGCAGCGCGACGACGAAGGAGTAGAAGTAGCGGTCGCGGCCGTAGCCGAACGGGTGCTCCGGGGTGGCCGCCCGCCGGGCCGTGCGCCCGCCGAGCAGCAGCAGCCCCTGGTTCGAGGTGTCGGCGACCGAGTGCACGGCCTCGGCGAGCATCGACGACGATCCCGTGATGAGGTAGCCGATGAACTTCGCGAGCGCGATCCCCGCATTGGCGAGCAGCGCCGCCACGATCGCCCGCGTACCCCCACTCGCTGCCATGCGCGGAGCCTAGCCGGGGCGAAAACCGACGGCGGGGAGGATCGCCTGGTCCACGATCTCGGCCAGCAGCGCCTCCGACGGCTCCTCCCCCGTGTCGAACGCGATCTTGAACACCAGCGCCTCTCCGATCTCCTCGACGACCGGCGTGACCAGCGCGGGGTCGATCTGGCCGAGCCGGGCGTAGTGGCGCAGCACGGTGGCGGTGAACCGGCGACCCCTGCGGTCGAAGACGCCCTGCAGCCGCTCCACGAGGTCGGGGCGGCGGTGCCGTTCGAGCATGATCGCCTGCACTGCGCGCACCGTCGGGTGGCGGGACCAGGCGATCAGCAACCGCAGCGCGGCGATGAGGTCGCCCCGCAGGTCGTCGGCCGCGGGCGACGGTTCCTCCAGGGGGTAGGCGGCCGCGATCGCGTCGAGCAGCACGTCCTCGGGCGCGGACCAGCGCCGGTAGAGGGTGGTCTTGGGAGTGCCGGCACGGCGCGCGATGCCCTCCATCGTCAGCCTGCCGAGGCCGACCGCGTCGAGCTCCGCGAGCGCCGCCTCGTGCAGCGCCGCAACGAGCTCTTCGCCCCGGCGGCGGGAACGCCCGGTCATCGCCCTCCTTGCTGAGATACGCATGCGTAGCTTAACCTCGCAGAGCTACGCGTCCGTATCTTACGAGAGGTCCATGTGTCATCCCTGCACCCCCAACCGCCCGTCGCGCCCCGGGTCCGCGCGCTCGCCCCCGACCTCGCGCGGGGCGCCATGCTCGCCGTCATCGCGCTGGCCCACTCGCAGGTGCTCGCCCACCCGTTCCTCGGGCCCGCTGCCGCGCCCGGATCGGCCCTCGACACCGCGGTGCAGGTCCTCCTCACGCTGTTCGTCGACAGCCGCGGCTACCCGATGTTCGCCGCGCTGTTCGGCTACGGGATGGTGCAGATCCTGCGCAGCCGGGAGCCGCTGCTGGGCCCGGACGGCGCGCGCCGCCTGCTGCGCCGCCGCGGGGGCTGGCTCGTCGCGTTCGGCGTCGCCCACGTCCTGCTGCTCTTCCCCGGCGACATCCTCGCCTCGTACGGCGTGCTCGGCCTGCTGTTCGTGGGGGCGCTGCGCTGGCCCGCGGCGCGCCTGTTCGCCGTCGCCTGCGGCCTCGCCGCGGTCGGCGCGCTGGTGTACGGCTCGGTGCTCGCCCTCCCCGCGCCCGCCGGGTCGGCCGGCGAGTACGGCCCCCTGGCCTCGGCGGCCCTCCGGGTCGCGACGTTCCCGCTGATCATGCCGATGAACGCGGTGATGGCGGCGGCGCCGGTGCTGGTCGGCATCTGGGCCGGGCGGCGCGGGCTGCTGGACGAACCGGGCAGGCACCGCCGCCTGCTCGCCCGGGTGGCCGCGGCCGGCATCGCGATCGCCGCGGCGGGGGCCGTGCCGCAGGCGTTCGTCACCACGGGGCTGTGGCACCCGGACACCGCGGCGCTGGTCGGGGCAGGCGCGCTGCACACCGCCACCGGCTACGTGGGCGGCCTCGGCTACGCCGCGCTCGTCGGCCTCGTCGCGGCGGCCCGGTCCGGCCGAGCGGCGGGCCCGGTCACCACGGCCCTCGCCGCCACCGGGCAGCGCTCCATGACCTGCTACCTGGCCCAGTCGGTGGCGTGGCTGGTGCTGTTCGAGCCGTACCTCGCCGACCTCGGCGGCACCGTCGGGGTGACCGGCGCGGCGGCGGTGGGGCTCGTCGTCTGGCTGGTCACCGTGGTGGCCGCGGACCTGATGCGCCGCGCGGGACGGCCCGGCCCGGCCGAGACGATGCTGCGCCGGCTCGCCTACCGGACCCGGTGACCGGCGTCAGATCCCGAGGCCGTCGCTCGCCAGGAACAGCTGCGTGCCCTCGGCCCGCGGCGAAAGCGTGACGTCGGTGTCGGCGGCGCTCAGCCACACCGACGCCCCGCGGCCGACCTCCAGCTCACCGGACTGGGACCGCACGAGCGCACCGCCCGCCGTGCAGAGCAGGATGCGCGGCCCGCCGTCGGGCACCGCGACCTCGCCCCCCGGCGCGCCCTCGAACCGGCGCAGCAGGAACTCCTCCGCGGGGGTGTCGTAGCGCAGCCAGTCGCCGTCCTGCTTGCTCGCGACGATCGGCGGCGGCGTGGAGTGGAAGTCGAGCACGCGCAGCAGCTCGGGCACGTCCACGTGCTTCGGCGTGAGCCCGCCGCGCAGCACGTTGTCGGAGTTGGCCATGATCTCCACACCCGCCCCGGACAGGTAGGCGTGCAGGTTGCCCGCGGGCAGGTAGACCGCCTCGCCCGGCTGGAGCGTGACCCGGTTGAGCAGCAGCGCGGCCAGCACCCCCGCGTCGCCCGGGTAGCGCTCGGACAGCTCCAGCGCGGTGCGCGCCTCGGTGGAGAACTCCCCGTCTCCGCCCGCGAGCTTCACGCAGCCCTCCTGCAGGGCGGGGACGAGCGTGTCGAGCACCGCCTGCGGCAGCGTGATCCACGTGGTGAACAGGGCGCGCAGGCCGTCGGCGTCCGGCTGGGCGGCGAGCAGCTCGGCGTGGCCCGCGAGCTCGGGAACCCCGATGGCCTGCAGCAACCGCACGGTGACGGCCGGGTCGCGGAAGCCGACGAGCGCGTGGAACTCGGTGAGCGCGCAGATCAGCTCGGGCTTGTGGTTGGCGTCCTTGTAGTTGCGGTCGGCCGCGTCCCGGGGAACCCCCGCCGCCTCCTCCTGGGCGAAGCCCAGCCGGGCCTGCTCGAGGCTCGGGTGCGCCTGCAGCGACAGCGGCTCGTCGGCGGCCAGCACCTTGAGCAGGAACGGCAGCGTGGCGTCCCAGCGCTCGCTGCGCTCCGGCCCCAGCATCTGCTTCGGGTCGGCGCCGAGCGCCTCGAGCAACGACACCTGGCCGCCGTCGGCGTGGACGAGGCGCGACGGGTCGGCGGGGTGGGCGCCGAGCCACATCTCCGCCTGCGGGTGCGGCGAGGGCACCTCCTGCCCCAGCAGGTCGGCGATCACCGTGCGCGAGCCCCACGCGTAGGCACGCACGGGGTTGTCCAGCAGTTCCACGTCGGGTCAGCTCTCCTCAGGCAGGCTCGATCGTGCGGGTGGCCAGTCCCAGGTACACCGCGGCCACGTCCAGCCGCGACGCGAGCAGCGCGGCTCGCAGCAAGGTGGCGTGGCGGGTGCCACGCGATACCTCGTCCACGGGGTGCTGCACGTCGGCCGACGGCCACCCGCGCCCCGTGCGCCGCAGCGTCACCTGGCCGGGGTCATCCTCCTCGGTGGCCAGGAGCACGAGGCGCACGGGGGGTGCCTCCGCGCCCCCGTCCGGGTCGTCGAACGGGTCGCGGAAGATGTCGGTTCCCATCGCGCCGCGGTCGAGCGCCCGCACCAGCGCGGTGGCGCCGGCGCCCTCGGTGACCTCGGCGGAGTGGGCGACGACGCCGGCGTGGGTCGCCAGCGCCGTGACGCCGTGCACGGCCACCGCGGCCGCGAGCCGGTCGGTGCCCCACAGCAACGGCGTGTGGTCGGCGAGCCGCAGCGCGAGCGACTTCGCCGGGTTCATGAACGGTTCGTGGCCGGGCTGGTTGCGCTCCGCCTCGGCGTCCAGCGCGTCGGCCAGCGCGTCCATCCCCGGGTCCAGCGGCGGGTCGAGCAGGTCGAGCGCACGCACCGCGGCCAGGCCGACGGCCAGCGCCCGCGGCAGCTCCAGCCCCGGCGGCACCGGGATGCGCGGCTCGACCAGCCGCGCGCGGCCCGCGCCCGCCGACGCGACCGGCCCCTCGCCGGGTGCGGACAGCACCACCTCCGCCCCGCGGCGGACCGCGCGCACCACGCTCTCGGCGAGCTCGGCGTCGGTGGCGTCCGCGGTGTGGGCCACGACCACGTCGAGCGGGCCGATCCACGAGGGGGTCGAGTCGGTGACCACCACCGGCACCGGCGCCCCCGGGCCCAGCAGGGCCGCGAGGATGCCGGTGGCCGTCGCCGACGCACCGGGCCTGCGCAGCAGCACGAGGGCCCGCGGCCGGTGCCCGGCCAGATCGCCCACGTTCGCCTCGGCCGCGCTCTGGGCGGCCGAACGCACCTGGGCGCCCGCCGTGGCGGCGGAACGCAGGATGCCGCCCGTGTCGAGCGCGGCCAGCGCCCGCGGGTCGGCGAGCAGCGCGTCGTCGAGCACTAGTGCCCCCAGCCCTGAGTTCGGTGGTCGAGGGTCGAGGCGGGGGTCACGTCACCCGCCGCTCGGGGCGGCCGTGGGCGGGGTCGCCTCGTCGAGCAGGAGCACCGGGATCCCGTCGACGACCGGGAACCCGCGCCCGCACGCGGTGCAGGTGAGCACGTCGGCGTCCGGGTCGGCGGGGGTGCCCGCCCGCAGCGGGGCGTGGTCGTCGGACGGGCAGGCCAGGATCTCCATCAGCTGGGGGTCGAGCTGTACGGCCACGGCCTCCTCCTTCGCAAGGGCAGGCGGAACTGCCCGCGATGTTGCCAGTGCGCGGCGCGGTCCGCCCGGTTCGTTCGCCGGACTCTTCGACGCTATCCGCGAACGACCGCGAGCACCTCGTCGCGCAGGGCCGCCATCGCCTCGGCGTCGGCCGCCTCCACGTTCAGCCGCAGCAGCGGCTCGGTGTTCGACGGGCGCAGGTTGAACCACGAACCGTCCGGCAGGTTGACCGTGAGCCCGTCGAGCTCGTCGAACTCGACGCCCTCGCGCGCGCCGTAGACCTGCTTGACCGCGGCGATCCGCTCGGCCTGGTCGGCGACCGTCGAGTTGATCTCGCCGGAGGCGCAGTAGCGCTCGTAGGAGCCCATGAGCTGCGACAGCGGCCCCTCCTGCTCGGCGAGCGCCGCGAGCACGTGCAGCGCGGCCAGCATCCCGGAGTCGGCCTTCCAGAAGTCGCGGAAGTAGTAGTGCGCGGAGTGCTCGCCGCCGAACACGGCGCCCGTCTCCGCCATCGTCTGCTTGATGAACGAGTGGCCGACGCGCGTGCGCACCGGGGTGCCGCCGTGCTCGGCGACGATCTCGGGCACCGCCTTCGACGTGATCAGGTTGTGGATGATCGACGCGCCGGGGTCCTTCGCGAGCTCGCGGACCGCGACCAGCGCCGTGATCGCGCTCGGGCTCACCGGCTCGCCGCGCTCGTCGACGACGAAGCAGCGGTCGGCGTCGCCGTCGAAGGCGAGGCCGATGTCGGCGCCCTCGGCGACGACCCGCTTCTGCAGGTCGACGAGGTTGGCCGGGTCGAGCGGGTTGGCCTCGTGGTTGGGGAACGAGCCGTCGAGCTCGAAGTACATGGGCACGACGTCGAACGGCAGCGGCTCGAACACCGCGGGCACCGTGTGGCCGCCCATCCCGTTGCCCGCGTCGACCACGACGCGCAGCCTGCGGGAGGCGGACAGGTCCACGAGCTTGCGCAGGTATGCGGCGTACTCCGACAGCAGCTCGCGGTTGGTGACGGTGCCGCCGCCCGGCCCGGCGGGCACCCCCGCCTCGACGGCCGAGCGGATGGCCGCGAGCCCGGTGTCCTGCCCGATCGGCGTCGCGCCCGCGCGGCACAGCTTGATGCCGTTGTACTTGGCCGGGTTGTGGCTCGCGGTGAACATCGCGCCGGGCAGGTCGAGCGTGCCGGCCGCGAAGTACAGCATGTCGGTGCTCGCGAGCCCGATCGAGACGACGTCGAGGCCCTGGTTGGTGACGCCCTCGGCGAACGCGGCGGCCAGCCCCGGCGAGCTGTCGCGCATGTCGTGGCCGATCACGACGGCCCGCGCGCCCTCCTCGCGCACGAGCGCCGCCATGGCGGCACCGATGTCGCGGACGGTGGTGGCGTCGAGCTGCTCGCCGACAACACCGCGGATGTCATAGGCCTTCACGATCGCGCCGAGATCTGCCACGGGGCAGACCCTAGCGACCCCCGGAGCGGGCCCGGGCGAGGCCTCTAGTCCTCCGCGGCGCCGGGCAGGACGCGCAGGTGCCCGCGGCGGCCCGTGCCCGTGGACGGCACCGGCTCCACGGGGCGATCGGCGCGCCCGGCCTCCCGCACCGCCTCGGCGAGCGCGGTGAGGTCGTCCGCGCTGTGCTGCGGCGGGGCGAACTCGCCCTCGAACCGCACGACCTCCCAGCCCCGGGGCGCCGTCAGGCGGTGGGCGTGCTGGGTGCACAAGTCGTAGGAATGGGGCTCGGCCTGCGTGGCCAGCGGGCCGACGACCGCCGTCGAGTCGGCGTAGACGTAGGTGAGAGTGGCCACCGCGGGCTCGGTGCACCCGGTTCGTGAACACCGCCGCACACTCAGCACGTCGTGGACGATACCCCCTCCGGCCCCCGCAACCGCGCCGCGACGCGCTGGGATCATCACGAGTCGCCCCGACGCCCCGCGGCGGACGCGCGCTCGGGCAGGCGGGTCGCCGGGGCGGGTGGTGTGTGCGCCCGGCGTCAGCGCGGGGAGTGGGGCCGGCGGCCGCGGGGCCGTAGCATTCAGGGTGTGACGACCGCGCGCCGCACGCTGCGCCGCTCGCCCCGTAGGCGGGACCGCCGGGGCCGGGGACTGCGCGGGCTGATGTACCCGCCGAGCACGCCCGCCTCGCGCACCAGGGCCGAGAAGTTCGACGCGATGGTCCTCGAGGCGCTCGAGCCCATCGAGATGCGCTGGGGATCCGAGCTCGCCGATCTCGACCTGGCCGTCGACGAGGTGCCTGAGGTCCACCAGACCTCTCCCGACGACGTCGTGTGGGGCCAGGGCGTGCTCGCCGACGTCGGTGTACCGCTCGCACAGCTCGTGCCGGCGGGGGTGGACCCGGAGGGCATGCCGTCGCGCGCCCGCATCGTGATCTACCGCAGGCCGCTGGAGGCGCGGGCCCGGGACGGCGCCGACCTCGCCGACCTGCTGCACGAGGTGCTCGTCGAGCAGGTGGCGGAGTACCTCAACATCGAGCCCGACGCGGTCGACGGCGGAGAGAGCTAGCGACCCCGGGACCGTCCATGCGGGCCGCGAGCGGCCGGACGAGAGAACTTCGTGCAGCGGCGCCGGGGTCGCGTCCTCCTCGACGCGGCCCCGGCGTCCGCTCACGTCCCGCCCGCACCGCGTGCGCGGTCACGGGCGTCAAGCGGCCGCCGTGGAGACCGACCGCCCCCGTGGGTCAGGAGGCGGCGCGGCGCAGCCTGCGCCGCTCGCGTTCGGACAGCCCGCCCCAGATGCCGAAGCGCTCGTCGTGCGCCAGGGCGTACTCGAGGCACTCGGCACGCACCTCGCACCCCGAGCAGATGCGCTTCGCCTCGCGCGTGGAGCCGCCCTTCTCCGGGAAGAACGCCTCCGGGTCGGTCTGCGCGCAGAGCGCGCGCTCCTGCCAGTCCTGCTCCTCGCCGTCCTGCTCCGCGAGGGCGGCGACGACTTCGCCGAACGGGTCCACGGTCGGATACGGAACTCCCGCTGAGGTTTCGACCAGCCCCATCGTGGCTGTGATCACATTCACAATCGCCCACCTCCCCGCGCGCCCCCGGCGTGGCCGTCACCAACCCTACGGGTCGGGAATGACAGCAATGTAAGTACAGCGCTGTGAGATCGGGGTTCGCAACCTGAAGCTGCCGACCGGGTGACGGGGTCCACCCGGTTGGTCGCCCGATCAGCACAATGGCTCGGTGCGCGTCGAGCCCCATCGGGTCAGTCCATGGTTCCTCCTCCTGCTCGCCATCACGGCGGCAGGGGCCGTCCTCGCGGTGATCGGAACGCCGTACGCACTCGCCGAGGGTTCGTCCGTGCTGCTCACGACGGGGATCGTGCTGCTCGTGCTCGGCGGGTGGGCGGTGTCGCTGTGCCTGCACGAGTTCGGGCACGCCTTCACCGCGTACCGGGCGGGCGACTACTCGGTGCGCGCCAGCGGCTACCTCACCCTCGACATCCGCCGCTACACCGACATCGGACTGTCGTTCGTGCTCCCGATCGTGATCCTCCTGGTGGGTGGCATCCCGCTGCCCGGTGGCGCTGTGTTGATCAACCACGCCGCGATCCGGTCCCGGGCCGCCCAGAGCCTCGTCTCGTTGGCGGGTCCGGCGACGAACCTGGTGCTCGGCGGGCTGCTCACGGCGGCCGTCGCGTTCGTGTCGATGCCGATCGGGCTCGCGGTCGGGCTGGCGTGCCTCGCGTTCATCCAGGTGATCGCGTTCGTGCTCAACATCCTGCCGGTCCCCGGGCTCGACGGGTTCGGCGTGATCGAGCCGTTCCTGTCGTACTCCGCGCGCCGGACGGCGGCCCGGGTGCGGCCGTGGGCGCCGCTGGTGCTGTTGCTGCTGATCATCGCCGTGCCGGGGGTGAGCTCGCTGTTCCTGCGGGTGGGAGCGGTGGTGTACGGGGCGGTGGGCGGCGACGTCTCGCTCGCCTTCGCCGGCTACTCCGAGCTGCTGTTCTGGCGCTGACCCGCGAGTCGCGCCCCGGTGTCCGCGAGTCGCGCCCCGGGTGTCCGCGAGTCGCGCCCCGGGTGTCCGCGAGTCGCGCTCTGGGTGTCGGCGAGTCGCGCTCTGGGTGTCGGCGAGTCGCGCTGTGAGTGCACGCGAGTCGTGGCGTGGGTGCGGGCGAGCCGTGCGCCGGCTGCGCGCGGACCGAGAGCCGGGAGCGCAGGCCGCACCTCGCCCACACCGAGACCCCGACACGCGCGCACCGAGACCCCGACTCGCGCACATCGAGACCGCGACTCGCCGATGGGCGCGGCGCCCCGTTTCCGCGAGTCGCGCTCTGGGTGTCGGCGAGTCGCGCTGCGAGTGCACGCGAGTGGTGGCGTGGGTGCGGGCGAGTCGTGCGCCGGGGGCGCGCGGACCGAGAGCCGGGAACGCAGGCCGCACCTCGCCCACACCGAGACCGCGACTCGCGCGCACCGAGACCGCGACACGCATGCACCGAGACCCCGACTCGCCCGGACGGAGACCGCGACTCGCCCGCACTCACAGCGCGACTCGCGCACACGGAGAGCGCGACTCGCCGGGGGTGGGTCAGGCCAGGCGGCGGCGGGCGGCCGCCACCATCGCCGGGACGGTGTCGGCGTCCTCGGGTAGCGCGTCGAGCGGCCACCAGCACAGGTCGTCGGACTCGTCGCTGATCCGCGGCACCGCCCCGGCGGGCGCCCGCACGAGGAACCGGACGTCGAGGTGGCGGGTCGGCACGCCGAGCGAGCAGGTGATCGGGTGGACGTCGACGTGCAGCGGCTCCGGGTCGATCACGAGCCCTTCGATGCCCGACTCCTCGGCGGCCTCCCGCAGCGCCGCGTCCGCGAGCGAGGCGTCGCCGGGCTCGCAGTGCCCGCCCAGCTGGATCCACCGCCCCACCCGCGGGTGCAGGGTGAGCAGCGTGCGCTCCGCGGCGGCGTCGACCACGAGCGCCGACGCGGTGAGGTGGCCGGGCACGCACGAGCGCGAGCACGCGTCGTCGGGGCGGGCATCGATGAAGGCGAGCAGCGCGTGCCGCAGGCCCTGCTGGCCGGGATCCGCCGGCTCCCAGGCGCGCAGCTCCGCCGCCGCCGTGGCTGGCGCTACCACTCGACGAGCCCGATCGCCGGCTCCCCGGGCGCCCGCGGCTGCGGCGGCTCGGCCGGCACGCCGACGCCGACGGCGCCGCGCAGCTCCCATCCCGGCGGGATGTCGACGTACGCGCCGACCGCGTGCTCCGCGACCGGCCCCGTCCAGTACGAAGCGAGGCCATCGGCCGCCAGCGCGACCCGGAACGCGTGGACGCCCGCGCCCGCGGCGAGCGGGTCGGCGCCCGCGGAGAACGCGAGCACGAGCTCGGGGGCGCGCGCCAGCCGCTCGTCGGCCAACGCCGCGACGAGCGCCGCGCGCCGGCCCTTCTCGCGCATCCAGGCGAATCGGATCGTCGGCTCGGTGGCGAGCGCCGCGCCGACCGCACGGCGCACCGCGGCGGCGTCCACCTCCTCGTCGGCGAGCTCGTCCGGGTCGGGGCGCAGCAGGACGGTCTCGCGCCTGCCCCGGGCGATGGCCTCCTCGGTGCCGAGCCAGAACAGGTCCTCCTCGACCGGGCGGACGAGGTCGCGCGCCGTGGAGCCGTCGTCGACCGGGTGCAGGCCCCGCACCACCGCGACCGGCAGCCCGCCGAGCTTCCCCTTGGCCAGGTCGGCCGCCGCCGCCACCTCGTCGGCCAGCGCGACCTCGGTGACGAGCAGCTCGTTGCCCTCGGCGTCGTGCGCGCCCTCGTAGCGGTGCAGCACGGGCAGCCCGGCGGAGCCGATCGCGACATCGGTCTGGCCCACCCGCCAGGTCCGGCCGAGCGTGTCGGTGACGATGACCGCCACGTCGACGCCGCGCAGCCGCTTCAGGTCGGCCCGCAGCCGGGCGGCGCTCGCGTCCGGGTCGGCGGGCAGGAGCGCGAGCTCGTCGCGGCGCACGTTCGAGCCGTCGACGCCCGCCGCGGCCTGCACGATCCCGAGCTTGCCCTGGACGATCAGCGTCTTCCCGCGCCGGGCGAGCACCCGCTCGGTCTCGGCGAGGACGAGTTCGCGGCGCAGCGCGTCGCGCGCCTCCGGGTCGGTGGGCGCGGGCACGAGCCTGCCCTCGACCTTGGACACGACCTTGGACGTGACGACCACGACGTCACCGTCCTCGAGCCACGGCGCCGCCGCGGCGAGCGCGCCGGCCAGGTCGTCACCCGGGCGGAACTCCGGGAGCCCGCGAACCGGGAGGACGGAGAGCCCTTCGGGGGCGGCGTGGTCACGCAACGGTCGCCCCCGCGAGCTCGAGGGCGCGCCGGGCCATCGCCGCGGTGGCCTCGACGTCGGTCATCAGCAGCGGCACCGACCGCACCTCGACGCCCGGCACGTCGGCGGTGTCGCCGCTGTGCACGAGCCAGCCGTCGAGCACCCCGCCCGCGGAGCGCGCCCCGAGGTGCCGCCCGACGGCCTCGGCCGTGGTCTCCACGCCGATCGCGGTCAGGCACGCATCGGCCATCCCGCGCACCGGCTTCCCCCCGATGATCGGCGAGAGCCCCACCACCTTCGCCTTCGTCTCGCGCAGGGCGTCGCGCGCGCCGGGCACGGCGAGGATGGTGCCGATGCTGACGACCGGGTTCGACGGCGCGAGCAGCACGGCGTCGGCCTCGAGGATCGCGTCGCGGGCGGCGGGCAGCAGGGTCGCCTGGTCCGCGCCGACCGAGACGATCTCGTGGGCGACCGGCTCTGCGTGGTAGCGCACCCACCACTCCTGGAAGTGGATGGCCTTGCGGGCCTGCGGCCCGGTCTCCGGGTCGTCCACGACGACGTGGGTCTCCACGCGGTCGTCGGTGGCCGGGAGCAGCCGGGCGCCGGGGCGCCAGCGGGTGCACAGCGCCGCGGTGACGTCGGAGAGCGCGTAACCGGCGCGCAGCATCCGGGTGCGCACGAGGTGGGTGGCGAGGTCCCGGTCGCCGAGCCCGAACCAGGTGGGTTCGGCGCCGTAGGCGGCGAGCTCGTCGCGCACCGTCCACGTCTCGCCGACCCGCCCCCAGCCGCGTTCGGTGTCGATGCCGCCACCCAGGGTGTACATGCAGGTGTCGAGGTCCGGGCAGATCCGCACGCCGTGCATCCAGACGTCGTCACCGACGTTGACGACCGCGGTCACCTCGTGCGGGGACTCGCCCTCCCCCACCGCGGGCAGCCCGAGCGCCGCCTTCACGCCGAGCAGGAACCGGGCGCCGCCGACACCGCCCACCAACACCGTCACCTTCACGCGCGCGAGCCTACGCGCGCGTGATCACCCTGCGTCCGCACCCGCGCGCCATGCGACGAGAACCACCTCGTCCACCAGGTGCTCGACCTCGGCGTCGGTGGGCGGGACGCCGACGAGCACCCGCTCGCGGACGAGCACCGCCGGGAGGCGCAGCAGCGCGGGGCCGGGCCGGGCGGGTAGCTCGCCGCGGGTGGTGGCGCGGTCGGCTATGGCGGCGAGCGCGTCGTGGGCCGTGCCGTCGTCGAGGGCGTCCAGGATCGCGGCGCGCAGCCGGGGGTCGCGTTCCCCCTCGGCCAGGACGCCCCACAGCGCGGACGACGGGATGCGGCGGGCGTGCGCGGCCAGCGCGGCCATGAGGGCGACCAGGTCGCCGCGCAGGGAGCCGGTGGGGTCCGGCGCGGCGGGGGCGCGGGCGGCGTACCGGATCGCGGCCAGGACCAGGTGCGCGCGCCCCGGCCACCGCCGGTAGAGGACGGGCTTGCTCGTGCGGGCGCGCTCGGCGACGGCGCCGACGCGGAACGCCCGCGAACCCGACCTCGTCCAGCTCCGCCCACACGGCCTCGACGATCGCGCGCTCGAGCTCGGCGCCGTGCCGGCGAACTCCCATGGTCGCCACCCTAAGACACTTGCCGTATCTTCTTGGAGATACCGCCCGTATCTTGGCGGCCGAGATGCCGCTGCCCAGACCGTTCCGCCGGGTCGCCCGCGCCCTGAACCCGGCGGTGCTCCCGCTGGCCCGGCGGGTGCGCCCGCTCGCCGTCGTCGAGCACACGGGGCGCCGGACCGGACGCCGGTACCGCTCCCCGGTGATGGCCTTCCCGTCCGACGGGGGATGGCTGATCGCGCTCGCCTACGGCGAGGACGTGCACTGGCGTGCCAACCTGGAACGGTCCGGCGGCGGACGGCTGGTGCAGGGCGGGGTCGCGGCGGACGTCGCACTGGTGGGGGTGCGTGACCGCGCCGAGGTCGGTGACCGGCTGCCGGGGTGGGCGCGGGCGCTGCTCGGCCCGGCGGACGTGCGCCGCTTCGTCGAGCTGGCGCCGCCGGCGTGACCCCGAGCGGGATCAGTCGGGCAGCGTGGAGGCGCGGATCACGAGCCGGGTGGGCATCTCCAGCGTGCCGCGGTGCGGCCGCCCGCCGACGGCGTCGAGCAGCATCCCGGCCGCGCGCCTGCCCAGCTCCTCCAGCTCGAGGTCGACGGTGGTGAGCGGCGGCCGGCAGGCCAGCGCCATCACGTCCCAGTTGTCGTAGCCGGTGACGGCGACGTCGTCGGGGATGCGCCTGCCCAGCTCGCGCAGCCGCTCGCACACGCCGCGGGCGATCTGGTCGCTGCCGCAGGACACGGCGTCGAGGTCGGGGTGGGCGCGCAGCAGCAGGTCCACCGCGGCCCGCCCCCACCGCTCGCTCCACTCCCCGTAGAGGGCCGGCCCGCGGAACGCATCGCCCGCGGTCTCGGCGGCGGCCACGGCGCGTTCGACGGCGCTGCGGTGCCGCTCCGGGCCCGTGACGTGGGCGATCGCGGTGCGGCCGGTGTCGAGCAGGTGCCGGACCGCGCTCGCCGCCCCGCCCTGGTCGTCGACGAGGATCGACGCATCGGCCGGGTCGGTGGAGGCGGAGAACGCGTACACGACCGGGATCGGGACGTCGATCGGGGCCCGCGGCTCGGTGCGCCTGCCGGTGACGATGATCCCGTCGACCCGGCGGGCGAGCAGCGTACGGACGTAGTGCTGCTCGCGGACGGGGTCGTCGCGGGTGTCGCACAGCAGCAGCGCCATCTCGCCCGCCGACAGCGCGTCCTCGGCGCCGAGCATGATCGGGATGCTGAACCGACCCGAGCTGTCGGTGGTGATCAGCCCGACGGTGTAGCTGCGCCCCGACGACAGCGCGCGCCCGCGGCCGTCCGGGGTGAAGCCGAGCTGCTCGGCGGCCCGCCGGACGCGCTCGCGGGTCTCCGGACGCAGCTGCCCGGTGTCGTTGAGCGCCTTCGACGCGGTGCCGGGCGAGACCCCGGCGAGCGCGGCGACGTCGGTGATGCGGACGACGCCGGTGCGGCCACTCGTCACCCGGCACCCCTTTCCGCTCGTTCCGACGTCGATCGCAGCCTACCCCGGCAGCCTGGCAGTTCGCCTTGACGGGGCCGCATCCACGCGCCTACGGTCTGCCGGAAAACGAATTCCTAATTTTCCGTACGCTTCAGGAGCGGCATGACGGCGACTTCGTCCTCGACCAGCACGCGCGGCCCCGCCGCCCCGACGCCGACGGCCCGTGCCGCGCTGCGCCCGCTGGGCCTCGGCGACGTGCGCATCGGCGGGTTCTGGGCCGGGCGGCAGCGGGCCAACGCCGCCGCGATCCGGGTGGGGCGGGAGCGCCTGGAGGAGGCGGGCAACCTCGAGAACCTGCGCATCGCGGCCGGCCGGTCGAGCGGGGAGCCGGTCGGTCCGGTCTTCGCCGACTCGGACGTCTACAAGTGGCTCGAGGCGGTCGCGTGGGAGTACGCCCGCGAGCCGTCCGACGAGCTGCTTCGGCTGCAGCGCGAGGTCACCGACGTCGTCGCGGCGGCGCAGGCCCCCGACGGCTACCTCAACTCGGTCGTGCAGGTCCGCCACGGCGACCGGCGCTACACCGACCTGCCGTGGAGCCACGAGCACTACTGCGCGGGCCACCTGATCCAGGCCGCGGTGGCGCAGGCGCGCTGCACCGGCGACACCGCGCTGCTCGACGTCGCGGTGCGGTTCGCCGACCACCTCGCCGACACCTTCGGCCCGGACCGCCGCCACGACGTCGACGGCCACCCGGTGATCGAGATGGCGCTGGTCGAGCTGCACCGCGAGACCGGCGACCCGCGCCACCTGGAGCTCGCCCGCTACTTCGTCGACGCCCGCGGGCACGGGCTCATCGCCGCGTACGGGAAGGAGCCGACCTACTTCTCCGACCGGGTCCCGGTGCGGGAGGCCACCACCGTCGAGGGCCACGCCGTCCGCGCGGTCTACCTCGCGGCGGGCGCCGCCGACGTCGCCGCCGAGCTGGGCGACGCCGACCTGCTGCGGGCCCTCGCCACCCAGTTCGACCACATGACCGCCACGAAGATGTACGTCACCGGCGGGCTGGGCGCGCGCTGGGAGGGCGAGGCGTTCGGCGACCCCTACGAGCTGCCCACCGACCGCGCCTACGCCGAGACCTGCGCGGCCATCGGCGGCGTGCAGTGGGCCTGGCGGATGCTGCTCGCCACCGGCGACGCCCGCTACGCCGACGCGATCGAACGGATGCTCTTCAACGGCTTCCTGTCCGGGGTGTCGCTCGCGGGCACCGAGTACTTCTACGTCAACCCGCTGCAGCTGCGCAGCGACGCCCACGCCGACGGCAACCGCTCCCCCGCCCACGGCAGGCGCGGCTGGTTCGACTGCGCCTGCTGCCCGCCCAACGTCATGCGCACCCTGGCCGGGCTGGAGGGCTACCTCGCCACCCGCGACGACCGGGGTGTCCAGCTGCACCAGTACGCGCCCGGCACGATCACCGCCGGTGCGACGACGCTGACCGTCGAGACCGACTACCCGTGGGACGGGCTCGTGCGGGTGCGCGTCGACGCCGCGCCCGGGCCGGTCCGGCTCTCGCTGCGGGTGCCCGCGTGGGCGGGGTCGGCCACGCTCGACGGCACGCCGGTGCAGCCCGGCTACGCGGCGGTGGACGCCGCGGCGGGCGACGTCGTGGAGCTGCGGCTGCCGATGGACGTGCGCACCACCACGGCGCACCCGCGCGTCGACGCGGTCCGCGGCTGCATCGCGCTGGAGCGCGGCCCGCTGGTGTACGCCGCCGAGCAGGCCGACCACGCCACCCCGGTCGACGACCTGCGCATCGACCCCGACGCGCCGCGGTCGAGCGAGCACCGCCCCGACCTGCTCGGCGGCGTCACGGTCGTCACCGCGGGCGGGCTCACGCTCGTGCCGTACTACGCCTGGGCCAACCGCGGCCCCGCCCCCATGCGCGTCTGGCTGCCCACCGCCTGAATCGCCGGCCCGCAGGAGAGGACGATGACGACCTCACGACGCGGCTTCCTCCGCCTCGCCGGCCTCGGCGCGCTCGCCACCGCGCTGCCGGCGTGCAGCTCGGTGCTGCCGGAGCCGGACACCACGGCCCCCGGCTTCGGCACCTCGGCCACCGGCACCGTGCGCGTGTGGTGCCGGGCGGCCACCCAGGCCGGGCTGACCGACCTCGTCGAGCGGTTCAACGCGAGCCAGGACCGGCTCGTCGTCGAGCTCACCCCGATCCCGGACGTCCAGTACGTCACGAAGCTCGCCACGGCGATCCGGGCCCGGGACGTGCCGGACCTCGTCGACATCGACGACATCAACTCGCTGCTGTTCGTCTTCCGCGACGCGTTCACCGACCTCACGGACCTGATCGCGCAGCTGGACTACGCCGACCGGCTCAGCCCGGGGCACCTGGCGCTGGCCACGGTCGGCGAGCGCCGCTTCGCGGTGCCCTACCTCGCCGACAACTCCGCCCTGTTCTGCAACACGCGCCTGTTCGAGCGGGCCGGGCTCGACGTCGACGAGGCCACCACCGACCTGGACGCGCTGCTCGACGCCGCCCGGCGGATCACCGCCCTGGGCGGCGACGTCCGCGGCTGGTCGTTCCCCGGCAACGCCCAGGGCGCGCTCGGGTTCGTGGTCCAGCCGCACGTGTGGGCCGCCGACACCGACCTCATCACGGGCGAGGTCGGGGCCCAGACGGGCAACGTGCTCGGCAACGAGGCCGTGGCGCGGATGCTCGAGTTCTACCGGGCGCTGTGGGTGGACGGGCTCGTGCCGCCGGAGAACTTCGCCGACGACGCCTCCCGCTGGGGCGCGGACTACCGGGCGGGGCGGATCGGGATGTTCCCCTCCAACTACAGCACCGTGACCTCGGACGCCGACCCCGACCTCGTCGCCGCCACCACGGTCCGGCTGCTGCCCGGGCCGGACGGCGGCCGGGCGTTCTTCGACGGCGGCGACAACATGTGCATCCCGCGGGGTGCCGCGAACGCCTCCGGGGCGTGGGAGTTCGTGCGGTTCGCGCTCGACCTCGCGCAGCAGTCGGCGCTGCCGGAGGGCGGCTACACGCCCGTGCGCAGCGACGTCGCGACCCCGGAGTTCGCGGCGCGGTACCCGCTGGTCCTGCCCCCGCTGCTGGAGCAACACGAGGGCTATGCGCCCAGGACGCTCCCGTACAACGAGATCTTCAACCAGCCGGACGGCCCGTGGCTCACGATGTTCCGCCGCGCGGTCTTCGACGGCGAGATCGAGGCTGCCATGGCTGAAGCGCAAGACGGTTTCGACCGCATCCTCGGGCAGGCGAGCGCATGAGCGCCGTGCTGTCCGCGCCCGCGGCGGCGCCGACCGACGCGGCACCCGCCCGCCGCGCGCGCTCGCTCACCCACCCCCCGCGCACCGGGCTGCTGCTCGTCGCACCCGCGCTCGCGATGATCGCGGTGTTCGCGCTGGCGCCGCTCGCGTTCGCGCTCGGCATCTCCTTCACGAACTGGCCGCTGATCGGCGAGGTCGAGTTCGCGGGCCTCACCAACTACGTCAACATCGGCAACGACCTCGGCTTCCTGCGCGCGGTCGGCTACACGCTGCTCTACACCGCTATCGTCACGCTCCCGATCCTCGTGCTCGGCTACGCGCTCGCGGTGCTGGTGCGCACCCGGCGCCGGGGCGCGACGCTGCTGCGCACCGTCTTCTTCCTGCCGTTCGTGGTGGGCCTGACGACCCTGTCGTTCATCGCGCTGCTCGAGGCGCAGCCGGGGAGCGGTGCGGTCAACCTGGTGCTGGCCGCCCTCGGCCTCACCGACGGCAGCACCGCGTGGCTGGTGGACGGCCGGCTCGCGACGGTGCTGATCTCGGTGCTGGTGATCTGGGGCGTCTCGGGCCTCACGATGCTGCTGCTGATGTCGGGCATGCAGGCCATCCCGCGCGAGGTCTACGAGTCCGCCGACCTCGACGGCGCGAGCTGGTGGCAGCAGGAATGGCGGATCACGATCCCCATGCTGCGCCGCACGATCGCGATGAGCCTCGTGATCTCGGTGATCGGATCGCTGCTGGCGTTCACCCAGTTCTACATCCTGACCAGCGGCGGTCCGGGTTCTGCGACCACGACCGTCGTCCTCCACATCTACAAGCGGGCGTTCGTGCAGCTGCAGCTCGGCTCGGCGACGGCGCTGTCGATCGTGCTCGTGGTCGTGGTCGCGCTGGTGACGGCCCTGCAGCTGCGGCTGCTGCGCGGCGAGGAGTGAGCATGAGCAGCACGTCGAGCAGGAACGACACCGGGCGGCGCGAGACGCGCACCAAGCGGGTGCTCTACGCGGTGGGCGGCACGGGTGCCTTCGGGGTGTTCACCGTTCCGCTGGCGTGGGGGTTGTTCCGGTCGGTGCAGCCGGGCGAGGTGATCGTCGCCGCGCCCGACCCCGCGACGTTCTTCGACCTCACCGCGGAGAACTTCGTCGCGCTCGTCACCGGGCCGGGGAACCTGATCCGGGCGGTCGGCAACAGCCTCGTCGTCGCGCTCTGCACGGCCGCCCTGACCACCGTGCTCGCCACCGCGGCGGGCTACGGCTTCGCCCGGTTCCGCTTCCGGGCGGCTCCGGTGGCGTTCGCGCTGGTGGTCGCGTCGATGATGGTGCCGTTCCAGGCCATCCTCACGCCGCTGTACCTGCAGATGAACCTCATGCGGCTCACCGACAGCCTGCTCGGGCTGGTGCTGTTCAACACCACGGTGAACCTGCCGTTCGGGGTGCTCGTCATGCGCAACGCGTTCTCGTCGGTGCCCGGCGAGCTGGAGGACTCCGCGCACATCGACGGCGCGAGCACGTTCCGGATCGTCACGTCCGTGCTGCGGCCGCTGATCCTGCCCGGCGCGGCGACCGTGGCGCTCTACGCGTTCCTCGCCGCGTGGACCGAGTTCCTCGGCGCGCTCACCTTCCTCACCGACCGCGACCTCTACACGCTGCCGGTGGCGATGGTGAACCTGCAGCAGGGCACGTACGGCGACATCAACTTCGGCTACATCGCGGCCGGGTCGGTGATCGCGATGATCCCCTGCGTGGTGCTCTACGTCGCGCTGCAGCGCTTCTACGTGGCCGGCCTGGCCTCGGGCGCGGTGAAGGGCTGAGCCCGGCTCACATGGCTCGGTAGTCCTTCGGCGCGAACCGCGGCCCGAAGCGCGGGCGGCGGAACCCCGACGCCTCGATGTAGCGCACCGCGCGGTGCCGCTGCGGCGCGTACGGGGCGAGCTCGGCGAGCATCCCCGCGTCGTCGAGGGGGCGGCCGAGCAGCGCCCAGCCCACCACCGACGGGATGTGGAAGTCGCCGACGCTCACCGCGTCGGCGTCGCCCCACGCGCGCTGGGCGATCTCGGCGGCGGTCCACACCCCGATGCCCGGCACCTTGCGCAGGAGCTCCCGCCCGCGGGCGCCGCCCAGCTCGCAGGCGGTCTCCAGCCGGTGCGCCACCGCCGCCGCGGCCAGGATGGCGCGCCTGCGGGCGAGGTCGACGCCCGCCTTGTGCCACTCCCAGTCCGGGATCGCGCGCACCTGGGCCGGCGTCGGCGGGACCCGCATGCCGTCCGGGACGGGGCCCGGCGCCGGCTCGCCGTAGCGGCGGCACAGCTCGCGCCACGAGCGGCGCGCCTCGGTGCCGGTGACCTTCTGCTCCAGCACCGCGGGCACCAGCACGTCCCAGACCCGCATGGTGGCGCCGAGGCGCAGCCCGGGCATCCGCTTGGCGGCGTCGGCGACCAGCGGGTGGTGGGCGACGAACTCCTCGGGTCGGTCGTTCGCGCCGAGCAACGCGGGGAGCCGGTCGAGCGACCACGCCGCGCCCGGCCCCCACGCGTCGGCGACCACGGCGCCGTCGGAGCGCCGCTGCAGCGCCACGGTGACCGGGCCGTCCGGGGTGGTGCCGGTGCGCCAGATCGCCGAGCCGTCGGCGTGCCAGGTGGGGTCGCCGCGGCCGCGGCGCAGCGGGGCGAGCACGCCGGCGACGTCGAGCGGGAAGCCCGGCCGCCACTCGCGCGTGCTCGCCCCGACCACGATCAGACGTCCGGGGAGAAGCGCAGGCCGTGCGGCGGCAGCACCACGTCGGGCCAGATGCGCATGCCGTGCCGCAGCTCGCAGTGGGCGCCGACGACGGCCCGGTCGCCGATCACCGCGTCGTAGACGGCGGCGCTCTCCTCGATCCGGGCGCCGTTGCCGACCACCGAGTTCACCACGCGGGCGTTGTCGGCGACGACGGCGCCGTCGAACAGCATCGAGCCGTCGACGCGGGCGCCCTTGCCGATCTTCACGCCGCGCCCGACGACCGTGCCGCCGAACACGCGCGCCGTGCTGTCGACCTCGGCGCCCTCCAGCAGCAGCTGCTCGCCGGTCGGGCCGGGCAGGGCGGCCGACGGCGCGACGCCGCGGACCAGGTCGGCCGAGCCCTTCACCAGGTCGAGCGGGGTGCCGAGGTCGCGCCAGTAGGCGGAGTCGACGTGGCCGGAGACGCGGGCGCCGGACTCCAGGAGCCCGGGGAACGTCTCGCGCTCCACCGACACCGGTCTGCCCTCGGGGATCTGCTCGATCACCTCGCGGCGGAACACGTAGCAGCCGGCGTTGATCTGGTCGGTGGGCGGGTCCTCGGTCTTCTCGAGGAACGCGGTGACGCGGCCGTCCTCGTCGGTGGGGACGCAGCCGAACGCGCGGGGGTCCTGCACCCGCACCAGGTGCAGCGTGACGTCGGCCTCGGTGCGCCGGTGGGTGTCGACGACGGCGGTCAGGTCGGTGCCGCACAGCACGTCGCCGTTGAACACCAGGATGTCGCGCGCCGACAGGTACTTGTACACGTTGCGGATGCCGCCGCCGGTGCCCAGCGGCTCGTCCTCGACCACGTACTCCAGCTCGAGGTCGAGCGGTTTGCCGTCGCCGAAGTACTCGGAGAACGTCTCCGCGAGGTACGAGGTGCCGAGCACCACCCGGCGCACGCCCGCGGCCCGGATCCGCGAGAGCAGGTGTGCCAGGAACGGCACGCCGGCCGTCGGCAGCATGGGCTTGGGGGCCGACAGCGTGAGCGGCCGCAGCCGCGTTCCCTTGCCGCCGACCAGCACCACGGCCTCGACGTCGTCCAGCACGCGCTCTCCTCCTACGTCCAAGGGTCAAAGTGCGCGGCGCGCGAGCGCCGCCAGCGCCCGCGCCGGTCCGCGAGCGCGGTCGCGCACGAACCGGTGCAGCCCGGCCGCGTGCGGCTCCAGAATGCCGTGCCCGTCCACGATCGTGTCACCGGGCTCGACATCGATCACGACATCCGGGACGAAAACGACGAGCCACCCGGCCCGCCCCATCCGATCCCCGAGGTCGATGTCGCAGAACCCGCCGGGTCCGTCCAGGTAACGGGCGTCGAACCCGTCGACGGAGTCCCACGCGGAGCGCTGGACGAGCAGGGCGGCGCTCGACAGCCACCCCGTCGGCCCCGGCCCCGCGGGCCCCGGGATGCGGCCGCGGACGGCGTCGCGCAGGCGCGGCACCGGCCCGCCGGTGCGCCCGGTGGCCCCGTGCTGCGCCGGTCCGAGCAGCCCGGCCCTGGGGTGGCGCACCGCGGCGGCGCGCAGGGCGTCGACCGCCCCCGGCCGCCAGCGCACGCCCGGCGCGGTGAGCACGACCCAGCCCACCTCCCGGGCCAGCCCGGCCACCCCGCGGTTGACCGCGGCGGCCCAGCCCACGTCCTCGGGCAGGCGCACGGCGTCGCCGCCCCGCTCGGACGAGGCGGTGTCCACCACCACCAGGGGCAGCTGCTCGGGCAGCGTCGCCCGCAGCCCCTCCAGCGCCGGCCGCCCGCGCCGGGTGACGGTGACGGCGGCCAGCGCGTCGCCGTACTCCCGCACCGGATCGCTCTCCACCGCGCGCAGACTAGCGGTGATCACCGACGCCCCACCGCCGCGGCGAGCTCCGCGATCTGCGCGGGCCCCACGCGGCAGCAGCCCCCCACGATCCGGGCGCCGAGCTCGATCCAGCGGCGGGCGTCGGCGGCGACGAAGCGGGAGGGGCCGGTCCACCTACCCGCCCAGCCCTCCCCGCTGTTGGGGTAGGCGACCACCGGCTTGCCGGTGACCTCGCGGGCCAGCGCCACTGCGGCGGGCACGTCCGCGGGCGCGCAGCAGTTGACCCCGACGGCGACGATCCCCGGCGCGTCCGCCGCCACGGCGAAGGCGTCGGCGAGCGGCTGGCCGGCGCGGGTGCGCTCGCCCGCGACGCTGTAGCTCAGCCACGCGGGCACCCCGATCCCGGCGACGGCCTCGACGAGCGCCTCGGCCTCGTCGACGTCGGGCACGGTCTCGAGCGCGAGCAGGTCGGGCCCCGCGGAGGCGAGGACCTCGATCCGCGGCCGGTGCCAGTCCCGCAGCGCCGCGACGGGGAGCCCGTAGCGGCCGCGGTACTCCGACCCGTCGGCCAGGACGGCCCCGTACGGGCCGACCGAGGCCGCGACCCATCGCGGGCGGCCGTCGGGCGGCGCGGCCTGCCTCGCCAGCTCGACGCTGCGGCGCAGCAGCCGCTCGGCCCCCTGCCGGTCGACGCCGCGGGCGGCGAGCCCCTCGAAGGAGGCCTGGTAGCTCGCGGTGATCGCGATGTCGGCGCCGGCGGCGAAGAAGTCGCGGTGGACGGCCGCGATCTCGGAAGGCGCGTCGAGCAGCAGCCGCGCCGACCACAGCGCGTCGGACAGGTCGTGGCCGCGCGCCTCGAGCGCGGTGGCCATGCCGCCGTCGGTGACGAGGACGGCCTCGGGAAGCGGGAGGCCGGTGCCCGGCTCAGTACTCGTCGGCATCCACCCCGTCCAGCTCCGCCAGGGCGGCGAGGGCCGCCTCGTCACCCTCGGCGGCCGCCGCCGCCTGCAGGTGGGGGCGCGCTTCCTCGCCCCGCCCCTCGTCCAGCAGGAACCGGCCGTAGGCGAACGCGGCCCCCGGCTCGCCGACCCGCTCGGCCTCCCACAGCTCCCGCTCCGCCGCCGCCACGTCACCGCGGGCGTGCAGGAACTGCCCGTAGGAGGTGTGGGCGCGCAGCGCGCGCAGCCGCGCGGCGCGCTGGTAGAGCGCGTCCGCGTCGGCGTAGCGGCCCTGCTGGGCGCGGACGTCGGCCAGGGCCAGGATCGTGTCGGGGCGCCGCTCGGAGGCGTACCGCTCGGCGGCCTCGACGGCGGCGGGCAGATCCCCCGCCTCGAGCTGCAGCGCCACCAGGTTGGCCGCGGCGAGCTGGTCGCCCGCGGCGGCCGCGTCGACGAGCACCCGGACGGCCTCGCCCAGCCGCCGCTCGTCGCGCAGCAGGATCGCGAGGTCGTTCGCGGCCGGCACGTCCCCCGACCCCACCGCGAGCCGCAGCACCGCCTCGGCCCGCTCCCGCTCGCCGAGCTGCACCAGCGCGACGCCCATCCGCCCGGCGCAGCGCAGGTCGCCCTGCTCGACGTGCGGTTCCAGCAGCTCGACGGCCGCGCGCCAGCTGCCGCTGTCGAAGTAGGCGCGCACGAGCAGGTCGAACGCCGACGGGTCCCCGCCCGCCACGGCCCGGCGCAGCACCTCGGCCGCCTCGCGCGGGCGGCCGTCGGCGAGCAGCGCCGCGCCCTCCACCGCGAGATCCTCCGGTGAGGAATCCATCGCACCCCCTCGATCGGGTGGCGCGATGCTGCCACTACCGGGGACGGGTGTCACCGGCGGTACGGGGCGATGACCTTCCGGTACGCCGATCGGCGCAAGCCCTCCGGGACCAACCGATAGCCGCCCCTGACGACGAGGTTGCGCGCGAACTGGGTGCGCGTGGTGAACCCGAGCTGCCGGAAGCGCCGCTGCAGGGCGATCTCGGCGCGCAGCAGATCGCGCCCGCCCCTGCGGGCGTAGGCGCCCGCGCCCACGCGGTACTTCACGAGCGGCTCCGCGACGTTGGCCACCCGCGCGTCGGCGAGGATCAGCTTCGCCCACAGCAGGTAGTCCTCCATCTTCGCGAAGTCGGTGTAGCCGCCGACGCCGGTGACGAGCGCCTTGCGGTACACGACCGTCGGGTGGTTGAACGGGGTGGCGAACCGGGCCCGGCGGCGGATCTCCTCCGGGTCGGTCGGCACGGCCCGCAGCGCGCCCAGCTCCTCCGGGTCGTCGGCGAACTCGACCAGCCCCGAGCCGACGATGTCGGCGCCCGCCTCGATGATCGGCAGCTGCACCGCGAACCGGTGGGGCAGCGAGATGTCGTCGGCGTCCATGCGGGCCACCACCTCGTGGTGGCAGGCGGCGAGCCCGGCGTCGAGCGCGGGCCCGAGGCCGACGTTGCGCTCGAGCTCCACGACGTCGACCGGGACGGGGCTCTCCTTCGCGAGCTCGGTGAGCTTGTCCACGAGCGGGTCGGGCACCGGCCCGTCACGGACGATCACGACCTGGTCGGGGCGGCGGGTCTGGGCGTCCACCGAGGAGCGGAACGCGGCGTCGAGGAAGTCGGGGCGATCACCCGCCCAGACGGGCAGCAGAAGCGACAGCTGCTCGGACAACGCGCGCTCCCTCCGCTCCGGCCGCGTCCACCGGAGTAACGGTGTGCAACTGGCACAGCCGGGACGGCGGTCACCCGCGACACGCCCCCCGGCGTTCTGGACGAGCGCGTCCCGTGTTGCACCCTAGGAGAAGGAGGCGGAGCGCGACGACCGGAGGTGCACCGATGGAGGGACGGAGCACCACGCGGCCCCGTCCCGCCGCCTGGGACCGCCCCGCCCCCGCGCGCGGGTCCCGGCAGGCCGGCCCGCCCCGGCCGCGCCCGCGCCCCCGGCCGGTGCGCCCGGCCCGACCTCGCACGCTCCGCGACCGCCTCCGCACCGCGCTGGTGGTGGCCTCGGCGCTGGTCATGGTGCTCACCGGCACGGCGTGGACGCTGTACCGCGACATCACCGCCGGCATCACCACCACCGACGTGATCGCGGGCGGCGGGGACGGCGGCGACCTCAACATCCTGCTCGTCGGGGTGGACAGCCGCACGGACGCCCAGGGCAGGCCGCTGCCGCCCGAGGTGCAGCGGATGCTGTCGAGCGGCCCGGACACCGGCGTGCTCAACTCCGACACGATCATCCTGCTGCACGTGCCGGAGGGCGGCGGGTCGGCCACGGCGTTCTCCATCCCGCGCGACGCCTACGTCGACATCCCGGGCTACCGCCGCGACAAGATCAACGCCGCGTACCCGGCCACGAAGGCGCTCGCCGCCGAGCGGCTGGTCGCCGAGGGCGTGCGGGACCCGCAGCGGATCGAGGCCGAGTCGGCCCGGGAGGGCCGTACCACGCTGATCCGCACCGTCGAGCGGCTCACCGGGCAGACCGTCGACCACTACGCCGAGGTCAACCTGCTCGGCTTCTACAACCTCACCACCGCCATCGGCGGCGTCGAGGTCTGCCTGCGCAACCCGGTCGACGACCACCTGTCCGGCGCCCGCTTCCCCGCGGGCCCGCAGACGATCTCCGGCGCGGACGCGCTCGCGTTCGTCCGCCAGCGCCACGGCCTGCCCGACGGCGACCTGTCACGCATCCGCCGCCAGCAGGTGTTCCTCGCCGCGGTCGCCGACAAGATCCTCTCCACCGGCACGCTGACCGACCCCGCCCGGCTCGCCGCGCTGGTCGAGGTGGCCCAGCAGTCGCTGGTGATCGACGAGGGCTGGGACCTGCTCGCGTTCGCCCGGCAGGCCGCCGACATCGCGGCCGGGGACCTCAAGTTCGTGACCATCCCCACCAACGGCCGCGAGTCCAACGCGCGCGGCGACGTCGTCCTCGTCGAACCCCGGGCCGTCGAGGAGTTCATCGAGCGGCACATCGCCGAGCAGGAGGCGACCGAGCGGGCCGCCGCCGAGGCGGCCGCCGTGCAGGCCGCCGTGCCGCCCCCGCCGCCGGACCTCGTCGCGTCCCGCTACGTGGTGGACGTGCGCAACGGCTCGCGGCTGAGCGGCATGGCCGCGAACGTGGCCGACCACCTGCGCGGGCTCGGCTTCGCCCGCGGGATCGTCGACAACACCGCCGCCACCGAGACCTCGGTCGTCCGCTACGCGAGCCCCGACGCCGACGCCGCGCGCGCCGTGGCCGAGCAGCTCGGCGGCATCCGCACCGAGCAGGACGGGTCCGTGGCCCGCGGGCACCTGAACGTCGTGCTGGGCGGCGACTTCGACCCGGCCGTGGTGCCGACGGCGAAGCAGCCGCCCGCGCCGTCCCCGACGCCGCCCGCGACCACGCCGCCCCCGCCCACCGAGCCGATCACGGCGTCCGGGGTGCCCTGCGTCGACTGAGCGCGCCATAGGGTGGCGGGCGTGAGCCTGACCGCCGCCCTGCTCGGCCCGCTGCGCACCCCGAGCGTGGCCGCCCGCCCGCTGATCACGTTCTACGACGACGCGACCGGCGAACGCGTCGAGCTCTCCGGCACCACCACGGCGAACTGGGCCGCGAAGGCCGCCAACCTGCTGCGCGAGGAGTGCGACGTCGAGCCCGGCGCGCGGATCGCGCCGCTGTTGCCCGCGCACTGGCAGACCGCGGCCGTGCTGCTCGCGGCGTGGTGGTGCGGGGCCGAGGTCGTCCGCGACCCCGCGGGCGCCGACTGGGTGCTCTGCGACGCCGACCGCGTCGACGTCGCGCTGGCGTCCGGCCCGTCCGGCGGCGTCGTGGCGCTGTCGCTCGATGCGTTCGGCAAGGGCGTCCCCGGCCTGCCCGCGGGCGTGGTCGACTTCGCCACCGAGGTGCGGCTGCAGGGCGACGACTTCGAGCCGTGGGAGCAGATCCCCGACTCCGCCGCCGCCCTCGACGGCGCGACCGTCGCCGAGGTCCTCGCCGCCGCCCGCTCCCGCGCCGCGGAGCTCGGCCTCTCGCGCTCGGACCGCGTGCTGTCGACGCTCGAGTGGGACACCGACGAGGGCCTGCGCGACGGGCTGCTCGCCGTGCTGGCCGCGGAGGCGTCGCTCGTGCAGGTCCGCAACCCCGACGAGGCCGCGCTCGAGCGCAAGGCCGCGACGGAGCGCACCACGGTCCGGCTCGGCTAGCGCGGAGCCGGGCTCAGCGCGCGGGCGCGGGGGCGCGGTAGGCCAGCCGCCCCGGCAGCGCGAAGAGCCACGTGCCGCCCGCGGCCACCAGCAGCCGGTGCGTGAGCAGCGACAGCGCGGTGCACACGAGGGCGATCACCACGGGCAGCGCATACTGGACCGCTTGCGGGATCGCGACGTCGGCGAGCGGAACCATGACCACGGCGACCCAGAACACGTGGAGCAGGTAGACCGGCAGCGTCTGCGCACCCAGCGCCACGAGCGGGCGCCCCAGCCGGTACCGCGCGATCCACGCGGCGAACAGCACGCCGAAGGTCACCGCGAGCACGTTGAGCGCGAGCGCCACGCCCGGGACGGGGCGCAGGCCGAGCGCGACCATGCCGACCGCGCAACCCACGCTCGTCGCGGCCGCGCCCGCCACCCGCAGCGCGGTGCTCGCGCCGGCCACGCGCTCGACGATCGTGCGGGCGTGCCAGCCGAGCAGGAAGAAGAACAGGTGGCGCGCCATGCGCGTCCAGACGTCCTCCTCGAACTGCACGATCTCGGCCCCGACGAACGCCGACAGCACCCCGGCAGCGCCCAGCTGGAGCCACACCGGCAGGCCCTTGCCCAGCTTGGCGAGCACGGCGAACAGGGCGAGCGCGTAGATGAACCACATCCCCGAGCCGGGGATCAGCGGCGACAGCGCCAGCGCCACGGGATCGGTGTCGTCGACGTAGGGGTCCACGGCCGCGACGGCGGGGATGTGGAAGAACGCGAAGCGCAGCAGCGTCCAGAGCACGAACAGGTAGGCGAAGAACGCGACCCGCTTGTGCAGCAGCACCCGCCACGGCGCCGCGAGCGGCCGCGCGACGAACAGCCCCGAGACGAGGAAGAACAACGGCATGCGCATCGACGCGAGCGCGGTGTTGGCCGCCACGACGGCCGGTGGCACGAGCCCGGAGGTGTGCAGGAACGACACCGCGTGGTGGGCCACCACGAGCAGGATCGACATGCCCTTGGCCGCGTCGACCCAGGCCAGCCGTGACGAGTCGAGCGCCGGGAGCAAGGACAGTGGGGAGCTGTGTCTCGCCGACATCGTGCGCCGGAGGATGTCATCCCGCGCGCTGCCGCACAACCGGTGACCGCACCGTCACGGGTCGATCATGACCTGGAGGTTCACCGCAGGAGCGCCCGCGCCATCACCATCCGCTGGATCTGGTTCGTGCCCTCGTAGATCTGGGTGATCTTGGCGTCGCGCATCATGCGCTCGACCGGGAAGTCCTTGGTGTAGCCGTACCCGCCGAGCAGCTGCACGGCGTCGGTGGTGACGCTCATCGCCGTGTCGGAGGCGAAGCACTTCGCGGCGCTGGAGATGAAGCCGAGGCCCGGCTCACCCCGCTCGGCGCGCGACGCGGCGACGTAGACGAGCTGGCGGGCGGCCTCCACCTTCATCGCCATGTCGGCGAGCATGAACTGGATGCCCTGGAACTCGGCGATGTGCTTGCCGAACTGCTTGCGCTCCTTGACGTAGGCGGTGGCGGCGTCCAGCGCGCCCTGCGCGATCCCGACCGCCTGGGCGCCGATCGTCGGGCGGGTGTGGTCGAGCGTGGCCAGCGCCGTCTTGAAGCCGGTGCCCTCGGCGCCGATGATCCGCTCGGCCGGGATGCGGCAGTCGTTGAAGTAGATCTCGCGGGTGGGCGAGCCGTTGATGCCGAGCTTGCGCTCCTTCGCGCCCACCTCGAAGCCGGGGTCGTCGCGGTGCACGACGAACGCCGAGATGCCGTTCGCGCCCTTGTCCGGGTCGGTCACCGCCATCACCGTGTACCAGGTGGACTCGCCCGCGTTGGTGATCCAGCACTTGGTGCCGTTCAGCACCCACGAGTCGCCGTCGCGGCGGGCGCGGGTCTTCATCGAGGCGGCGTCCGAGCCGGCCTCCCGCTCGGAGAGCGCGTAGCTGATCATCGCGTCGCCCGCGGCGATCGACGGCAGCACCTCGCGCTTCAGCTCGTCGGACGCCGAGAGCAGGATCGGCGTGAGCCCGAGCCCGTTGACCGCCGGGATGAGCGACGACGACGCGCAGACCCGCGCGACCTCCTCGATCACGATGCACCCCGCCAGCTCGTCGGCGCCCTGCCCGCCGAACTCCTCGGGGATGATGACGGCCTGGAACCCCGCCTTGACCAGTGCGTTGTGCGCTTCCGTCGGGAAGCGGCCCTGCTCGTCGACCTCCGCGGCGTACGGGGCGATCTCCTTCTCGGCGAGCGCCCGCACCGCCTCGCGCAGCGCCTCGTGCTCCTCGCTGAGCCGGTAGGTGTCGAAGTCGGGGTTCATGCCGGCCAGCTTAACGGCACTCAGTGCCGTTGTACACCGGTCCCTGTTACTCTCCGTGCCATGAATGTCCGTCGTGGCCGCTCGGCCGAGGGACGAGCGGAGGTGCGGCGCGCGCTCGTGGCGGCGGCCGTGCGGCTGTTCCGCACGCGCGGCTACGAGGAGACGACGGTCGACGACATCGCGGCCGCGGCGGGCGTCGGGCGGCGGACGTTCTTCCGCTACTTCCCGAGCAAGGAGGACGCGATCTCGCCCGACCACGAGGTCGCGCTGGCGCGGGTCGACGAGGTGCTCTCCACCGCGCACCCGACGGAGCCCACCGCGTCGCTCGTGGTGCGCGCGGGCGAGACGGTGTTCGACCTCTACGCCGACGACCCGGAGCTGTCGGTCGAACGGTTCCGGCTCACCCACGAGGTGCCCGCGCTGCGCGACCGGGAGTCGGCGCGGGTGGACCACTACCGCCGCCTGTTCACCCGCAGGCTGCGCGAGCGCTACGCGGGCGAGCCGGACGGCGACCTGCGCGCCGCGGTCATCGGCGCCGCCGTGGTGGCGGCGCACAACCTCGCGCTGCGCGGGTGGCTCGCCGCGGGCGGGCGGCCGGAGGAGCTGGAGCACTACCGGCAGCGGTTCCGGAAGGTCGTCGACCTGCTGCCGCGGGAGCCCGGAGAGCCGGACGTGACCGAGCGGCTCGAAGCCGCCGTCGCCCGCCTGGAACGGCACGCCTGACGGCGGCAATGGGGGACAACCCCCATGTGGAAGGTGAGGCTGGCAGGAGTCCGACGGAGGGACAGCGGGGTGGCAACGGCCCGTCCCGGTGCCGGATCCTTCTTCCGTGCCGCAGACGGCGCTCCGGCGGAACGGAGATCGACGATGAGCACGCAGGCGCCCCCCTCAGCCGACGTGGACTCGCCCTCCTCCGCTCCGCCGATCGCCCCGGGACCCCCTGCGGCACGGGCGGCGAACCGGTCGTGGACGGCAGGCCCCTCCGCGACCGGTCCGCTGTTCCGCCCGGCGGCGGGCGCCGCCTGAGGACGGCCGCCGTGCACGCCGCCGACGCATCGCCCACCCTCACCGGGCACGACAGGTGCGACCGGTGCAGCGCAGCGGCCCGCGTGCGGGCCGTGCTGCCGAGCGCGCTCGACCTCGTCCTCTGCGAGCACCACGCCCGCGTGCACGAGAGCCGGCTCCGCGAGATCGGCGCGCTGCTCTCCCCCGAACCCTGAGCTCCCCGGCAACCGCGGCGAGCCCGGCCGCGGGCTGCGACCGGGCTCGCGGTGGTGCCACGGACGCGCGACGCGGCGGGAACGGTGGTGCCGCCCCGGGCGACGACCGCCGCGGCGGATCCGCTGAGATGTGCGCACGCGGTGCCACCCGAGCGGCACCGCCGGGGAAGTGCCCGGGTGTTCGGTGAGCTGTTCCCGGTGCTGTCGTCCCGACCTCGGGCGCCTGTGGGACCTCTACGCCGCCGGCGCTCGGATCGTCGCCGAACCCGCACCGCAGCGTGGGGACAGCGGCCGGCCGTCGTCACCGACCCGGACGGGAACGAGGTCTCCATCGGCCGAGCGTGACCGTCTTCGGACATGCGTGATCCCCGGGCCGCAGGCGAGCCTGCGTCGACCGAGCTGGACGGGCTCGGACCCGGGGATCACGGGTGACCGCCTGGTATTCGCCGGCACCACACCGGCTTTCCACGAGGCCGTCGGAAACGAGTCCACGTGGTGCTAGCGGACAGCCACCTCACGAGTCCTGTAGCTATTCAACGCTGGACCACCTCCTTTCCCGTGTACCGCCACCCTACGCACGGCGGGGGCGGCGCCGCCACGGGAATTCGGCTCACCCCGCGGCGTCGCGCCCGGTGGCGGCCGCCCGCAGCTTCGCGTCCTTGGCGAGCACGGTCTCGGCGAGGTCGGCCTGGAAACGCACCATCCGCTCCCGCAGCGCGGGGTCGCCGGCGGCGAGGATCCGGACGGCGAGCAGCCCGGCGTTGCGCGCCCCGCCGACGGCCACGGTGGCCACCGGGACGCCCGCGGGCATCTGGGCGATCGACAGCAGCGAGTCGAGGCCGTCGAGCTGGGCGAGCGGCACCGGCACGCCGATCACCGGCAGCGGCGTGGCCGCGGCGACCATCCCGGGTAGGTGCGCCGCCCCACCCGCGCCCGCGATCACCACGCGCAGGCCCCGGTCGGCCGCGCTCGCGGCGTAGTCGAGCATCCGCTGGGGCGTGCGGTGCGCGGAGTAGACACCCACCTCGTAGGGCACCTCGAACTCGGCGAGGGCGTCGGCCGCGGCCTGCATCACCCGCCAGTCCGAGTCGCTGCCCATGATCACGCCGACCACCGGCTCAGCCATGGTGCACCTCCTGCCGGACGCCGCCCGTGTGCGGGGACCAGCCGTCCGGCCACTCGGCCGTGGACAGCCACGCCGCGGCGAGCGCCGCCCGCGACCGCACGGCGGCCATGTCGTCGCCGAGCACGGTGACGTGCCCGACCTTGCGGGCCGGCCGCTCGGCCTTCCCGTACAGGTGCACCTTCACGTCCGGGAAGCGCGCGAAGAGGTGGTGCACCCGCTCGTCCATCGACATCGGGACCGGCTGCGGCGCGCCGAGGACGTTCGCCATGACCACGGCGGGCGCGGTCGGGGTGGTGGCGCCGAGCGGGTAGTCCAGCACCGCGCGCAGGTGTTGCTCGAACTGCGAGGTGCGCGAACCTTCGATCGTCCAGTGCCCGGAGTTGTGCGGCCGCATGGCGAGCTCGTTGACGACCAGCACGCCGTCGGTCCGCTCGAACAGCTCGACCGCGAGCAGCCCCGTGACCCCCAGCTCCGCTGCGATCCGCAGCGCCATCCGCTGTGCCTCGGCGGCCACGTCCTCGTCGAGGCCGGGAGCGGGCGCGAGCACCTGCACGCACTGCCCGTCCTCCTGCACGGTCTCGACCACCGGCCAGGCGGCCGCCTGGCCGAACGGGGACCGGGCGACGAGCGCCGCCAGCTCCCGCCGCATCCGCACGGCCTCCTCCACCAGGAGCGGCGTGCCCGCGGCGAGCAACTCGGCCACGAGCGCCGGATCCGGTCCGCGCAGGTGCCACACGCCTCGCCCGTCGTAGCCGCCGCGGGCGGCCTTGAGCACCACCGGCCAGCCGTGCTCGGCGGCGAACCCCGCGACGTCGCCCGGCTCGCGCACCTCGGCGTGGGCGGGCGCGGGCAGGCCGAGCCCGGCGAGCCTGGTGCGCATCACGAGCTTGTCCTGGGCGTGCAGCAGCGCGTCCGGGCCGGGGTGGACCGGCACACCCGCCTCGACGAGCGCGCGCAGGTTCTCCTGCGGCACCTGCTCGTGGTCGAACGTCACCGCCGAGCAGCCGCGGGCGAAGGCGCGCAGCGCGGCCAGGTCGCCGGGCGTGCCCGCGTGCACGTCGGCGCACACGAGCGCGGCGGGGTCGGCGGGGTCGGCGGCGAGCACGCGCAGCGACTGACCCAGCGCGATGGCGGCCTGGTGGGTCATGCGAGCGAGCTGCCCCGCACCGACCATCCCGACGACCGGTAGGCGCCCGGCGGGGTGCGAGCGGGTGGCGTCCACGGTGGAGGAAGCCTACCGGCGGGCGGCCGGGCGCCGACGTCTGGCACGATCGAACAGGTGTCCGTTGTCGAGTCGGCGCTGGCGATGATCCCGCAGCCCTACCGCGACATCGCCATCAAGCACCGTGAGCTGGTGAAGTTCGCCCTCGTCGGCGGCACCACCTGGGTGATCGACACCGTCGTGTTCCTGCTGCTCAAGTCCACGGTGCTGGCGGAGAAGCCGCTCACGGCGAAGATCATCGCAGTGCTGGTGGCGACGATCGTGTCGTACGTGCTGAACCGCGAGTGGTCGTTCCGCACGCGCGGCGGGCGCGAACGCCACCACGAGGCGGCGCTGTTCTTCCTCGTCAGCGGCATCGGCGTGGGCGTCTACTCCGCGCCGCTGGCGATCTCGCGCTACGTGTTCGACCTCGCCGTCCCGTCCGTGAGCCTGCTCACGCAGGAGATCGCCGACTTCGTCAGCGGCCAGATCCTCGGCGTGCTCGCCGGCATGGCGTTCCGCTGGTGGGCCTTCCGCCGTTTCGTCTTCCCGGACGAGGGCGTCCGGCGCAGGGTGCCCGCCGCCTGACGCGCCTCAGCGCGGCGCGGACGTGCGCCGCGGCCCGGCGGCCACCACGTCGTCCGCCCTCGCCGCCGGCAGGAAGATCGTGAAGATCGGCGGGCGGGCCCGCGACAGCTCCAGCCGCCCGCCGTCGGCTTCCACCAGCGCGCGGGCGAGCGCGAGGCCGATGCCGGTGGACGAGCCGACCGACACGCCCCGGTCGAACACGTGCGGCACCAGCTCGTCCGGCACGCCGGGGCCCGCGTCGGCGACGTCCACCACCAGGCTGTTCTCGGCCGCGCGGGCGCTCAGGGTCACCGTGCCGGAGCCGTGCTGGATCGCGTTGTCGAGCAGGGCGCCGATCGCCTCCCGGATGCGGGCGGGCGTCACGCGGGCGAGCAGGCCGTCGGGCGCGCGGACCTTGAGCGCCCGGCCGGCCGCCTTGAGCGCGGGGCGCCACTCGTCGGCCACGGCGCTCAGGGTCTCCTTCAGGTCCTGTGGCTCCGCGCCCGCCGCTCGCGCCACGCGTGCGGTCTCCAGCAGCTCGTCGAGCACCTCGGACAGGCGCTCGGCCTGCTCGAGCGCGGCCAGCGCCTCGCTGCGCGCCGTGGGGTCGGGGTGGGCGGCGAGCTCGTCCAGCCGCAGCTGCAGCGCGGTGAGGCGGCTGCGCAGCTGGTGGGACACGTCACCCACGAGCGCGCGTTCCCGCTGCAGCAGATCGGCCAGCGCCACCGCAGAGGTGTCGAGCACGTCGGAGACCCGGTCCAGCTCGGGGATGCCGTGCCGGTCGGGCACCGCCCGGAAGTCGCCCGCGCCGAGCCGGGCCGCGCGGTCGGCGACCCCGCGCAGCGGCTCGGCGAGCCGCCGCGCCGTGACGGTCGCCACCACGGCGCCGGTGCCCACCGACAGCACGACGAGCAGCAGCACCACGGCCGTGACCTGCAGCTGCTCAGTGCGCATCAGCTGCAGCGGCTCCTGCATGACGAGCAGACCGCCCGGTGCGAACGGCAGCGACTCGGAGACCGGGTCCGGACCGACGTCGGCGCCGAGCACCTGGTCCGGCTCGCCGGAGCGCTGCAGCACGAGGCGCCCACCCGCGGGCACGGCGAGCTCGATGGCGGCGCTGTCGATCGTCGCGCCGACGGTGTCCAGCCGCGCCGCCACCTGCTCGAGGCGCGACAGCAGGTCGGCGCGGTGGATGTCCTCGACCAGCTGCCACGTGGTGATCGCGAGCGGCCCGCCCAGCACGAGGGCCGTGATGGCGACCACGAGCAGCGTGGACTGCAGGATCCGGCGGCGCACGGCCCGCTGCCCTAGTTGTTGTTGAACCGGAAGCCGACGCCGCGCACCGTGGCGATGCGGTGCTCACCGCCGATCTTGCGGCGCAGCCAGGACATGTGCATGTCCAGCGTCTTGGACGTCTTCATGTCCGGGTCGTTCCACACCTCGCGCAGGATCTCCTCCCGCGTGACGACCTGGCCCGCGCGCAGCAGCAGCACCCGCAGCAGCTCGAACTCCTTGTTGGCCAGGCCCACCTCGACGCCGTCGACGAGCACCCGGCGCCCGGACAGCTCCATCCGCACGCCGGCGACCTCGACGGCCTCCGGGGTGAGCCGGCGCAGCAGGGCCCGCACCCGGGCGAGCAACTCGGCCAGCCGGAACGGCTTGCCCACGTAGTCGTCGGCGCCGGCGTCGAGTCCCACGACGAAGTCGACCTCGTCGGTGCGGGCGGTGAGCATCAGCACCGGCAGGTCCGGGTCGTCCATCCGCACCCGGCGGCACACCTCGAGGCCGTCCATGACCGGCAGGCCGAGGTCGAGCACGAGCAGGTCGACGTGACCGCGCCGCACGCGCTCGAGCGCGGCGGCGCCGTCGGCGGCGACCTCGACGGCGTAGCCCTCGCGCTGCAGCGCCCGGGACAGGGGTTCGGCGATCGCGGCGTCGTCCTCGGCCAGCAGGACGGTGGTCACCCCCGCAAGTCTAGGCAGCACGGGGTCTCCCGGGGCATCCGCGAACCGGATCGGGCGGCCACCCGCTCCCCCCCGACCGCGCCGGGAGGGCGGCGGGGGATCATCGCCCGCATGGCCGACGACCGTCCCCGCCCGCCCGGAGCGGCCGACGAGCGCACGATGCTCGCCGGCTGGCTCGACTTCCACCGGGCGACCCTCGAGATGAAGTGCGCCGGTCTCACCCCCGAGCAGCTCGTGACGAGGTCCGCGCCGCCGTCGACGCTGTCGCTCCTGGGGCTGGTGCGGCACATGGCCGACGTCGAGCGGGCGTGGTTCCGCCGCCGCCTCGCCGGCGAGGACGCCCCGCCGCTCTACTACTCCGACGCCAACCCCGACGGCGAGTTCGACGACGTGGACCCGGCGGGCGTCGACGACGACCTCGCCGCGTGGCGCGCGGAGTGCGCGCGGGCGCGGGAGATCGCGGCCTCGCTGCCGTCGCTCGAGGTCCCGGTCACCGACCGGGAGGGCAGGCAGCTCTCGGCGCGCTGGGTGCTGGTCCACATGGTCGAGGAGTACGCCCGCCACAACGGCCACGCCGACCTGTTGCGGGAGCGGATCGACGGCGCCGTCGGGGAATGAGGCAGGCTTGCCGGTCGTGGACGCCGATCTCGAGCTCGCCCTGCGCCTCGCCGACACCGCCGACGAGATCTCCTTCGCGCGGTTCCGGGCCGCCGACCTGCGGGTCACCCGCAAGCCGGACCGGACCCCGGTGACCGACGCCGACACCGCCGTCGAGGACGCCCTGCGCCGCAGGATCGCGGCCGAGCGGCCGGACGACGCCGTGCTCGGCGAGGAGCGCGGCGGCGTCGTGTCCGAGGCCGAACGCGGCTGGGTGATCGACCCGATCGACGGCACGAAGAACTTCTCCCGCGGCGTGCCGGTGTGGGCCACGCTGATCGCGCTCACGGTGCGCGGGGAGCCGGTGGTCGGGGTCGCGAGCGCGCCCGCGCTGGGCAGGCGGTGGTGGGCCGCGCGCGGCGAGGGCGCGTGGACGTCCGACGCGGGCGGCACCCGCCGCATCGGCGTCTCCGGCGTCACCGACCTGGCCGACGCCTACCTGTCCACCACCGACGTCAAGGCGTTCGCCGAGCTGGGCCGCCGCGACGACTACCTGCGGCTCGTCGACGCCTGCTGGGAGACCCGGGCGTTCGGCGACTTCTGGATGTACTGCCTGGTGGCCGAGGGGGTGATCGACCTCGCCGTGGACGCGACCGCGAACGCGTGGGACCTCGCCGCGCTCGTCCCGATCCTCACCGAGGCGGGTGGCAGGCTCACCGACCTCTCGGGCGCCGAGACGTTCGACGGCGGCGACGGGCTCGCCTCCAACGGCGCCCTCCACAAGGCCGCGCTCGCGATCGTGGGGAGGTGACGCGATGACCGAGCTCTACTTCGAGGACCTGGCCCCCGGCCGCTCCTTCGACCTCGGCACGATCGTGGTCGACCGCGACGAGATGGTCGCGTTCGCGCGCCGGTTCGACCCCCAGCCGTTCCACGTCGACGAGGAGGCGGGCAAGGTGTCGATCTTCGGCGGCCTCGCGGCGTCGGGTTGGTTCACCGCCTCGCTGTGGATGCGGGCCTACGCCGACGGCGTGCTCGCCCGCGCCGCCTCCCTCGGCTCCCCCGGCGGTGAGGAGATCGCCTGGCCCGCCCCGGTGTTCGCGGGCGACGAGCTGCGCGCGTCGATGGAGGTGCTCGAGGCCCGCCGCTCCCGCAGCCGCCCGAACCTGGGGCTGGTGAAGCTGCGCGCGTGGCTGCGCCGCGGCGACGAGGTGGTGTTCCGCAGCACGTTCACCGGGATGTTCGGCACGCGCGACGGCCAGGCGCAGCCCTAGCACCCTCGCCGATTCCCGACGTGTGGCTCCTACCCGTCGCCGCCCAGCGCCCGCACCACCCGGGACGGCGACGGGCGCCCCAGCTGCCCGGCCATCCACACGCTGGTGGCGACGAGCGCGTCGAGGTCGACCCCGTGGGCGATGCCGAGCCCGTCGAGCATCCACACCAGGTCCTCGGTGGCGAGGTTGCCGGTGGCCGACTCCGCGTAGGGGCAGCCGCCCAGGCCGCCCGCGCTCGCGTCCACGGTGCGCACGCCGCGGCGCAGCGCGGCAAGGGTGTTGGCGAGCGCCTGGCCGTAGGTGTCGTGGAAGTGCACGGCGAGCTGGCGGATCGGCACGCCCGCCGCGACGCAGGCGTCGAGCACGGCGTCGACGTGCCCGGGGGTGCCGGTGCCGATCGTGTCGCCCAGCGAGATCTGGTGGCAGCCCATGTCGACGAGCCTGCGGGTCACCCCGGCCACCTGCTCCGGCGCGACGGCGCCCTCCCAGGGGTCGCCGAAGCACATCGACACGTACCCGCGCACCCGCAGCCCCTCCGCGAGCGCCCGCTCGACCACCGGCTCGAACATCTCGAACTGGGAGTCGAGGGTGCGGTTGAGGTTGCGCTGGGCGAAGGCCTCCGTGGCGCTCGCGAAGATCGCGATGTGCGAGACACCCGCGTCGAGGGCGCGCTCGAGGCCCCGCTCGTTCGGCACGAGCACCGGGTAGTCGACGCCCTCGGCCCGCTCCAGGCGAGCCAGCAGGTCGGACGCGTCGGCGAGCTGGGGCACCCACTTGGGGTGCACGAAGCTCGTCGCCTCCAGCACCTTCAGCCCCGCGGCGGCGAGCCGGTGCAGGAACTCGGCCTTCACCTCGACCGGCACGACGGCCGACTCGTTCTGCAGCCCGTCCCGCGCCCCGACCTCGTAGATCGTGACGCGTTCCGGCAGGCCGGGCGCGGGCACGGACATCGGCAGGGCTCTGGTCACCGTCTCACCTCGCTACTGGCCGCTAGTGGGCCACCTGGTTGTAGAGCACGGCGTGCACCCGGCGCACACCCGGCACGTCGTCGAACTCCAGCGCCTCGTCCGAGTCGGACTCGATCACCAGCGTGCCGGACCCGAGCAGCCGCTCCAGCGGGCCCTGGCGGAACTGGACGCTCGAGATCCGCCGGAGCGGGACGTCCATGCCCTGGCGGGTGACGACGCCCTCGCGCACCAGCACCCTGCGGTCGGTCACCACGAAGTGCGTCGTGCGCCAGCGCACCACCGGGTAGACGGTGAACCGGCCGACGAGCGCGAGACCGGCCGCGGCGAGGCCGAGCCACGCCCACGGCGCCCACGTCTGCTCGCGCACGACCGCGGCGGAAAAGCTCGCGACCCCGACGACGAGCAGCAGCACGAGGACCGGGCCGACGAGCATCTTCCAGTGCGGACGCCGGTGCACGACCACCTGCTCGCCCTCCGCGAGCAGATCGTCCGGGTAGGCCACGAACGCCACGTTAGGCGTTCCGCGCGGCCGCCGGGGGGCTCGCTACCCGGACGGGCGCAGGTGCACCACGTCGCCCGCGGCGACGGCACGTCGGTGACCCGACGGGTCGAGCAGGAGCAGCCGCCCGTCGGGGTCGACGTCCTCGGCGATGCCGCGCAGCGGCGCGCTGCCGGGCAGCTCGACCTTGACCTCGGAGCCGAGGGTGACGCAGGCGGCGCGGTAGTCGGCGCGCAGCCGGGTGGACTCGGCGTCGCCGCGGCCGTCGCGCCACTGGGCCTCGCGCTCGGCGAGCCGGTCCAGCAGCGTGGTGAGCACCCGGGTGCGGTCGACCGAGGCGCCCTCGTCGGCGAGCGAGGTGGCCCCCGGCTGGTCGGGCGGCGCGGCCGCGACGTTCACCCCGATCCCGATGACGACGGCGGGCCGCACGGCGTCGGCGACCTCGGCGAGGATGCCGGCCGCCTTCCGCTGCCGCCGGCCGAGCAGCAGGTCGTTCGGCCACTTCAGGCCGGCCGGCACGTCGCTCACCATGCGCACGGTGTCGAGCAGGGCGAGCCCGGTGAGCAGTGGGAGCCACGCGAACCGCGAGGGCGGGACCCCCGCGGGCCGCAGCAGCACGCTGACCGTGATCCCGGTGCCCGGGGGCGCCACCCAGGAGCGGTTGAGCCGGCCGCGCCCCGCCTCCTGGTGCTCGGCGACGAGGACGGTGCGGTCCGGCGCACCGTTCGCGGCGGCGACCAGCAGGTCGGCGTTGGTGGAGCCGGTGCGCTCCACCACGTCCACCTGCGCCCACCGCCCGCCTAGCGCAGCCCGCAAGGCCGCTGCGTCCAGCGGCTCGACCGTCCGGTGCATGCCACCGGACGCTACCGGCGGGCCACTCCGCCCGCTCGCGATTGCCGGCGCGCGCGGCGGGCGGCACCCGCGCGTCGCCGGACGCGCACCCACCCACGGCGAACCGCGGCCCGGGGTGCCGCCCGCCACGGCCCGCGCGTGACGCGCATCGCGTCGAGACCGCCGCGCGCGCGGCTAGGCTCCCGGGCCATGAGCGCTGCAACGGAGCCGTTCGCGTCCGGCCCCGACGAGCCCGACATCCACACCACCGCGGGCAAGATCGCCGACCTGTACCGGCGCATCGACGGCGCCGTGCACGCGGGCAGCGAGGCCGCGGTCGAGCGGCAGCACGCGAAGGGCCGCCAGACCGCCCGCGAGCGCATCGACCAGCTGCTCGACCCGGGCTCGTTCGTCGAGCTCGACGCGCTCACCCGCCACCGCTCCACGAACTTCGGGATGCAGGACAAGCGCCCGTTCGGCGACGGGGTGGTGACCGGCACCGGCACGATCGACGGCCGTCCGGTGGCGGTGTTCAGCCAGGACGCCACGGTGTTCGGCGGCGCGCTCGGCGAGGTGTACGGCGAGAAGATCGTCAAGGTCATGGACCTCGCCGCCAAGATCGGCTGCCCGGTCATCGGGATCAACGACGGGGGCGGGGCGCGCATCCAGGAGGGCGTCGTCGCGCTCGGGCTCTACGGCGAGATCTTCATGCGCAACGTGCGCTGCTCGGGCGTGATCCCGCAGATCTCGCTCGTGATGGGCCCCTGCGCGGGCGGGGCGGTGTACTCGCCCGCCATCACGGACTTCACCGTGATGGTCGACCGCACCAGCCACATGTTCATCACCGGCCCGGACATCATCAAGACGGTCACCGGCGAGGACGTCGACTTCGAGGAGCTCGGCGGCGGCCGGGCGCACAACACGAAGTCGGGGGTGGCCCACTACCTCGCCGAGGACGAGGCCGACGCGTTCTCCTACGTCAAGGAGCTGCTGTCGTTCCTGCCGTCGAACAACCTGTCCGACCCGCCCTCGTTCGCCTCGACGGAGCCGACGGAGGGGGCGATCACCGATTCGCTCACCGACACCGACCGCGAGCTCGACGCGATCATCCCGGACTCGCCCAACACCCCGTACGACATCAAGGAGGTGATCACGCGGGTCCTCGACGACGGCGAGTTCCTCGAGGTGCACGAGCTGTTCGCGCCCAACATCGTCGTCGGGTTCGGCCGGGTCGACGGCCGGTCGGTCGGCGTGGTCGCCAACCAGCCCACGCAGTTCGCGGGCTGCCTCGACATCGACGCGTCGGAGAAGGCGGCCCGGTTCGTCCGCACCTGCGACGCGTTCAACATCCCCATCCTCACGTTCGTCGACGTCCCGGGCTTCCTGCCCGGCACCGACCAGGAGTGGAACGGGATCATCCGTCGCGGCGCGAAGCTGATCTACGCCTACGCGGAGGCCACCGTCCCCAAGGTCACGGTGATCACCCGCAAGGCCTACGGCGGGGCGTACGACGTGATGGGCTCCAAGCACCTCGGGGCGGACGTCAACCTCGCGTGGCCGACCGCGCAGATCGCGGTCACCGGCGCGGCGGGCGCGGTGAGCATCCTCTACCGCAAGGAGCTCGCGCAGCTGTCGGGCGACGAGCTCGCCGCGCGCCGCGCGCAGCTGCAGCAGGAGTACGAGGACACCCTCGCCAACCCCTACATCGCGGCCGACCGCGGCTACATCGACGGCGTCATCCCGCCGTCGCACACCCGCGGGCACGTGGTGCGGGCGCTGCGGCTGCTCGCCACGAAGCGCGAGGGCGTCCCGGCCCGCAAGCACGGGAACATCCCGCTGTGAGCGGGACGCCCGAAGAGCGCAGGGCCGCCTTCCGCGTCATCAAGGGCGAGCCGACCGACGAGGAGCTCGCCGCGCTCACGGTGGTGCTCGCGGCGGCGTCGGCGCGGGCGGCGGCCGCGCCCGCCGCGCCGCCCGTGCGGGACCGCTGGTCCGACCCCTCGACCCGGTTCCGCACGCCGCTGCACCCCGGCCCGGGGGCCTGGCGCACGTACTTCTGGCCGCGCTGAGCGGGATCGCGGGAACCTCAAGGCTTCCTGAAGCAACCTCAAGCCTTGCCCAAGTCGCTGGGCGCGCCTCCGTGGCGCGCAACACACTCGGAAGCGACGGCCCGAGGCGATCGGCGTCCAGGGGGGACGGTGCGCCGACGGCCAGAGGAGGCGATCGAGGTGGAAGCGATCATCTTGTTCGGCATCGCCGCGATCATCGTCATCGCGGTGGTCATCGCCGCGATCGGCCGGCCGGACGACGGCCGGGGCGGGCGGCGCCGGGGGATCACCGCGACCAGCACCTCACGGGCGGCGGCCCGCGGCGGCGACGGCTACAGCGGCGTGCCCGCCGCGACCGTCCGCAGCGGCGGCGGGCACTACGGCGGGTACGCCGGCGACTCCAGCAGCTGGCGCGGGGGGAGCCACAGCGATGGCGGCTCCAGCAGCTGGGGCGGCGGGTTCGGCGGCGGTTGCAGCGACGGCGGGGGGAGCGCCGGCGGCAGCAGCTGCTGACCCGCCCACGCAGGACCGGCCCGTCCCCTCGGGGGCGGGCCGGTCTCGCGTTCTGCGGGCCTCAGCCGGCGCGCACCATCGCGGTGCGGGCGAGCGCGTGCTCGACCAGCGTCACGAGCGTGTCGCGGCTGGAGCGGGCGTCCCGCGCGTCCATCCACACGAGCGGGCAGTCCGAGGCCAGCGCGAGCGCGTCGCGCACGGTCTCGGCGTCGTAGTCGTCGGCGCCGGGGAACCGGTTCACGGCGACGACGAACGGCAACCGCCTGCTTTCGAAGAAGTCGATCGCGGGGAAGCAGTCGTCGATCCGCCGCAGGTCCACCAGCACGACGGCCCCGACGGAACCGCGGGCGAGCTCGTCCCACATGAACCAGAACCGGGACTGGCCCGGCGTCCCGAACAGGTAGAGGATCAGCGACTCGTCGACGGTGATCCGGCCGAAGTCCATCGCCACCGTCGTGGTGGTCTTCGTGGGCACCATGTCCGCCTCGTCGACGCCGATCGACGCCGCCGTCATGGCCTGCTCGGTGAGCAGCGGCGGGATCTCCGACAGCGAGCTGACGAGCGTCGTCTTGCCCACTCCGAACCCGCCGGCGATCAACACCTTCAGCGGGATGAGCTCGTCGGGCTCAGTGTGAGCGTGCACGTAGTCCCTCCAACAGCCGTTCCAGGATCTCGGGGGCCGGGCCGTTGTCCGCCGACGGCGGAAGGTGAACGGCCAGGTAACCGGCATCGACGAGGTCGCTGACCAACACCCTGGCCACGCCGACCGGCACCCGCAGCGCCGCGCCGATCTCGACCACCGAGATCGGCCGCGCCGCGAGCTCGACGGTCGCCCGGTACTCCAGGTGCAGCTCGTCGGCCCGCTGGCCCATCGGGGTCACCGTCACCAGGGTCTCGACGGGCAGCTCCGAGCCGGTGGCCGAGCGGGTGCGCCCGCCGGTGACCGCGTACACCGGCACCACACGTCCGCCGTTGCCACCCGCGCTGTGGTGCCCAGTTGCGTCGGGAAGCGACACCGCTACCGTCCCGCGCCCGCCCGCGGAGCGGGCGTGAGCGCGTGGCCCACCCGCGACGCGAGCATCGTCATCTCGTAGCCGACCATCCCGATGTCGCAATTGCGGTGCGTGTACACCGCGAGCGTGGCTCCCTGGCTCACGGACGAGACGAACAGGTAGCCACCCGCCATCTCGAGGATGGTCTGCGTGACCGGGCCGGCCTCCAGCAGGTGCGCCGTGCCGCGGGCCAGGCTCACCAGCCCGGACGCGGCGGCGGCCAGCTGGTCGCCGAGCGCCACGCTGACGCCGGGCGACGTGGCGAGCCGCAGGCCGTCACCGGACACCACGACGCCGTGCACGACGCCCGGCACGTCCCGGGCGAACTCCGCGAGCAGCCAGTCAAGCTGCCCCGTTCGCATGCTCACTGGCGGGTCCCTTCTGCCGTTCCGGTCTCGTCCACGACGGCCTGCGCCGCCTGCCTGCTCGCCTGGTAACGCGAGAGCGCGCTGGCCGCGGCGCTGTCGATCCGGGGAGCGGTGTCCCCGTCGCCCGCGACCGGCTGCCGCAGCTCGGGCGCGAGGTGCGCCTGTGGCACCCGCCGGCGCAGCCCCGGCTTGCCGTTGCCGCCGCCGACCTCACCGCCGCGGCGCGGGGCCGGGATGTCGGCCTGGGCGCCGCCCGCGGACCCGTCGGGTTCCGGGGCGGACCGCTCGACGGCGGGCAACGCCTGCCGCGGCCGCGGCGTCGGGGACGGGGGCCAGCCCGGCGCCTGCGTCCCGGCGTCCGCCGACCCGTCCCGACCCGCGACGTCGTGGGCCGTGTCGTGGGCCGTGTCGTGGGCCGCGGGGTCGTGGCCGTTCGTGTGGTGGCCGTTGGTGGAGAGGCCGTTGGTGTAACCGTTGGTCTGGTGGCCGTTCTGGTGGCCGTTCTGGTAGCCGTTGCCGTAGCTGCCGTTCGACGAGGCCCCGACCGGCTGGCGGTCGCTGTGCCGCGTCGGCGTCGCCACCGACTCCGGGTTCCACCACCCGCGCCAGCCGCCGTCGGGCGCGCCGTCGAGGCCGTGCCGGCTCGGGCCGCTCATCGACTCCATGGGCACGGCGGACGGGGTGCGTCCCACCGGGCCGCCGGCGCGGACGGCGCCCGTCGAGGGCTCCACCCAGCCCGTGCCGTTGGCCGGGCGCTCGTCGTAGCGTGCACCGGACTGGTGCACCCGCTGGGCGGCCGCGTGCTGGCGCGCGTCGCTGCCACGCACCTCCTGCGGCACCACCGGGTCGGACGGAGCGGCCGCGAAGAGGGACGCGGGGAGCGCGACGACGGCCGTGACACCGGTGCCGGGGGTGTTGCCGAGCGACACCTTGATCCCGTGGCGGGCGGCGAGCCGCGACACGACGTGGAAACCGAGCCGCTGGGCGACGGCGAGGTCGACCTCCTGCGGGCTGGCGAGGAGCTCGTTGGCCGCCGCGAGGTCCTCAGGCGGCATGCCGACGCCCCAGTCCTCGATCGTCAGCAGGTAACCGCCCTCGTCGCGGGGGTCCTGCCGGGCGCGGATCGTCACCGCCGTGTCCGGGGGCGAGAAGCGCACCGCGTTCTCGGTGAGCTCGGCGAGCAGGTGGGTGAGGTCGGCGACGGCCGAGCCGGACACGGCCAGCCGGTCGTCGATCGCGAACACCACTCGGTCGAGGTCCTCGGTCTCGGCGATCGCGGCGCGCACGACGTCGCGCAGCGGGACCGGGGCCGACCAGGTGCGCGGCGGCTGCTCACCGGCGAGCACCAGCAGGCTCTCGGCGTTGCGACGCACGCGCGTGGCGAGGTGGTCGAGCGTGAACAGCTGCGACAGCGCGTCGGGGTCGCGCTCCTTCTCCTCCAGCTGGTTGATGATGTCCAGCTGGCGGTAGAGCATGCTCTGGTTGCGCCGGGCGAGGTTCACCAGCATCTCGGAGGTGAAGCGACGCCGCCCGATCTCCGCGTCCGCGGTGATCAGCTGGCGCCCCAGCTCCTCCTTCTCGTTCTGCTCGTCCTCGGTGATCCGCCAGAAGATCACCATGCCGACGCAGGCGATGAACACGCCGATGCCGTGGATCGACGCCCACACCCACGGGTGCTGCTGCGCCGCGGGGTGGTTGAAGATCAGCTCGGGCGCCCAGATCGAGCCGACGCCGTGGCTGACCGTGGTGAAGGCGGCGTTCCACAGGAACGGCACCCAGTCCTGGTACAGGGCGATGAACCCGATGATGATGAAGAAGTGGAAGTGGGCCTCGATGGTGCCCCTGGTCAGGACCACGAGGCCGATCGAGCAGAAGACGAGGCCGCCGGTCACCGCGAACGAGGCCACCCCGCGCGAGCGCACCAGGTGACCGAGCACGAGGAAGACCACGGGCGCGATCAACGAGCACCCCACCCACAGGGGCGTGTTGCCGATCGCGAGGCCGAGCACGGCCATCGCGGGGATGTGGATCAGCAGCACCCACTGCAGCAGCCGGTGGCGGCGCTGCCACGACCTGTCGTCGAGCGTGTTGCCGCGCGGCAGGTAGGCCAGCAGGCGATCCACCGCCCGGCCCGTTGCGTCGGTTCCCTCCTCGGGAGGGCCGATCGGCGCACTGGTCTGCATGGAGGTCCGCTCCGTCCGGTCGCCATCACCATTCCGTGTTCGGAGAGCGGGACAGTACAAGGCCGCACGCCTCTCTCGCCTGCGCCCATGACGGCGATGCGCAAAACGGCCTAACCGCTGGACCGCTCGCCTTCGCCACTCGTCCGTTCAGCTCATCCGGAAACCGAAGAAAGAGCAGTCAGCACCCGGCGTCAATTACCGCTGGCAGGCATGCGATCACCCTGCGTAGCCAGGAATAGTCCTTGGGCGCGTCCGGACTGCCGCTGGGCGCGCGACCGTGAACGGGACGTACCCATGCTGTTCAGCCTAAGGAGGCTACGCCGAATGGCCGCATCACTGCGGCCGTTTGGCACCAGTGCGGCTCGCCTCGATCCGGTTACAGTGCGAACGCGCACCACTCCTCGCTCCCCTTCAACGAGCAGCAAGCCGGGAGGGTGCGGGTGTCTACGGCAGACGCATCACGAGCGCATCACGCGCGGAATCCCGTACTCCGTGGAATCCGCCGTTGCGCCATGCATCGGAATCCCAACTACGGAGATCGGCGTGAGAATCCTCCTGCTGTGCTCGTCATTCAACGGACTCACCCAGCGCGTGTGGGCCGATCTTCGTGCGGACGGGCACGAGGTCGTCCACCGCACGGCCGAGTCCGATGCGGCGATGCGAGCAGCGGTCGCCACCGTCGACCCGGACGTGATCATCTGCCCGTTCCTCAAAGAGCGGATCCCGGACGACATCTGGGCCTCCCGGCCCACCGTGATCATCCACCCGGGGATCGAGGGCGACCGCGGCCCGTCGTCGCTGGACTGGGCGATCACCGAGGGTGAACGGGAGTGGGGCGTCACCGCGCTCGGGGCGATCGACGAGATGGACGCGGGCCCGATCTGGGGCACCCGCACGTTCCCCGTCCCGGCGGAGCCGCCGCGCAAGAGCGCGCTGTACGCGGGCCCGGTCACCGAGGCCGCCTCCGCGCTCGCGCGCGAGGTCGCGGCGAAGGTGAGCGACCCGACGTTCGTCCCGCGGCCGCTCGACTACTCCCGTCCCGGCGTCCGCGGCCGGCTCCGGCCGACGATGCGCCAGGCGGACCGGGCATTCTCGTGGTCCGACCCCACCGACCACATCCTGCGGCGCATCCGCGCGGGCGACGGCTCGCCGGGCGTGCGCAGCGAGCTCGCGGGGCTGCCGGTGTCGGTGTTCGACGCCCACCGCGGGCCCGCCACGCCTGGTGAGCCCGGCACGATCGCCCTGCGCCGCCACGGCGCCGTGCTCGTCCGCACCGGCGACGGGGCGCTGTGGATCGGCCACCTGCGCCCGCTCGGCGACGGCCCGCGCATCAAGCTGCCCGCCACCACCGTGCTGCGGGACCGGCTCGACGGCGTCCCCGAGTCGCTCGAGCCGCTCGGTGCGCCGGACGGCGGCTACCGGGAGATCACCTACGAGCGCCACGGCCCGGTCGGCGTCGTGGGCTTCGACTTCTACAACGGCGCGATGTCCACCGCCCAGTGCCACCGGCTCGTCTCGGCGCTGCGCGCCGCGGCGGCGCAGGACACCTCCGTGCTGGTCCTGCGCGGCGGGCAGTTCTTCTCCAACGGCATCCACCTCAACGTCATCGAGGCCCACCCGGACCCGGCGGCGGAGGCGTGGCGGAACATCAACGCGATCAACGACGTCTGCCGCGAGATCATCACCTGCACCCACCAGCTCGTCATCGCCGCCGTCGGCGGCAACGCGGGCGCGGGCGGCGTGATGCTCGGCCTCGGTGCCGACCAGGTGCTGGTGCGCGACGGCGTCGTGCTCAACCCGCACTACCGGACCATGGGTCTGACCGGCTCGGAGTACTGGACCTACACGCTCCCCCGCCGCGTCGGGGCCGCCGAGGCGGAGCGGCTCACCGGCGAGTGCCTGCCGATCGGCGCCGCCGAGGCGGCCTCCATCGGGCTCGCCGACGCGGTGCTGGCCGGCGAGCCCGAGGAGTTCGACGCCGCCGTGCTGGAGTACGCGTTCCGGCTCGCCACCTCCGACGGGCTGGGCCAGCGGCTCTCCGCGAAGGCCGCCGCCCGCGCGGCCGACGAGCGCCGCCGCCCGCTGGAGACCTACCGGATCCGCGAGCTGGCCGAGATGAGCCGCGACATCTTCGACGACCGCTACGGCTTCGCCGCGGCGCGCAACGCCTTCGTGATGAAGCGGCCCGCCCCGGCCGCGGTCGCGCCCGCCCCGCGGCAGGAGTCCGACGCGTTCACCCGGAGCGTCGCGATCTAGCACCGCGTGCGGGTGCACCGATGAGTCGACCGCGGTCGCGGGGTCTCACCTTCCGGGGGACCCCGCGACCGTCGGACGACGAATGGAGCACCACGCACGATGACGTCCCACCGTGGAAGCGGGTTCGGCGAACCCGGCTGGGCCCGGCTGCGCCGGATCATGGCCGAGCACGTGGCAGCGGGCCGGGTGCCCGGCCTGGTCGCGCTCGTCGAGCGGCACGGCGAGACCCGCATCGACGCGATCGGCACGACGGAGCTCGACGGGAGCGTCCCGGTCGGCCCGGACACGATCTTCCGGATCAGCTCGATGACGAAGCCGATCACGGCGGTGGCGGTGCTGATCCTCGTCGAGGAGTGCAGGCTTCGCCTCGACGAGCCGGTCGAGGTGTTGCTGCCCGAGCTCGCCGACCGCCGCGTCCTGCGCTCGCCGGGCGCGCCGTTGGACGACACGGTGCCCGCGCAACGGCCGATCACCGTGCGGGACGCGCTGGACTTCCGGCTCGGGATGGGGATGCTGTTCTCCGAGGAGGCGTTCCGCTCCCCCTACTTCGCCGCGGCGCAGGAGCTCGGCATCACGGGCTTCGGCCCGCCGCGGCCGGACCTGCCGCACCCGCCCGACGAGTGGCTGCGCCGGATCGCGACGCTGCCGCTGCTGGACCAGCCGGGGCGCCGCTGGGCCTACAACATCGGTTCGTTCGTCCAGAGCATCCTCGTCGAACGGGCCTCCGGGCAGCCCTTCGCCGAGTTCCTCCGTGAGCGGATCTTCGATCCGCTGGGCATGCGCGACACCGGCTTCGTGGTGCCCACCGCCGACCTCCACCGCTTCACCTCCGCCTACCGGGTCGGAGAGGACGGTGCCCTCGAGCCGTTCGACCCGAGGGAGGGCAGCGCCTGGTCGCGCCCGCCCGCCTTCCCGGACGGGTCCGGCGGGCTGGTCTCGACGGCGCAGGACCACCTCGCGTTCGCCCGCATGCTCCGCGACGGCGGCGCGCCCATCCTGTCCCGCCGGTCGGTGCAGCTGATGACCTCGAACCAGCTCACCCCGCAGCAGTGCGAGGAGTCCTTCGGCGGCCTCGACGGCTGGGGTTTCGGCGTCGCGGTCGGCCTGCGCGGCGGCGACCTGTGGCGCACCCCCGGCCGCTACGGCTGGGACGGCGGCCTGGGCACGTCCTGGTACACCGACCCGGCCGAGGACCTCGTGGGGATCCTGCTGACCCAGCGGGTCGAACCCCCGGAGGCCAGCCCCGTCCGGCGGGACTTCTGGACGGCGACCTACGCCGCGCTCGACTGATGCCGCGGGTCTCGTAGGCTCCCCCGTCGTGCGCGTCGTGCTCGCCTCCGCCTCCCCCGCCCGCCGGGCGGTGCTGCAAGCCGCGGGGATCGGCCCCGTCGTCGAGACCGCGGACGTCGACGAGGACGCGCTGCTCGCGGCGATGCCGGACGCCTCACCCGCCGAGAAGGTCACGCGGCTGGCCGCGGCGAAGGCCACCACCGTCGCGCGCCGCATCGGCGACGCCCACCCGGACGCCGTGCTGATCGGCTGCGACTCGATGCTGCTGCTCGGCGGCGAGCTGGTCGGCAAGCCGGGCGACGAGGACACGGCCCGCCGCCGGTGGAAGGCGATGGCGGGCGGGACCGGCGAGCTCGTCACCGGCCACGCGGTGCTCCGCCTCGCCGACGGCGCCATAGACCGGGCCACCGAGGGCCACGCGGTCACCACCGTCCGGTTCGCCGAGCCGACCGACACCGAGCTGGACGCCTACCTCGCCACCGGCGAGCCGCTCGCGGTGGCGGGAGCGTTCACCCTGGACGGGCTGGGCGGTTGGTTCGTCGAGGGGATCGAGGGCGACCCGTCCAACGTGATCGGCATCAGCCTCCCCCTGGTGCGCCGACTGCTGGCGAACGTCGGGGTGACGGTCACCGACCTGTGGACCCCACCCCCGCGAGTCGCGCCCTGAGTGCTGGCGAGTCGCGCCCTGAGTGCCGGCGAGTCGCGCCCTGAGTGCCGGCGAGTCGCGCGCTGAGTGCAGGCGAGTCGCGCCCTGAGTGCCGGCGAGTCGCGCCCTGAGTGCCGGCGAGTCGCGCGCTGAGTGCAGGCGAGTCGCGCCTTGGATGCGGGCGAGTCGTCAGCTGAGACTGCGCGGACATCGACCCCAGGGGGCGAGACCGCGACTCCCGCGCATCGAGAGCCCGACTCGCACGCACTGGGACCGCGACTCGACGACACCGAGACCGCGACTCGCGCGTGTAGGACCGCGACTCGCCGAGGTGTGGGGCTCTCGGGTTCGGCGAGTCGCGCTCTGGGTGCGCGAGTAGGCGAATGTGATCGCGACTCGGGGCCCTGCGTGCAGGATCCCACGACCGGTTCCGGCACGCTGTCGCGGTGGAGCTCCTGCTGCTCGTCGTCGGGTTGATGCTCGCGGCCGTGCTCCTGACCGGGGCCGGCGACCGGCTCCGGCTGCCGTGGCCCGTGCTGATGGTGCTGCTCGGCGTGGGGGTCGGCGCCATCCCGGGCCTGCCGCACGCGTTCGACATCGACCCCGAACTGATCCTTCCCCTGTTCCTCCCCCCGCTGCTGTTCGCGACGGCCCAGCGCACCACGTGGGCGCTGTTCCGGGCCCAGTGGCGCAGCATCGCGCTGCTCGCCGTCGCGCTGGTCGCGGTGACGATCGCCGCGGTGGCGGGCACCGCGTTCGCGCTCGTCCCCGGCATCACGCTCACCGCGGCGGTGGCGCTCGGGGCGATGGTCGCCCCGCCCGACCCGGTGGCGGTCGAGGCCGTCGCCGGGCCGGTCCGGATGCCGCGGCGGCTGCTCGCCGTGCTGCAGAGCGAGGGCCTGTTCAACGACGCCACCGCCCTCGTCGTGTTCCAGACCGCGGTGCTGGTCACGGTGCAGGGCGGCCAGCTGTCGGCGTCCGAGCTGCTGCTGCGGTTCGTCCTCGGCGCGGCGGGGGCCGTCCTGCTGGGGCTCGCGTTCGCCCGGCTGGCGCGGCTGATCAAGGACCGGGTGAACGACCCGACGGCCCGCAGCGCGCTCACGGTCGTCCTGCCGTTCGCGGTCTACCTCGCGGCGGAGGAGCTGCACGCGTCCGGCGTCGTCGCGGTCGTCGTGGTGGCGCTCGAGCTGCGCAGGACCAGCGCCGTGGACGAGGCGGCCGACCGCATCGTGCAGCGCTCGTTCTGGAACGTCGTCGAACTGCTCGTCACCGGGGTCGCGTTCGGCCTGATCGGCCTCGACCTGCGCCAGGTGGTCGACGAGGCGGGCGAGGACCTGCCGCGGATGCTCGCGCACGCGGCCGTGGTGTGCGCGGTCGTGGTCGGCGTGCGCGCGGTGTGGATGATCGGGGCGTGGCTGGCGGTGCGCCGCTCCACCGACGCGTCGGCGGCGCCGCGCACCGGCCGCGAGGTCGTCGTGCTCACGTGGTGCGGGATGCGCGGCCTCGCGACGCTGGCGCTCGCGCTCGCGCTCCCGGCCACGACGCTGCACGGGGCGTTCCCCGCCCGCTCGGAGCTGGTCGTGATCGCCTGTTCGGTGCTCGTCGTGACGCTGATCGGGCCGGGTCTCACGCTCCCGCTGCTGGTCCGGCTGCTCGGCGTGCAGGCCGACGCGGACGCCGAGCACGCGGCCGAGCGGGAGCTGACGCTGCGGGCCCGCCGCGCGGCGCTCGCCCGGATGGCGTGCCACGAGCGCTCGGACGACCTGCCGAACGAGGCGCTCACCGCGCTGCACGAGCGGATGAGCCGGATGGAGTCCTTGCTCCGCGGGGATCCGCCGACCGAGGAGGAGCGGGAGCGGGTCGAGGCGCTGCGCCGGGGACGCGAGCTCGCGCAGCAGGTGCAGGCCGACGCGCTGGCCGCGGCGCGCGAGGAGATCCTCGCGGCCCGCCGGGAGCCGGGCGTCGACCCCGAGGCGGCCGACCGGGTCCTGCGCCGGCTCGACCTGCGCACGGTCCTGCTCGACTGATGCGGGAGGGACTAACCTCGCAGGCATGGGACTCCCGAACGACCCCGACCCGAAGCTGGCCGAGTACGCCCACCCGGAGCGCCTGGTCACCACCGAGTGGCTCGCGCAGCACCTCGGCGACAGCGGGCTCGTCGTGGTCGAGTCCGACGAGGACGTGCTGCTCTACGACACCGGGCACATCCCGGGGGCGGTGAAGCTCGACTGGCACACGGAGCTGAACGACCCGGTCACGCGCGACTACGTCGACGGGGAGCGCTTCGCGCAGATCTGCGGCGAGCGCGGCATCTCCCGCGACACCACGGTCGTGTTCTACGGCGACCGCAACAACTGGTGGGCCACGTACGCGCTGTGGGTCTTCTCGCTCTTCGGGCACCCGGACGTTCGGGTCCTCGACGGCGGCCGGGCCAAGTGGGTGGCCGAGGGCCGCGAGATGACCACCGAGCAGCCCAAGCCGACGCCGGTCGAGTACCCCGTCGTGGAGCGCGACGACAGCAAGATCCGGGCGTTCAAGGACCAGGTGCTCGAGCACCTCGGCAAGCCGCTCGTCGACGTCCGCTCGCCCGGCGAGTACTCCGGCGAGCTGCTGCACATGCCGGACTACCCGCAGGAGGGCGCGGTCCGCGGCGGCCACATCCCGGGCGCGGCGAACGTGCCGTGGGCCCGCGCGGCCGCCGAGGACGGCACGTTCAAGCCGCGGTCCGAGCTGGAGGCCATCTACCTGCAGGAGCAGGGCCTCTCCCCGGACGACGACGTCATCGCGTACTGCCGCATCGGTGAGCGTTCCAGCCACACCTGGTTCGTGCTGACGCACCTGCTCGGGTTCGAGAAGGTCCGCAACTACGACGGAAGCTGGACGGAGTGGGGCAACTCGGTCCGCGTGCCGATCGTGCAGGGGTCGGAGCGCGGGTCGGTATGACCGCCACCCTGCCCCCGCAGCTCGCGGAGCTGGTCGAGGACTTCGCGAGCGTCGGGCCCCGGGACCGGCTGCAGCTGCTGCTGGAGCTCTCGCAGGAGCTGCCCGAGCTCCCGGAGCGCTACGCGGACGCGGCCAGCACGATGGAGCAGGTGCCCGAGTGCCAGTCGCCGCTGTTCCTCGCGGTCGAGGTCGAGCCCGGTCCGGAACGGCGCGTGCACCTGTTCTTCTCGGCCCCGCCGGAGGCGCCCACCACGCGCGGGTTCGCGTCGATCATGCACACGGGCCTCGACGGCCAGAGCGCCGACGACGTGCTCGCCGTTCCCGACGACTTCTACACGGCGCTCGGGCTGGGCGAGGCCGTCAGCCCGCTGCGGCTACGGGGCATGGCCGCGATGCTCGCGCGGATCAAGAGGCAGGTCAGGGCGGCGATCGGTACCTGAGGAAAACCTCAAGAACCTCGGGTCGCAACCTCAAGTCCTTGTGAAGAACGTTCCGCCCGCCGGGTGTGGGCCGCGACACTGTGAGCCGTCTCATGAGGACGGCCCAGGAGGTGTTGATGGCCCTCGCAGCAGCTACCGCTGACACCTGGGGCATCGCCGGGACGACCTTCCTGCCCGCTTACCTCCTGATCGCCGCTGCGGTCGGGGTGGCCGGCGTCTGCACCCGAAGAGCGCTGGCAGAACCCCGGGCCACGCATCCGATCGCCGACATCACGGTCCACCCGCACGACGTCGCCTACCTGGCGGGCGGCGGCGAGCTGGCGGTCTGGTCGGCGCTGTGCGCGATGCACCTGCGCGGCACGCTCACCGCCGCGGACGGCACCGTGCGCGCGGTCGGGCGGCTCGATCCCGACGCGGACGCCCTGGAAAGGGCCATCCACGCCACGGCGGGCTCCCCCGTCGGGCACCGGCGGCTCCTGTACCACCGGTCCGTGCGGCCCGCGCTCGCCGAGATCGAGGAGCGGCTCGTCGCGGCCGGGTTCCTGCTGTCGGAGGACCGGCGCAAGCGGATCCGCCAGGTCGGCTGCTGGATGCTCGGCGTCGCCGCGCTCGGGCTCGTGCGTGTGCTCGCCGACATCGCCGAGGCGCGGCCGGTCGCGCCGCTCGTGTCCGCGCTGGTGCTCGTGACGGCCGTCGCCGTCGTGCAGATCGCGGTTGCGCCGCGGCGCAGCCGGCGCGGGAACCGCGCGCTCGCCGCGCTGCGGGACCGGCACCGGGCCCACGCGCCGGAGCGGGAGCCGGACCGGCGCTCGCCCGACCCGGCGGACGCCGCGCTCGAAGTGGGTCTTTTCGGCACGGGTGCGCTCGCGGCCTCCGCGCCGAACCTCGCCCGGGAGATCGCGCCGCGTACCACCGTGGCGCGGGAGTCCCGCGTCTCCGGGCTCGCCGTCAGTGGAGGGGGTGACGGCGGACGCGGCGGTGGCGGCAGCAGGGGGTGACAGCCGCCACCGCCGGGCGGAACGGCCGGGGTGATCGCGAGATCGCCCCGCCCCCGCAGCTCCGTCTCGAGGGGTGGCGGAGCTGCGGGGGCGGGTCCACGACGTCGTCCACGCCACACCCGACGGGCACGATCGGTCCTTAAACTCCCGGACAACCACCGCGCCGGGGCACAGGTCCCCCGGGGCCACGCCACTCCAGGAGGCTGACCGTGCCGCGCTTGAGCAAGGTTCTCGTCGCCAACCGAGGGGAGATCGCGGTCCGGGTCGTCCGCGCCTGCCGCGACGCCGGGATCACCAGCGTCGCGGTCTACGCCGACCCCGACCGCGACGCCCCGTTCGTGCGGCTGGCCGACGAGGCGTTCGCGCTCGGCGGTACCACGGCGGCCGAGTCCTACCTCGACTTCGACAAGGTGATCGGCGCCGCGCGCAAGGCAGGCGCCGACGGGATCCACCCCGGCTACGGCTTCCTCTCCGAGAACGCCGACTTCGCGCAGGCCGTGATCGACGCGGGCATCACGTGGATCGGGCCCACGCCGCAGGCGATCCGCGACCTGGGCGACAAGGTGACCGCCCGCCACATCGCCATGCGCGCGGGTGCGCCGCTCGTCCCCGGCACCCCCGACCCGGTTTCCGGGCCGGAGGAGGTCGAGGCGTTCGCCGACGAACACGGGCTGCCGATCGCGATCAAGGCGGCGTTCGGCGGTGGCGGCCGCGGGATGAAGGTCGCGCGGGAGCGCAAGGAGATCCGCGAGCTGTACGAGTCGGCCGTCCGCGAAGCGGTGGCCGCGTTCGGGCGAGGCGAGTGCTTCGTGGAGCGCTACCTCGACAAACCGCGCCACGTCGAGGCGCAGGTGCTCGCCGACACCCACGGCAACGTCGTCGTCGTGGGCACGCGCGACTGCTCGCTGCAGCGGCGGTTCCAGAAGCTCGTGGAGGAAGCGCCCGCCCCGTTCCTCACCGATGAGCAGCGCCGCACGATCCACGAGGCCGCCAAGGCGATCTGCAAGGAGGCCGGCTACCACGGCGCGGGCACCGTCGAGTTCCTGGTCGGGCAGGACGGGCTCATCTCCTTCCTCGAGGTCAACACCCGGCTGCAGGTGGAGCACCCGGTCTCGGAGGAGACCTCGGGGATCGACCTGGTGCGCGAGCAGTTCCGCATCGCCGAGGGCGAGCCGCTCGCGCTGGACTCCGACCCGGAGCCGCGCGGGCACTCGATCGAGTTCCGCATCAACGGCGAGGACGCGGGCCGCGGCTTCCTGCCCGCCCCGGGCACCGTCACCGCGCTCACGCTGCCGTCGGGGCCGGGCGTGCGGGTCGATGCGGGCGTCGAGGCCGGTTCGGTCATCGGCGGGCAGTTCGACTCGCTGCTCGCGAAGCTGATCGTCACCGGCGCCGACCGCAAGCAGGCCCTCGAGCGGTCGCGGCGGGCGCTCGCCGAGTTCCAGGTGGAGGGCATGGCCACGGTGCTGCCGTTCCACCGGCTGATCGTGGACGACCCCGCCTTCACCGAGGACTTCTCGGTGCACACGCGGTGGATCGAGACCGAGTGGAACAACACGGTCGAGCCGTTCACCGGCGGCGAGGGCGCCGAGCAGGAGGAGGCCCGGCGCCAGACCGTCGTCGTCGAGGTGGGCGGGCGCCGGCTGGAGGTGTCGCTGCCGGGCGACCTCGCCATCGGCGGCGGCGCGGGCGCGGCCACCGCGGCCAAGGCCCCGCCGCGCAAGCGCGGTGGCGGCAAGAGCACCACCGCCGTATCGGGCGACGCGGTCACCGCGCCCATGCAGGGCACGATCATCAAGGTCGCGGTGTCGGACGGCGACACGGTCTCCGCGGGCGATCTCATCGTCGTCCTCGAGGCGATGAAGATGGAGAACCCGGTCACCGCGCACAAGAGCGGCACGATCACGGGCCTGTCCGCCACGCAGGGCAGCTCGGTCTCCCAGGGCACCGTCATCTGCGAGATCAAGGACTGAGGCCGCGGCCGCTTGGAACCCGTCGAGATCAACGCAGGGCTCTGGTACCTGCGCGCGCTGCGGTGCGACGACCGGCTGGACGACCGGCCGTCGGTGGTCGCGTCGAGCCACGACCCGGAGATCGCGCGGTGGCGGCACCGGCCCCCGCCCGAGCCCGCGGAAGCGGAGGCCTACATCCGGCGCCGGGCCGCGGAGTGGCTGAGCGACGACCGCTACACCTGGGCGGTGTGCGAGCCGACCACCGGGGAGATGCTCGGCGAGGTGGAGCTCGCCGCGCTCGACCTGTGCCACGGCACCGCCGAGGCGGCGTGCTGGGCGCTGCCCGGCGCGCGGGGGCGCGGGATGACCACCAACGCGCTGTCGGCCGTCCTCCGGTTCGCCTTCGGCGGGGTGGGCCTGCACCGGGTGACCTACGCCTGGGCGGACGGCAACACGGCCTCCGCCCGGGTGGCCGAGAAGTGCGGGTTCCGCGTCGAGGGTCGCCAGCGCGAGGCGTGGGTGGTGGACGGGCGGCGCGTGGACGTGCTCGTCGCAGGAAGGCTGGCTACGGACGGCTGACCCGGCGGACGTTCGGCGACGCAGAGTTGACGATCGACTACACCGCGGCTTAACGTCACCCCGCCAGGTGAACCACAGCTCACCGCACCGTGCTGAACAAGTGCATAGCGGAAGCAGTGACGACCCGTGTGACGACTGACCACGGGGCCCGGTGATACCGCCACGCGGAACACCGCGCCGCGGATCCGTTCACCACGCTGGCTGAGCCGCGCCGTGAACACGCCACATCCACCGAGCTACGGCGACCAGGATCCGTCATGCCCCCCGACACCCATGTGACCAGCCACATCCACACCGACGGGCCGATCCCCGGCCCACACTCCCTGCTCACCCTCGTCTCCGCCGCGTACCCGCACGGCGAGGGACGACCGACCTCCGTGTTCACCACCAACATCCGAGAACTGCCCGGGGCGACCCTTCACCCGCGCGCCCTCCAGTCGTGGAGGCGGCGGTCGGAGGACTGGCTCTCCAGCAGGCGGGCGAGCCGACCACCCGCCCCGGCGATGCACGCCTACGCCAGCTGGGTCCACCGGCTGCCGGGGCGTCCCGTGTTCGTCACCGACACCGCTGACCAGGACTACCTGTTCCTGTACTGGTACCTGCAGCGGTTCACCGGGGACTGGCCGTTCGCCGGGACCCGGGGCGACGCGGAGCTGCGTCGCCGCCTCGCCTGCACGAGCCTCTGCCCGCTCACCGGGTGCCGCAGTCCCAACTCGGCGCTCGCGCGGACGAGCTGAAGGACGACGTCGACGGCCGGTGCGTGGGCCCGCGCACCGGCCGTCGGTGTGTCCGGGCCCGTTCGCACCCGCACACGATCCGCGCCGAACCGCCCCGGCCCGCCGCGGCGGCGGCCTAGCGTCCCCGCCCGTGACCGACACCGTCTCGGCTGCCGTCGACGCCCGCCGCCACGTCCTCACCACCGCCGAGTTCGACGTGCTCTGGGAGTGGCTCGGGCTGGGTGCCACCCCGGTGGTCCTGCAGCTCACCTCGCCCGGGCGCACCCACACCGAGCGGCGCATGATCCAGGCCGAGGCGTGGCGCGGCCTGCGCGAGCGGGAGCTCGCCGGGCCCGCCGGGCCCGACCCGGAGACCGCGCGGCTCATGCACCTGCTCGCGCGGCCCGCGGAGCAGCTCGAGCTGCGCGGGTGGTGGGGCGAGGAGGTGCGGGCGCTCGCGGCCGGCCGGCACGGCGTCGGCGCGCTGGCCGTGCGGGAGGCGGACGGCGTGGTCGTCACGGCGTGTGGCTCGCTGCCGTCGGCGCTGCTGAGCGCGTTCCCGCCCGCGGACCGCGGGCCCGGCCGGGCTTGCACGGTGCCCAGCGCCCTCCTCGCGTCCGCCGCGACCGCCGAGCTGCGGCCTGCGCTGATCGCCGGGGGCGTGCCCGAGACCGAGGCGACCCTGCTCACGTCGATGCTCGCGGGGACCAGCCGGCGGGCCCAGGTCGTCGCGCTCGCGGCGGACCGGTGGGGCGTGCTGCGGCGGGCCGGCGGGGTGCTCGGCGTGCTGGACGGGCCGCGCGGCCGCTACCTGCTCACCCGCACCACCGGCGAGGACGGGGTGGAGTGGGCGACCGTCGCCCCGACCGACGCGCGGCAGCTGCGGCACCGCATCGCCGAACTGCTGGCCGCCGCGGTCGCGGCCGCGGGTTCGTGACGGGTCAGTCGCCCACGCCGGCCGTCAGCCCGCGCCCGGCGACGGCTCCCGCGACCCCCGCCAGCACGGTCAGCCCGGCGAGCACGAGCGCCAGGACGCCGACACCCGACACGAGCAGCCCGGCGCCCGCCGACACCAGGCCGACGGCGAGCCCGGTGCGGGCCACCCCGGGGCCGGTGCGGTCGCGCGTCACGTAGCGGGCGGCACCGGCCGTGAGCAGGATGGCGATCAGCCCGCTCAGCGGAGCGAGCAGGGCGGTCGGCGGGAGCACGACGTAGGCGAGGTCGTCCACGAACTGCGCGCCGACCCCGGCGAGCAGCGCGGCGCCGACGGGCACGCGGGCGGTGGCAGGCAGGGTGCTCATGCCGTCGATCGTCCGCGGCGTTCGAGGCCGTGGCATCGGGGATCGCCCGGACCCCACCCCGACTGTCCCCCGGCGAGTCGCGCCCTCGGCGGCGGCGAATCGCGCCCTCGGCGGCGGCGAGTCGCGCTCTCGATGCAGGCGAGTCGCGGTCTGCCTGTCGGCGAGTCGCGCCCCAGCGCCCGCGAGTCGCGGCCTCGGTGCGGGCGAGTCGCGCGCCAGTGCCCGCGAGTCGCGGTCTCGGTGTGGGCGAGTCGAGGGTCTGGGCCGCGGGCCGCGGTTATCCACATCGGCCGCCGGCCATCCACAGCTGCGCACATCGTCCGTCCGAAGGGCGCTCCGGCGGCGATCGTCGTCGCCGTGGACACCTCACCCCTCGGCCCGCACGGCGCGCTCTCCCGTCAGGACGCCATCGCCCGGTTCGGCCCCCAGGAAGTACGGCGGATGCAGGAGTCCGGGCGGTGGCGCGCCCCGTGGCCAGGCGTGCTCGTCGACGAGGACCGGCTCGCCGACCCGCTCACCCGCGCCTGCGCGGCCCTCGTGTTCGCAGGCCCGAACGCGGTGCTCGGCGGCCGGACGGCGGCGTACGTCCACGGCTGCCGCAGCGTCGAACCGCTGCCGGTGCACCTCGTCGTGCCCTACGGCCACTGGTTGCGCACCCGTCCTGGGCTCGAGGTGCACAACGCCCGGTTCATCGACCCGGATCGCGAGGTCCGCGACGGGCTCGCCGTGTTCAACCTCGAACGGGTGCTCACCGACATGCTCTGCCGCGCGCGGCCGACCGACGCGTTGGCGCTGGCCGACGAGGTCCTCGCGATGGTCGACCCCGGCGGGAGGGAGGCGTACCGGAAGCTCATCGCGCAGCGGCTCGAACGCCGCAGGGACCCACGGGGCACCCGGCGCGGAGCCCGGATCCTCGCCGTGGCGACCGGGCGGGCCGAGTCGCCTGCCGAGAGCTGGTTCCTCTGGCGGATCGTCGACTGCGGCTTCCCCGTCCCGGAGGTCAACTGGTCGCTGCGCGGGCCGGACGGCCGGGAGGTCCGGCGGCTCGACTACGCGTGGCCGCAGCTGCGGATCGCCGTCGAGTACAACGGCTACGCCGTCCACGCCGACCGCACGGCGGAGGACGCCGCCCGCAACGACGACCTGCGCCGGAGGGGGTGGATCGTCATCGTCGTCGAGGCGGAGGACCTCGCGTCGCCCGGGCGGTTCGAAGCGGCGCTCACCCGGGCGTTCCGGGAGCGAGGGGCCGACGTGAGCGGGCGGGCCCGGGGCGCGCTCCGGGGGCTCAGGCACCGCGACCCGGACGAGCGCCGGGTGCGGGCCGCCGGCTGACGCGCACGCCACGACTCGGCGGTAGCCGCGCTGCGACACGGGGGCGCCCAGTGCGACCCGCCCGCACTCGGGGCGCGACCCGCCCGCACTCGGGGCGCGACCCGCCCGCACTCGGGGCGCGACTCGCCGACGCCCAGCCCACGACTCGCCCGCACCCAGCGCGCGACTCGCGGACACCCGGCCCGCGACTCGCGCGTACCTGGAGCGCGACTCGCCCGCACCCAGCGCGCGACTCGCCGACGTCCAGAGCGCGACTCGCGCGTACCCGGGCGCGACTCGCGGGGGTGGGTCAGAAGCTCTTGCGGCAGGGGCGGCTGCGCAGCTCCGCGACGTAGTCGTCCGGCGCGCCGGCCCGCTCGGCGGCGTCGGCGATGACCCCGAGGTAGCGGGCGCTGGGCAGCCCACCCTCGTAGGCGTCGAGCACGTACACCCAGGCGAGCACGTCCCCGTCCAGCGTGTGCACCCGCAGCCGCAGCTTCTTGTGCAGACCGAGCTCCCCGCCCTCCCAGCGGTCGAGCTGGGCGGTGTCGAGCTCGGACACGTCGTACAGCACGACGAAGACCTGCGAGTCCGGATCCTCCACCACCGTGGAGAGCGCGCCCTCCCAGGCGAAGTCCTCGCCGCCGAAGGTCAGCCGCCACCCCATGAGCCACCCGGTACCCGCCATCGGCGAGTGCGGGGCACGCTCTTTCATCTGTGCGGGATCCATGTTCGACCCGTAGGCGGCGTAGAGCGGCACCGCACCAGGGTAGAGCGAGGCCCTCCGCGTACGGTTCTCGGGGAAGCGTGTCGACGAAGGGAAGGGCGTGCTCCGGTGACGCGGATCGTGATCATGGGCGGCGGGCCGGCGGGGTACGAGGCCGCTCTGGTGGCAGCGCAGCACGGGAGCGACGTGACCGTCGTCGAACGCGACGGCATGGGCGGCGCCTGCGTGCTGCACGACTGCGTGCCGTCGAAGACGTTCATCTCCTCGGCCGGGGTCCGCGTCGACATGCACCGGGCCCCTGATCTGGGCGTCATGACCGACCCGGCGGCGGTCGGCGTCGACCTGCCCACCGTGCACGCCCGGGTGAAAGGCCTCGCGCTCGCCCAGTCGGCGGACGTGCGGGCGCGGGTCGAGCGGGAGGGCGTGCGGATCATCCGGGGCACGGCCGCGTTCACCGACGAGACGTCCCCGCACGCGCCGCACCTCGTCGAGGCCCGCACCCCGGACGGCGGCCGCGAGGAGCTGCCCGCCGACGTGGTGCTGATCGCCACCGGGGCCACCCCGCGCGTGCTGCCCGACGCCGTCCCGGACGGGGAGCGGATCCTCACCTGGCGCCAGCTGTACGACCTGCAGGAGCTGCCGGAGCACCTGATCGTGATCGGCTCCGGCGTCACGGGCGCGGAGTTCGTGTCGGCCTACGTCGAGCTCGGCGCCCGCGTGACCCTGGTGTCCAGCCGGGACCGGGTGCTGCCCGGCGAGGACGCCGACGCGGCGGCGGTGCTGCAGGACGTGTTCGCCGAGCGGGGCGTCGAGATCCTGTCGCAGGCGCGGGCCGACTCGGTCAAGCGTGACGGCGACGGCGTCGTCGTCACGCTCGCCGACGGCCGCACGATCACCGGCTCGCACGCGCTCATGACGGTCGGGTCGGTGCCGAACACCAGCGACCTCGGGCTGGAGAAGATCGGCGTCGAGACCGGGCGGGGCGGTTTCATCCCGGTCGACCGGGTGTCGCGCACCAGCGTGCCGGGCGTGTACGCGGCGGGCGACTGCACCGGCCTGCTCATGCTCGCCTCGGTGGCGGCGATGCAGGGCCGGATCGCGATGTGGCACGCCCTCGGCGAGGGCGTCGCGCCGATCAAGCTCAAGACCGTGGCGGCGGCCGTGTTCACCCGCCCCGAGATCGCCACGGTCGGGATCAACCAGCGCGCGATCGACGCGGGCGAGGTCCCCGCGCGCACGATCATGCTGCCGCTGTCGACGAACCCGCGGGCGAAGATGCAGGGGCTGCGCCGGGGCTTCGTGAAGCTGTTCTGCCGCCCGGCCACCGGCGTGGTGGTCGGCGGGGTCGTGGTGGCGCCGGTGGCGAGCGAGCTGATCCTGCCGATCGCGCTCGCGGTGCAGAACGGGCTGACGGTGGCCGACCTGGCCCACACGTTCTCGGTCTACCCGTCGCTGTCCGGCTCGATCACCGAGGCGGGGCGGCAGCTGATGCGCCACGGCGACCTCGACTGACGCCCCACCCGGGCCCGGAGTCGCGCGTCGGGGTCCGGGCCCGGGCGGGGCGGGCCGGCCGTCAGGTGGTCAGTGCGGTGAGCGCTGCGTGGGTCAGGACCCGCACGCCGAACGGGAGCGCCCGCTCGTCCAGGTCGAACGTGGGCTGGTGGATGTCGAGCATCGGCCCGTGGCCGGGCCAGACGCCCAGGCGCGCCATCGCGCCCGGGACGTGCTCGAGGTACCACGCGAAGTCCTCGCCACCGCTGGACTGCTGGGTCTCGGTCGCGGCCTCCGGGCCGCCGACGGTGACGGCCGCGCCGGCCAGCATGCCGGAGCTGACGGCCTCGTTGACGACGGGCGGCACGCCGCGGATGTGCTCCAGCTCGAAGGAGACCCCGGTGGGCGCCAGGACGGACTCCACCAGCCGCTGGACGACGTCCTCCAGCTCGCCCCACGTGGCGTGGTCGGCCGTGCGCAGGGTGCCGCGCAACACGCCGTGCTGCGGGATCGCGTTGGCCGCCTCACCGGCCTGCACCGCGCCCCAGACGAGGACCGTGCCGGAGCGGGGGTCGACCTGCCGGGTGAGCAGCAGCGGCACCTGCGTGATGAGCAGGCCGATGGCCTCGACGAGGTCGGCCGTGAGGTGCGGGCGCGAGGTGTGCCCACCCGGGGAGGTGAGCCGGACCTCGACGACGTCGCAGGCCGACGTGATGGGCCCGACCCTGGTGCCGACCTTGCCGACCTCCAGGCGCGGGTCGCAGTGCAGCGCGAAGATCCGGTCGACACCCTCCATGGCGCCGTCGGCGACCACGTCGATGGCGCCGCCGGGCTGTACCTCCTCGGCGGGCTGGAAGATCAGGCGGACCCGGCCGGGGAGGGCGGGCGCCGACGCCAGCGCGAGGCCGGCTCCGAGCAGCATGGCGGCGTGCGCGTCGTGGCCGCAGGCGTGCATCACGCCGTCGACGGTGGAGGCGAAGGGGAGACCGGTGTCCTCGCGGAGGGGCAGCGCGTCGAGGTCGGCGCGCAGGGCTACGCACCGCTCGCCGAACCCGATGTCACAGACCAGACCGGTGCCGCCGGGGAGGGTGCGCGGCTCGAGACCGGCCGCCATCAGCCGCTGGGCGATCATCTGCGTGGTGCGGAACTCGGACCGACCGAGCTCCGGTACCGCGTGGAACGATCGGCGCCAGCCCACGACGTCGGCGCGGTGGGCGTCGAGCCATGCGTCGAGCCATGCGGGGCCGGTGCCCGCACCGAGGTCGGGCACGGCGAGGTCGGCGACGACGAGGTCGGTGTGTGCCTCCAGGAGGGTCACCGGGCACCACCTGCCCGGCCGACCCTCGGTCGGTCCGCCACGGCGCGGTGCGCCAACGGACCGCGCGTCGAGGCTGCTCTCACGTGCATCTTCCAATCGTGCTCACCCGGACGGCGGTAGACCAACCGGAACCGGGTCTGTTCACGATTTCGGCGCCGAGGTGTTGCCGACGTGAGGCGGGCGGGCACGTGACGGCTGACGAACGGTCGTCACCCCTTGCGCCGAACGGGTAGTCGTGCCGTTCGTCGCGTGTGTTACGCGCGCGACGGATCCCCGCGGGCCGCCGTGGGCGGCGGTGCTGTCGAGGGCGGGGCATGACCGGAGGGCTACCCGCTGGGCACCCGGCGACGCGTGAGCCGGACCGCACCACCCGGAGGGGGGATCCGGGGGGGCGGAGGCGCAGCGTGCGCCCCGACTGGCCAGAATGGGCCCGTGGGACAGGACGGCTCGGACTCCGAGCAGGTGCGGCGGATCGGAGGCCGCTACACGCTGTCCGGGCTGCTCGGCGCCGGTGCGATGGGCACCGTGTGGTCGGGCTTCGACGAGGTGCTGCAGCGCCGCGTCGCGGTCAAGGAGCTGAAGGTCCCTCCCGGCGTGCCCGAGCACGAGGCGGCGGAGGCGCGGGAACGGATCATGCGCGAGGCCCGCGCGCTGGGCGGCCTCTCCCACCCCAACATCATCACCGTCTACGACGTGGTCGACGTCGAGGGCGAGCCCATGGTCGTCATGGAGCTCGTGCCGTCGCGCAACCTCGCGACGATCATCAGCGAGCAGGGCCCGCTCACCACGTCGCAGGCCGCGGTCGTCGGGTTCGCGACGGCCGGCGGGCTGCGCGCCGCGCACCGCAGCGGCATCACCCACCGCGACGTGAAGCCGGGCAACGTGCTGATCGCCGACGACGGGCGGGTCAAGCTCACCGACTTCGGCATCGCCCGCAACGCGGCCGACGCGCCGATGACCAGCGCGGGCCTGGTGCTCGGCTCGCCCGCCTACATCGCGCCCGAGGTGGCGATGGGCAAGGCCGTCACCCCGGCCGCGGACCTGTGGGGCCTCGGCGCCACGCTGTTCGCGGCGGTCGAGGGCCGCCCGCCCTACGACGTGGGCGGCGACCCCGTCGCCACGATCACCGAGGTCGTCGACGGGGAGGTGCCGCGGCCGCGGGGGTCCGGTCCGGTCGTGGACGTGATCACCGCGCTGATGCGCAAGGAGCCGGAAGCGCGGATGTCGCTGGACGAGGTGCGCCAGCGGCTGCGCCCGCTCATCGAGGACCCGGACGACCCGGTCTACCCCGGTTCGCCGGACGCTCCGACGATCGGGGCCGGCATCCACGTGCCCTCCCCGACGCCGCGGCCCGAGGTCTCGGGGAGCCGGTCGGCTCCGCTGCCGCCCAGCCCGACCGACGCGCGCGCCGCGGTGGGCGCGGCCCCGCTCGCGTCCACCCCCGGCCCGCTGCCGGGCGTGCTGCGTTCCCCGACGGGCGTCGGGCGAGCCACCGCGCCCGCGCGCACCACGGTCACCGGGCTGGCCGCGGTGGGGTACGTCCTCGCGGGTGCCGCCGTGGTGCTCGCCGGGATCCTCGGCGGGTGGACCGTCACCCGCGTGCTGGGCGGCCAGTCCCCCACCACCACGCTGAACGTGACGTCGGCGAGCACGGACCTCACCCAGCACAGCGACCAGCTGGGGTTCTCGATCCCGGTGCCGCGGAACTGGACCGCCTACCCGCACCAGCCGATCGACGGCGAGCCGTCGGTGAGCTTCGTGAGCCCGGACGGCAGCGAGGAGCTCACGGTGCAGCGCGCGGAGTCCACCGAAGCGGGCCAGCAGGTGCCCGGCACCGTGGTGGAGGGCCCGACGGAGACGCCGGACGGCGCGGTGCAACTGCGGTACACCGACGACCGGCGCACGTCGTGGCGGCACGTCGAGCCCGCGGGCGAAGGGGCGTGGACGGTGACGCTCACGGTGCCGCAGCGCACCGCGGGCGAGCGGTCGGCCGACCTGTTCGAGGTGCTCGTGGACGGGTTCGCGCCGACGACGGCGTAGGCCCACGCCGACCCGGTCGATCCGCTGCCGCTCAGACCGCTCGCACCTCGGCGAGCCGCCCGACGGCGAACCGGTCGGTCCCGGTCGGGTCCCAGCAGACGGCGACCTCCCAGGCGGCCCGCGCCTGCGCGGCGGCGTCGTACGCCTCGTCGTCGAGCGCGGCTGCGTTGTGCGGAACGGCCAGGTCGAGGTCGGGGACGTCGACGTTCGCCTCGTCCCAGTCGATCAACGCGACGCGGTCCGCGGTCAGGCGGACGTTGCGCGGGTTGGGGTCGCCGTGGACGACGCACGTCGGTCGGCCGGCCGTGCCCACGCCGCCCGGCACCGCACCACGGCCTCGGGCGGCATCGCGCCGAGGTCGACCCTCGTCCCCGTTCCGACGCGCAGGAGGTCGGTCGGGGATCGCCGGCCGGGGCGTTGCGGCCCTCCGCGCGTCAACGGTGCAGCGTGCGGAGCGCGCCGGCGACGCGGCGCCAGTCGGCTTCCGTCTCGGGTGGCCCGCCGTCCACGTGGGTCATCACGACGAGGCCGTCGACGACGTACCGGCCGTCGGCGGCCGGGGTCGGCACCGGCACCGCCATCCCCTCGCGGTCGAGGTAGCGCAGCAGCTCGGCCTCCCACGCGAGATCGGCGTCGCTGCGCCGGCCGAGGCGAGCGACCGCGACGCGCCCGTCCACGCGCACGCGCCACACCTCGTTGAGGCCGGCGCCGCCGGTGAGCGGCTCGCAGCGGACGACGTCGTCCCCCACAGCTGGAGCGCCTCCCAGCCCACCGGTCCGGCCTCGTGGAGGAGCGGGCTGATCCACCGCGCGGCCTAAGCTGCGGCCCATGAGCGACCCTGCTGCCGCCGCTGCGGCGATCGCGAAGGCCACCGGGGTGGACAGCCACGACGTCGCGGTGGTGCTGGGTTCCGGGTGGCGCCCCGCCGCCGACGTGATCGGCGAGCCGGACCACGAGCTCGCCATGACCGACCTGCCGGGGTTCCGGCCACCCGGCGTTGCGGGGCACTCCGGCACCGTCCGGTCGGTGACGATCGGGGACCGCCGGGTGCTCGTGCTGCTCGGCCGCACCCACCTCTACGAGGGGCACGGCGTCGAACCCGTCGTGCACGGCGTGCGCACCGCGGCCGCGGCGGGCTGCCGCACGGTGGTGCTCACCAACGCGGCGGGCGGGATCCGCGAGGGGATGCGGGTCGGCGACCCCGTGCTGATCTCCGACCACCTCAACCTGACCGGCACGTCCCCGCTGGTCGGGCCGCGGTTCACCGACCTGACCGACCTGTACTCGCCGCGGCTGCGCGCCATCGCCCGCGAGATCGATCCCGAGCTCACCGAGGGCGTCTACGTCGGGCTGCCCGGCCCGCACTTCGAGACGCCCGCCGAGATCCGCATGTTCCGCATGCTGGGCGGCGACCTGGTGGGGATGTCGACGGTGCTGGAGGCGATCGCGGCGCGGGCCGAGGGCGTCGAGGTGTTCGGGCTGTCGCTGGTCACCAACCTCGCGGCCGGCATCACCGGGGAGCCGCTCGACCACCACGAGGTGCTCGCCGCGGGCGCGGCCGCCGCCGGGCGGATGGGCGCGCTGCTGCGCGAGCTGGTCGCGCGGGCATGAGCCTCTCGCCGCAGCTGCGCGACGCGGCGGTGCGCTGGATCGCCGACGACCCCGACCCGCGGACGCGCGACGAGCTGCAACGGGTGCTGGCGGCGGCGATGGCCGGCGCGGCCGGCGCCGTCGAGGATCTGGCCGACCGCATGTCCGGGATGTTGCGCTTCGGCACCGCGGGCCTGCGCGGCCCGGTCCGGGCGGGGCCCAACGGGATGAACGTCGCCGTCGTGCGGCGGGCGACGGCCGGGCTCGCCGCGTGGCTCGCCAGGGGCGGGCAGCGCGGCACGGTCGTGGTGGGCCGCGATGCCCGGCACGGCTCGGCGGTCTTCGCCACGGCGACGGCGCAGGTGCTCACCGGGGCCGGGTTCACGGTGCGGGTCCTGCCCGGCCCGTCGCCCACGCCCGTGCTCGCGTTCGCGGTCCGGCAGCTGGGAGCCGTGGCCGGGGTGCAGATCACGGCGTCGCACAACCCGCCCGCCGACAACGGCTACAAGGTCTACCTCTCCGACGGCGCGCAGCTCGCGCCGCCGGTCGACGCCGAGATCGAGGCGGCCATCGCGGCGGCCCCGCCCGCCATCTCGATCCCGACCGCCGACACCGCCACCGAGGTCGACGTCACCGACGCCTACCTGGACCGCGTCGCCCGGCTTCCCCGCGGCGCATCGCGGGACCTGCGCATCGCCCTCACGCCGATGCACGGGGTCGGAGGCGCCGCCGCCGTGGAGGCGCTGCACCGGGCGGGTTTCCCGAACGTGCACGTCGTCGGGTCGCAGGCCGCGCCGGACCCCGACTTCCCCACGGTCACCTTCCCGAACCCGGAGGAGCCGGGCGCGGTCGACGCGCTGATCGAGACGGCCGAGCGGGTGCGGGCCGACCTCGCGATCGCCCTCGACCCGGACGCCGACCGCTGCGCGCTGGCCGTGCCCGTCGCCGACGGGTGGCGCACGCTCACCGGGGACGAGACGGGGGTGTTGCTGGGGGACCACCTGCTGCGCTCGGGCGGCTACGCCGACCCGCTCGTGGCCACCACGGTCGTGTCGTCGTCGATGCTGCGCTCGATCGCGGCCGCGTACGGCGCGCGCTACGCCGAGACGCTCACCGGCTTCAAGTGGATCGTCCGCGGTGGCCCCGGCCTGGTCTACGGCTACGAGGAGGCGCTGGGCTACTGCGTCGACCCCGACACCGTCCGGGACAAGGACGGCATCGCCGCGGCCGTGCTCGCGGCCGACCTGGCCGCCACCCTGAAGGCCGACGGGTTCGGCCTGCCGGACCGGCTCGACGAGCTGGCCGTCGCGCACGGGGTCCACCTCACCGAGGGGATCTCGCTGCGGATGGAGCCCGCGGCCCGGGACGCGGCGGCGGCCGAGCTGCGCTCGAACCCGCCCCCGGGCTGGGAGAGCGAGCTCCCCGCGCCGGACGTGCTGGTGCTGCGCAGGCCCGGCGAGCGCCTCGTGATCCGCCCGTCCGGCACGGAGCCGAAGCTCAAGGCGTACCTGGAGGTGGTGGAGCCGGTGGCGGACGCGGCCGCGCTCGACGGCGCGAAGGCCGCGGCCCGGTCCCGGCTGGACGCCCTGCGCGCCGAGGTCAGGCGGCTGCTCGGCGCCCGATGACGTCGAGGATCTGCCGCTCCCACAGCGCCGCGATCTCCCGGTAACCGGCCGCGTTGGGGTGCAGGCCGTCGGCCAGCTCGTCGGGCTCCAGCGGCTGGCCCACGTCCAGGTAGCGCATGGGGTGGCCGCGCTCGCGGAAGCCGGCGACGACGGCGGCGCTCAGCCGGTTGAACTCCGCGCGCTGGCGGGTGTGCTTCGGCAGCGGCGCCCACACGCCCGCGACGATCACGTGGGCGTCGCTGACCGACACGATCTCGTTCAGGACCTGCTCCAGGCTGCGCGCCACCTGTTCCGGTGTGCGGCCCTTGAGCAGGTCGTTGGTGCCCGCGTGCAGCAGCACGACGTCCGGGTCGGCGCGGCGCACCCAGTCGGCGACCTTCGGGCGCATGTCCTCCAGCGTGAGCCCGCTGTAGCCCTCGTAATCGGGGTCGGGCACCCGCGGGGGTTTGTCGCGCTGGGAGCCGACCATGTCGACCTGCAGCCCGTCGCGCGCCAGCAGCTCCTGCAGCGGGCCCCGGTACCCCGCCGTCTCGGGGCTGGTCTTGCCGACGGTGCTCGACGCACCCAGTGGCATGACCCGCAGCGCGATCGGTTCAGGTGTGGGCGCGGCGGCGGCCCTGCGCTGCACCGGCACCCCGCCCGCGCTCACCGCGACCAGCACGCCCAGCAGGACCGCGAGGACGAGCGACCCACGTCCGAACCACGTACCGAACCCGGTCACCTATGCCCTTTCGTCCGACCGCGAGCCAATGTAACTGAGAACATGCGTACGTGGCCCGGTTGTTGATCGTGCACCATTCGCCGTCACCCGCGACGGCGGAACTGCTCGACGCGGTCGTGCGCGGGGCGTCCGACCCGGACATCTCCGGGGTCGAGGTGGCCCGGCGGGCCGCCCTCGCCGCGACGGCACCGGACCTCCTCGCCGCCGACGGCGTGATCCTCGGCACCCCGGCGAACATCGGCTACATGTCGGGGGCGTTGAAGCACTTCTTCGACACCGTCTACTACACCTGCGGCAACGACACCCGTGGCCTGCCCTACGGGTACTACGTGCACGGCAACCTCGGCCTGGAGGGCGCGGTGCGGGCGATCGGCTCGATCGCCGAGGGCATGGGCTGGAGCCGCGTGGTCGCGCCGGTCGAGGTCGTGGGCGCGCCGGACAAGGCGGCGCTGGAGGCCTGCTACGAGCTGGGCGCGGTCGTCGCGGCCACGATCGCGCCGGACGACTAGACCGGCTCCCCGGGCGCCGTTGCCCGGCGCGTCACCCGATCGGTACGGTGCGCTGTGGCTTCCTCGATCATCGGCGAGATGCACCCGGAGTCGGTCCGCTCGTTCTGGTCGGTCGTCACCGTCGTGGCGGTCGGCATGGCCGCGCTCGCCCCGTTCTCCCGCTGGATCGGCGGGAGGGGCGGCGGATCGGAGAAGGAGATCGTCGGGGCGATCTGGGTGGCCTGCGCCATCGCGCTCGGGGTCTTCCTGTACCACGGCGCGGACGGCTGAACGCCGTCAGACGGCGCCGAACTGGCGGTCCCCCGCGTCGCCGAGCCCGGGAACGATGAACGCGGAGTCGTTGAGCCGCTGGTCGACGCTCGCGGTGATCACCCGCACCGGGAGGCCGCTGGCGCGCAGGTGGGCGATCCCCTCGGGCGCGGCGAGCACGCAGATCGCGGTGACGTCGGTCGCGCCGCGCTCGGTGAGCAGCCGGATCGTGTGGGCCATCGAGCCGCCCGTGGCGAGCATCGGGTCGAGCACGAACACCGGCCTGCCCTCCAGCGAGGCGGGCAGCGACTCCATGTACGGCACCGGCCGGTGGGTCTCCTCGTCGCGGGCCAGGCCGACGAACCCCATCCGGGCCTCGGGCACCAGCTCGAACGCGGCGTCGGCCATGCCCAGCCCGGCCCGCAGGACCGGCACCAGCAGCGGCGGGTCGGCGAGCCGGTAGCCCACGGTCCGGGCGACCGGGGTGTGCAGCGGGGCGCTGGCCAGCGGCGCGTCCCGGGTGGCCTCGTAGATCAGCATGAGGGTGAGGTCGCGCAGAGCCGCGCGGAAGGCCGCGTTGTCGGTGCGCGCATCGCGCAGCTCCGACAGCCGGGCCTTGGCCAAGGGGTGATCGACGACCTGCACGTCCATGCCGCAGAGGCTAGGGCACCTGCTGGCGCATGCGGGCGTCGTAGGCGTTACGGGCTTCGGCGATCTCGCGCTGGTGGGCGTCGGTCCAGGTCACGAGGGCCTGGACGGTCTCGTGCAGCGAGGCGCCGAGCGGGGTGAGCTCGTACTCGACGCGCGGCGGGACGACCGGGTGGACGGTGCGGCGCACCAGCCCGTCGCGCTCGAGCTGGCGCAGCGTCACCGTGAGCATCCGCTGACTCACGCCGTCGATCTCGCGGCGCAGCTCGGTGAAGCGCAGCCGCCGCTTGTCCAGCAGCGCGATCACCAGCAGGGACCACTTGTCGGCGATCCGGTCGAGGATCTGGCGGACCTCGCAGTCCTCGCGGGTGTCCCACTGGAAGGCCTCCTCGCAGCACGGGCCCTCCACGGTGCCCTGCGCGTGCGTCGGTGACTTCGAAGTGCCTTCTTCCACGGGCACCAATGGTGACCGACGATGCGGTCGGTTACAAGAAGGAACCGACTACGGAAGAAGGCGTCGTGTCCGCACCACTCGTCCCACCCCGCGTGGACCGCATGTCCGGGCGGGTATGGGGGCTGCTGCTCGTCCTGTCCGGCGCGATCTTCCTCGAGGGCATCGACGTCTCGATGATGGGCGTGGCGCTGCCGTCGATCCGCGCCGAGCTGGGCATGTCGACCAGCGCGCTGCAGTGGGTCGTGAGTGCGTACGTCCTCGGGTACGGCGGCTTCGTGCTGCTCGGCGGCCGGGCCGCCGACCTGCTCGGCCGCCGCCGGATGTTCATCGGCTGGCTCGTCGTGTTCGTGGCGTTCTCCGGCCTCGGCGGACTCGCCGAGGCGGGTTGGGTGCTCGTCGTCGCCAGGTTCGTCACCGGGGTCGCGGCCGCGTTCCTCGCGCCGGCGGGCCTGTCGATCATCACGACGACGTTCGCCGAGGGCCCGGCGCGCAACCGCGCCGTGCTCGTCTACGCGGGCGCCGCGGCCGGCGGCTTCTCGCTCGGCATGGTGACCGGCGGGCTGCTCACCGCCGTGCACTGGCGCTGGGTGTTCTTCGCGCCGGTGGTCCTCGCCGCGGCGATCCTCGGTGCGGCGGTCGTCCTGATCCACCGCGAGAAGCGGCGCGAGCGCGCCGGGGGCGGGTTCGACCTCCCCGGGGGCCTGACGCTCACCGCGGCGATGCTGCTGCTGGTGGTCGGGATCGTGCACGCGCCCGAGGTCGCGCCCCGCACCACGCTCGTCACCCTCGCCGCGGCGGCCGTGCTGCTGGCGGCGTTCGTCCGGATCGAGCGGCGGTCGGTCGCCCCGCTGGTCCGGCTGGGGATCCTCGCGTCCGCGCCCCTCCTGCGCGCCAACGCGAGCGCGGTCCTGCTGCTGGCCTCGTTCATGGCCTTCCAGTTCGTCGCCGTCCTCTACCTGCAGGAGCTGCGGGGCTGGTCCACCGTGGAGACGGGGCTCGCGCTCGCCGTGCTCGGCATCGACGCCGTGCTGGCCCCGACGCTGACGCCGCTGCTGGTCGCCCGGTTCGGCAACCCGCGGGTGCTCGCGGCCGGGATGGTGTTCGCGACGCTCGGCTACCTGCTGTTCCTGCCCGTCGGGCCGGACTGGGGCTTCGCGGCGATGCTGCCGTCGTTCCTGGCCCTCGGCGTGGCGTTCACGCTCGCCTACGGGACCCTGACCATCGCCGCCACCGACGGCGTGGCCGACTCCGAGCAGGGGCTCGCGAGCGGGTTGCTGACCACGTCGTTCCAGTTCGGGGCGGCGCTGGGGCTCGCGGTCGTCTCGGCGGTGCTCGTGGCCGCCACCGCGGGCGACTCACCGGCCGCCGTGCTCGAGGGCTACCGGGCGGGGCTGGTGGTCCCGCTCGTGGCGGCGGGGCTCGGGACGCTGATCATGGCGACGGACCTGCGCCGCCGGGCGCCGGAACGCCGGCCGTGACCCGCCCGCACCCGGCCTCGCGGCCATCCAGCCCGCAACTCGCCCGCACCGAGGCCGCGACTCGCCCGCACCGAGGCCGCGACTCGCCGAGAACCGGACCGCGACTCACCCGCACCCAGACCGCGACTCGCGCACACCCAGACCGCGACTCGCCGGCGCCGAGAGCGCGACTCGCGGACGGGGTTCAGGGGACGGCGCGGCCGGGGGTTTCGCTGCGCCACTCCCAGCGGCCGTCGGCCGTGCGGACCGCCCGCATGCGGTCCTCGAGCACGGGGTCCAGTTCGTGCTCGCGGCAGCCGGTGGCCGCCCAGCAGGAGACGACGATCTCGTCGGCGGAGGCGTCCAGCCGCAGGAAGCTCTTGAACTGCGGGACGGCGTCGGAGTCGAACAGCAGCGACATCAGGTTGTGCGCGGGGGCCGAGCTGCGGGCGGGCAGCGGGAACACGCGGTCCGCGGCGCGGCGCGCCCGCGCGCTCACCACGACCGGGGACTCCCGCGGGGGTTCGATGCCCACCCGCTCGGCCATGATGGCCGTCGCCTCCTCCGGGGAGATGACCAGCCGGCCGAGGCCGAAGCCGAGCAGCTCGTCGTAGCGGCGGCTGAAGTGCGCGAGGGAGTCGCCGCGCAGCGGGTAGCAGCGGAAGTCCTCCTCGCGCACGGCCGGGGCGAGCCGGTCGACGTTCGGGATCTGGTGCGTCGCCGACAGGTAGGCGCCCGACCCGCCCGCCACCAGGTAGAGGATCGTGCGCCCGTCCCGCTGCCGCACCGGGTAGCGCTGGTAGTTGTGGTCGTCGCCGCCGATGCAGGCCACGTAGTTGAACGCCGGGTCGGTGACGATCTCGTTGACGTCGCCGCCCCCTTCGATCGGGCTGTCCTGCCGGTTCGCGTAGGAGTAGATGGGCCGCCCGGTGAGCAGGATCTTGGGCCGGTCGCCCGCGGAGACCTCCCGCAGCCACCGCGCCTGGTCCCGATCGATGCGCCCCTCGATCCCGGTGTCGATCAGCACCAGCCGCACCGGGCCCGCGTCGATCGCGCAGTACGGCCCCGGCTGGCCGCCCTGCTGCGACTCCGCGTCGCGGTACCGGCGCATCTCGGCGACGTCCTCGACCGTGCCCTTCCCGTCGCGGTACCAGAGCAGCTTCGCGAGCGTCCGCCGCCACCACGGGCCGGTGAACACCGGTTCCGGGGCGCCCGCGTCCGGCGGGGCGTCGCAGAAGGTGGTCATGAAGCCGACGAGGCCGTCGTACCAGTCGTGGTTGCCCGGCAGCGCGTAGATCGGGCCCGGGTAGTCGGCGTAGGGGCGGTAGAAGCGGTCGGCGTAGGCGCGCACCCCGCCCGCGGGGTAGACGACGTCGCTGCACAGCACCGCGAAGTCCGTGTCCACCGCGACTCGCTGGAGCACCGGCACCACGACGTACTGGGAGGCGTCGCCCTCGCCGGGGTCGCCGAGCACGGCCACCGAGACGCGCTCGCGGTCGGCGAAACGGGTGACGAGCCGGTCGCGGGGCGGAAGCGGCTCGCCCGCGGCGCGGGCGTACTCGTCGAGCCGGCGCAGCCACTCGCGGCGCTGCTCGTCGGTCGGGTCACCGAACCTGCGGGCGAGGACGTGGTTGCGCGACTTGATCAGAGGCCCGGGGCGCAGCCACGAGAAACGGCTGTCGCGGGGCGCGAGCCGCGCCCCCACCCCGGGCTCCCGGCACCCCCATCCGGCTCCCCGGGTGGAGCTGCGGGATGGTCCGGAAGCGTCACGAGCGGGGAGCGAGACCATGACCCGATCTTGTCAGCGGCGGCGCACGATGGTCACCCTTCGCAACCGGAGCGACACCGCAGGAGCGGGGTCGGGGCGCCGCGGGCCGCCACCGCGGGCCGGTTGCGGACCCGTCACACGACGGACAGCACCCCAGGGCCACCCCTCCCGCCGATGATCACCGAGAGTACCTGCTCGGTAACGGAAACGACCCGCAGGCACGGTGATCCGTGCCCTCGGTGCCCCCGGCAGCACAAAGGGTGATCAAGACGAAGTTTCACCCTGACCCGAACGGGTGGTATGGCACGAACTCTGTCACGCGGAGAGCCTCGCCGACGCTGTACTGGGTGACTAGGAGGTGATCCGGTGCCGGAGAACACGACTTCCGACGAGGCGACGCTGGTCGCAGCGGCGGAGAAGCTCACGCAGTGCGACGGATACGTCGTCCTCGCCGTCGACCCCCAGACCGGCGAGGTCGACGCGCACGGCCCGTTCGACGGGCTCACTGCCACGGTCAAGGCCGACCAGCTGCGCCGCGACTTCGACCGCGGTGGGCTCGAGGACGTGACCGTGGGCGTCGTTCGGCTGCACAGCTCCACCTGATCCCGGAGCGGACTGCGCAGCTCCCCCTCGGCGCAGAAGCACGCCCGCAAGGACAACACGACAGAACGACCTTCGCTCCCCCTGCACTCATCCCCGCCCGCCGCTCGGCACCACGCGGCGGGCGGCGTGCTGTCCGCGGTTCTCCTCAGCCCCACCGGGCCCGCGGCCCCTCGTGACGAGGGACTCCGCGCGGCCCGCCCGCGCCTAGACTCGCTCGCGTGACCACGACCGTTACCGCGGGGCGCGCCGCGGGCGACCGCGACGGGGCGTTCGCCGACGCCGTCCGCGATGACGCGTCGCTGCGCCGGTTCCTGCACGGCCTGCCCGGCGTCGACCACGTCGGCGTCGAGCGGCGCGCGGCGATGCTGGCCACCCGGAGCATCAAGAAGGAGTCCAAGCTCCAGGCGCTGGACATGGCGATCTCGATGATCGACCTCACCACCCTGGAGGGCGCCGACACCCCGGGCAAGGTCCGGTCGCTTGCCGCCCAGGCCCGCCGGCCCGACCCGGACCACCCGGACGTCCCGCTGGTCGCGGCCGTCTGCGTCTACCCCGACCTCGCGGGCGTCGCCGCCGAGGCGCTGAAGGGGTCCGGCGTCGCCGTGGCCGCGGTCGCCACCGCGTTCCCGTCCGGGCGGTCGTCGCGGGCGGTCAAGCTCGCCGACACCCGGCTCGCCGTCGAGTCCGGCGCCACCGAGATCGACATGGTGATCGACCGCGGCGCGTTCCTCACCGGCCGCTACGGCGCCGTGTACGACGAGATCGTCGCCGTGAAGCAGGGGTGCGGCGGCGCCCACCTCAAGGTCATCCTCGAGACCGGCGAGCTCGGCGGCTACGACGCCGTCCGCAGGGCGTCGTGGCTCGCGCTGCTCGCGGGCGCCGACGTCATCAAGACCTCCACCGGCAAGGTCTCCCCCGCAGCGACGCTGCCGGTCGTGCAGGTGATGCTGCAGGCCGTGCGCGACTGGTACCGCGCGACCGGGGAGCGCCGCGGCGTCAAGGCCGCGGGCGGCATCCGCACGGCGAAGGACGCCATCCGCCACCTCGTGGCCGTCAACGAGGTCGCCGGACCGGAGTGGCTCACCCCGCAGCTGTTCCGGTTCGGGGCGTCGTCGCTCCTGGGCGACCTGCTGCGGCAGCGGCGCACCCAGATCGACGGCCACTACACCGACCGCGACCACATCGGAGGGGCCTGATGGCCTGGGAGTACGCGCCCGCGCCCGAGTCGGCCTCGATCGCCGCCCTCAAGCCCGCCTACCGGCCGTTCATCGACGGGGAGTTCGTCGACGGCGGCGGTGAGCCGCTCAAGACGCTCAACCCGGCCACCGAGGAGGTGCTGGCGGAGGTCGGCACCGCGGACGCCGCCGACGTCGACCGCGCCGTCGCCGCGGCCCGGCGCGCGTACGAGCAGGTGTGGGGGCCGATGCCGGGCGCCGAGCGGGCCAAGTACCTGTTCCGGATCGCGCGCGTGGTGGCCGAGCGGGCCCGCGAGCTCGCGGTGCTGGAGACGCTCGACAACGGCAAGCCGATCCGCGAGTCCCGCGACGTGGACATCCCGACGGCGTCGGCGCACCTGTTCCACCACGCGGGCTGGGCCGACAAGCTCGGCTACGCGGGCCTCGGGCCGGACCCGCGCCCGCTCGGCGTGGTCGGGGCCGTCATCCCGTGGAACTTCCCGCTGCTCATGGCCGCGTGGAAGATCGGCCCGGCGCTCGCGTGCGGCAACACGGTCGTGCTCAAGCCGGCCGAGACCACCCCGCTCACCGCCCTCGTGCTCGCCGAGATCGCCGCCGAGGCCGGGCTGCCGCCCGGGGTGCTCAACGTGCTGCCCGGCGCGGGCGACGTCGGTGCGGCGGTGGTGGGCCACGACGGCCTGGACAAGGTGGCGTTCACCGGCTCCACCGAGGTCGGCAAGCAGATCCAGCGCCGCCTGGCGGGCACCGGCTGCAGGCTCACCCTCGAGCTGGGCGGCAAGGCGGCCAACATCGTCTACGACGACGCCCCGCTCGACCAGGCGGTGGACGGCGTCGTCGACGGCATCTTCTTCAACCAGGGCCACGTCTGCTGCGCCGGGTCGCGCCTGCTCGTGCAGGAGTCGATCGAGCAGGAGTTCATGGAGCTGTTGCGCGCGCGGATCGAGACCCTGCGCGTCGGCGACCCGCTGGACAAGAACACCGACGTCGGCGCGATCAACTCCCGCCCGCAGCTCGACCGGATCGTCGACCTCGCCGCGGCCGGCGACGCCGAGGGCGCCCAGCGCTGGACGAGCTCCTGCCCGCTGCCCGAGCGCGGCCTGTTCTTCCCGCCCACGGTCTTCACCGGGGTGGAGCAGACGATGCGGGTGGCCCGGGAGGAGATCTTCGGGCCGGTGCTGTCGGTGCTGACGTTCCGCACGCCGCACGAGGCGGTCGCCAAGGCCAACAACACCCCCTACGGCCTGTCGGCCGGCATCTGGACCGAGAAGGGCTCCAAGGCGCTGTGGACCGCGCAGCGCGTGCGGGCCGGGGTGGTGTGGAGCAACACCTTCAACCGCTTCGACCCCACCGCCCCGTTCGGCGGGTACCGGGAGAGCGGGTTCGGCCGCGAGGGCGGCCGGATCGGGCTCGAGGCCTACCTCGACGCCTGAGCGCGCGCCCGGGCCGGTCAGTCGATCGTCCGGAGCCGGCCGTCCCACCCGTCGGCCACCAGCCCGGGCAGCAGCTCGGCGAGCTGGAGCGGGTAGACGGTCTCGGTCGTCGCCGCCAGCTCCTCGGCGCTCCACCAGCGGTGGCCGCGCACGGTCCGGGCCTCCAGCTCGGTGAAGCCCGCCGTGTCGACGTCCGCCACGTCGGTCAGCGCGGCGACGAAGAACCACTCGTCGCTGTCGTACTCCACGCCCTCGAACGTGAAGCGGACGCGGCGCAGCCACACCGGCCCCACCAGCCGGTCCGCGGGAAGCAGCAGGCCCGTCTCCTCGCGCAGCTCCCGCCGCGCCCCGGCGCGCAGCTCCTCGCCCGGTTCCAGCCCGCCGCCCGCGGTGAACCAGAACGTCTCGTCGGGCACGTGCGGGTCGAACCCCTCGAACAGCAGCAGCCGCTGCGCGGGGTCGAGCAGCAGCACGCGCGCGGCCACCCGCGCGCCCGGGCGGCAGGCCGGATCGACGAGCGGTTCCCCCACCCGCCCGACGCTACGCTCGTGATGCAGGTCACACCCGGATCCGTCGAGAGGGCGTGCCCAGCTCCGTCCCGCTCCCACAACCGCCCGGACGAGGAGGAGGACGAGATGGACCGCGCGGACGTCATGAAGGTGGTGGACGAGCCGATCTCCCGCCGGCTGCTGATGTCGGACGTCCCGGCCCGGCTGGCCTACACGGCGTTGGACGGGGACCCACGGGTCGTGCCGATCGGGTTCTGGTGGAACGGCGAGGAGCTGGTGATCTGCACCGCCCCGGCGGCGGCGAAGGTGCGGGCGCTGCAGCAGAACCCGCGCGTGGCAATCACGATCGACCACCTGCTGCCGTGGCCGCCGCGCGTGCTGCTGATCCGCGGCTCGGCGCGCGTCGAGCTCGTGGAGGGCGTGCCGGAGGAGTACATCGAGGGCAGCCGCAAGGCGCTGCCCGCCGAGGTGTTCGACGACTGGGAGACCCAGGTGCGCGGGCTCTACGACCGGATGGTGCGCATCAGGATCACCCCGGACTGGGCGAAGCTGCTGGATTTCGAGACCACGCTGCCGAAGGCGGTCGAGGACCTGATCCGCGAGAAGATGGCCCGGAGGTGATCGCGATGACGCGCTACATGGTGCTGAGCAAGCACGACGATGGGCTCGGCGTCCCGCCGATGTCCGAGTGGGACCCCGACGACGTCACCGCGCACCTCGACTACCTCCGCGCGCTCAACGCGGAGCTGATCGACAGCGGCGAGTTGGTGGAGCTGCAGGTGCTCACCGGGCCCGAGCTCGCCCGGATCGTCGTGTCCGACGGCGGCCCGCCCGTGGTCACCGACGGGCCGTTCCCGGAGGCCAAGGAGCTGCTCGCCGGGTACCAGATGATCGACGTCGAGTCGGAGGAGCGCGCGATCGAGATCGCCGCGAAGGTGTCGGCCGCGCCCGGTCCGGGTGGGGTCCCGCTGCGGCAGCGGATCGAGCTGCGCGCGGTGATGACCGACCTGCCCGGCGTCGAGCTGTGACCCCACCGGCGACGGTGCCCGAGGACCTGCTGCGCGAGCTGGCGCCGCAGGTCCTCGGCATCGTCGTCCGCCACACCGGCGACTTCGACGCCGCCGAGGACGCCGTCCAGGAGGCGCTGCTGGCGGCCGCCCGCACGTGGCCGGAGGACGGGCTTCCCGACAACCCGCGGGCCTGGCTCGTGCAGACCGCCGTGCGGCGGTTCACCGACGCCTACCGGTCCGAGCGGTCGCGGCGTCGCCGGGAGGAGGCCGTCTTCCGGCGGGAGGTGCCCGGCGCCGAGGCCGCGGACCGCGACGACACGCTCGTGCTGCTGTTCCTGTGCTGCCACCCCGCCCTGTCGACGGGGTCGGCGATCGCGCTCACCCTGCGCGCGGTCGGCGGGCTCACCACCGCGGAGATCGCGAAGGCGTTCCTCGTGCCGGAGGCGACGATGGCGCAGCGGATCGGCCGCGCCAAGCAGCGGATCCGGGCCTCGGGGATCCCGTTCGCGACGCCGGCGCCGGAGGAGTTCGGGCCGCGGCTGCAGTCGGTGCTGCACGTGCTGTACCTGATGTTCAACGAGGGCTACGCGAGCACGTCGGGCGCGGACCTGCACCGGGTGGACCTGTCGAACGAGGCGATCCGGCTCACGCGCGCCGTGCACGCGCTGCTGCCCGAGCACGCCGAGGTGGCCGGGCTGCTGGCGCTGATGCTGCTCACCGACGCCCGCCGCCCCGCCCGCACCGGCCCGGCCGGGGAGCTCGTGCCGCTCGCCGAGCAGGACCGCACGCTCTGGGACCGTGCCGCGATCGCGGAGGGGACGCGGCTCATCGCCACGGCGATGTCGCGGGGCGCGGTGGGCGAGTACCAGCTGCAGGCCGCGATCGCCGCGCTGCACGACGGCACCGCCCGCGCCGAGGACACCGACTGGACCCAGATCCTCGGCCTGTACGGGCTGCTGGAGCGGATCACCGACAACCCGGTGGTCGCGCTGAACGCCGCCGTCGCCGAGGCGATGGTGCACGGGCCCGCCGCGGGCCTCGCCCGGCTCGAACCGCTGGAGGCCCGGCTGGCGGGCAGCCACCGCCTCGACGCCGTGCGCGGGCACCTGCGCGAGATGCTCGGCGAGGCGCAGGCCGCGGCCGAGCACTACCGCAGGGCCGCCGCCCGCACCACGAGCGTCCCGGAGCGGGAGTACCTGCTGACGAAGGCCGCGCGACTGGGGTCACAGCTGCGGCGCGGCTGACTGCGTAGTTCCGCGGATCCGACGGGCGCCCCGGGCCGCGACCCTGATCCACATGACCGACGCGCTCACGACCCCGCGGACCGCGGCGGAGCTCGCCGCCGCCACCCCGGCCGGCCGGGATCGGTACGCCGACCTGCTGCGGCTCTACTCCATCGGCATGGTCGTGCTCGGCCACTGGGTCGTCGCGCTGCTCACGGTGCACGGCGCCGGCTCGGTCACCACCTCGCTGCCGCTCGCGCTCTCGACCTGGGTGTGGCAGGTGATGGGGCTGTTCTTCTTCGTCGGCGGGTTCGCGCACGCCCGGGCGCTGAACAAGCCGAACGCGGGGCACCGGCCGCGCACCGCCGACTTCGCGCGGGCGCGGGCGTACCGGCTGCTGCCACCCGCGCTGGTGCTGCTCGCGGTCTGGTCGGTGCTCGCGCTGCTGATGCACGCCGCCGGGCTCACCGACGGCGTGTTCGCGGTCGGCCTCCAGCTGATCACCATCCCGCTGTGGTTCCTCGGCGTGTACCTGGTGATCGTGCTGGCCGCCCCGGCGATGATGCGGCTGCACCTGCGGTACGGGACGTGGCCGGTGGTGGCCGCGCTCGCGGTGGCCGTCGCGGCCGTGGACGCGGTCCGGCTGGCCACGGGCGTGATGCAGATCGGCCTTGCGAACCTGCTCTTCGTCTGGCTGGCGGTGCACCAGCTCGGGTTCGGCTACGCCGACGGCACGCTGCTGCGCGGCGGGCGCCGGACGGCGGGCCTGCTCGCGGCCGGCGGGCTGGCCGGGGCGGCGCTGCTGGTCTTCGGCACCTCCGCCTACCCCGTGCTCATGGTCGGGCTGCCCGGCAACGAGGTCTCCAACACCGCGCCGCCCACCCTCGCGCTGCTCGCGCAGAGCTTCTTCCTGGTCGGCACCGCGCTGCTGCTGCGCGGGGCGGGCACCGCGCTGGTGGCCCGGCCCAAGGCGTGGTTCGCGGTGGCCACCGGCAACTCGATGATCATGACCGTGTTCTGCTGGCACCTCACCGCCTGCTACCTCGTGCAGGGCGCCCTGCTGGTGGCCGGCGTGGAGCTCCCGGCCGCCGACACCCCGCTGTGGTTCGCGGCGCTGGCCGGGTGGCTGGCCGCCTGCTCGCTGGCCTGCGCCGGGTTGGTCGCGCTGTTCGTCCGGTTCGAGCGGTCGGCGGGCGCGCCCGGGGCCGGGCCGGTGAGCACCCGGGCCACCGTCGCCGGGGTGCTCGCCGCCGCGGCGGGGATGTACGCGGTGTCGCAGGCCGGGCTCGACGGGCTCGTCACCGCCCACGGCCTGCCGGGCGCCGGGGTGGCGCCGCTCGTGCTGGTCGCCGCGGGCGCGTGGGCGCTGCGCAGGCGGAACCCGGTCACCTGACTGATTCGAGGGCCGGGCCCGCGCTCCTAGCGTCGATCACGTCCGATCGACGAGAGGAGCACACCCCATGGACGAGACGCCGCTGCGGCTGGTCGTCATCATCGCGAGCACCCGGGAGGGCCGCTTCGGCCCGACGGTGGGCAACTGGTTCGCCGAGCAGGCCCGCGGGCGGGCCGACCTGGACGTCGACGTGCTGGACCTGGCCGAGTTCGCCCTGCCGGACCGGCTCACGGCGTACGGGTCACCCCCGCCCGAGGCGGTGACCGCCGTGACGCCCCGGCTGGCCGCCGCCGACGCGTTCGTGATCGTGACGCCGGAGTACAACCACAGCTACCCGGCCTCGCTCAAGACGCTGATCGACTGGCACTTCACCGAGTGGCAGGCGAAGCCGGTGGCGTTCGTGTCGTACGGCGGGCTGGCAGGCGGGCTGCGGGCCGTGGAGCACCTGCGCGGCGTCCTCGCCGAGCTGCACGCGGTGACGGTGCGCGACACCGTCAGCTTCCACCAGGCGTGGGAGAGGTTCGGCCCGGATTCCCGGCCGGTGGACCCGGCCGAGTGCACCACGGCCGCGAAGACGATGCTCGACCAGCTCGTCTGGTGGGCACGTGCCCTGCGCGAAGCGCGGACCGCACGCCCGTACGTCGCCGCTTGACCTGTACCTCACTTCAACTCCTAGCGTCGCTGCCCGACGCGCAACCCAGGAGGTAGAACGATCATGGTCAGCACCGGAGCGGCGACGACACCCCAGCGCACGAGATGGGCGCCGGTGGCCGCGCTCGGGCTGGCGATGCTGGTGGTCACGTCCGAGATGACCATCCCGGCGGTGACGCTGCCCGGTATCGGCGCCGACCTCGACGTCTCCCCGTCGGCCACGGCGTGGGTGCTCTTGGCCTACGCGCTCCCGATGGCCGCCCTCGCGATCCCGGCGGGGCGCTGGGCCGACGGGGCGGACGTGCGGGCGGCGTTCGCGCTGTCGATGGTGGGCGTCGTCGCCGCGAGCCTGGTCGTGGGCCTGGCCCCGGCGTTCTGGCTCGTCGTGCTCGGCCGGCTGGTGCAGGGCGCGGCGGGCGCGCTGACCATCGCCGCCTACATGCCGATCATCACGACCAGCGTGCTGCCCGCCCAGCGCGGCCGCGCGATCGGGTTCGTCATCACGATCATGACGGTGGGCGCGATGGCGGGCGTCCCGCTCGGGGGCCTCATCGCCGACCTCTGGGGGTGGCGCGCGGTGTTCCTGATCAAGTTGCCGCTGGTGATCGCGGTGCTGTGGGTGGGCCTGCGCACGGTCCCGCGCATCCCCGACCGGGGGCTGCCCCGGCCGGGCGGGGCCTTCCTGCGCGAGACGCTGCTCCTGGGCGGGGCCGTGACGCTGCTCCTGCTCACCTTCGAGGAGGTCGACGGCCGCCCGGTCCTCGCGGCCGCGCTGGCGGCGGGCGCCATCGCGCTGGCAGCGTGGTGGTCCCGGCTGGCTGCGTCCCGCCCGGTGATCGCGATCATGCGCGACCCGGCGTTCGGGGCCACCCTCGTCTCCCTGCTCATGGTCACGTTCACCGGCGGGCTGGTCGCGTTCCTGCTGCCCTACTACATGTCGAGCGTGCTGCACGCGGGCCCCGACGCCACGGGCCTGGCCCTGCTGTTCTTCGTCGGGGCGATGGCGCCGCTGTCGGCCGCGGCGGGCGCGCTCGCCGACCGGTTCGGCAACCGCGCGCTCGCGGTGGCGGGCAGCGCGGTGAGCCTGGTCGGGATGCTGCTGGTGCTGACGCTCGACGAGGCCTCCGGCCTGCCCGACATCGCCTGGCGGCTGGTCGTGCTCGGCATCGGCGCCGCGCTCTACAACCCCGCGATCAACGCCTCGATGCTCGCCGCCGCCCCGGCGGGCTCGGAGGGCGTCGCGGGCGGCGCGGGCATGACCGTCCGCACGATCGGGATGACCGTGGCCCCGGCGGCGGCCGCCCTCGCCTGGACCGTCGCGGGCGGCGGCATGGCGGGCTTCCACGCCGGCGGGATCATGATCACCGCGGCGGTGGCCGTCGGGCTGCTGGTCCTGCTCGTCCCGGTGCGGCGGCCGTGATCCCGGTGCCGGAAGCGGCGCCGCTGTGCGGCCGCGGCGCCGAGCTGGAGGTCGTGGACCGGCTCCTGGCGGACGCCCGCGCCGGGCGCAGCGGCGCCCTGGTGGTGCGCGGCGAGGCGGGGATCGGCAAGTCGGCGCTCCTGTTGCACGCGGCGCGGCGCGCGAGCGGCATGCGCGTGCTGTACCAGGTCGGCGTCGAGACCGAGGTGGAGCTGCCGTACGCGACGCTGCACGCGCTGTTCGCCGAGCACGGCGACGCGCTCGAGCGGCTCCCCGAGGTGCAGGCGGGCGCGCTGCGCGTCGCGCTCGGGCTGGCCGCGGGCCCGCCCCCGGGCCGGTTCCTCGTCGGGCTCGCGGTGCTCGGCCTGCTCGCCGAGCTGGCCACCGAGCAGCCGGTGCTGTGCGTGATCGACGACGCCCACTGGGTCGACCGCGCGTCCGCCCAGGCACTGCTGTTCGCCGCGCGCAGGCTGGGCAACGAGCCGGTCGTGCTGCTGTTCGCGGCGCGCAGCGGGCTCGCCCCCGACTTCCCGGCCCCGGGCATCGCCGAGCTCGACCTCCCCCGGCTGGACGACGCGAGCGCCAGGGAGCTGCTGGACACCGAGGCCGGCGACCTGCCCCGGCCGGTGCGCGACCAGCTGCTGCGCGAGGCCGCGGGCAACCCGCTCGCCCTGCGCGAGCTGCCGTCGGCCCACCGCGCGGGCCGGACCCCGGTGTACCCGCTCGGCCCGCCCGACGCCGGCCGCGGCGGGTTCGCCCCGACCCGCAGCCCCGTCGAGCAGGAGTTCGCGGCGCGCATCGCCGCCCTCCCGGAGGCCGCCCGCACCGCGCTCCTCGTCGCCGCCGCCGACGGCACGTGCGACATGCGCGTGGTGCTCGACGCCGCCGAGCGGCTCGGCGCCGACACCGCCGACGTCGAGGTGCTGGAGCGGGAACGGCTGCTGATGTTCACCGACGGGTGCATGAGGTTCCACCACCCGCTGATCCGGACGGCGGCCTACGGCACCGCGACCATGGCCGCCAAGCGGGCCGCGCACCAGGCGCTCGCCGACGTGCTGGACGGGCGGGGCGAGGAGGACCGGCGCAACTGGCACCTCGCCGCGTCCAGCCTCGGCCCGGACGAGGCGGTGGCCGCGGCGCTGGAGGAGAGCGCGCTGCGGGCCCGCGACCGGGGCAGCCACGAGGCGGTGGCCGCGGCCTTCGAGCGGGCCGCGGCGCTCACCCCGCCCGGACCGGACCGCGGGCGCCGGATGGTGGCCGCCGCGGAGGCGGCGAGCGAGGCGGGGCGGCTCGAGTGGGCCGCCGGGCTCGCCGACCGCGCCGCGGCCGGCAGCGACGACCCGCAGCTGCGGGCGCGGCTCGCCGTCGTGCGGGCCCACCTCGCCGAGGCGGACGGCGACGTCGAGCAGGCCCACCGGCTGCTGCTCGAGGCCGCCGGTCCGGCCGCAGGCGCAGCGCCGGACGTGGCGGGGGACATGCTGCTCTGGGCGGTCGAGGCCGCCTGGACGGCCCGCGACCGCCGGATGGTGCTCGAGGTGGACGACCTCGCGCGCGAGCTGGCGCTGCCGGCCACCGACCACGTCCGCGCGTACGCGATGCTCGCCGCGGCCCAGCTCACCGACGACCCGGACGCCGAGCTGCCGTCGGCGTCCACCGCGCTCGCCATGATGGGCCGCTGCCACGGCAACGGCGATCCGCGCGCGACCGCGAGCCTCGCCACCTGGTACCTGGTGGCGGGCGACGACACCACCGCGCTCGCCGTCGCCGCGGCCGCCGAGCGGGAGGCCCGCGCGACCGGCGCGCTCGGCACGCTGCCCGCCGTGCTCGCCGCGCTCGCGACGAGCCGCTGGTACCTCGGCCACTGGCGCGACGCCGCCGCGGCGGCCACCGACGGGCTGTCCATCGCGCGCGACGTCGGGCAGCTGCAAGTCGTCGACCAGCTCGTGGGCACCCTGGCCAACCTCGCCGCGGCGCACGGGGACGAGGCGCAGGTCGCCGCCGTCCTCGACGAGCTGGCCGGGCGCCCGACGGCGCGCTCGGCCGAGCTCGTCGGAGCGGCCCGCGGCCTGCTCGACCTCGGGCTGGGCCGGTTCGACGCCGCGGCGGACCGGCTCGCGGAGACGGCCGCGGCCTCCCGCGGGTGGTGGCGCGGCCTGCCCGACCTCGTCGAGGCGGCGGCCAGGGCCGGGCGCGGCACCGACGCCCGGCGCGCGGCCGACCGGTTCACCCGCTGGGCCGAGCACACCGGCCAGCCGTGGGCGCGGGCCGTCGCGCTGCGCGTGCAGGCGATCGTCGCCTCCGGCGAGGACGCGGGCGACCGCTTCGCCGAGGCCGCCGCCCAGCACCGGGTGGACGGCACGCACCCGTTCGAGCGCGCCCGCACCGACCTCCTGCACGGCGAGTGGCTGCGGCGGGCGCGGCGGCGCAGCGAGGCGCGCGGACCGCTGCGGGCCGCGGCCGACACCTTCGAGGAGCTGGGCGCCGGGCCGTGGGCGGAACGGGCGCGCGCCGAGCTGCGGGCGACCGGCGAGACCCGTTCCGCCGGCCTCGCCCCCGACCAGCTCGCCGAGCTCACCCCGCAGGAGCTGCAGGTCGTGCGGCTCGCCGCGGCGGGGTTGTCGAACCGGGACATCGCGGCGCAGCTGTTCCTGTCGCCGCGCACCGTCGGCTACCACCTCTACAAGGCGTTCCCGAAGCTCGGGGTGGCATCGCGGGCGCAACTGGCGAAGCTGGGAGGGCTGTCGTAGGGCCTCCCGGCGGTTCCGCGGAGCCTGCTCTCCCGCCCGAGATGTCGGACTCGGGTGGGATTCTCACCTCGATCCAGGCAAGGAGGTATCCCCATGTCCGGCGCCTCGTTCCCTTCCCCACCCCTTTCGAAGCCCTGAGCGATCACCAGGTCGAGACCGGGGCTGCTCGGTATCGCCGGTCATGTCGCGCCGCCCCGGACGCCCGAAGGAGGCGCCGACATCCCCCGCCGGCCCGCGCCCAGGCGTAGCCTGCGCCTCGTGACGACCACCGACCGGCTCGCCGTCGCCAAGACCTACAAGCTCTACCTCGGCGGCGCGTTCCCGCGCTCGGAGTCGGGCCGCAGCTACCCGGTCACCGCGGCCGACGGCCGGCTGCTCGCCCACGCCGCGCTCGCCTCGCGCAAGGACGTGCGGGACGCGGTGAGCGCCGCCCGGTCCGCCTTCCCCGGCTGGTCCGGCGCCACGGCCTACAACCGCGGGCAGGTGCTGTACCGGGTCGCGGAGATGCTGCAGGCGCGCCGCGCCGGGTTCGTCGACGACGTGGTGGCCGCCGAGGGCGTGCGGAAGGGGCAGGCGGCGACGCTGGTGGACACCGCGATCGACCGCTGGGTCTGGTACGCCGGGTGGACCGACAAGATCGCGTCCGTGCTCGGGTCGGTGAACCCGGTGGCGGGGCCGCTGGTCAACTGGTCGACGCCCGAGCCAACGGGCGTGGTGGGGGTGCTGGCGCCGCAGAGGTCGTCGCTGCTCGGGCTGGTCGACGTGCTCGCGCCGGTGCTCGCGACGGGCTGCACCGCGGTCGTCGTCGCCTCCGAGGCCCGGCCGCTGCCCGCGGTGGAACTGGGCGAGGTGCTCGCCACCTCCGACGTGCCCGGCGGCGTCGCCAACATCCTCACCGGTCGCACCGCCGAGCTCGCGCCGTGGCTCGCCTCGCACGGCGAGGTGCAGGCCCTCGACCTGGTGGGCGCCCCCGAGGAGCTGGCCGCCGAGCTCGAGCGCGCCGCGGCCGACGGGGTCAAGCGGGTGCTCCCGCGCCCGGCCGCCGAGCCCGACCCGACCCGCGAGCCGGACCTCACTCGGCTGCGCGCCTGGTCCGAGATCAAGACGGTGTGGCACCCCGTCGGGCGCTGACCGGCCGCTCTCCTAGGCTTTCGCACCGTGGCCAGCGACATCGTCCCGATCCAGCTCTCGCTCACGGCCGGTGACCTCGTCACCCTGTGGGCGCCGCGGTGGCGCGAGGACGGCGAGGAGTGGGAGGCCTTCCTCGGCGACGACGACGCGTTGTACGCCTTCCCGGAGGTCACCCAGCTCGCGGCGTTCGTCCGCACGGCCACGCAGCACGACCTGATCGACCACCCGTCCTGGTCGGTCGTGCCGGACCTCACCGTGGCGGAGCTGACCCCCGACGACACGCGCCGCTACGACATCGTCGGCGTGCCCGAGCTCGTCGCCGAGGACCCCGACACCTGGACGGTCGGCGAGCTCGCCGAGATCACCGAGATGGTCCGGTCGATCGCCGAGGTCTGCGAGCTGACCTCGGTCACGGACGTGCTCGCCGCCGCCCCCGCGTTCGGCCTGCTGCGCCAGGGCACGCTGCCCTTCTCGGGGCGGGAGGGCCAGCGGCTGTGGACGCAGATGGTCGAGACGATCGCGGAGCGGTGGGACGAGGTCATCGACGCGCTCGACGACATCGTCGCCACCCCCGAGGTCGACGCCGCGGCGCTCGCGGCCGCCGAGAAGGAGGTCGCGATCGTCGACGAGGCCGACGAGCCGACCGTCACCGAGGCGGACGAGGACGGCACCGCCGACGAGCGGGAGGAGGACGAGCTCGGCTTCTGGGAGGAGGTCGGGATCGACCCCATCCGGATCACCACGCGGGACGGCGACCACTACACGCTGCGCTGCTACATCGACGACAAGGCCGTCTTCCTCGGCGCGGACGGGCGGATCGACGTCTTCCGCAGCGAGCGGGCGCTGGCCCGCTGGCTCGCCGAGGAGGGCGCCGCCGGGCACGACCTGGAGACCGCATCCACCTGGCCCGAGGTCGTCGAGCGGGCCGGGGTGGGCGAGCTGGACGTGCAGGTCGACGACCTGAACGCCTACGACCTCACCGGGCTGCCCGACGACCTGCTCGAGGGCCCGCTCGCCGTCGACCCCTCCCAGCTGGAGCTGGCCACCGAGCTGCTGCTCGACGTCGGCGACTGGGCGGGCGACGACGAGGCCCGCAACGCGCTGCGCGAGTCGGAGCCGCTCGGGTGGCTCGTCTCCTACGTCACCAAGCCCGACCCGACCCGGCTCGCCCCGAGCCCGCCGTTCGACGCGGAGGCGGCCCGGTTCCGCGAGCTGATCGAGGACGTCGTCAACCGCTTCCGGGTGCACTGATCACTTCCGGCCGAGGCCGGCCTCGCGGGCCAGCAGGCCCAGCTGGGTGCGGTTGGTGAACCCGAGCTTGTCCAGCGCGTTGGACACGTAGCCCTTCACCGTCGCCTCGGTCAGGTGCAGCCGCCGCGCCACCTCGGCGTTCGAGCACCCCTCGCCGAGCAGGGCCACGACGTCGCGCTCCCGGTCGGTCAGCCGGGCCAGCCGGGCGGCCGCCCTGCGCCGGGCGACCTGCTCGTCGCCCACCCGGTCGACGAGGCTGCGGGCCGCCGACCGCGACATCACCGCATGGCCCTGCGCGGCCACCCGCACCAGCGCGGCCAGCTCCTCGGGCGGGGTGGACTTGAGCAGGTATCCGGCCGCGCCCGCGGCGAGCGCGCGGTGCACGTGCTCGTCGCCGTCGAACGTGGTGAGCGCGACGACGTGCGGCGCGTTCGGGAGCTGGACGATCCGGGCGGTTGCGGCGATCCCGTCCACCCCGGGCATCCGCAGGTCCATCAGCACCACGTCCGGCTCGTGCAGCACGACGGCCTCCACCGCCTCGGCCCCGTCGGACGCGGTGGCGACCACTTCGACCCCGTCCGCGGCGCCGAGGATGGTGCGCAGGTGCGCGCACACCATCGGCTCGTCGTCGACGACCAGCACGCGGACGGTCACTCCTCCTCCTCCTTCACCGGCCGACCGGCAGCACCGCGCGGACGGCGAAACCGCCGTCGGTGCAGGGGCCGGCGTCCAGGGTCCCACCGATGATCGACACCCGTTCCCGCAGCCCGCGCAGCCCGCTGCCGGAACCGGTCGGGGCGAGCGCCGGGTCCGCGGTGGCGGCCGTGTTGGTGACGGCCACGGTCACCTCGTCCGGGCCGTAGCGCACGTCGACGTCCACCCGCCCGCCCGGCGCGTGCTTGTGCACGTTGGTCAGCGCCTCCTGCACGACGCGGTGCGCCGTGCGCAGCACCGCGGGCGGCACGGAGCCCGCGTCACCCGCGCAGTCCAGCCGCACGTCCACCCCGGCGGCGGCCGAGGCGTCGACGAGCTCGCGCAGGTCGGCCTGCGGGGCGCGCGGCCCCACCTGCGGCGACTCCCCCTTCCGCTGCCCGCCGAGCACCCCGACGAGCTCGCGCAGCTCGTCGAGCGCCTGCATCCCCGCCTCGCGCAGGCCCGCGGCCGCCCGGCGCGTGTCCTCGTCGGCCGAGGTCACCTCGATCGCGCCGGCCTGCAGCACCATCAGGCTCACCCGGTGGGTGACGACGTCGTGCATCTCGGCGGCGAGGCGCGCCCGTTCCTCGGCGCGGGCCTGCTCGGCGAGCAGCCGCTGCTCCCGGTCGGTGCGCTCGGCCCGCTCCCGCAGGCTCGCCATCAGGTTCCGCCGCGCCGCGACGTAGCGGCCGAGCAGCGCGGGGAACGCGGTGATCAGCAGGCCGACCGACACCGTGAGCCACGACGGGTCCCACGGCCGCGTCGCAAGCAGCGTGAGCGCGCCGACGAGCACCCACGTCGACGGCCGGTTGCGCACCTGGACGACGACGTTGACCACGACCGGGGTCACGGACATCGACAGCGGGTCCCCGGAGAGCGTGGGGGTGGCCACGAGCAGGCCGGGGCTCACCAGCTCGCTCACCTGGAGCGCGACCGTGCCCGCGATCGCCACCCAGGTGACCAGCAGCGGTGCGCGCAGGATCGCGAGCACCGACAGGTCGACCACGAGCCGCAGCACGAGCCCCGCGTACGGACCCGCGGGGCCGCTCGTCCGCGACCCGAGCACGGTGTAGAGGACGTCGAGGCCCACGAAGAACAGCACGGCGCCGACCAGGAGGGCGATCGCCCCGGTCGAGTGGTCTCGCGGCTTGGTCGGCTGGGCCACGCGCCCACGGTAACCGGGCGCCGACCTGCGGTATCACCGTCGTCGATCGGGTGGTGCACCTACTTCCGGAGGGTGCACCACCCCCGCCCGCGGCTGGTCGCGGAGGCCGCGAGCGGGTGTCATCTCGATCGTGACGACCGTGACGTTGAAACCCGTGCCGCCGACCCGAGCCGTCGCCCCCTTCGCCCGGGGGCCGGTGCTGGCCATCGCGGCGGTCGTGGCGGTGGCGCAGGCGGTCGCGGGCTTCCGCGGCACCAGCTACTGGTTCGACGAGGTGTACATGCTGGCCATCGGCCGCCACCACCTCGACTGGGGCTCGGCCGACCAGCCGCCGCTCACACCGCTGCTCGCCGCGCTGATGGACGCGATCGCACCCGGCTCGATCCCGGCGCTGCGGCTGCCCGCGGTGCTCGCCACCGCCGGCGCGGTCGTGGTCGCCGCGCTGGTCGCCCGCGAGCTCGGCGGCGACCGGCGCGCCCAGGTCCTGACCGCGGGCGCGCAGGCCACGGCGCTGTGGACGACGCTCGCCGGGCACTGGCTCACCCCGTACGTGCTCGAGCCGGTCCAGTGGCTGCTGTTGTGCTGGCTGCTGTTGCGCTGGATCAGGGTGCGCGACGACCGGCTCCTGCTCGCGCTGGGCGCCGTCGCCGGGATCGCCGCCCAGACCAAGTTCCAGGTGCTGCTGCTGGCCGCGGTCCTCCTCGCCGCCGTCGCGGTGTGCGGACCGCGGGAGCTCCTGCGCAGGCCGATGCTGTGGGCGGGCGCGGGCATCGGGGCGCTGATCGCGGCGCCCACCCTCGTCTGGCAGGCGGTGAACGGCTGGCCGCAGCTGCAGATGTCCTCCGTCGTGGCCGCGGAGGCCGACGCGCTGTACGGCGGCCGGACCGGCGTCGCCCTCACGCTCGTCATCTGCGCGGGTGTCGCGGGGACCGCGCTGCTGCTGTACGGCCTGTGGGTGCTGCTGCGGGCCGAGGAGATGCGCCCCTACCGCTTCCTCGCGGTGACCTTCCTCGTGCTGTACGCGCTCTTCGTCGTGGCGCCCGGCCGGCCGTACTACCTGGGCGGGCTGTACGGCGTCATCGTCGCGGCGGGCGCGCTCGACCTGCAGCGCCGCCGGGAGGCCGGGCGGACGCGCCTGCGCTGGGCGGCCTGGCCCGCCTACGCGCTGAGCGCCGCGGTGGCGGGCGGGTTGCTGGTGTTCACCGCGACCACGATCACCTCGACGTCGAACGACATGGGCGAGGCGATCGCGCGGCGCGCCGCCGCGGCGTACCACGCGCTCCCGGCCGATGCCCGCGGGCGCACGGCGCTGGTGGGCGACTCCTACATCGTCGCGGCCTACCTGGACGGCTACTCGGTGCGCTACGACCTTCCGCAGGCCTACAGCGGCAACCGCGGGTACGGCTGGTTCCCGCCCCCGCCGGAGGAGCAGACCGACGCGCTCTTCGTGGGCCGCGACCCCGCCGCGCTGCGGCCGTTCTTCTCCGACGTGCGTCTCGTGGTCGACGAGGGGCCGGACCAGAAGGTGTGGCTGTGCACCGGCCGGACGGAGCCGTGGGAACGGCTGTGGCCGCAGCTGCGCACGCTCACCGTCGGGTGACGAATTTAGGCAAGGCTAACATCACCCGCGTGAAGCTGATCCGCACGATCGCGCTCGGCGCGTTGCTGGCCCTCGTCCCCGCCTGCGGCGCCGCGCCGGAGCGCCCACCGGAACAGGCACCGTTCCGCGTCATCACCCACGCGATGGGCGAGACCGCGATCCCGGCCGAGCCGAAACGGGTGGTCGCGCTCGACCAGAGCTTCGTCGACGCGGTGCTGTCGCTGGAGACGGAGGTCGTCGGCTACACGACCTACCGTGCGATCACCGACGGGCTCCCGGACTACCTCGGGCCGCTCGCCGAGACGCACGCGGACGAGGCCGTCTCCGTCGGCAAGCTGGAGGAGCCCAGCCTCGAGCAGATCGCCGCGCTGGAGCCGGACCTCATCGTGTCGGCGAAGGTCCGGCACGAGGCGCTGTACGGGCAGCTGTCCCGGATCGCGCCCACGGTCTTCAGCGAGACCACCGGCGCGATCTGGAAGGACAACCTCCGCCTCATGGGCCAGGCGCTCGGCAAGGAGGAGCTCGCCGAGGCCCGGATCGCCGAGTACGAGCAGCGCGCGGCCGCGATCGGCCGCGACATCGCCGCGGCGAACGGCGGCGCGCTGCCGACGATCTCGGTCGTGCGGTTCGCCGGCGAGGACACGGTGCGCCTCTACGGGGAGAAGTCGTACTCCGGGGTCGTGCTGTCCGACGTCGGGTTCCCCCGCCCCGAGGGCCAGCCCACCTCGGACGCGATCGCCGTCGACATCGCGCAGGAGAACATCCTCGACCTCGATGCCGACCACATCTTCATCGCGACCTACCCCGACGCGACCACCGACGGGCCGAAGGCGCAGTTCCTCGCCAACCCGTTGTGGAGCCGGCTCACCGGCGTGCAGCACGAGGTCAGCGACCTGACCTGGATGAGCGCCGTGGGCCTGCAGGGCGCGCACGCGATGCTCGACGACGTCGCCCGGATCTTCTCGGTGCCGCCGTCGCGGCCGTGAGCGCCGCCGGGCTACGCCATGAGCGCGGCGTAGCCCGGCTTGATCACGTCGTTGATCAGCGCGAGCCGCTCGTCGAAGCCGATGAACGCGCTCTTCATCGCGTTCACGGTGAACCACTGCAGCTCGGCCCAGCCGTAACCGAACGTGTTGACGAGGGCGGCCAGCTCGCTCGTCATCGACACGTCCGACATCAGCCGGTTGTCGGTGTTGACGGTGACCCGGAAGCGCAGCTCGGTCAGCAACCCGATCGGGTGGTCGGCCAGCGATTTCGCCGCGCCCGTGTGAACGTTCGACGTCGGGCACATTTCGAGCGGTATCCGCTTGTCCCGCACATAGGCGGCGAGCAGACCCAATCGGGGGGTTCCGTCGGCACCGAGCGTGATGTCGTCGACGATGCGCACGCCGTGCCCCAACCGGTCGGCGCCGCACCACTGCAACGCCTCCCAAATCGACGGCAGGCCGAACGCCTCACCCGCGTGGATGGTGAAATGCGCGTTCTGCTGGCGCAGGTACTCGAACGCGTCGAGGTGGCGCGTGGGCGGGAATCCGGCCTCGGCCCCGGCGATGTCGAACCCGACGACCCCGAGGTCGCGGTAGCGCACCGCGAGCTCGGCGATCTCGCGCGAGCGGGCGGCGTGCCGCATGGCCGTGAGCAGGCAGCCCACCCGGATCCGCCGCCCGCGCTCCGCCGCGCGCGCCGTGCCCACCCGGAACCCCTCGAGGACGGCCTCCACCACGGCGTCGAGCTCGAGGCCCTGCTCCACGTGCAGCTCGGGGGCGAACCGCACCTCCGCGTAGACCACGCCGTCGGCCGCGAGGTCCTCCGCGCACTCCGCCGCGACGCGGACGAGCGCCTCCTCGGTCTGCATCACCCCGACCGTGTGCCCGAACGTCTCGAGGTAGCGCTCCAGCGACCCGGAATGCGACGCGGCGCGGAACCACCCGCCCAGCTCCTCCGGGTCCGTCGACGGCAGGCCGCGATAACCGGCGGCGTCGGCGAGCTCGATGACCGTCGCCGGCCTCAGCCCGCCGTCCAGGTGGTCGTGCAGGAGCACCTTCGGGGCATCGCGGATGGTGTCGACGGTGAGCGGCGCTGGCACTCCGCCACGCTAGAACACGCCGCCCACCTCGTCGTATTCGGGCGATAATCGCTACTCCACACGGGGCAAGAGGCCTCCGATCGGGGAGCCGCGGACGGGTGATCCACCACGGTCGCTACCCTCAATGCGCACCACCCGATGTCCGGCTCAGAGGAAGCTCCCCGCCGCCATGAGCAATGACTCCACGCTCTCGTTCGACCGCATGCGCGGCATGTTGATGCGCGCTGCGGAGATCCGCGACAGCGAGCAGCAGCAGATCTTCGACTCCCTGGACGAGATCCACGCCAGGCTCGCGGCGCTCGACGCTCTGGGCACGGTGCGCAAGCGGCTCACCGAGCTCCCCGACCGCACCGAGGTCAGCGTCCTCGCCGAGCGCCTCGACGAGACCGTCGCGAAGCTCGACGCGCAGGAAGCCTCGATCGCGTCCGTCCTGCGTGCGGTCGAGGCGATGCCGGACAAGATGGCGAAGCCGATCGCGCAGCTCGACGGCCGCCTCGACGGGATGGCGGGCCGCCTCGAGGGCGTCTCCGGCCGGATGGACGGGCTCGACGACCGGCTCGGCGGCCTCCACAAGCGCCTCGACGACCTCGACAGCCGCCTCGACCGGCACGAGATGCGCCTCGACGCCATGCCGTCGTCGGTGGGGACGCCGATCCGGGAGCGCGTCGACGGGATCGAGCGGTTGGTGCGCGAGCAGCTCGACAACGCGATCCGCTCGGTCGACGAGTCCAACGAGGGCATGCGCAACCTGCTCGGCGACACCAGCGTCGGCCTGCACCGCAGGCTGGAGGACCTGGCCGCGCGGCCCGCGGTCGACCCGACGGACTCGCTGAACAGCCTCGAGAAGCGCCTCGAGGCCCTCGCGGCCCGGCTCGACGCCATCGAGGAGAGCATGTCCGGGCGCATCGGAAGCCTCGGCGGCACCCTCGACGAGAAGCTCGGCAAGCTCGACGCCGCGATCGTCGAGCGGCCCGACACCGACTCGCTGCGCTCGCTCGTCGAGCGCGCCAACGCCGAGTCGGAGCGCCGCCACGCGGGCCAGCTGGACGAGGCCATGGCCACGTTCGCCGAGCTCATCCTCGGCCGCGGCCCGTCGGTGCACCAGATGCCGCCGCCCCCGCCCCGGCAGACCCCGCGGCGCAACCGCAGCAAGGTCACGGTGAAGAGCCCGAACGGGGCCTCCGCGCACGACACGGTCACCGACGACCCCGACGTCTGACCGCACTCACACCGCGACTCACCTGCACTCCGAGCGCGACTCGCGGAAAGGGGCGAAGCCCCCGCCCGCGAGTCGCGGTGTGAGTGCGCGCGAGTCGCACTGTGAGTGCGCGCGAGTCGCACTGTGAGTGCGCGCGAGTCGCGGGCTGGGTGCCCTGCTCAGGGCCGGATCGTGTCCATGACGAGCGGCGGGCGCGCGGCGGGCTCGTCGGAGATCACCACGCCCCCGGCGAGGGCCGCGCGAGCGCCGTCGACCGCCTGCGGCGTGTCGGTGTGCAGCTCCAGCAGCGGCTGCCCCGCCTCCACCTCGGCTCCGACGTCCACGAGCAGGCGCACGCCCGCGGCCGCCTGCACCGCGTCCTCCTTGCGCGCCCGCCCGGCCCCGAGCCGCCAGCCCGCCACCCCGACCGCGTAGGCGTCCAGCCGGGCGAGCACCCCCGACCGCTCGGCCACCAGCTCCTCGACGTGCGAGGCCGTCGGCAGCGGCGCGGACGGGTCACCGCCCTGCGCGGCGATCATCCGCTCCCACACCTCGTACGCCTGGCCGGACGCGAGCACCTGCGCCGGGTCGACACCGGTGATGCCGGCGAGCGCGAGCATCTCGCGGGCCAGCGCCACCGTGAGCTCCACGACGTCCGCAGGCCCGCCACCGCGCAGCACCTCGACGGCCTCGGCCACCTCCAGCGCGTTGCCGACGGCCCGCCCGAGCGGCACGGACATGTCGGTGAGCAGGGCCGTGGTCGCGAGGCCGTGCGCCGACCCGATCGCGACCATCGTCTCGGCGAGCTCGCGAGCCCGCTCCGGTGTCTTCATGAACGCCCCCGAGCCGACCTTGACGTCGAGCACCAGCCCGTCGGTCCCCTCGGCGATCTTCTTGCTCATGATCGAGCTCGCGATCAGCGGGATCGACTCGACGGTGCCGGTGACGTCGCGCAGTGCGTAGAGCTTGCGGTCGGCCGGGGCGAGCGTCGGGGTGGTCGCGCAGACCACCGCGCCGACGTCGGCGAGCTGCGTGGCGATCTCCTCCTGCGTGAGGCAGGCGCGCCAGCCGGGGATCGCCTCCAGCTTGTCCAGCGTGCCGCCGGTGTGCCCGAGCCCGCGCCCGGACAGCTGCGGCACCGCGGCGCCGCAGGCGGCCACGAGCGGGGCGAGCGGGAGGGTGATCTTGTCGCCGACGCCCCCGGTGGAGTGCTTGTCCACCAGCGGGCGCCCGACGTCGCCGAAGGAGAGCACCTCACCGGAGTCGATCATGGCCTGGGTCCAGCGCGCGATCTCGCCGGCGTCCATCCCGTTGAGCAGGATCGCCATCGCGAGCGCGGCCATCTGCTCGTCGGCGACGTCGCCGCGCGTGTAGGCGGCGACGACCCAGTCGATCTGCTCGTCGGTCAGGCGGTGCCCGTCCCGCTTGCTGTGGATCACCTCGACGGCGTGCATGGGCCCAACCTATGACCCCGGCAGCGGTCGGACCCGCCTGCGGCGCACCGCCGCCGCGCCGCCCGCGAGCTCCAGGGCCGCGAGCAGCGTGCGCCGCGCCGACTCGACCCGGTCGGCGCCGAGCCGCTCGGCCAGCTCCCCGACCAGCTCGGCCCGGATCTCCCGGGCGTCCCGCACGGCGGCGTGCCCGCGCTCGGTGAGCTCGACGCGGCGCACCCGCCGGTCGCCGGCGTCGGTGCGGTAGCGGACGTAGCCCGCGGCGTTCAGCTCGGCCGCCGTCTTCGACACCGCCTGCTGCGAGACCCCCAGGCGCTCGGCCAGCGCGCCGATGCTGACCGGGCCCTCGACGAGGTGCTGGAACAGGTAGCCGTGCGCCACCCGCAGCGCGGTGTGGCCGCGCGCGTGCAGCCGGTCGAGCGTGCGCTCGGTGAGCGCGAGCCCGGCGAGCTGAGCCACCACGGCGAAGTCGAGCTGGTCGTCCGGTACCGGCACGCCCCAACCCTACAACCGCGGTTGACAACCAAAGTTGCACAACTATAGTTGTTGATATGGACACACCGGTCGCGCGGTTCGTCGCCATCGCGCACGAGATCGTCTGGTGCACGCTCGCCACCGTCGACGCGGCGGGCAGGCCGCGCTCCCGGGTGGTCCACCCGGTCTGGGAGGAGCGGCCGGACGGCGGGCTGGTCGGGTGGCTCACCACCCGCTCGGGCACGCCGAAGGTGCGCCACATCGCCACCACCCCGTACGTCTCCTGCTCCTACTGGTGGCAGCGGCACGATGTCGCCGTCGCCGAGTGCCGCGCGGACGCCGTCACCGAACCCGAGGAGAAGGAGCGGGCGTGGGCGGTACTGGCCGCGACGCCGGCGCCCGCCGGGTTCGACCCGGCGACGATCTGGCCGTCGGGCCCGCGCGACCCGGGCTTCACGCTGGTCCGCATGCGCCCGTGGCTGCTGCGGTTCGCCCGGGCCGAGGAGCTCGCGGCGGGTGGGGCGCCCGAGGTGCACCGGCTCGACGGCGCCGCCGCGCCGGCCGCCGGCTGACCTACGGCAGGTCCGCGGGACCGAACGCGTCTGGGAGCACCTCGGACAGCGGCAGCACGCCCCGCGGGGTGTCCAGCAGGCAGTCCGGGCCGCCGAACTCGTAGAGCACCTGGCGACACCGCCCGCACGGCATGAGCAGCTCGCCGGTGCCGGAGCGGCAGGCGACGGCGACGAACCGGCCGCCGCCGGTGAGGCGCAACTGCCCGGCCATCGTGCACTCGGCGCACAGCCCCAGCCCGTAGGAGGCGTTCTCGACGTTGCACCCGGTCACGACGCGCCCGTCGTCGCACAGCGCGGCCGCACCGACGTGCAGGCGCGAGTACGGCGCGTAGGCCGACGCGGCCGCCGCGATCGCGGCCGAGCGCAGGGCGGGCCAGTCGAGCTCGGTCACCCCGTCAGTCACCTTCGCCCCGCCGGTACTCCACGCCGATCGCCGCAGGCGGCCGCAGCCGCTGCGACGCGACCGCGAGGACGAGCAGCGTCACCAGCTGCGGCGCGTACAGGGCGAACTCGCGCGGCACCTCGGGGATCACCCAGTACACGACGTAGACCACCGCGCCCGCGCCCAGCGCGACGATCGCGGACCGCCAGTGCCGCCGCGACGCCCAGAACAGCGCCACGACCACCGCGAGGATCGACGTGGCGTACAGCAGCGCGTGCACGGCCTCGCCCCCGGCGCGCAGCTGCACGCCGTCGACGTAGCCGAACAGGGCCGAGCCCGCGAGGAGGCCACCGGGCCGCCAGTTGCCGAAGATCATGGCAGCGAGCCCGATGTACCCGCGGCCGCCGGTCTGGCCCTCCAGGTAGCCGAGCTGCCCCGGGTTGAGCGACAGCGCCGCTCCCCCGAGCCCGGCGAACCCGCCGGAGACGATCACCGCGATGTACTTGTAGGTGAACACCTTGACGCCGAGTGACTCGGCCGCAACCGGGTTCTCCCCGCACGAGCGCAGCCGCAACCCGAACCGCGTGCGCCACAGCACGTAGTAGCTCACCGGCACGAGCAGGAACCCGAGCACGACGAGCGGGGTGAGGCCGGAGACGAGGCCGCCGAGCAGCCCGGCCGCGTCCGACAGCAGCACGCGCTGCTGGCCCTCCGCCGCCGCCAGCCAGTCGGCGAACGGCTGGATGGAGAACGTCTCGAAGCCCTCGATGCGCGGCGACTGCCGCGGGTTCTGCGAGAGCGGCACGAACACCAGCTGCGCCAGGTACTGCGTGACGCCCATCCCGAGCAGCGTGATCGCGACGCCGGAGACGATGTGGTTGACGCCGAAGGTCACCGTGGCGATGGCGTGCAGCACGCCGCCGAGCGCCCCGAACACGAGCCCGCCGACGACCGCCGCCCACGGCCCCCAGTAGAACCCGGCCCACGCCGCGCCCCAGGTGCCGAGGATCATCATGCCCTCGAGGCCGATGTTGATGATCCCCGAGCGCTCGGACCACAGCCCGCCGAGCGCCGCGAACAGGATCGGCAGCAGCAGCCGGACGGCGGCCTGCGTGGTGCCGCTCGAGGTGAGCTGGTACTGGCCGGTGAGCGTCGTGGTGATCGACAGGATCCCGATCCCGATCGCCACGACGAGCGCGGAGCGCGCCCAGCCCGGCATCCGTCGGCCGCCCCGGGTCTCGGCCGGGGTGGCCTGCACCGTGTCGACCGCGGTCACGACGCCACCTCCGCCGGAGCGCCGGTCGACGCCGCCCGCAGCTGCGCCGCGACCCGCCGCTGCTCGGCCGCGAGCTCGTAGCGGCGGACGATCTCGTAGGCGACGATCACCGAGAGCACGGTCGACCCCTGCATGATCAGCACGATCTCCCGCGGCACCCCGATGTTGTCCAGGGCCAGCGCCGACTTGTCCAGGAAGGCCCACAGCAGGGCGCCGACCGCGATCCCGACCGGGTGGTTGCGCCCGAGCAGGGCCACCGCGATGCCGGTGAAGCCGTAACCCGCGGGCGAGGTCAGCGTGTAGGCGTGGTCGCGGCCGAGCAGCTCGGGCAGGCCGATGAGCCCGGCCATCGCGCCCGAGAGCAGCAGGGCCACGATCACCATCCGGCGCGCGTCCACCCCGCCCGCCGCGGCCGCGGTGGGCGACTCGCCCGACGCCTTCAGCTCGAACCCGAACCGGGTGCGGTTGAGCATGAACCCGTACGCCAGCCCGAGCGCGGCGGCGACGAACACCATCCCGAACAGCGTGCCGGACGCCCCGAACGAGATGCCCGGGAAGTGGCCGGTCGGCTCGATCGGGGTGGTGGAGATGTTGTTGCCGCGCAGCACGCCGAACCCGTCGGTGCTGATCAGGTAGGCGATCAGGCCGGTCGCGATGAAGTTCATCATGATCGACGCGATGACCTCGTGCACGCCGCGGTAGGCCTTCAGCAGCGCGGGCACCGACGCCCACAGCGCGCCCACCGCCGCGCCGACCAGGATGATCACCAGCGTGTGCAGGACCGGCGGCAACGAGATCGACCCGCCGACGATCGCGGCGACGCACGCGGCCAGCCGGAACTGGCCCTCGACGCCGATGTTGAACAGCTTCATCTGGAAGCCGATGGCCACCGCGAGCCCGGCGATGTAGTAGATCGCCGCGCTGTTGACGATGTCGACGGCGGTCGTGCCCTCGCCGACCTCGGTGATCATCGCGGCCAGCGCGGTGAACGGGGAGTCGCCGTTGATCAGCAGCGCCACGGCGCACAGCAGGGCGGCGAAGACGACCGCCAGCACGGGCGGCAGGAGGACGGTGCGGAGGTGGGTCATGACGCCGCCCTCGCATCGGCGCCGGTCATCGCGGCCCCCAGCTCCTCGGGTGTGACGGTGGCCGGGTCGGCGTCGGCGACGAGCCGCCCGCGCAGCATCACCTTGATCGTGTCGGAGAGCCCGATCAGCTCGTCCAGGTCGGCGCTCACCAGGAGCACCGCGAGCCCGCGGGCCCGCGCGCGGCGCAGCACGTCCCAGATCCCGGCCTGCGCGCCGACGTCGACCCCGCGGGTCGGGTGGGCGGCGATGAGCAGCACGGGGTCGCCGGACAGTTCGCGGCCCACCACCAGCTTCTGCTGGTTGCCGCCGGAGAGCGCGGCCGCGGGCACGTCGACGCCCGGGGTGCGCACATCGAACTCCTCGACGATCCGCTCGGTGTCACGCCGCGCCGCGGCCCGGTCGAGCACGCCGAGCAGCCCGCCCGAGGCCACCGGCTTGCGACTCTGGAAGCCGAGGATGCGGTTGGCCCACAGCGGCTGGGTGGCGAGCAGCCCGTGGCGGGTGCGGTCCTCGGGCACGTACCCGATGCCCGCCTCGCGGCGCTGGAGCGTGTGCGCCCGCGTGATGTCCTTGCCGGACAGCGTGATCGTGCCGCTGCTCGCCCGGCGCATGCCCATGATCGTCTCGACGAGCTCGGTCTGGCCGTTGCCCTCGACGCCCGCGATCCCGAGCACCTCCCCGGCGTGCACCACGAGGTCCACGCCGTCGAGCACCGGGCGCCCGCCGCCCTCGGCCTCGAGGGTGAGCCCGGTGACGCGCAGGACCTCGCGGTCGGTGACCGTGGACTCCCGGGTCTCCGGGCTGGGCAGCTCGCTGCCGACCATCATCTCGGCGAGCTGGCGGGTGGTGACGGTCTTCGGGTCGGCGGTGCCGACGACCGTTCCGCGGCGGATGACCGTCACGGTGTCGGCGATCGCCCGCACCTCGTCGAGCTTGTGGGAGATGAAGACGAACGTGAAGCCGTCGTCGCGCATCGAGCGCAGCGTGGCGAACAGCTCGTCGACCTCCTGCGGCACCAGCACGGCGGTGGGCTCGTCCAGGATCACCGTGCGCGCGCCGCGGTAGAGCACCTTGATGATCTCGACGCGCTGCCGGTCGGCCACGCCGAGCCGTTCGACGAGCACGTCCGGCGCGGCCCGCAGCCCCACGATGCCGGAGAGCTCGGCGATCCGCTGCCGGGCCGCGGCACCCATCCCGTGCAGCGCCTCGGCGCCGAGCAGGATGTTCTCGGCAACGGTGAGGTTGTCGGCCAGCATGAAGTGCTGGTGCACCATGCCGATCCCGGCCTTGATCGCATCGGCGGGCGAGCGGAAGTGCACCACCTTCCCGTCGACGGAGATGGTGCCCTCGTCGGGCTGCTGCATCCCGTAGAGGATCTTCATGAGCGTCGACTTGCCCGCGCCGTTCTCCCCGCACAGGGCGTGCACCTCGCCGCGGCGCACCTTCAGGGAGATGTCGCTGTTGGCGACGACGCCGGGGAAGCGTTTCGTGATCCCCGCCAGTTCGACGGCGTACTCGCCGCGCGGTGGCGCGGTCTCGTCTTCGGCCATTCCCTCCAGCCTTCCGGGGACGTCCCCGGGGGTCCTCCCGGGGACGTACGGCACGGGGGCCGGGATCCGTGCGGACCCGGCCCCCGGTGGTGCCTCACGGGATGTGCCCCGCGTTACTGCCGCTCGCTGGGCACCGTGATCTCGCCGTTGATGATCGCGGCCTTGTAGGCGTCCAGTTGGTCGGTGATGTCATCGATCTTTCCGCCGGACGTGGAGTACCCGACGCCGTCGACGGAGAGGTCGAACGCCTCGGGCAGCGAGTCCGTGCTGCCGGCCGCCACCGCGTTGATGTAGTTGAACACCGCGACGTCGACCCGCTTCAGCATCGAGGTCATGATCACCTCGTTGACCGGCGGGGCGACGGTGTTGTACTGGTCGGAGTCGACGCCGATCGCGTACTTCGGCGCGTCGGGGCTGGTCGCGGCGTTCACGGCCTCGAACACGCCCTGGCCGGACGCGCCCGCCGCCTGGTAGACGATGTCGGCGCCCGCGTCGAGCTGGCCGCGCGCGACCTCGGTGCCGCGGGCGGAGTCGTTGAAGCCGGAGAAGTCGCCTGCGGGGCTGATGTAGTCGACGTCGACCTCGATGTCCGGGGCCACCGCCTTGGCGCCCGCCACGTAGCCCGCCTCGAACTTCTGGATCAGCGGCACGTCGACGCCGCCCACGAAGCCGATCTTGCACGTGGTGGTCTTGAGCGCCGCCGCGGCGCCGACGAGGAACGACCCCTGCTCCTCGGCGAACACCAGCGGGGTGACGTTGGGCAGCTCGACCGTCGCGTCGTCCACGATCGCGAACTGGACGTCCGGGTTCTCGGCCGCGACGATCTTCAGCGGCTCCGCGTACTTGAAGCCGACCGCGATGATCGGGTTGAAGCCGTCGGCCACGAGCTGGCGCAGGCGGGTGGCCGCCGCGTCCTCGCTCTCGTTCTCGGCCGCGGCGAGCTCGCGCGTGTTCTCCTGCAGCAGGCCGAGGTCGCTGATCGCCTTCTCCAGGCCTGCGGCCGCGGAGTCGTTGAACGACAGGTCACCGCGCCCGCCGATGTCGTAGGCGAGCCCGACGCGCAGCCCGCTGGCGTCGGCGTTGGGGACGATCGGGGCCGGTGTGGCGGCGCCGCCGCCCGCAGCGGCCGGGGCGGGGTTGCGGGTGCACTCGGTGCCGCCCGAACCCCCGCCGCCCTGCTGCGGGGTGCCGGTGTCGCGAGCGCAACCCGTCACCACCAGTGCGCTGGTCAGCACGGCGGCTGCCAGGACGAATCCTCGACTGATCCGCAAGGGAGACCTCTCCTGTTCCGGCCTGACCGACGGTGGGGAACCGTATCCGAGGCTCCCGGAGGTTCACATGCTGGACCGACGGGCGTGACCGAATCGTCGACTCCGGAGCGTGACCGGGTGACGTCGTCCCCCCATTGGAGTTGATCAGGCCGTTCTCGCCGGGCGCGGGCGGTCGAAACGCGCCTACATTCGTTGACGTGCGATGGGTCGCGGCGGTGGCGCTGGTGTGCGCACTGGCTTGCCCGACCGTCACGGTGGCGGATCCGCAGCCGGTGGCGGCCGTGACGGTCGGCTGTCCGGACCAGCAGGTCCCGCCCGGACCGCCCGTCGAGGAGGAGCAGGCGGATCCCCCGCCCGCCCCGCTGCCCTGGCCACCGGAGCCGGTCGGCGGGCCTCAGCTGGGCGCCTGCGGGCGGATCGGGCCGGACGGCGGGCCCGAGCTCACGGCCGAGTCGTGGGTGCTCGCCGACCTCGACACCGGCGCCGTGCTCGCCGCGCAAGCCCCGCACGCGCGGCACCGGCCCGCGTCCACGCTCAAGGTGCTCACCGCGCTCACCGCCATCCGGTCGCTGAACCCGGACCAGGTCGTCCAGGGCACGGCGGAGGACCAGGCGATCGAGGGCAGCAAGGCGGGCATCGGCCCCGGCGGGCAGTACACCGTGCGGCAGCTCCTGGCCGGGCTGCTGCTCAACTCCGGCAACGACACCGCGCAGGCGCTCGCCCGCGCGATGGGCGGCGACGCCGCCATGATCGCGAAGATGACCGAGATCGCCCGCGAGGTGGGCGCCCTCGACACCCGCCCCGCCACCCCGTCCGGCCTCGACGGGCCGGGCATGGCGTCCTCGGCCTACGACCTCGCCCTGCTGTTCCGGGTGGCCATGCGGGAGCCGTTGTTCGCCGAGACGATCCGGCTGCGGTCCATCCCGTTCCCCGGCTACGCCGACCACCCCGGGTTCGTCCTCTACAACAGCAGCAAGCTCCTCGCCAACTACGAGGCCGCGATCGGTGGCAAGACCGGCTTCACCCAGGCGGCCCGGCACACGCTCGTCGCCGCGGCCGAGCGGGACGGCAGGCGGCTGGTGATCGCGCTGATGCGGGGCGAGCAGTCGCCGGTGCCGATGTGGAAGCAGGGGATGCGCCTGCTCGAGTGGGGGTTCGAGCTGCCCGCGACGACCCCGGCCGTCGGCCACCTCGTGGACAGGGCGCCCGCCCCTCCCGAGCCGCCCGCGCCCCCGCCGGCCGCGGACCAGGCGGCGGCCCAGACCCTCGCCGTGCGGCCGGTGCCCCCGCTGCTGCCGCTCGGCCTGGGCGCGGTCGCGCTGGCCGGCATGGTCATCGGTGGCCTCGCCCTGCGCCGACGGCACTGACGGCGCGACTCGCCGACACCCAGAGCGCGACTCGCCTGCGCCCAGACCGCGACTCGCCGAGGCGACCCCGATGCCTCGGCGAGTCGGGGTGTGAATGTGCGCGAGTCGCGGTGTGAGCGCAGGCGAGTCGGGGTGCGGGTCCGCGCGGGTCAGGCGGGGTGCGGGGCCGGGACCGCGAACTCCCGCTCGGGGCTGTAGCGGGGGGCGCCGTCGGGGGCGTCGCCGAGGTAGAAGCGGGTGGCCATGGCGCGCCGCTCCAGGTCGACGACCGTGCGCCACAGCGTCCGGATCGGGTAGGGCGTGTCGGTGGAGGCGTCGACGCGGACCGCGTCGAGGGCCTCGCGCATCCGCTCGGCGGACAGGCCCGTGCCCGCCGACCGCTCGACGAGCGTCCGGTAGCGCTGGTAGGTCAGCAGGGTCTCCCCGGTGTCCTCGGGCAGGGCCGCGGGGTCGGGGTGGCGGTGCAGGGGGTGGTTGGTCATGCAGAGCGCGCCGCCGTCGGCCTCCACGACGTGCTCGTCGCCGCCCAGCCCGCGCTCCCACACGAACGCCGCCCCGCTCGGGTCCGCGACGAGGTAGTGGAGCCCGACGCCGAGGTCGTACTGCTTGGCGGAGAGCAGGGCGGCCTTCGCCTCCTCGGCGGTGCGGCAGGTGTCGAGCAGGAACCGCGGCAGCTGCCCGCTCGACACCCCGACCTGCGGGCCCGCGTCGACCGGCGTGCCCGCGTTCTCGGCGTCGGCCAGGTTCAGCGCGACGGCGAGGCCGTGCTCGTTGACCCCCTCCATGCACCCGTCGAGCTCGTTCATCGTGAGCACGGTGGTGGCGGGCCCGTCGTCGGGGACGCTGGTGATCACGTACGGGCGGGCGCTGAGCGGCCGCTCGTCGATCGGCGGGGCAGGCGCCCCGGCGAGCAGGGCGAACAGCTCCGTGGCGCCGGTGGTGAAGAAGTCGTAGTTGCGGCCGAGCACGGCGCGGCCGTCGACGGTGGCGGTGGGCGGGTAGAAGCTCGTCGAGCAGGCCGAGCCGAGCGGGATCCCGCCGGCCCCGTCGAGGTAGAACTCGTCGGTCTCCGGGTCGAGGCCCAGCGCGGCCGCCGCGCCGTGCATGCGCACGAGGTGCTGCGGCCAGTACCGGGTGAACCAGGCCCGGCGGGCCCTGGCCTTGACCGGGTCGGCGGGCGCGGGCGTCCAGCCGTAGGTGCGGCGCGCCTCGACGGCGAGCGCGCGCCCGATGTCGGCCTGGCTGCCGGACACCGTGATGTGGCGGACGGTCATGAAGTCGCCGCTGTCGCCCGCGACGGTCTCGACGGTGACGTGCATTCGTTCCTCCTGGTCAGGATGGGGTGGGTCGCCACATCGGCCACAGGGCCGGGCCGTCGGGCAGGTGGACGGGCGGGCCGTGGTCGCGAAAGCCGTGGCGCTGGTACAGGGCGCGGCTGCGTCGCGAGGTCGCCTCCAGGTAGGCGGGCAGCCCCTCGGCGTCGGCACGGGCGAGGCGCTCGCGCAGCAGCGCCCCGCCGAGCCCGCGGCCCTGCGCCTCGGGCCGGACACCGAGCAGCACCAGGTACAGGTGCGCGGCGCCGGTCGGGTGCCGGGCCCCGGTCAGCTCCAGGAACGCGCGGAGGCGGGCGAGCTCGTCCGGGATCGGCGGCGGGTCGTCGGCCGGCTCGGCGGCGCCGGGCAGCCAGACGGCGACCGCCGCCCCGTCCGCGGAGAGGGCGAGCTCGCCGTGGGCCGCCGAGGCGGCGACGAGCGGGCCGTACCCGACCTCCTCCGCCGCGCCGGCCAGGTCGCCCGGCAGCAGCCACCGCGTGAGCGGGTCGTCGGCGAAGGCCGCGGCGAGGACGTCGACCGCGGCCGCCGTGGTCGGCGTGCTGGACAGCATGCGTACACCGTAGATCTGGCGACGATTCGCCAGCGGAAATCGCAGTGCACTTCTTGTGCGCACTAGTACAGTTGCGGCGTGGACGAGCCGCCCTACCTCCGCATCGCCGCCGCCATCCGCCGCCGGATCGAGGCGGGCGAGCTGCGGCCGGGCGACCGCGTGCCGTCCACCCGGCAGGTGGTCCGCGACTTCGGCGTGGCGATGGCGACGGCGACCCGCGCGCTCGCCGCCCTGCGCGACGAGGGGCTCGTGGTCACGCGCCCCGGGTCGGGCACCGTCGTGCGCGCCCCGGACGCGCCGGCCCGGCGCCGCGCGCCGGAGAGGGAGCTCTCGACCGATCGGATCGTGGCCGCCGCGCTGGACGTGGCCGACGCCGAGGGCCTGGAGGCGCTCTCGATGCGCAGGCTGGCCGCGACGCTCGGGGTCGCCCCGATGTCGCTGTACCGGCACGTGGCCGGGCGCGACGCGCTGGAGGTGCTCCTCGTGCGCGAGGTGCTGCGGGCGCACCCGCTGCCCGAGCCGGGACCGCCGGGCTGGCGGGCGAAGCTGGAGCTGGTGAGCCGGGTGCAGTGGCAGGCCTACCGCGCCCACCCGTGGCTCCCCGAGCTGATCTCCGTGACGAGGCCGATGCTGGTGCCCGAGGCGATGGCGCACACCGAGTGGACGCTGCGCGCGCTCGCCGACCTCCCGCTGTCCGAGGCCGAGCGGCTCCGCGAGGCGCTCGCGCTACCCGCGATGGTGCGCGGCCTGGCCGCGAACCTCACCGCGGAGGCCCAGGCCGAGCGGGAGACCGGCCAGGACGTCGGCGAGTGGTGGGCCACCCTGGACGGTCAGGTGCGCGCGCTGCTGCGCTCGGGCCGCTTCCCCCAGCTGGCCGCGGTGCACGGCAGGCAGCTCGACGACCTGGACGCGGTGCTCGAGCACGCGCTGGCCCGCTACCTCGACGGGCTCGAGCTGCGCCTGCGCCGGGCGGGCGCTACCACCTCCGGCGCACCAGCCAGCCGGTGAGCGCGCCGGCGCCCAGCAGGCCGAGCGCGGTGGTGGCGGTCGGCCCCTTGCGCAGGACCACCTGCGTGTGCAGCACCGGCGGCTCGGGCACCGGCACCGGCTCCTCCTGCTCGTTCTCCCGCGCCGTGGCGGCCCAGGCCGTCACGAAGAGCACGAAGCGGGAGGCGAAGTACACGAAGACCAGCAGACCGAGGAACGAGCCGAACACCGCGCCGCTCGGCGAGGACGTCACGCTGGCCAGGTAGTAGGTCATGACGATCTTCAGGACCTCGAAGCCCACCGCGCCGAGCAGGGCGGCCTTGGCGGCGCTGCGCAGCGTGGCGTGCTCGCGGGGCAGCCGGGCGATGACCCACAGGAAGATCAGCCAGTTGGCGACGATGCCGAGCAGGAAGCCGAGCACGCCGAGCAGGAACAGGGCCCACCCCTCGTCGCCGAGCCCGACGAGCCCCAGCAGGACCTCCGCGAAACCGGCGACGAGACCGGTGATCGCGAACGACCCGACGAGCGCCAGCCCGAGCCCGCCGAGGGTGAGCAGGTCGAACAGGATCCGCTTCGGCATGGAGGGCGTGGCGGGCACCTGCGCCCACTGCTCCGACAGCGCCTCCCGCAGGTTCGACATCCACCCGATGCCGGAGTAGAGCGCGGCGAGCAGGCCCAGCAGGCCGACGGCGCCGCGCTGGTCGATCGCCTGCTGGATGATCTGCTCGACCATCGTGTTCAGCCCGGGCGGGACGTTCTCGGTGATGGCGGCCTGCAGCTCGGTGAGCAGCGCCGGGTTGAAGAACAGCACGTACCCGGCGGCGGCGAAGGCGATCATCATCAGCGGCACCAGCGACAGCACGCTGAAGAACGTGATCGCCGCCGCGTAGTGGTTGCCGTGCCGCTCGGTGTACCGGGTCGCCGCCCGCAGCAGGTGGTCGAGCCACTCGTGGCGCGCACGCAGCCGCTGGAGCATCGATGGCTTCTCGTCGGCTGGTGCGGCCACGGCCGTCATCCCCTCACGTCGGCGGCAGGAACCCGATCTTCTCGTGGACGACGGCCAGCGTCTCGCCTGCGACCTCGCGCGCCCGGGTGGCGCCCCGGGCGAGCACCCGGTCCAGCTCCGCCGGGTCGTCCCGGTAGGTACGTACCCGTTCCCGCAGGGGTTCGACGAACTGCGCCACCACTTCGGCCAGGTCCTTCTTCAGGTCGCCGTAGCCCTTGCCCGCGTAGTCGGCCTCGATCTCGGAGATCTTCCGGTCGGTGAGCGCCGAGTAGATCGTGAGCAGGTTGGAGATGCCGGGCTTGGCCTCCGGGTCGTAGCGGATCTCCCGCTCGGTGTCGGTGACCGCGGAGCGGATCTTCTTGGCGCTCACCTTGGGGTCGTCGAGCAGCTCGATGATCCCCGCGGGGCTGGAGGCCGACTTGCTCATCTTGGCCGTCGGGTCCTGCAGGTCCTGGATCTTCGCGATCCCGGGCGGGATGAACGCCTCCGGGACCGTGAACGCCCGGCCGAAGCGGCTGTTGAAGCGCTGGGCGAGGTCGCGGGTGAGCTCGAGGTGCTGGCGCTGGTCCTCGCCCACCGGCACGCCGTCGGCCTGGTAGAGCAGGATGTCGGCGGCCTGCAGGATCGGGTAGGTGAACAGGCCGACGGTGGCCCGGTCGGTGCCCTGGCGGGCGGCTTTGTCCTTGAACTGGGTCATCCGGCTCGCCTCGCCGAAGCCGGTGAGGCAGCCCAGCACCCACGCCAGCTGCGCGTGCTCGGGCACGTGGGACTGCACGAACAGCGTGCAGCGCTGCGGGTCGAGGCCGAGCGCCAGCAGCTGGGCGGCCGCGTTGCGCGTGCGGTCGGCGAGCACCTTCGGGTCGTGCTCGACCGTGATCGCGTGCAGGTCGGGGATGAAGTAGAACGCGTCGTACGAGTCCTGCATCGCCACCCACTGCCGGACCGCGCCGAGGTAGTTGCCCAGGTGGAACGAGTCAGCGGTCGGCTGGATGCCGGAGAGCACCCGCTGGCGGCGGTCGGTGGCGGCGGTCATGGCGACGATTCTGCAGCACCCGCCCGCCGGTCACTCCGGGGCGGTGCCGTCCTCGTCGGGCTCGTCGACCACCCGCTGCACCTGCACCGTGTAGTTGTCGAGGTCGATCGGCCCGAGCTGGTAGTGCTCCTGGCCGCTACCCGTCTCCGACTCCTCGTGCTTGATCTTCCGTCCCGGGAACATCTCGCCCAGCACACCCATGGCCGCCACGGTACGCGCCTCCGCCGGGACGACCGATGAGTTGCGTGACGAGGCCGCGGGAGCGGATCCGGCGCCGCGGCGGGGGTGCCGGGCGAGACCGGGGAGCTGGAGGTGGCACCGCGGTCACCCCGCTGCCGGGCCGTACCGGGCGCAACGCGTTCGAGGGCGAGCGCACGCCGCGCGTCTCCAGCGTGCTGCTGCAACCGGCTGTTCCGCCCGGACGACGCGATCCACCCGGTGCCCCGGCCGCGGCCACGCTGTGGGCAGCGCTCTCACGCGTCGAGGGCGACCACCGTCATCCCGGCTGGGGTGGGCCCGTCCATCGCGGCCAGCGCCGCCCCCGCCTCCTCGAGCGGGATCACCCTCCCCACCAGCGACGCCGGATCGATGCCCGCGGTCGCCACGAGGTCGAGCAGCGCGGCGTACTCGTGCGGGGCGATGCCGTGCGAGCCGTGCACCGACAGCTCCCAGGCCACCACCCGGTCCATCGGCAGCGGCGGCGTGGCGTCCGGGCCGAGCAGCAGGCCGACCTGCACGTGTCTGCCCCGGCGGCGCAACGACCGCACCGAGGCCACCGCGGTGTCGGGCGAACCCAGCGCGTCGACCGACACGTGCGCTCCCCCGCCGGTGATCCGGTGGATCTGGCCGGGGACGTCGGCGGCCGAGCCGTCGAGCACCACCTCGGCGCCGCGGTCGGCGGCCAGCGCGAGGGCGTCGGCGGCGACGTCGACGGCCACCACCCGCGCCCCGAGCGCCCGGCCGAGCAGCACGGCCGACAGCCCCACCCCGCCGCAGCCGTGCACGGCGAGCCACTCGCCCGCGCCGAGGCGGCCGTGCGCGGTGAGCGCCCGGTAGGCGGTGGCCACCCGGCAGCCGAGCCCGGCCGCCGCGACGAACGACATCCGATCGGGCAGCCGCACGAGGTTGAACTCCGCCGACCGCACGACCACCCGCTCGGCGAACGAGCCGTGGTGGGTGAACCCGGGCTGGGTCTGATCCGGGCACACCTGGGGGTCGCCCGCCCGGCAGTAGCCGCACGTCCCGCAGCCGCAGACGAACGGCGCGGTGACCCGGTCCCCCGGCCGCCACGACGTGACGTCCGCCCCGACCCGCGCGACGACGCCCGCGAACTCGTGGCCGGGCACGTGCGGCAGCGCGACCGGGTCGTGGCCGCGCCACGCGTGCCAGTCCGACCGGCACACCCCGGTCGCCCGGACGTCGAGCACCACCGCGTCCGGCGGGCACTCGGGCTCGGGCACCTCCTGCACCCGCAGCGGCCCGCCGACCTCGGTGTAGACGACCGCGCGCACTACGCGGGGGTGAGCGGCAGCAGCCGCGGCCCCGGCCGCTGCGCGGGCACGAGGCGTTCGACCGGCTCCCGGTAGGTGGTGCTGCGCTGGCGCACCGGCCGCCCGGCCGCCGCGGCGATCGCGGTCAGCTCGGCGACGGTGCGGGCCGAGCCGTTCTCCGAGCCCGCCATCCGGCTGATCGTCTCCTCCATGAGCGTGCCGCCCATGTCGTCGGCGCCGCCGCGGAGGATCTCGGCGGCGAGGTCGTCGCCGAGCTTCACCCACGAGCACTGGACGTGGTCGATCCGCCCGTGCAGGGCGAGCCGGGCGAACGCGTGCACGGCGCGGTTGTCGCGCACCGTCGGACCGGGCCGGGCGATGCCCGCCAGGTAGATCGGCGCGTTGTGGTGCACGAACGGGAGCGGGACGAACTCGGTGAACCCGCCGGTCTCGTCCTGCAGCGCAGCGAGCGTGCGCAGGTGGCCGAGCCAGTGCCGCGGCTCGTCGACGTGGCCGTACATCATCGTGGACGACGACGGGATGCCGAGCCGGTGCGCGGTGCGCACCACCTCGAGCCACTGCGCGGCGGGCAACTTGCCCTTGGTGAGCACCCACCGCACCTCGTCGTCGAGGATCTCCGCCGCGGTGCCCGGGATGGAGCCGAGCCCGGCGTCGCGCAGCTCGGTGAGCCACTCCTCGATCGACACCCCGGCCTTCGCCGACGCCGACACGATCTCCATCGGCGAGAACGCGTGGACGTGCATGCCCGGCACGGCGGCCTTCACCGCGCGCACGAGGTCGGCGTAGAAGGTGACCGGCAGCTGCGGGTCGATCCCGCCCTGCATGCACACCTCGGTGGCCCCGGCCTCGGCCGCCTCCACGGCGCGGGCGGCGACCTCGTCGAGCGAGAGCCGGAACGCGTCGGCGTCGCGCTCGCGCTGCGCGAAGGCGCAGAACCGGCAGCCGACGTAGCAGACGTTCGAGAAGTTGATGTTGCGGTTGACGACGTAGGTGACCTCGTCGCCCACGACGTCGGCGCGCACGGCGTCGGCGAGGCGGGCGAGCTCGTCCAACGCGGGCCCCTCCGCGGTGAGCACGGCCATCGCCGCGGCCTCGTGCGCCGGGTCGAGCAGGGCGGCCGGGTTCGAGGCGGCCAGCGAGAGGCCGGCGCGGACGTCGCCGTCGAGGCGCTCCGGTGCCGAGCGCCGGGTGGCGGCGAGCTCCTCGGCCACGGCGTCCCAGTCGCCGTAGACCGACGCGAAGTCGCCGCGCCGGTCGCTCGTGCGGCCCTCCGTGTCGATCGCGGTGTTGAGGTCGGTGCGGCCGGTGGAGGCGAACCCGCCGTCCGGCTCCTGCCACGGCCTGCCGACCACCTCGGCCGACTCGTTGGCCAGCCCGGTCTCCGGGTCGGCGAGCGCGGCGACGTGCGCGGAGATCCGGGCGTCGATCCACGGCGCGCCGGCCAGCACGTACTTCGGGTAGACGGCGAGCCGCTCCCGGATCCGGAAGCCCGCGGCGGCCGACCGGGTGGCCAGCTCGTCGATCGCGGGCCACGGCATCTCCGGGCTCACGTGGTCGGCGGTGACCGGCGAGACGCCGCCCCAGTCGTCGATCCCGGCGCGCAGCATGAGCGCGAACTCGTCGCCGATCAGGTTCGGCGGCGCCTGGATGCGCATCTTCGGGCCGAGCACGAGCCGCGCGACGGCGATCGTGGCGGCGAGGTCGTGCAGGTCGGCGTCCGGGTCGTTGGCCATCGCCGTGCCCGGCTTGGCCCGGAAGTTCTGAATGATCACTTCCTGGATGTGGCCGTGCGCCCGGGCGACCGCGCGGATCGCGAACAGCGACTCGGCCCGCTCGGTGCGGGTCTCGCCGATCCCGATCAGGATCCCGGTGGTGTAGGGGACGCCCACCCGCCCGGCGTCGGTGATCGCGCGGAGTCGGACGGCGGGCTCCTTGTCCGGGCTGCCGTAGTGCGGGCCGCCGCGCTCGCTCCACAGCCGCTCGGCCGTGGTCTCGAGCATCATCCCCATGCTCGCGGCCACCGGCTTGAGCCGGGTCAGCTCCTCCCACGACATGACGCCGGGGTTGAGGTGCGGCAGCAGACCGGTCTCCTCGAGCACGGCGATCGCGCAGGCCCGCACGTAGTCCAGCGTGGAGGAGTAGCCGCGCTCCTCCAGCCACTCGCGGGCCGCGGGCCAGCGGTCCTCCGGCCGGTCGCCGAGGGTGAACAGCGCCTCCTTGCACCCGGCGGCCGCGCCCGCCCGCGCGATCTCGAGCACCTCGTCCCGCTCCAGGTAGGCGGCCGGGAGCCGGTGCGGGACCGTGGCGAACGTGCAGTAGTGGCAGCGGTCGCGGCACAGCCGGGTGAGCGGGATGAACACGTTCTTCGAGTACGTGACGACGCCCGGGCGGCCCTCGGCCACCAGGCCGGCGTCGCGCACCCGGGATGCCACCGCGAGCAGCTCGTCGAGGGCGTCGCCGCGCGCGGCCAGCAGCACCGACGCCTCGGCGACGTCCAGGGTCACGCCGTCGCGGGCGCGCCGGAGCGCTCGACGGAGGGCGGCATCGGACGGCGCGGGCTCGCGGGGCACCTCGACCATGGGGTGAACAGTAGGTCGGCACGGGCGGGCGGGTCGACCTGCTCGGCGCCGCTACAGATCACAGCGCCGGACGGGAATAGACGCGGGTCAGGGCAGGACGGCCGAGATCTTCGCGACCAGCGCGTCGATCACGGTCGGGATGCTGAGCACGGTGCCCCACGTCCACGCGGCGGAGACCAGCGGGTCGTCGACGAACACCGAGCGGCCCTCCCGCACGACCTCCAACCGCGAGTACAGCGGGGCCCGTTCGATGTCCGCGCGTGCCTGCGGCTCGAAGCCGGTGTTCCACAGCAGCAGGTCGCGGTCGAGCAGCCCCATCTGCTCGTCGCTGATCGTGGCCCCGTCCAGGTCGCCAGCCAGCTCGCCGATCTCCGGCGGGATCACGAACCCGAGCGCGGTGACCAGCTGCGAGCGCTGGTCTCTGGGCGAGCGGACGAACGTCTGGCCGGCACCGACCCGCTCCGCAACCACCGCGGTGCGCCCCTCGAATTGCGGGTTCGCCTCGGCCGCCGCCTCGAGTTGCGCGTTGACCTCGGCGATCATCCGCTCGGCCCGGTCCGGGACGCCGAGGGCGCGGCCGGCGAGGCGGGTGTACTCGTCCCACGGCGCGCCCCACTCCGGGTAGCCGGCGGGCGGCGCGACCGTGGGCGCGATCCGCGACAACGTCTGGTACTGGGTGTCGTCCATCGACGTGTAGAGCCCGATGATCAGGTCCGGGGAGAGCGCGGCGATCTCCTCGTACCGGTACTCGGGCGTGCCGGTGAAGGCGCCCCGGTTCAGGACCGCGGGCCGGGCGTCACCGAGCTCGTCCTGCGCCCACGGCCAGGTGGCGTACGGGTGGTCGCCGTACCAGTCGGTGACCCCGACCGGCCGCACCCCCATCGCGAGCACCGGGTCCTGATCGCTGTAGCCGACCGTGACCACGCGCTGCGGCGGGCTCGGGATCTCGGTGACGCCCTTGCTGTGCTCGACCCGGACCGGGAACGCGCCCCCGGCGGCCGGTTGGGAGACGGGCGCCGCCGTGTCGCCACCGCCGCAGGCGGTGAGCAGGCCGAGCGCCCCGAGCGCGCCCGCGCCGGCGAGCAGGCGACGGCGGCTCACGTGGCCGAACGGACCGAACGGGTGGGCGGCAGGCACGTTGCCTCCTGACGATCTCCGGCGCGACGCGGTGAGGTTAGCCAGCCTCATCGTTCACGCCACGTCGGCCGGTTCACCCCCCGTGACCTCGACCAGCTCGGCGAAGGTCGTCGGGAAGACCGCATGCGGGATGCCCCCGGCGGCCCACACCTCGTCGTAGGCCTCCAGCGCCCTGTCGACGAGGGTCCGCAGCGGCTTCGGGTGCCCGACCGGGGCCACGCCGCCGATCGGCTGGCCGGTGGCGGCGCGGACGAAGTCGGGCGTCGCCCGCCGCACGCGCTGCACGCCGAGCAGGCGCGCCACCTTGGCGGTGTCGACGCGGTGCGCGCCGGAGGTCAGCACCAGCAGCGGTTCGCCGTCGGCGTCGAAGACCAGCGAGTTCGCGATCTGCCCGACCTCGACGCCGAGCGCCTCCGCCGCCGCGGCCGCGGTGGTGACGGCGTCGGGCAGCACCTGCAGGCGCGCCACCCGGGCGGGGTCGGCGCCACCCTTCTCCAGGGCGGCGACCACGAGTTCGACGTTGCGGTGGGTCGCGGTGCTCACTCCCGAATCAGACCACGGGCGTCATCCCGGTTTTGCGGGGGAGCGCGCCACGCACAGCACCTCGCGCTCGCCCGCGCCGAACGCCGCGCCGGTCGGGACCAGCGCCACGAGATCCGCCCGGTCGCCGACCGCCTCGGAGGCAGCGGGGCACGCGGCCGCCGCGATCCGGCCGAGCGCGTCCGGTCCGGGGAAGCGCTCGGCGTGCGGATCGACCGACGCCACGATCTCGCCGCCGTGCGGGCCTGCGCAGTCCGCCGGCCCCAGCACCGCGCCGGGGGCCGGAGCCGCGTCGAGGCAGGTGGCCGCCGCGCCCAGGCGCACGTCGCCGTCGGCCCCGTAGGTGAGCACCTCGACGCGCGGCTGGGCGAGTGCGAAGCCCGCGGCGAGGCCGGCGAGCAGGCCGACCGCGGCCGCCCCCGCGACCGGCCACCACCGGCGCCGGGCGCGGGCCCGGCTTCCCGCGTCGAGGGCCCGCACCACCTGCAGCGCGGTCGGCCGGTTGCGCGGTGCCGCCTCCAGCGACCCGGCGAGCGCGCTTCCGAGCGCGCCGGTCGCCACCCCGGGCGCGACGCCGTCGACCGGCGGCGTGCCGGTGAGCGCGACGTGCACGGTGGCGCCGAGGGCCCACACGTCCGACTCGGCGGTCGCCCGTCCGCCCTCGCGCAGCTCGGGGGCGAGGAGGTGCGGCCGGTGGCCGAGCGCGGCGGCGAGGCCCGCGGCCGCGAGGCGAACCCGGCCGTCCGGCCCGATGCGGACGGTGTGCGGGCCGACGTCGCCGTGCACGACCCCCGCGGAGTGCGCCGCGTGCAGCGCCGCGGCCAGCTGGCGCGCGACCCCGGTGGCGGCGCGCTCGTCGAGCGGGCCGTCGGCCGCGACGGTGTCGGCGATCGTCGGGGCGTCCACGAGCTCGGTGACGATGTGGTCGACGTCACCGTCGGCGACGACGTCGTGGACGGCGACGAACGCGGGGTGGCCGAGCCGCCCGGTGGCCCGCGCGACCCGCAGCAGCTCCTCCCGCGCGACCCGGCGCTCGTCGGGTCCGGGCGGGAGGTGCAGCTCGGCGACGGCGACCTCGCGGCCCGTCACCCGGTCGGCGGCGCGCCACCGCGCACCTGCGGCGTCGGGTGCGGCGGCGCCGAGCACGACGTAGCGCCCGCCGATCACCCGGGTGGGGCTGAGTCCGGTCATGGGGGGTCAGCGGCGTCGCGGGCGGGGTGTATCACGCGCTAGCAGTCCGAGCCCGGCAGGGGGGACAGGTACTGGTCGGCCGCCCACCGGCCGTCCTCCAACTCCCGGAACCCGTCGGTGACCACCCTCGTGGCGTCGACGCGCGTTCCGCGCGGCAGCGTGTCGACCAGCGCCGCGCCCTGGCTCGGGCCGCTGCGCACGTTCAGCTGGTCGGTCACGACCTCCACCTGGCAGCCGGTGGACCCGTTGGCCGCCGTGACCGACCCCAGCCCACCCCGGTCGATGATCGCGAGCAGTGCCAGCACCACGCCCGCGACGAAGACGAACGTCCACCCCTTGAAGGTGGAGGCCTCCAACTTGGGCACCGTGATCCTGGCCACGTCCATGCCTCCCCGAAAGCGTGTGGGAACACACCGTATCCGGGATGTGGCCTCGGGCGCCTCCCACGCGGCGCACGCGTCGTTCGGGATAGCGTGTCCCCGTCCGACCACCCGTCCCGAGGCAGGCCAAAGCAGAAGATGAAGGTCATCTACACCTACACCGACGAGGCGCCCGCGCTGGCCACGCATTCGTTCCTGCCGATCATCGAGGCGTACGCGGGCAAGGCGGGCGTGGAGGTCGAGACCCGCGACATCTCACTGGCGGGGCGCATCCTGGCCGCGTTCGACCTGGCGCCCGACGCGCTCGGCGAGCTCGGCGAGCTGGCCAAGACCCCGTCGGCCAACATCATCAAGCTGCCCAACATCAGCGCGTCGATCCCGCAGCTGAAGGCGGCGATCAAGGAGCTGCAGGCCGCCGGGTACGCGGTGCCGGACTACCCCGACGACCCGAAGACCGACGAGGAGCGGGCCGCGCGCGCGAAGTACGACGCGGTCAAGGGCAGCGCGGTCAACCCGGTGCTGCGCGAGGGCAACTCCGACCGCAGGGCGCCCGCGTCGGTGAAGAACTACGCGAAGAAGCACCCGCACTCGATGGGCGAGTGGTCGCGCGACTCGGCCTCGCACGTCGCGACGATGTCCGACGGCGACTTCCGGCACTCCGAGCGCTCGGTCACCATCGCCGAGCCGGGTGAGCTGCGCATCGAGCACGTGGGCACCGACGGCACCGTCACCGTGCTCAAGGAGTCGGTGCCGGTGCTGGCGGGCGAGGTGGTCGACGCCGCGGTCATGCGGGTGGACGCGCTGCGCGCGTTCCTCGCCGAGCAGGTCGCCGACGCCAGGGCCAAGGGCGTGCTGTTCTCGGTGCACCTCAAGGCCACGATGATGAAGGTCTCCGACCCGGTGCTGTTCGGGCACGCGGTGCAGACCTACTTCTCCGACGTCTTCGCCCGCTACGGCGACGACCTCGCGAGCGTGGGCGCCGACCCGGACGACGGCCTGGCGAGCATCCTCGCCGCGCTGGAGAAGCTCCCCGCCGAGAGGCGCGAGGAGATCGAGCGGGCGATCACCGAGACCTACGAGCGGGGTCCCGCGCTCGCGATGGTCGACTCCGACCGCGGCATCACCAACCTGCACGTGCCGAGCGACGTCATCATCGACGCATCGATGCCCGCGGCCATCCGCTCGTCCGGGAAGATGTGGAACGCGAAGGGCGAGCTGCAGGACGCGAAGTTCGTGATCCCCGACTCGTCCTACGCCGCGCTCTACGCCGAGACCGTCGCGTTCTGCAAGGAGCACGGCGCGTTCGACCCGACCACGATGGGCACGGTGCCCAACGTCGGCCTGATGGCGCAGAAGGCCGAGGAGTACGGCAGCCACGACAAGACGTTCGAGATCAGCGCGCCCGGCACCGTCCGCGTGGTCGACGCCTCGGGCGGCACGCTGCTCGAGCACGAGGTCGCCGCGGGCGACATCTGGCGGGCCTGCCAGACCAAGGACGCCCCGATCCGCAACTGGGTGCAGCTCGCGGTCTCGCGCGCCCGCGCCACGGGCTGGCCCGCGGTGTTCTGGCTCGACGAGACCCGAGCCCACGACGCGGAGCTGATCAAGAAGGTCCGGGTCTACCTCGCCGAGGAGGACACCGAGGGCCTGACGATCGAGATCCTCCCGGTGGCCGAGGCCACCCGCTACACCCTCGAGCGCGCCAAGCGCGGCGAGGACACGATCTCGGTCACCGGCAACGTCCTGCGCGACTACCTCACCGACCTCTTCCCGATCCTCGAGCTCGGCACCAGCGCGAAGATGCTCTCGATCGTGCCGCTGATGAACGGCGGCGGGCTGTTCGAGACCGGCGCGGGCGGGTCGGCGCCCAAGCACGTGCAGCAGGTGCTCAAGGAGAACCACCTGCGGTGGGACTCGCTCGGCGAGTTCCTGGCGCTGGCGGTGTCGCTGGAGTTCCTCGCCGAGAAGACCGGGAACCAGCGCGCCGCGGTGCTGGGCAAGACGCTGGACGAGGCCACGGGCACGCTGCTGGAGACCGGCAAGTCCCCGTCGCGGCGGGTCGGCGAGCTCGACAACCGCGGCAGCCACTTCTACCTCGCCCTCTACTGGGCGCAGGCCCTCGCGCGGCAGACCGAGGACGCCGAGCTCGCGGCCACGTTCGCCCCGCTCGCGGAGCGGCTCGCCGCGGACGAGGAGAAGATCGTCGCCGAGCTCAACGCGGTGCAGGGCAAGCCGGTCGACCTCGGCGGCTACTACTTCGTCGACAAGGCCAAGGCCGACGCGGTGATGCGCCCGAGCGCGACGTTCAACGCCGCCCTCGCTGAGTTCTGACCCACCGACGGCGCCCGGCCACCCCGGCCGGGCGCCGCTCAGGCGGCGGGCGGCAGCGCGTCGAACACCGCCTCCGCCTCGTCGCGGGCGAGGTACATGCGCCACGCCCGCTCGGCGATCACGTCCGGGTCGAGCGTGGGGAGCCGGGCTCCCCGCTCCGTCATGACCCGATGGATGTCGCCGTGCTCGACCAGCCCGCCGATGGTGAGCACACCCGCGTGGACGCCGTGCTCGGCGAGCGCGGCGTGCAGGGTGAGCACGTACATGCGCAGGGCCGCCGACGCGGGAGCGAGCGTCCCCAGCGCCGGGAGCGGCCGCAGGCCGGCGAGCCCGCCGCCGAACAGCAGCGCGCCCCGGCCGCGCTCCAGCATCCCCGGCAGCACCGCCGCGACGGCGCCCGCCGCGGGTGTCACCACCGACTCGAACGGGGCGCGCACCTCGGCGGGGCCGGCTTGGGGCAGCGGGACGACGTCCGCCCCGGCGTCCGGGGTGGCGGGGCCGAAGTAGAGGGTGTCGATCGGCCCGAGGTCGGCGCCGATGCGCTCCACCACACCGGCCAGCTGCGCGGGGTCGGTGACGTCGGCGGCGTAGGTCCGCGCGTCGATCCCCTCTGCCGCGAGCGCGGCCCGGTAGCCGGGGTGGCGCCGCGCCGAGCGGGACACCAGCGCCACCGCGAACCCCTCCCGGCCGAACCGGTGCGCCATGGACATCCCGAGGCCGGGGCCCGCGCCGAGCACGGCGATCACGGAACTTGAGGACATGCTCAAGTTCTTACCGGTAACCTGAGGGTACCGTCAACTTCCGGGAGGACCATGGCCCTGCGCAAGGACGCCCAGCGCAACCGCGAGCGGCTCGTCGAGGCTGCCCGCGCCGTGTTCGCCGAGCGCGGCCTCGACGTCGCGCTCGACGAGATCGCGCGCCGGGCGGGGGTGAGCATCGGGACGCTCTACAACCGCTTCCCCACGCGCGCCGAGCTGGTGCGGGCCGTGTTCGCCGACCGCGCGGAGACCGTCGTGCGGATCACCGAGCACGCGCTGGGCATGGCCGACCCGTGGGCGGGCTTCGTCCACTTCGTCGAGCAGGTGTGCCGGATGCTGGCGGCCGACCGGGGCTACAACGACCTCGCGGCACGCGCCCTCCCGCAGGCCACCCCGCAGCACGCCCGCGGGCACGAGCTGATGACCCGGGTGGTCGAGCGGGCCCGGGAGGCCGGTGCGCTGCGCGCGGACTTCACGCTCTCCGACATGGCGTTCGTGATCTGGGCGATCACCCGCACCGTCGAGGCGACCGCCGGCGTCGAGCCCGACGCCTGGCGGCGCCACCTCGGCTTCATCCTCGACGGCCTGCGCGCCCCGGCCGCCCACCCGCTGCCGGTGCCGCCGCTCACCGAGGATCAGGTGGCCCGCGTGATGCGCGACTGCTGACCCGCCGCGGCCCACCGGAACACCAGCCACGAGAGCGCGATCAGCACGGCGGCGGCCGGGGCCAGCCCGCCCGTCCCGGCCTGTGCGAGCACCAGGCCGCCGATCCCGCCCGCGAGCGAGACGCCCAGGTAGGTCGCGGTCGTGGTCAGCGCGAGCGCCTGGCCCCCGGCCGGGCCGGCGAGCCCGAGCAGGCGCGCCTGGATCGCGGGGGCGTTCCAGAACGCGAACCCGCACCACACCGCCGTGACCGGCGCGACGAGCCGGAACGGCACCTGCCGTGCGAACCACATCCCGGAGAAGGCGACCATCACGGCGACCAGGCTGCCGATGCCGACCAGGAGCGAGGTGTCCGCGCCCCAGCGGTCGACGGCGTGCCCGCCGAGCCACACCCCGAGCATCCCGGCCACGCCCGAGACGGCGAACAGCACCGCCCGCCCGTCCGGCCCGGTGCCGGACACGTCCCGGACGAACGGCGCGAGGTAGCTCAGCAGCAGCATGCTGCCCGACAGCGTGATCGTGTTCGCCAGCAGGCCGAGGCTGATCGGGCGGGCGGCCAGCACGGCGAGCTGCTCCCGCAGCCGCGGGACCGGCCCGGGCGGCGTGGCGGGCACCGTCGCGAGCAGGGCGACGGCAACGACCACGCCGGCCAGCGCGACCGCGCCGAACGTGGCGCGCCAGCCCAACTCGCCGCCGATCCACGTGCCCAGCGGGACCCCGGTCGCGATCGAGCCGGTCACGCCGAGCGAGACGAGGCCCAGGTAGCGGCCGCGCCGCTCGACGGGCGCGAGCGCCGCGGTGACGGCGAACAGGGCCGGCGTCGCGCTCGCCGCGGCGAGCGCCGCGACCACCCGCAGCGCCATCAGGGGGCCGAACGAGCAACCTCCTGCGCGGCCACGACGCGGTGACCACCGCCGCGACCGGGGCGGCGAACGCGACGGTCAGCGAGAACACGGTGATCAGCTGGCTTGCGACGGCCTCGGAGACGGCGAGGTCGGCGGCGATCTCCGACAGCACGCCCGCGACCACGTAGTCGTCGGTGTAGTGGACGAACGCGGCCGCCGCGAGCGCCCACAACCGGGGACGGCACGGCCGGCACCGTAGATCGTCGAGCCCGCGTCGCTCCACCCGGTTTCCGCCCGGGCTCGCCCGCCGGCGGATTGCAGCACGGAAACCGCTTGCGCGGGGGTTTACCGTGGACCGACGTGCTCCCGCCCTACCTGCTCCTGGTCAGGGCCGGCTTCCGGCGCCACTCCACCTACCTCACCGCGAGCTTCGCCGGGCTGTTCACCAACACCGTGTTCGGCCTGCTGCGGGTCGCCGTGCTGCTGGCGGTCGTCGCGTCCGCCGGCCGCGTCGCCGGCTACGACGCCGCCGACACCAGCACGTTCGTCTGGCTGGGGCAGGGCCTGCTCGCCGTCGTCCTGCTGTGGCCGGACCGGCAGCTCGCCGAGCGCGTGCGCTCCGGCGACGTCGCCATCGACCTCGCCCGCCCGTGGAACCTGCAGGCCGCGCTGCTCGCGCAGGACATCGGCCGGGCGGGGCACGCGGTGCTCATCCGGCTCGCGCCGCCCGTGGCGTTCGGCGCCGCGGTGCTGCCGTTCCGCTGGCCGGACAGCCCCTGGTCGGCGGTGCTGTTCGCGGTGTCGACGACGCTCGCGGTCGTCGTCAGCTTCGCCCTGCGGTTCCTGCTGGACCTCACCGCCTTCTGGATGCTCGACAACCGCGGCGTGGTCGGCATCTACGCGTCGGGCTCCGGCCTCGCCTGCGGCCTGACCATCCCGCTCGCCTTCTTCCCCGACGTCCTGCGCGCCGCGCTCTACGCGACGCCGTTCCCGGCCCTGATGCAGACGCCGATCGACGTGTTCTCCGAGCGCGGGCCGACGGCCGCGCTGATCGGCCACCAGGTGCTGTGGGCCGCCGTCCTGCTCGCCGCGGGCCGGCTCGTGCTCGCCCGCGCCACGCGGAAGCTGGTGGTGCAAGGTGGCTGACCGGTCCCGCCGGCGCGGCGTCTACCTGCGGCTGCTCGCCTCCCGCGTGCGCAGCCAGCTCGCCTACCCCACCTCGTTCGCGCTCGACCTCCTCGGACAGGCGATCGGATCCGCCGTCGAGCTGGTCATCATCCTCGCCGTGTTCGCGCAGGTCGACTCGCTGGGCGGGTTCACCCGCGAGGAGGTGCTGCTGATCTACGCGCTCGCCGGCATCTCGTTCGGGCTCGCCGACCTCGTCGTCGGCCAGCTCGACGACCTCCCGCGCTGGATCCGCACCGGCGAGCTGGACGTGCTGCTCGCCCGCCCGCTCGGGGTCTTCCCGCAACTCGTGACCAGCGACCTGCAGCTGCGCCGGCTCGGCCGGGTCGCCGTCGCCGCCGTCGTGCTCGGCGTGGTGCTGGCGCAGGGCGGGGTGGCCGCGACCCCGCGCAACGCGGTGCTCGTCGTCGGCACGCCGTTGGTCGGCGCCGCGATCATCGGCGCGATCTGGGTGGCCACCTGCTCGGTGTCGTTCTGGGTGGTCGAGGGCCGCGAGGTGGCCAATGCGTTCACCTACGGCTCCCAGCTCACCACCTCCTACCCGATCACCGTGTTCGAGCCGTGGCTGCGTCGCGCCGCCTGCTACGCCGTTCCGGCCGCGTTCGTCGCCTACTTCCCCGCCCTCGCGCTGCTCGACCGACCCGACCCGCTGGGCCTGCCGCACGCCCTGCGCTACGCCTCACCGCTCGTCGCCGTCGTCGCCGCGGCCGTCGCGGCGCTCATCTGGCGCACCGCCGTCCGCCACTACCAGGGAGCTGGGTCATGACCCGCGCCACCGAACCCGCCATCGCGACCGAGGGCCTGCGCCGCGAGTTCACCGTCGGCCGCCGTCGCGCCCGCCGCACCGTCGTCGCGGTGAGCGGCGTCGACCTGCGCATCGAGCCCGGCGAGGCGGTCGGCTTCCTCGGGCCGAACGGCGCCGGCAAGTCGACGACGATCAAGATGCTCACCGGCATCCTCGTCCCGACCGCGGGGAGCCTGCGGGTCTGCGGGCTCGACCCCACCCGGCAGCGCCGCGAGCTCGCCCGCCGCCTCGGCGTCGTGTTCGGCCAGCGCAGCCAGCTGTGGTGGGACCTGCCGCTGCGCGACAGCTTCGAGCTGCTCGGCTCGGTCCACCGGGTGCCGGCGGACGAGCACCGCGCCCGCCTCGACCGCTGCGTGGACGTGCTGCAGCTCGCCCCGTTCCTCGACGTGCCCGTGCGCAGCTGTCGCTGGGGCAGCGGATGCGCGCGGATGTGACCGCGGCGCTGCTGCACGGCCCGCAGCTGCTCGTGCTCGACGAGCCGACCGTCGGGCTCGACCTGGTGAGCAAGGAGCGGCTGCGCGCGTTCCTGGAGGAGGTCAACGTCGTCGACGGCGTGACGATCCTGCTCACCACCCACGACCTCGCCGACGTCGAACGGCTCTGCCGCCGCGTCGTCGTGATCGACCACGGCCGGGTCGTCACCGACGACTCGATCGACGCGCTGCGCGCCCGCTCCGGCGGCGCCCGCGAGGTCGTCGTCGAGCTGGCCGCGCCCGCCGACCCGCTGGCTGGCCTGCCCGGCGTGCACGACGTGCGCGTCGAGGCCGACGGCCTGCGCCAGCGCCTCGCGTTCGCCCCCGGCGACACGACCGCGGCCGCCCTGATCTCCGCGGTCGCCGCGCGGGTCGAGCTGCGCGACGTCACCGTCGTCGAACCGTCCATCGAAGACCTGGTGCGCACGCTCTACGCCGGCCGGTGAGCCGTCAGGCCGGGAACTCGACGGGCTCCGCGCCGTCGGGCAACGGCACCCGCAGCACCCGCATCTGCATCGCGAGCAGGGAGTAGTAGCCCACCAGCGTGGTGAGCTCGACCGCGCCCGCCTCACCGAGCGCGCCGACCACGGCCGCCCACGCCTCGTCGTCGACGTCGCCGGTGGTGAGCAGTTGCGCGACCGCGACCGCCGCCGCCCGCTCCGCCTCGTCCTCCGGCTCCACCGGGCCCCCGGTGCGGACCGCCTCCACCAGCGCGGCGGGCAACCCGGCCGCCGCCGCGAGCGGGGCGTGCGCGAACCACTCGAACTGCGCCCGGTGGTGCGCCGCCACCTGCAACGTCGCCAGCTCCCGCACCCGCTCCGGGAGCGCGCTGCGGTACCGCAGCGCGGCACCCACCGACTGCAGCGCCGCCCCCGAACGCGGGGCGCGCAGCATCGCGTCGAACGGGCCCTCGAGGCTCCCGTCGGGCGCTCGCCGCACCCGGCCGGGCGGGTCGGTCAGCGCGTCGTACACCGCGCGCTGCTCGGCGTCGAGCTCGTCGGGCCGCAGCGGCCGCAATCGGCGCTCGCTCATCCGCCGCCGTTCAACAGGCTCGCGGTGATCGTCACGGCGATCACCGAGATCACCGTGCCCAGCCCGGCGTAGCACAGCACGTCCAACGGGCGGCTGCGGATCGCGAGCAGCCCCACCCGCTCGGTGGGCAGCAGCAGCCGCAGCACCGCGGCGACGATCAGCGCGCCGCCGAGCAGCACCGCTCCCTCACGCCAGTGGTGCGTGAGCGTCCTGACCATGCCCACAGCGGCGATGAACAGCACCAACGTCATCGGTGCGTGCACCGGCAGGCGGGAGCGGAGCGGCGCGGTCACGACCCCTCGCCCACCGCCCGCTCGGCTGCCTCCACCACGTTGGTCAGCAGCATCGCCCGCGTCATCGGCCCGACCCCGCCCGGCATCGGCGCCAGCAGCCCGGCCACCTCCGCGACCTCGGGGGCGACGTCCCCGACCAGCCCCGACTCGGTGCGCGTGACGCCGACGTCGAGGACGGTGGCGCCCGGCCGCACCATGTCCGCGGTGATCAGCCCCTGCACGCCCGCCGCGGCGACCACGACGTCGGCCCGCCGCACCTCGGCGGCGAGGTCCTTGGTGCCGGTGTGGCAGAGGGTGACGGTCGCGTTCTCCGACCGGCGGGTCAAGAGCAGCCCGAGCGGCCGCCCCACCGTCACCCCGCGGCCGACGACCGTCACCCGCGCCCCGTTGAGGTCCACGCCGTAGCGGCGGCACAGCTCGACGATCCCGCGCGGCGTGCACGGCAGCGGGCCCGGCTCGCCGAGCACGAGCCGCCCGAGGCTCACCGGGGCGAGGCCGTCGGCGTCCTTCATCGGGTCGATCCTGCCCAGCGCGGCCCCCGCGTCGAGGCCCTTCGGCAGCGGCAGCTGCACGATGAACGCCGTGCAGGCCGGGTCGGCGTTCAGCTCGTCGACGGCCCGCTCGACGTCGGCCTGGGTCGCGTCCGCAGGCAGCTCCCGCTGGATCGAGGTGATCCCGACCTTGGCGCAGTCGCGGTGCTTGGCCCGCACGTAGGAGTGCGAGCCCGGGTCGTCCCCGACGAGCAGCGTGCCGAGCCCCGGCGTCACGCCGTTCGCCTTCAGCTTCTCGACCCGCGCGGCGAGCTCGCCGAGCAGCTCCTGCAACGTCGCCTTGCCGTCCATCACCGTCGCCGTCACGAGGCCCATCCTCCCAGCCGCGATCGCGCCGTCCATCGGCCGGTGCCCCGAGACCCACCCGACAACTGTCGCGGCGGCGGCACGTCGATTGTGGCGTCGGCACACCGACTGCAGCTCGTGCTCGCGCACTCCCCGCTCGGGCGGGAATCTGGATGCTGCCCCGGCGCGGCCGACCTGCTCCTGGCGGGTCTGCTCTCCAGGGCGCGGAGTCCACCCTGGCGCTGGTGTCGGCCCTACAACGTGCCGAGTGAACCGGCCGGCTCAGCTACGCGTCGACGCCGCGCTGACCGCCGCCCCCACCCGGGTGCCGGCACGGCTGTTCGTCCCCGGCCACGAGCTCGGGGGTGACCGAGTCCAGGGCCACCGACACGCCGGCGCGGATTCACGCACGTCGAGGAGAAGGGGTCCGCTCCACGCGGCGTGGTGTTCTCACCTGCTACGCGGGGCGGCGCCGGCCCACCGGGTACGCGACCACGACCCGACGAGCGCAGAGCTGCGCATGCTCATCGGAGTGTCTCGCCGCTCGCCCGTTGCCCCGCTCGCTCGGCCTCGGCCTCTGCCTCCGTGCTGTACAGCCGGAACATCTCGGCCGCATCGGGGCCGTCGTACACCGGCTGCCCGTTGGCGTCGGCGACGTGGTTCACCCCGTCGGACGGCACGTTGCGCCATGGCAGTGGATGTCTGGACTCGGCAACCCGTTCGGCATCGGGTGGATTCCTGCGGGTGATCCGCCTCCTTCCACCGCCCCTCATCTACCGCACCTTCTCCGGGACGTGGTCGAGGACGTACAACACGTGCACCGCAAGATCCGACGCCTCCTTCTCGCTCAGTTTCGAGCGTTGCGTCAGGGCTTGCGCCACCAGCCGGACGCGCTGTTCATAGAGCGAGACGTAGGTCTTCGCTGCGCCTTCCACGAGTGATTCCTCCATGACTCGGGCGGATCAGAGATTCGACATGCCGACCAGCCGGAAGCGGCCGGCGTCGACGGGTCCTCCGTCGAGGTCCCACCGCTGCTGCGCCAGCTCGTCGTCGACCGCGCCGGGGGCGAACTCGCCGCGCAGCAGCGCGTCCACATGGTCGGTGTTGCCGCGATGTCCGGCTGCCATCAGCGCGCTGTGTGCGGCCTCCGGCGCGGCGTCCGGGGCTACGACCAGGAGCGTGACACGGTCGGCGGCGCTGAGGACGTCGATCGTGGCCGGATGCTGGGACCGGTAGCCGGAGAGCCGGACGCGCCGCCCGTCGAGGCTGATCCTGCGCGGCGTGGGTCCCCAGGTGTCGAGGTTGTAGGTCACGTCCTCGACGGGCCCCATCCGGACCGCGAGCACGGCCAGCAGCGCCGGTAGTTCGCCCGGAAGGTCTCGCGACCGGGGCCACCACCCACCGTCGACGAAACCGGTGACGGGCCCGCGCGGCTTCAAGCGCAACCGGAGATCGCGGTGGCCACCGGTCGAAGCGCTTCGGGTGGTGGAATCCGACGTCATGTCGGTGCTCCGTCCTCGGACGCGGACGTCCGCGTGGACTTTCGCCGAGGACGACATGGGCTCGAGCGCCCGTGTACTGGCTGAACCCGACAACTCCGACGATACACCCGTCGACAGCTCGAGGCCGTCGGCTCGGCCGCTTTCTCAGCGGCGACGCTCGCGTTCCTCACGGTAGACGAACTCGACGAATTCGCCCGCGTAGCCACAGGGCGAACCGTCCCAGCCCACGCGGCTGGGGTCGATGCCGTCCACGCGCTGGATTCCCTGCTCGTCCTCGACCACCACCCAGGCCGCCACGGGGTTGTACACCAGCTCGCCCCCCTCCCGATACACCGCGTAGTAGCCCGCAGCAGGAACGATCTGGGTGATCTTGTCGCCTGGCCGCATCCCGATCTCCCTTCACGAGTCGCCGACGGACGTCGTCCGCGGGCGCAAGCCGGCGAGGATGACGTCGAGGCCCTCGTCGAGTTCGCGTGCACCGTCGTACACGGCGAGCTCACCGGCCAGCGCGCGCAGCCGCGGGAACTCGCGCACCGGCAGCCGCTGCAGCCCCAGCCACAGCAGGTCCTTGCTCTCGTCCGGGGCGGGTACGCGCTCCTGCAGCTCGTTGAGCACCTGCCCGTAGAGGAAGCCCATGTAGAGCCGGTAGGCGTGCAGCGCACCGCGACCGTCGAACCCGACGCCGACGAACAGGTCCAGCAGGGCCTCGAGCGGGCGCAACGTGCCGAGCGGACGCATGGCCAGCGGGGTGGCCAGCGGCCGGGTCATCATCAGCGGTGCGAGATTCGGGTGGGCGAGGGCGAGCGCACGGAAGGCGTGTGCGTTGCGCCGCAGCGTCTCCTCCCAGTCACCGCCCTCGGGCACGGCGGGAACCGGCAGCTCGGACAGCGCGAACTCGACGATCCCGTCGAGCAGATCCTCCTTGCTGGACGCGTGGCGGTACAGGCGCATCGGATCACGGCCGAGCGCCGCGCCGAGCCGCCGCATCGACAGCGCCTCGACCCCGTCGGCATCGACCAGCGCCACCGCCGCGCGGAGCACGTCGGTTCGAGACAGCGTGGTGCGCCGCCTGACACGTCGCCTGGCAGCGGTGCCGACGGGCTCTGGCTCGCGTTCGACGTCGCCGGCCACCCGGCCACCTCCGTGCTCGTCGCGTGCGGCCCCACCATCAGCGGATGGTCTCACCGCTACACTGTAGAGTCTACATCGTAGCGCTATTTTGTAGCCCACGGTGTAGTGCTACATCCGTCGATCCCGGGTACTCCGGGACGGGACGTCTTGGAAGGCCCGCGGACGTCGTCCCGCCGCAGGGCCCTTCCGAACGGCTCGCGCCGCCGCCCAGACCTCGCGGCGCGACTGCTGCACGCCCGATACCCAAGGAGCATCCGACATGACGTCGACCCCTGCGACCGCCAACCGCGGTGGCACAGCGCCGACCAGCGATTCCCGACGCGGCGCCGCCAAACCCGTCCTCGACGGTCGGCGGCCGCCCGGCGAGAGCGTGCTGGTCTACCTCTTCACCCTGATCCCGACGTTCGCGCTGCTCGCAGCCGCACCGCTGGCCTGGGGCTGGGCGCTGGGCTGGACCGACATCGGCCTCGCCGTCGGCTTCTACCTGCTGTCCGCCTTCGGCGTCACCGTCGGCTTCCATCGCCACTTCACCCACCGCGCGTTCAAGGCCAACCGGGGTCTGCGCAACGGCCTGGCGATCGCAGGCAGCATGGCCCTGCAGGGCGACGTCATCACCTGGGTGGCCGACCACCGCCGCCACCACGCCTTCTCCGACAAGGAGGGCGACCCGCACTCCCCGTGGCTGTTCGGCACCACTCCCGTCGCGCTGGCCAAGGGCTTCTTCCACGCCCACCTCGGCTGGATGTTCGGCAAGGACCGCACCAACGCCGCCCGCTTCACCCCCGACCTGCTCGCCGACCGCGACATCGCCCGCATCAGCAGGCTGTTCCCGCTGTTCACCGTGATCAGCCTGCTCGCGCCCGCCCTATCGGCGGTCTGATCAGCATGTCGTTCTGGGTGCGGTCACCTCGTTCTTCTGGGCCGGGCTGGTCCGCGTGGGCGTGCTGCACCACGTCACGTGGTCGATCAACTCGATCTGCCACATGATCGGCGAGCGACCCTTCGCCGCCCAGGGCAAGGCGACCAACTTCTGGCCGCTGGCGATCCTGTCCCTCGGCGAGTCATGGCACAACCTGCACCACGCCGACCCCACATGCGCCCGCCACGGTGTTCAACCCGGCCAGATCGACCTGTCCGCCGGCCTGATCCGGGTGTTCGAGAAGCTCGGCTGGACCCGCGACGTGCGCTGGCCCACCCCCGCCCGCCTCGCGAAGCTCGCCGCCTCGAGCTGACATCCCGGCCGGTCGCGGCGGTGTCGGGACCGGGAACTCACAACCTGAGGCCTCAGGAGTCGCGGGCTCGACGTCGCCGTGCCGGCCTCCGCGGATCGCGTCGCGGACCCACCTGCCACGGCGATTCGTACTTCTGCAGAAGGCGGAGGCCGCTGTCGCGGTCGAGCAAACCGATCACGATGACCGTCGCGAAGATGAATGCCCCGAGAAAAGTGATCATCGCCGACTTCCGTTCTGTCGCAGCTCCGCCTGGGAATCAGGCGATGCGTCGGGGTCGGGCAGCTACTTTTCGCTGTACTCGGCGCCGCCACCGGCTAAGCGTCAAGACGGACGGGATGAGGCGACCGAGCGCCGACGGTGGTCGGTGCTCTCCCTTCTCGGCCTCGCGGATGATCGAGATGGCGAACCGCGAACGAAACGATCCGGAGGTTGCCGCGAATCCTTCTGCAACAGCAGCCTACTCCCGCGCAGCGGGTCGCCGGGTGATCGCCACCGTCCGGGCGGCGGCGAGCGCGACCCCCGACAGCGCCCACACCGCGATCAGGACCACCACGTCCGGCATCGCCAGGCAGAGCTGCCAGAAGGTGAACGACCGCCCGATCAGCGCGCTGAGCAGCGTGGGCAGCCCGGCGAGCAGCGCCGTCGGGAGCAGGAGCCAAGCCGGCCCCGCCACCGCCCTCCACCCGCGGGCGCGCCCCCGCCACCGCGGCACCCGGGCGAGCTGGCGCACCCGCAGGGCGAGCACCGCGACGGCGGCACCCGGGCGAGCTGGCGCACCCGCAGGGCGAGCACCGCGACGGCGGCGGCGCCGAGCGCGGCGGCCACCAGCGCGGTGCTCCGCGGGCCGGGCGGCTCGGTCCCACCGGTGAGGAGGTCGGCGAGCCCGGCGGCGAGGCCGGCCGTGTCGGCCAGCGCGTTGCTGCCGTTGAACAGCAGCACGAACCCCTGGCCGCTCCCGGGGAGCAGCACCTGGATCGCGCTGTAGGTCGAGAGCACCCCGGTGTGCGCGAGCCGGCCGGGCGCGACGACCTGCCAACCCATGGCGTAGCCCCCGGCCACGCCCGGCGGTGGGGTCTGCATCAGGGCGACGTCTCCGGGCCGCAGCACGGGCCCGCCGCCGGGCGCCTGCGCCGCGAGCCAGCGACCCATGTCCAGCGCGGTCGACACCACGCCACCCGAGCCGGCGACCAGCCCGTCGAGCTCCGGGCGGGCGACCGGCACGCCGAACAGCAGGACGTGGCCCGGCGGCGCCCCGGCCTGCGTCGTGGTGGCGCCCGCGACGCTGTCCGCCGCCCCGAGCGGGGCGAACACCCGCTCGCCGAGGTTCTCCGCCCACGACCGTCCGGACACGACCTCGACCAGCTGAGCGAGCACCTGGTAGTTGACGTCGCAGTAGTGGAACTCGCGGCCCGGCTCGCTCACCGGCCGCACGTCGCGCAGGCTCGCCACCCGCTGCGCCAGGTCCTGGTGGGGGTCGTTCAGCGACGGGATGGCGGGGTCGGCGAGGCCACTGGTCTGGTTGAGCAGGTGCCGGACGGTGATCGGCCCCACCACGGGGAAGCCCGGCAGGTAGGCGCGCACGGGGGCGTCGAGGTCGACGCGGCCCTCGGCCGCCAGCTGCAGCACCGCCGCCGCCGTGAACGACTTCGTCAGCGACCCGACCCGGAACGGCGTGCGCGGGGTGACCGGGTCGCCGTTCCCGTCCGTGCCGTACCCGGCGACGTGCACCACCTCGCCCCCGCGGACGACCGCGACGGCCATCCCCGGCAAGCCGGTCGCGGCGAGGCCATCGGCGAGGTAGCGGTCGATGGTCGCGGGCTCGAAGGCCGCCGCGGCGGGCGGGGCGCCGAGCAGCGCGGCGGCGACGCATCCCAGCGCCACCACGGCAGATGCGGCGCGGCCGAGGGCTCCCACGGGTGAAGTCCAGCACGGCGCCTCAGCGGAAGTCGCGCGACTTCACCGGCACCGTGAGCGGCAGCTTCTGCAGCCGGTCGGCCACCAGGTTGAGCACGCCCTCCGGGCTGCGCTCCAGCCGCCCGCGCACGAGCAGCGCGGTGCTGCTGACCGCCACCGTGCGGTAGCGCGCCCACAGCCCCTCCGAGCAGGTCACGTTGAGCATGCCGCTCTCGTCCTCCAGGTTGAGGAACGTGACCCCGCGGGCGGTGGCGGGCCGCTGCCGGTGGGTGACGATCCCGCCGACGAGCACCCGCGGCATCGGGTGCTCCGGGTCGCCGGGCGGGATGGAGCGGCCGATCGCGTCGAGGGCGTCGATCCGCACGGCGCCGAGCGCGTCGAGCCGCTCGCGCAGGTGCTGCATGGGGTGGGTGCCGGGCGAGACGCCGGTGGCCCAGATGTCGGCGGCGGTGAGCTCGACGTCGGTGAGCCCGGGCAGGGCGGGCGCCTCCAGCCCGACGGCGGTGCCGGGCAGCTGCTCGGGCCGCACGGCCGCGACCACCCCGGCCGCCCACAGCGCCGAGCGGCGGTCGATGCCGAGGCTGCCGAACGCCCCCGCGGTGGCGAGCGCCTCGGCCTGCGGCACGGTGAGCCGGACGCGGCGGCCGAGGTCGGCGAGGTCGCGGTACGGCCCGCCCCGGTCGCGCTCGGCGACGATCTGCTCGGCCAGCTCGGTGCCGATGCCGCGCACCTCGGCGAGCCCGAGCCGGATGGCCTGCCCGCCGGTGGAGAGCGGGTCGGGCTGCAGGATCGCCTCGGCCCGCCCGAGGTTGACGTCGGGGCCGCGGGTGAGCACCCCGTGCCTGCGCGCGTCGGCCACCAGCGACTGGGGCGAGTAGAAGCCCATCGGCTGGGCGTTGAGCAGCGCGGCGCAGAACGCGGCCGGGTAGTAGAGCTTGAACCAGGCGCTGTAGTAGACCAGCGACGCGAAGCTGATCGCGTGGCTCTCCGGGAACCCGAAGTTGGCGAACGCCAGCATCTTGCGGAAGATCCCCTCGGCCACCTCGCCGGTGATGCCCCTGGTCGCCATGCCGGCGAAGAAGCGGCCGCGCAGCCGCTCCATCTTCTCCTCCGACCGCTTGGCGCCCATGGCGCGGCGCAGCTCGTCGGCGTCGGCGGCGGAGAACCCGGCGACGTCCACCGCGATCTGCATGAGCTGCTCCTGGAACAGCGGCACGCCCAGGGTCTTCTCCAGCGCGCCCTTGAGCAGCGGGTGGTCGTAGTCCCACTCCTCGAGGCCGTTGCGCCTGCGGATGTAGGGGTGGACGGAGCCGCCCTGGATGGGGCCGGGGCGGATCAGCGCGACCTCCACGACGAGGTCGTAGAACGTGCGCGGCTTGAGCCGGGGCAGCGTGGCCATCTGCGCCCGCGACTCCACCTGGAACACCCCCACCGAGTCGGCGCGCGCGAGCATCGCGAAGACGTCCGGGTCGGTGGGCTGCAGCTCGTGCAGCTGGACCTTCCGGCCGTGGTTCTCCTCGACCAGGTCGATCATCAGGTGCAGGGCGGTGAGCATGCCCAGCCCGAGCAGGTCGAACTTGACCAGCCCCGCGTACGCGCAGTCGTCCTTGTCCCACTGCACGACGCTGCGCCCCGGCATGCGCGCCCACTCGACGGGCACCACCTCCGACACCGGCCGGTCGCAGATGACCATGCCGCCGGAGTGGATGCCCAGGTGGCGCGGGAAGCCGAGCAGCTGGTCGGCGAGCTCGACCACCTGGTCGGGCACGTCGGCGGGCGCGTCGGCGACGGGCCCGCTCCACCGCTCGATCTGCTTGCTCCACGCGTCCTGCTGGCCCTGGGAGAACCCGAGCGCCTTGGCCATGTCGCGGACGGCGGAGCGCGGCCGGTAGGTGATCACGTTGGCCACCTGGGCGGCGCACCCGCGGCCGTACTTGGCGTAGACGTACTGGATGACCTCCTCGCGGCGGCCGGACTCGATGTCCAGGTCGATGTCCGGGTAGCCCTCCCTGGCCGGGGACAGGAAGCGCTCGAACAAAAGCCCCATCGCCACCGCGTCGACGTTGGTGATGCCCAGCGCGTAGCAGACCGCCGAGTTGGCGGCCGAGCCGCGGCCCTGGCAGAGGATGTCGGCCTTGCGGCAGAACTCGACGATGTCGTGGACGATCAGGAAGTAGCCGGGGAAGTTCTTCTGCTTGATGATCTCGAACTCGCGCCGGATCGTCTCGATGGCCTCGGGGTGCTCGGCGTGGCTGCCGTAGCGGACGGCCATCCCGCGCTGGATCAGCTCCCACAGCCAGCTCGCCTCGTCGTGCCCCGGCGGGACGTCGAACGGGGGCAGGTCCGGCGCGACGAGCCGGATCGGGAACGCGCACGCGGTGCCGATCTCGGCCGCCCGCGCCACCGCGCCGGGGTAGCGGGTGTCGAACCGCGCGGCCATCTCCGCGCCGGAGCGCAGGTGGGCGGTGCCCGCGGGCGGCAGCCAGCCGTCGGCCTCGTCGAGGCTGCGCCGGGCCCGCACCGCGGCCATGGCCGTGGCCAGCGGGTACCGGCGCGGGGTGGCGTAGTGGGCCGCGGTGGTGGCCACCGTGGGCAGGCGCAGGTCGCGGGCCAGCTCGGCGAGCGCGTCGTTCAGCTCGGTGTCGGTGGGCAGCCCGGCGTGGGTGAGCTCGACGGCCACGTGGTCGGCGCCGAACCGCTCGACGAGCCGGCGCAGCTCCTTGGCCGCGGCGTCGCGCCCGCCGGAGTGCAGCGCCTGGCGCACCGCGCCCTTGCGGCAGCCGGTGAGCACGACGACCTGCCCCGCGGTGTCGGCCACCACCTCGTCGAGGTCGTAGACCGGCCGCCCCTTCTCCTGCCCCCGCAGCTGGGCCCTGCTGATCGTGCGGCAGAGCCCGCGGTAGCCCTCCGGCCCACGGGCGAGCAGCAGCAGGTGGCTGCCCTCCGGGTCGGCCACCCCGTTCTGCGGGGCGCTGAGGCCGAGGGAGAGCTCGGCGCCGAAGACGGTGCGGACGCCCAGCTCGGCGGCGGCCTCGGCGAACCGGACCACCCCGTACATGCCGTCGTGGTCGGTGAGCGCGATCGCGGAAAGGCCCAGCCGCGCCGCCTGCTCGACCAGCTCCTCCGGGTGGCTCGCGCCGTCGAGGAAGCTGAAGTTGGAGTGGCAGTGCAGCTCGGCGTACGGCACGCGCGCCTCGGGCCCCTCGACCGGCGGGGGCACGTAGGGCTCCCGCTTGCGCGACCACGCCGGGCCGTCGCCGCCGTCGGGCGGGCCCGCGAGGTTCGGCGCATCGCGCGTGCGGCCCGACAGCGCCGCCTCCAGCTCCTGCCACGGGACATCCGGGTTGTTCCAGCCCACACCCGAGAGTCGAACAGACGTTCGAGATCGTCTCAACCGCCCGACCAGGCGAATCGGTCACACCACGGCGCGTGGCGGCCCGGTCACGGCCGAAAACCCGGTGCCCGGCGACGCGCCACCCGCTACCGTCCGCCGCGGTGGCGACGACGGGAGTGACGACCCCCGAGCCGCCCGGCCGGTCACCGTCACCGACCGGCGACCCGATCGCCCACACCTCCCGGGGAACGCGAACCGAGGAGGTGCCGATGCCCAGGACGCTCACCGCCGACCTGCCCCGCCGGGTCGGGCAGCGCGTCACGGTGCAGGGGTGGGTCCACCGCCGCAGGCGGCTGTCCCGGGTCGGGTTCGTCGTGGTCCGCGACCGCAGCGGGCTCGCCCAGGTCGTCGTCCCCGGCGGACACGAGCGGCTCGACGCGCTCGGCGAACAGACCGTCGTCGCGGTCGAGGGCACGGTGGTCGCCGACCCGAAGGCCCCCGGCGGCGCCGAGCTCACCGACCCGGAGTTCACCGTGCTGGGCTCGGCCGCCCCGCCACCGGTGCCGCCGTGGCACCCGATCCTGGACGCCGGCCTGCCCACGCTGCTCGACCACGCCCCGGTCGCGTGGCGCCCCCCCCCGGCCCGGGCCGCGGTGTGGCGGCTCGCGGCCGCGCCGCTGCGCGGGTTCCGCCGCACGCTGGACGAGCGGGGGTTCACCGAGATCCCGTCACCGAAGCTGGTGGGCGGCTCCGCCGAGTCGGGCGCGGACGTCTTCGCGGTCGACCACTTCGGCCGGCCCGCGTACCTCGCGCAGTCGCCGCAGTTCTACAAGCAGATCATGGTCGGGGTGTTCGAGCGGGTCTACGAGGTCGGCCCGGTGTTCCGCGCCGAGCCCCACGACACCGTGCGGCACCTCGCCGAGTACGTCTCGCTCGACGTCGAGCTCGGCTTCGTCCGGGACCACCGCGACGTGCTCGCGGTGCTGCGCGACGTGCTCGCCGGGATGGTCGACGCGATCCGCACCGAGGCGGGCGCGGCGGCGCGGGTCGCGGGCTCGCGCCTGCCGGACGTGCCCGAGCGGATCCCGGTGATCCACTTCCGGGACGCGCTCGCGCTGGTCGGCGCCGACCCGGACGAGCCCGACCTGGCGCCGGAGCACGAGCGGCGCATCGGCCGGTGGGCGCGTTCGGAGCACGGGTCGGACTTCGTGGCCGTCGAGGGCTACCCCGCGCGCAGGCGCCCCTTCTACACCCACCCCGAGCCCGGCGACCCCCGCTGGACGAACTCGTTCGACCTGCTGTTCCGGGGCCTCGAGCTGGTGACCGGCCGCCAGCGGCTGCACGAGCACGCCGACTACGCGCGCGCCCTCGCCGAGCGCGGCGAACCGGTCGAGGCCTACGAGCCGTACCTGCAGGCGTTCCGGCACGGCATGCCGCCGCACGGCGGCTTCGCGATCGGGCTGGAGCGGTGGGTGGCGCGCCTGGTGGGGGCGGACAACATCAGGCTCACGACGCTCTTCCCCCGCGACCTGCACCGCCTCGCGCCCTGAGCTCAGGCCGAGCGGGCGATCGCGTCGGCCGCCGCCAGCATCTGGGACCCGACCGGCTGCAGCCCGATCGCGGTGGCGAGCAGGCCCGTCGAGACGCGCTCGACCACGCCCCACTCCCAGATCGCGACCGGGTCGCACCCGGTGCGGGCGGCGAGCGCGCGGGCGCGGTCGCGCGGGTCGCCCGCCATCAGCTCGACCGGGTCCTCGCGCATGAGGACGCCCAGGTCGTACTCGGGCTCGGCGAGCAGGCCGTCCGGGTCGACGAGGGCGAACCCGCCGTCGCGGGTCTGCAGGGTGTTCCACTGGTGCACGTCGCCGTGCACCAGCACGGCGCGCTCCGGCCGGTGCGCGGCGATCCGCCGGTCCGCGCAGACGAGCGCGTGGTCGACGGCGGCGCGGGAGCAGGGCCCGCCGAGGTCGCGCCACATCCGGAGGATGTGCTCGACGAGCCACCGGCCCTTCTCGGCGCCCGTGCGCAGGCCCGCGTCGGGGGCGGGCCGCCACAGCCGGGCCGCCAGCCCGCACATGATCTCCAGCCTGCGCTCGATCGGTACGCCGAGCTCGTACAGCGACGGGCCGAGCCGGTCCAGCAGCAGCGCGTGCCGCTCGACGTCCGACGCGAGCAGGCGGACGCATCCCTCGCCGCCGGCGAGCCGCAGCACGGTGATCTCGTCGGCCGCCTGGCCGGGGCGCGGGACGAGCAGCTTCAGCACGGCCGGGGTGCCGTCGGTGAGCTCGGCCTCGGCGACGAACGCCTCGGTGGGGTCGGGGTAGGCCCGCCCGACCGTGATGCCCCAGTCCCGCTCCAGCCCGGCGACCAGCTCGGGCAGGCCCGCCACCCACGCGCCCGCGCCCGCCTGCTCCGCCTTCGCCCGCACGACGTCCGGCAGCTCCACGTCACCGACGGTAGCGACAGGGCAGCAGCGGTAGCCGATCAGGCGGCGAGCGGCGCCTCGGGGGCGGCCGGGCCCGGTACCGGCGTCAGGTCACCGGCGTCGGGGCCGAGGTAGGGCGGCGTCGGGCCACCCGGACAGGTGCACAGGCTCAGCGGGCGCATGCAGTGGGGCGCGAAGCACGTGTCGTACCCGATCCGCTCGCCCGTCGAGGTCATCACGTAGGAGACCGTATTGTTTAGCATACGTCAACCAACGTCTCGGCCCGGTGATTCATTCCCCGGATCAGGCCCCGACCAGCGGAAGGTGCTCGGCGAGCGCCGCCGCGATCACGGCCTTCGGCCGCGCGCCGACCACCTGCGTGACGACCCGACCGCCGACGTACAGGTTCAGCGTGGGCATCCCCAGCACGCCCGCGGCCTGCGCGGTGCGCGGGTTGGCGTCGACGTCGAACTCGGCGACGACGAGCCGCCCGGCGTGTTCGGCGGCGAGCTCGCGCAGCACCCGCTTGATCATCTTGCAGGGTGGGCACCAGTCGGCGGTGAAGTCGACGAGCACCGGCAGCTCGGCGCGCAGCACGGTCTCGTCGAACGTGTCGTCGGACACCGTGACGATCATCGGTCCTCCTCGGCGAAGCAGCAGCGGGGGGCGGGCGGATCACCGAGCTGCGCCACCAGCTCGTCGCGCACGGCGTGCAGCCGGGCGAGCCACGCGTCGACCTCGCCCAGCTTCTTGCGCTGCACGGCGCGCGAGCCCGGGCAGCTCGCGCCGGCGGGGTGGCCCGCGCGCAGGCACTCGACGAACGGGCGCGTCTCCTCGAGCGTGCACCCGAGGTCGACCAGCGACCGGATCTCGGTGACGAGCGCGAGGTCGCGCTCGTCGTAGTCGCGGTAGCCGCTGGCCCGCCGCCGCGCCTCGAGCAGGCCGAGCGCCTCGTCGTGCCGCAGCGTCCGGGTGGTCACCCCGGCCCGCCGCCCCAGCTCACCGATCCGCACGCAGGCGACGCTGAACCCCGACGCCGACGTGAAGGCCACACCACTTTCCGACGAACGGCGCGCTCGTCGGATAGGTACCGACGAACGCGCCGTTCGTCGGGATCAGCGAGGCGGCAGCTCGCCCGAGCCCCTGCGGATCAGCGTCGTGGGCACCAGGCGCACCGCGGGTGGGCTCGTGTCTCCCGCGATCCGGGCGAACAGCAGGGTCGCCGCGGTCCGCCCGATCGCCGTCGGGTCCTGCGCGACCACGGTGACGCCGGGCGTGAGCAGGTCGGCGAGCGGGACGTCGTCGAACCCGACCAGCGCGACGGACCACTCCGCGCCCAGCCTGCGCAGCGCCCGCACCGCCCCGATCGTGATCATGTTCTGGGCGGTGAACAGGGCGGTCGGCGGGTCGGGGCGGGCGAGCAGGGCCGTGACCGCGCCGTCGGCCTCCCCGGACTCCTTCAGGTCGTGCACCACGAGGCCGGGGTCAAGCGGCAGGCCGAGCGAGTCGAGGGCGTCGCGGTAGCCGGCGTAGCGCTGCTCGGCCGTGCGGATCGAGCGCCGGTCGCCGAGGAACGCGATGCGCCGGTGCCCGGCCGCGGCGAGGTGCCGCACGGCCTCGGCCGCGCCGAGCGCGTTGGTGGTGATCACCGAGTCGACGGCGAGGCCGCGCGCCTCGCGGTCCACGCAGACGATCGGGGTGTCGGACGGGAGCTCGTCGGCGAGGTAGGACTGGTCGTCCCCCGCCGGCGCGATCAGCAGGCCGTCGACCCGCCGGGAGCCGAACTCGCGGGCGAGGGCGCGTTCCCGGTCGAGGTCCTCGTCGATGCTGGCGGAGAACACCACCACGCCACGCTCCCGCGCCACGTTCTCGACGGCGCGCTGCACCGCGGCCGAGAACGGGTTGGCCACGTCCTCGAGCAGCAGGGCGATCGCCGACGTGCGGCCGTCGGTGCGCAGCAGGCGGGCACCGGGGTGGGGGCGGAAGCCGAGCTCCTCGATCGCCCGCCGCACCCGCACCGCGAGCGCGGTCGAGACGCCGGGCTCGTCGTTGACCACGCGCGAGACCGTCTTGAGGCTGACGTCGGCGCGCTGGGCGACGTCGCGCATCGTGGGGCGGCGCCGCCGCACCGGACCGGTCTTCACCAGCGCAGCATGGCCGTCGCTGCTTTGACAACGTTGTCGCCGTGACCACTTCGTTACAAAGCCATGCCCAGAACACCCTTGTGGCGGCGACGTGGTGCCCGCCACAGTTTCGACAACGTTGTCTTCACGTCGACGATGACGAGAGGTCGTGCGATGAACAGAGCAGTGGCGGCCCGCAGGCGGGCAGGCGCGATCGCCATCGGGGCCGCGGCGGCCCTCGTGCTCGCCGCGTGCGGTGGCGGGTCCGAAGCCAGCGGCGGCGGAGGCGGCGACGGCGACCGGCCGATCGTCGGTCTCATCACCAAGACCGACACCAACCCGTTCTTCGTCAAGATGCGCGAGGGCGCCGAGGCGGCGGCCGAGCAGTGGGGCGTCGAGCTGCAGAGCTTCGCGGGCCGCCAGGACGGCGACAACGAGTCGCAGGTCCAGGCCATCGAGACGCTGATCTCCGCGGGCGCGGCCGGCTTCCTGATCACCCCCAACGACTCGAAGGCGATCGTCCCCACGCTCGACCGGGCGCGGCAGCAGGGGCTGTTCGTGGTCGCGCTCGACACCCAGACCGAGCCGCCGGACGCCGCGGACGCCACCTTCGCCACCGACAACTTCCAGGCCGGCCTGCTCATCGGGCAGTGGGCGAAGGCGAAGTTCGAGTCGGAGGGCAAGGAGCCCAGGATCGCGATGCTCGACCTGTCGCCGAACCGGCCGACCGTCGACGTCCAGCGCGACCAGGGCTTCCTGCAGGGCTTCGGCATCGACATCGGCGACCCGACGCAGATCGGCGACGAGAACGACCCGCGGATCGCCGGCCACGACGTCACCGACGGCGCCGAGGAGGGCGGCCGCACCGCGATGGAGAACCTCCTGCAGCGCGATCCGTCGATCAACCTCGTCTACACGATCAACGAGCCGGCCGCAGCGGGCGCCTACGAGGCCATCAAGGCCGCGGGCCGCGAGAACGACATCGAGATCGTGTCCATCGACGGCGGCTGCCCCGGCGTCGAGAACGTCAAGGCCGGGATCATCGGCGCCACCTCGCAGCAGTACCCGCTGAAGATGGCCTCGGAAGGGGTCGCCGCCATCGCGCAGTACGCGCAGGACGGCACCAAGCCCGCGAGCACCCCGGGCAAGGACTTCGTCGACACCGGTGTCACGCTCATCACCGACGAGCCGCAGCCCGGCGTCCCGTCGCAGGACACGACGTTCGGCCTCGAGAACTGCTGGGGCTGATCCATGGCGGACGACGCGAAGGGCTCGGTCGCCACGGCGGCCGAGCCCCAGCCACTCGGCTTCGAGGAGCGGCGGGCCGAGACGCCGCTGCAGCGGCTGCAGCACGTGCTGCACGCCCACCCGATCCTCGGCCCGCTGGCCGTGCTGCTGCTCGCGATCATCGCGTTCTCGCTGGTGAACGGCCGATTCCTCACGGCCGCCAACCTCGGGCTCGTGATGCAGCAGGTCACGGTCATCGCCGTGCTCGCGCTCGGCCAGACGCTGGTGATCCTCACCGCGGGCATCGACCTGTCCGTCGGCGCGATCGCGGTGTTCTCGTCGATCATCATGGCCAACCTGGCCACCGACCTGGGCATGTCCGGCGCCGCCTCGCTGGTGGTCGGGCTGGTGTGCGGCACCGCGATGGGGGCGTTCAACGGCTTCCTGGTCACCCGGGTCGCGCTGCCGCCGTTCATCGTCACGCTGGGCACGCTGTCGATCTTCTTCTCGCTCAACGCGGTGGTGTCGCGCAGCGAGACCGTCCGCGGCACCGACATGCCCCCGCTGCTGACCTGGACCGGCACCACGTTCCCGATCGGCGACTTCCGGATCACCTACGGGTCGGTGATCATGCTGCTGCTCTTCGCGTTCTTCTACTACGCGTTGGGCTACACCGCATGGGGCAGGCACGTGTACGCCACCGGGGACGACATCGAGGCCGCCCGCCTCGCCGGTATCCGCACCGGCCGCGTGCTGTTCTCGGTCTACGTGGTCGCGGGGCTCATCTACGCGATCGGCGCCTGGATCCTGATCGGCCGGCTCGCGTCGGCGAGCCCGAACGTCGGCATCGAGTACAACCTCAACTCCATCACCGCGGTCGTGCTCGGCGGCACCAGCCTGTTCGGCGGGCGGGGCCTCGTGCTCGGCACGCTGGTCGGCGCCCTCATCGTCGGCGTGTTCCAGAACGGGCTGCAGCTCGCGGGCGTCGACGTCGTGTGGCAGGGCTTCGCCATCGGCCTGCTGGTGCTCGTCGCCGTGTCCCTCGACCAGTGGATCAGGAAGGTGCGGGCATGACCCCTTCGGCGCACGCAGCGGGCGCCGCGGGCGCGGCGAGCGCCCCCGCCCGCACCCCCGTCCTCGAGGCCAGGGGGCTCGTGAAGCGCTACGGCCGCGTCACCGCGATCGCGGGTTGCGACCTCGAGCTCTACCCCGGCGAGATCCTCGCGATCATCGGCGACAACGGCGCAGGCAAGACCAGCCTGGTCAAGGCGCTGTGCGGGGCGCTCATCCCCGACGAGGGGGAGATCTACCTGGACGGGGAGCGGGTGCAGTTCCGCAGCCCCATGGACGCCCGGCGGGCAGGCATCGAGACCGTCTACCAGAACCTCGCCGTCGCGCCCGCCCTCGACATCGCCGACAACCTGTTCCTCGGCCGCGAGGAGCGCAAGCCGGGGGTCCTCGGCTCGGTGTTCCGGATGCTCGACCGCAAGCACATGCGGTCCGAGGCGAAGCGGCACATGACCGAGCTCGGCATCACCACCCTGCAGAACATCCGGCAGGCGGTGGAGAGCCTCTCCGGTGGGCAGCGCCAGGGTGTGGCGGTGGCGCGGGCGGCCGCCTTCGGCAGCAAGGTCCTGATCCTCGACGAGCCGACGGCGGCCCTGGGCGTCAAGGAGGGCAACCGGGTGCTGCAGCTGCTGCGGGACGTCCGCGACCGCGGCCTGCCGGTGATCCTCATCAGCCACAACATCCCGCACGTCTACGAGGTGGCCGACCGGATCCACATCCAGCGGCTCGGCAGGCGCGCCACGGTGATCACCCCGCAGTCGCACACGATGTCCGAGGCGGTGGCGATCATGACGGGCGCGGTCGAGCCTCCCCCGCCGGTGGCCTGAAACGGGCAGACTGCCGGGCATGCGGTGGGCGAGCCCGGTGGTGCTGGTGGCGGTCACGGCGATGGCGTGCGGGGCGCCCGCCCCGGCGCCGACCGCGCCGCCACCACCCGCGCCCGACCCGGAGCTGCCGTCCCGCCTGGTCGAGGACGTCTCCGGCGACGGCGCGCTGGCGCACCTGGCCGAGCTGCAGCGCATCGCCGACTCCAGCGGCGGCAACCGGGCGCTCGGCACCCCCGGCTACGACGCCTCCGTCGAGTACGTGGCGGGCGTGCTGCGCGACGCCGGCTACGACGTGCAGACCCCGGAGTTCAGCGCGCGCCGGTTCGAGGTTCAGCGCGAGGAGTTGACGGTGGGCGGCGAGGCCGTGGAGGTCTCGGCGCTCGGGTTCTCGCCCACCACGCCGGAGGAGGGCGTCACCGGACCGCTCAGCGCCATGGCGGGCGAGGGCTGCGACCCCGCGGACGCGGCGGGCGTCGCCCCCGGGTCGGTGGCCCTCGTCCGGCGCGGCACGTGCACGTTCGCCCAGAAGGCCGCGCAGGCCGCCACGGCGGGCGCGGTCGGGGTGATCGTGATCAACAACGAGGACCGACCGCTGGACGACGGCACGCTCGGCGACGGCGCGACCGGCGTGGTGCCCACCGGCGGGGTGAGCCGGTCGGCGGGCGACGCGCTGGCCGGGCGGGTCGGTGCGCCGGTCACGCTCACGCTGGTCACCACCGTGGAGGAGACGGCGAGCCGCAACGTGATCGCCCAGACCCGCACCGGGAACCCGGACGAGGTGGTCGTCGCGGGCGCGCACCTGGACTCGGTGCCCGATGGCCCCGGCATCAACGACAACGGCTCCGGCGTGGCGGCGCTGCTCGAGACCGCCGTGCAGCTGGGCGGGTCGCCGCCGGTGGCGAACGCCGTGCGGTTCGCGTTCTGGGGCGCCGAGGAGGTCGGCCTCGTCGGCTCCACCGCCTACCTCGACGGGCTCGCCGAACCGGAGCGCGACCGGATCGCGCTGTACGTGAACCTCGACATGGTCGGCTCCCCGAACGCCGGCTACCTCGTCTACGACGGCGACGACTCCGACCGCGAGGGCGACGGCCCCGGCCCGCCCGGCTCGGCCGCCATCGAGCGCGCCCTCGTCGAGGGCCTGGCCGCCGCGGGCGTGCAGGCCGCGGGCACCGACTTCAGCGGCCGCTCCGACTACGGCCCGTTCATCGAGCGGGGCATCCCCTCCGGCGGGCTGTTCACCGGCGCCGAGGAGACCAAGTCGGCCGAGGAGGCGCAGCGCTGGGGCGGCACCGCGGGCGAGGCGTTCGACCGCTGCTACCACCAGCCGTGCGACCGCCTGGACACGATCGACCGCACCGCCCTCGACCGCAACACCGACGCGGTCGCCTCCGCCCTGGCCCGGTTCGCCCTCTCCACCGAGGAGCTGACGACGGGCTGACGGGTCAGTCGTACTCGCCCGCGACCCACCACCGGTCGTCGCGGAAGACGAGCAGCAGCGCGCCGCCGTCGTCGAGGGCGACCTGCAGCCGACTGGCCTCGGACCGCCCCTCCCACCACCGCTGCTGCACCGGCCACGGGCCCGCCCACCCCTGCACCCGCCGCGGCGCGCCGCCGTCGACCGCGACGAAGCCCGGCAGCCCGAGGAGCAGGTCGGGCGCGCGGAGCCGCACCGGGCTGCCGTCGGCGGCGGTCAGCTCGGCCGGGATCGGCCGGGGCGGCACCGTGGCCGGGGACGGCGCGGGGAGCCGGCCCGGCCACGACGGCGGCGGGTCGCGGGGGACGGGGCGGCCGGCGGGGCGGCGCGGGGCCGGGACCCGGCGGCGCCGGTTGGTGGTGCGCATGCGTTCCGCCTCGGGCAGGTCGGCCGCGGACACCCGGCCGGTGCTGCGCACGACGTCCTCCGGCCAGCCCGCGGGTGCGACGTCGGGCCCGGAGCTCGCCCAGGTGCGCTCCTCGCCCGCCGGGGCGCTCGCGTCCGAGCCCGCCGGGCGTAGGCGCCGCTCGGGCGGTTCGGCGGCGGGGGCGGGGAGCCCGAGGTCGCGGTCGTCCCCCCACGGGACGAACCGGACCTGCTCGTCCGGATCCCGCCCGCCCACGAGGACGGCGGTGACGACCGACTCCGGCCCGAGCAGCGCCTGCACCCGCACCAGCGCGCGCCCGGCGCGCTCGTCGGCCTCCCCGACGTCGCCCCACAGCCCCAGCTGCAGGGCCCCCGCGGTGACGGTCTCCTCCGGCACCAGCCGGAGGAGGGCCACCGCGCCGCCCTCCGCCTCGTCGGGCAGGTCGCCCGCGCGCCTGCGGCGGGTGAGCCAGGCGTCCAGCTGCCAGCGGACCCGGTCGACGGTGCCGGCCGGGGTGAGCGGCTCGGCGCACCGCCAGATGCGGTGCAGCTCCTCCCCACCCACGGTGCGCGCGGCGACGCCGAGCCGGGTGCACGACAGGCCGTGGGAGGCGAGCGTGCGGTGCAGCCGCTCGGCGAGCCCGCGGGCGGCGAAGGCGGCCGCGTCGACCCGGTCGACGGGCGGGTCCAGCTCGACCTCGACCGCGAGCTCCTCCGGCGGGGTGCGCCGCACCGGCGGGCGGGGGTCGAGGCCGCGCGCGAGCCGGTGGCACAGCACCGCGTCGGCGCCGAACCGGGAGGCGACGTCCTCGGGGTCGAGCGCGGCGAACGCGCCCAGACTGCGCAGCCCGAGCCTGCGCAGCAACCCGACCAGCTCGGAGCGGTCGACGTCGGGCTCGCGGTCCAGCTCCTCGACGCCGAGCGGAGCCAGGAAGGCCGGGGTGTCGCCGGGCGCGACGATCAGCGCCCTGCGGGCGGCGAGCACCGCGGCGAACAGCCCGTCGGCCACCCCGACCTGGCACTCGACGCCGGTGCGGGCCGCGACCTGGTCGACCAGGGCCTCCGCGGCCTCCAGCTCCCCGCCGAACCAGCTCACCGGCCCCCGCGCGGGCAGCGCCACCAGCCCGGGCCGGACCACCTCGACCCCCGGCGCCAGCTCCTCGACGGCGGCGACGACCGGCTCGAACGCGCGGGCGTCGCGGTCGGGGTCGGGCGCGAGCACCGCGAGGTCGGGGCACCGCGCCTGCGCCTCCCGCCTGCGCAGCCCACGCCGCACCCCGTGCGCCCGCGCGACCGCCGAGCACGCGAGCACCCGGTTGGCGACGACCACGGCCGCGGGCCGGTGGGTGGGGACGCGGGCCGCCATGGCTGCCGCGGTGACCGGCCAGTCGGGCGACCACAGCGCCAGCACCCGCGTGGGGGTCGCGGGCCGGCTCATCCCGCCACCCGCTCGACCTCGCGAAGCGGCGCCACCGCCGGGCCCCGCGGGGCCGGGGCCACGGCGCCGTCGGGCCCCGGCAGCAGCACGGCGCCCGACCGCCCGGCCGCCGCCGTGCCCCGGCCGCGCACCCGCACCCCGACCCGCCGCTCCCGCAGCCGGCCCGCCCCGGTGCCCAGGCCGTGCCACCCGACGTCGGTGCAGGCGAGCTCGAGGTCGGCCCCCGGCCACGACCCGAGCGCCACCAGCACCGCGCCGCGCTGGCGCGCGCGGGCGGCCAGGCGCTGCCGCTCGGCCGCCCGGACCCGCTCCGCGCCCGCCACCGCCACGACGTCCATCCCGTCGAGCAGCGCGACGACGACGGCCACCAGGTCGGGCCCCGGCTCGGGGACGAGCGCGAGCCGCTCCAGCCGCACGCCCGCCTCGGCCGCCGCCACCAGCCCGAGCCCCGGCCTGCCGACCACGGCCGCCCACGCTCCCCCGGCGGAAGCCTCCGCGATCAGCGCGAACAGCAGCGACGTGGCGGCGGGCCCGGGCGGGAGCGCGACCGTGGAACCGCGGCGCAGCCCACCCGCGGGCAGCAGCCGGGCGAGCGGTTCGGCCACCGGGAGCACCCGCCCGTCCGCCTCCGGCACCGGCGCGGCCCGCACCGCCGCCGACCGGTCCTCCATGCGCCGCAACAGCCCGCGGGCGAGCTCGAGCCGGCCGGCCGGGTCGGCCGGAAGCCCTGCGACAACACGTACACCCAACGCATGCCTCCCCAAGGGTCCCTACCGCGGGGAAGGCGGCATCGAACGTGTGTTCGATGCTAGCGGGGCCTGGGCGCCCGCTCAAGCCGGGCGCTCGCGCAGCGGTGCAGGGCGGCCCACGCCCCGGCGTCCAGCTCACCCGGCCGGGCCCGCTTGGACAGCCCGTGCGCCGCGAGCCACCGGTGCGGCGCGGGCAGCCCCCGCAGCGCGGGCAGCAGCCGGTCGCCGCGGAAGGCCTCCCGCACCAGCCGCTGGTAGGCCGCGCGCTCCTCGTCCGGCACCAGGGGCTCCGGGCGCCTGCGGATGACGAGGATGCCGCCGTCGACGCTCGGCCGCGGCCGGAACGCCGAGGCGGGCACGCGACCGGCGAGGCCGAACTCGTACCAGGGCCACCAGCTCGCGGTGAGCAGCGTGGTGCCGCCGACGGCGGCGCGCTTGCGCGCGACCTCCCACTGCAGCAGGAGCACCGCGGTGGTCCACGCGCGTTGCCGGAGCAGGTGGCGCAGCAGGGGCGTCGTGATGCCGAAGGGGACGTTCGACACGACGTGGTGGGGTCGGTCCAGCCGGAACCGCAGCAGGTCGGCGTGCACCACGCGGACCCGGCCGCCGAGGGTGCGCCGCAGCGCGGCGACGCGGTCGGGGTCGAGCTCGACGGAGGTGACGGTGCCCGCCCGGGCGGCGAGCCGCCGGGTCAGCGCGCCGTCGCCCGCGCCCAGCTCGAGGACGGGGCCGGGCGGGACCAGCGCGGCGATGCGCGCGGCCACGCGGCGGTCGACGAGGAAGTTCTGGCCGAGTTCGTGCCGTCCGCCGACGGCGCGACGGGAGGATGAGGGCATGCGGGAACCTGCGCTTCGCATCGATCGGGACGAGGGTCCGGATCGGGCGCGCGCAGCGCGGACGGCCTGTCGAGAACGAGAAGACGATCAGCTGCGCGGCGCCCGAGCGTCGCGCCAAGGACGTGTTGCGGAAGCCACGTCGATCACGGTACCGGCGCGGGCCAGCGGTTTTCCGGGCCGCTTCAGTGCGCGAAGTGCCGCGTGCCGGTGAAGTACATCGGCACGCCCGCGGCGGCCGCCGCGTCGATCGACTGCTGGTCGCGCACCGAGCCGCCGGGCTGCACGACGGCCCGCACCCCCGCGTCGAGCAGCACCTGCAGCCCGTCGGCGAACGGGAAGTAGGCGTCGGAGGCGGCCACCGATCCGCGCGCCCGCTCGCCCGCCCGCTGCACCGCCAGCCGGCACGAGTCGACCCGGTTGACCTGGCCCATCCCGATCCCGACCGCGGCGCCGCCGGACGCGAGCAGGATCGCGTTCGACTTCACCGACCGGCAGGCCCGCCACGCGAACGCGAGGTCGGCGAGCACGTCGTCGGGCACCGGGTCGCCGGCGGCGAGCGTCCAGGTGGCCGGGTCGTCGCCCGCCGCGTCCAGCGCGTCGCGCTGCTGCAGCAGCAGCCCGCCCGAGATCGGCCGCATCTCGGCGCCCCCGCGCTCGACCGGCCCGGCCAGCCGCAGCACCCGGATGTTCTTCTTCCGCGCGAGCACCTCGACGGCGCCCTCGGCGTAGCCGGGCGCCACCACGACCTCGGTGAACACCTCAGCCACCTGCTCGGCCATCGCGACGCTCACCTCGGTGTTCGTCGCGATCACCCCGCCGAACGCGCTGACCGGGTCGGTGGCGTGCGCCAGCCGGTGCGCCTCGGCGACGTCGGCGCCGACCGCGATCCCGCACGGGTTGGCGTGCTTGATGATCGCGACACACGGCCGGTCGTGGTCGTGCGCGGCCCGCCAGGCGGCGTCGGCGTCGACGTAGTTGTTGTACGACATCTCCTTGCCGTGCAGCTGCTCGGCGGCGGCGAGGCCGGGCCGCCCCGACACGTACAGCGCGGCCTTCTGGTGCGGGTTCTCCCCGTAGCGCAGCGTCGCGGCGCGGTCCCAGGTGGCGCCCGCCCAGGACGGGAAGGGCTCGCCGTCGGACTCGGGGGCGAGCACGTTGCCCATCCACGACGCGACGGCGACGTCGTAGGTGGCGGTGTGCCGGAACGCGGCCGCCGCGAGCCGCCGCCGGTCCTCCAGGGCGAACCCGCCGTTCTTCACCTGGTCCAGCACCCACTCGTACCGCGCGGGGTCGACGACGACGGCCACGCTGTCGTGGTTCTTCGCCGACGCGCGGACCATCGCCGGCCCCCCGATGTCGATCTGCTCGACGCACTCCGCGGGCGTCGCCCCCGAGGCCACGGTCTCGGTGAACGGGTACAGGTTCGACACGAGCAGGTCGAACGGCGCGATCCCCAGCTCGGCCAGCTGGGCGACGTGGGCCGGGTTGCGGGTGTCGGCGAGCAGGCCGGCGTGCACGCGGGGGTGCAGCGTCTTCACGCGCCCGTCGAGGCACTCCGGGAACCCGGTGAGCTCCTCCACCGGCGTGACCGGCACGCCCGCCTCGGCGATCCGCTGCGCCGTCGACCCCGTCGAGACGATCTCGACACCGAGCGCGTGCAGGCCCGTGGCCAGCTCGGTGAGCCCGCGCTTGTCGTACACGCTGATCAGGGCCCGGCGTACGGGGCGGCGCTCGGTCACGGGATGGTCACCTCTCGTCCGGTCACGGTGGCCCCTTCCCGGGCCAGCGCTGCGACGGTGCCCACCAGCAGCCGCCGCTCCTCGATCTTGATGCGTTCGTGCAGCGTGTCGACGGTGTCGCCGGGCTCGACGGGCACCGCGGCCTGGGCGAGCACCGGGCCGGTGTCCACGCCGTCGTCGACGATGTGCACCGTGGCTCCGGTGACCTTCACCCCGTAGGCCAGCGCGTCGGCCACCCCGCGGGTGCCGGGGAAGGAGGGCAGCAGCGCGGGGTGGGTGTTGATCATCGGTGCGCCGACGCCCGCGAGGAACCCGGGCCCGAGGATCTTCATGAAGCCCGCGCTCACCACCAGGTCGGGCCGTTGCTCGGCGACGGCCTTGGCGATCGCGGCATCCCAGGCGGCGCGGTCGGCGTGGTCGGCGACCCGAACGGTGAACGTCGGCACGCCGGCGCGGCGGGCCCGCGCGAGGCCCTCGATGCCGTCCCGGTCGGAGCCGACGGCCACCACCCGGGCCGGGTAAGCGGGGTCGGCGGCGGCGTCGAGGAGGGCCTGCAGCAGCGTGCCCGACCCGGACACGAGCACGACGACCCGGGCCGGAACGGGGAGCTCGACCCGGTACGAACGGCTCGGGGACGCGGGCACGCGGGAGCTCCTCGAGGGTCGACGACAATCGCCTCTGACGGGTCAAGGGTAGGCGGCGGCGCAGGTCACACCGCCCCCGGATCCTGAAGGTCCTGGTCAGGACGCGTCGTCGGGCCGCCCGTCGCGGTCGGTCGCCTCGTCACCGCTCTCCTGGGCGCGCTGCGCGACGAGCTCGGCCACCGTCCGGGGGCCGCGCTGCTCCGGGATCGGGGTGGCCTGTTCCACCTGCCGCCGCTCGCGGCGGCGCCACCACCGGCGGTTCCGCGGCCGCTCGACGGGTTCGGCGGGCGGGGCCGGCACGATGCGCTGCGGGGTCGCCCGGCGGCGACCAGCGTCCCCGCCCGCGGCGTCGCTCCCCCGGCCGCGCTCGGGCTCCGCGTCGCCGAGCTCGGCGGGCCGAGCGGGCGCGACGTCTCGCGGCGCCCCGCGGCCCCGAACGGCACCCTTGCCGGCGGCGTCGGCCTCCCGGTCACCCCGGTCCTCGCACTCGGGCTCCGCACCGGCCGGCTCGCCGCGCCGAGCGGCGGCGCCCCGCCGGGTCACCCGGCGGCGACCAGCGTCCCCGCCCGCGGCGGCGCTCCCCCGGCCGCGCTCGGGCTCCGCGTCGCCGGGCTCGGCCTGGTCCGCCTCGGCGCCGTCGATCTCGGCCTCGTCGATCTCGGCGCCGTCGATCTCGGCGCCGTCGATCTCGGCGCCGTCGATCTCGGCGCCGTCGGTCCCGGTGTCCTCGGCTCCCGTGTCCGAGGCGCCGGAGCGGCCGTCCGGGCCGCCGTCGTCCGGGCCGCCGTCGTCCGGGCCACCGTCGTCCGGGCCGCCGCGATCCGGGTCCTCGGCCCGGGTGTCCTCGGCCCGGGTGTCCTCGGCCGCGGGCTCGGCCACCGCTTCCGGCCGGGGCGGGTCCGCCTCGGCGGGCGCCTCCGCGCGAGCGCTCGACGCACCGGCAGCGCGCGGCTCCTGGTCCGCCCGCAGCACCGCGATCAGCATGATGGGCAGCCCGACCCACAGCAGCACCGCGGGCACCATCAGCTCGACGGGCAGCCGCACCGGGTCGAACGGCCCGGTCGCGAGCCTGCCCCCGGTGAGGAACCCCAGCAGCCCGGTGAGCACGGCGGTCGCTCCGGTCGTGGCGAGCGCGGCCGAGAACCGGTGCCGCGCGGGCGCGGCGCGCCGGCAGGCGATGCCCGCGAGCAGGCCGACGCCGAGCGGCAGCAGGAACACCGTGAGCGCCCACGCGGGCGGCGGCCCGCCCGGCAGCGCGGCGAGCAGCGGGAAGCTCGACGGCGCGGTGGTGCTCGTGACCAGCGGCGAGGCGGTCGCGGCACCGACCGTGACCCCGGGCCCGAGCGCCCAGCCGACCCCGGCCACGACGCCGTTGGGCAGGTAGGCGAGCGCGAGGAACGTCACGCCGAGCGCCGACCCGAAGTCCGGGGCCAGCCGCGCGTACGCCGCCGCGACCGCGTCCGCGTGCACGGCGAGGCCCACCAGTAGGACGACCGCCCCGGTGAACGCCAGCCCGGTCAGCGCGACGGCCGTGCCCCGCGCCGCCGGGCGCAGCCACCCGGGCAGCCGGGCCGCCACGTCGGCGGGCAGCCCGCAGGAGCGCAGCACGCCCGCGGCGGCCGCCAGCCCGGCGACGAGGCCGCCCCCGACCATCGCCGACCAGGGCGCCACGGCCACCTCCGCCGCCCGCGGCAGCAGGGCGCTGCCCAGCACCGCGACCGCGGCGTGGGCGCCCGCGACCGCGACGAGCACGGCCCCCGCGTCGTGGCGAGGCCTGCCGCCGAGGCGGGCCGCCGTCCAGCCGGCGCCGAGGGCGATCACCGCGGCGACCCCGGCGGTCGGCAGCAGGGGCAGCGCGCTGAGCGGCTCCCCCTCGAGCACCAGCGGGATCTGGTGCGCGGCGAGCCAGAGCGGGATCGCGGCGGCGAACGCGCCGTCGACCGAGACGACGCCGCCCGCGGTGAAGATCACCACGGCGGCGGCGGGCACGAGCAGCGCGTAGCTGAACAGGACGGTGCCCATCGCCGCGGCGAGGAGGAGCCGCAGCCGGTCGAGGCCCTCGACCCCGCCCTCGGTGGGCTCCGGATCGGGCGCTGGATCGTGTTCGGTGCCGGCGAGGGAGCGCGTCACCCGACCAGGGTCGCAGCGCTGCCCGCCCGGGTGGGGCAGGCACGCCGGAGGCGGTTACCCCTGCGGGTTCGACGGCCCGTTCTGGCCGGGCTGGCGCTCACCGGGCTGCTTGATGATCCGCGTCTGGTCGACGCTGGTCTGCTCGGCGTCGCCGTTGTCGGGCCGCCCGGGCGGCGTCTGCGGGATCGCGGTGGTGGGCTCACCCCCGCCCGGCCCGCTGGGGGTGCCGGGCGCGCTGGGCGTGTCGGACTCGCTGGAGCCGCTGAACCAGCTCGGCGCCCCGCCGGGCCGACCGGCCTGCGGCTGCTGCCCGAAGCCCGGCGCGCCGTAGCCCGGCTGCTGGCCGTACTGGGGCTGCCCGGGGTACTGCTGCTGGCCGTACTGCGGCTGCCCCGGGTACTGCTGCCCGTACTGCGGCTGGCCGGGGTACTGCTGGCCGTAGCCGCCGGGCTGGCCGAACTGGGGCTGGCCCGGGTACTGCTGGCCGTAGCCCGGCTGGCCGTACCCTTGCGGCGCGCTGGGCCGCGGCGCGGGCGCCTTGACCAGGCCCGCATCGAGCAGCACGGCGCCGATCACGGCCACCGCCTGGAGGAACGCGAGCACCAGCGCGACGATCGCGGTGGACGACGCCCCGCCCTGGGCCACGGCCTGCAGCAGGAACAGCGTGCCGGTGACGACGATGACCGCGGCGGGCACGAGCACCCGCCCCACCTTCGGCAGCAGCGCCGCGGCCGCGAGCAGCCCGCCGCCGAGCAGCAGGAAGCCGATGAGGCTGCCCGCGAGCCCGGTCTCGACGAAGCTCAGCACGTAGATGACGAGGCCGAGCCCGGCCGTGGCGAGCACGAGCAGCCGCGCCGGACCGGGCGCGAGCTGGGGCGCGTCGGAGGTGGTCTTCTCCGGCTCGGAGCTCGTGGCGGGGGTCGCCTGGGATCCGGACGGTGCCTGCTGAGCTGGCGACCCGAGCGACGCGGACGGCGTGGGCTGCCCGGGCCCCTGGGCACCCGGCTGCTGGCTCATGGCGGCTCTCCCTCCGTGCGGACTCCCGCGCAGGCGGTGTCACCGAACGTAGCCCATCCGCCGTGGGCGGGTTCCGGCGGGCGATCAGCCCTCGTCGACCTCGTGCAGGCCGTCCTCGACGCTCCACCAGCGCGTGCAGCCGATCTTCCGCAGGAACGGCAGGTCGTGGCCGGCGACGACGACCGCCCCGCGGAACGCGGCCAGCGCCTCGGTGAGGCGTTCGACGCTGTCGAGGTCGAGGTTGTTGGTCGGCTCGTCGAGCACCAGCAGCTGCGGGGGCGGGTCGGCGAGCAGCAGGGTGGCGAGCACCACCCGGAACCGCTCCCCGCCCGACAACGTGCCCGCGGGCTGGTCCACCACCGGGCCGTGCAGCCGGAACCGGGCGAGCCCGGCCCGCACGTCCTGCGGCGAGCGGGCCGGCGCGGCGGCGCGCACGTTGTCGAGCACCGACGCGGCGTCGTCGAGGACGTCGAGCCGCTGCGGCAGGTACGCGTGCGGGACGGTGGGCGCGAGCCGCCGCAGCAGCGTGGTCTTGCCGCTGCCGTTGGGGCCGAGCAGCCCGATCCGCTCCGGTCCCCGCACGACCAGCCCGTCGACCTCGAGCACGGTGCGCCCCGCCGGGACCGCGGTGTCCGGGAGGTCGACCCGGATCCGGTCGTCGTCGCGGACGGCGGCCTCGGCGGCCTGCAGCTCGCGGCGGGCGTCGGCGAGCCGCTGCTCGTGCATGATCCGGTGCTTGCCGGCGGAGACCTGCGCGTCCAGCCGGCGCTGGTTCATGACGATCTTCGGCTTGCGCTTGTTGGCGTGGTCGGTGTTGGCGTACCGGACGCGGCGGTCGAGCTTGATCCGCGCCTCGACCAGCTGGCGCCGCTCCCGGCGCAGCTCCGCCTCGGCCACCCGCACGAGCCGCCGCGCTGCCTCCTGCTCGGCGGCGAGCTGCTCCTCGTACGCCGAGAGCGTGCCGCCGAACAGCCGCACCGCACCCTCGCGCAGCTCGGCGATCCCGTCGACGAGCTCGAGCAGCTCGCGGTCGTGGCTCACGACGAGCAGCACGCCCGGCCAGCTCGCCACGGCGTCGTAGAGGAGCCCGCGGGCACGGCGGTCGAGGTTGTTGGTCGGCTCGTCGAGCAGCGCGATCGCGGGCCTGCGCACGAGCAGCCCGGCCAGCCCGGTGAGGACGGTCTCCCCACCGGAGAGCGTGCCGACCTCGCGGTCGAGGTCCGTCGGCAGGCCGAGGCGGGCCAGCTCGGCGACGGCGCGCTCCTCGACATCCCAGCCGTCGTCCCCGACGGCCGCGATCGCCGTGACGTCGCCCGCCTCGACCGCGTGCAGCGCGGCCCGCTGCTCGGCGATCCCGAGCAGCTCGGCGACGGTGCGTCCGGTGCCGAGGGTGACGTCCTGCGGCAGGTAGCCGACGTCGCCCGCGGTGGTGATCGTCCCCGCGGTGGGGGTGAGCAGGCCGGCGACGAGCCGGAGCAGGGTGGACTTCCCGGAGCCGTTGCGGCCGACGATGCCGGTCCGGCCGGCGCCGAACGCGACGTCCAGGTCGCGCAGCACGGGGGACCCGTCGGGCCAGGAGAACGACAGACCGGAGCAGACGACGGCGTGGTTGGACATGCGCGCACCTCGTGGGTCGGGCCGGGACGGACGGGGGCCGGTGAGGTGTCAGATGCGCACGGGAGCAGGGTGCCGCACCCACGCCGCAAATGCAACATCAGTCGCATTAAGTGTGAGCGGCACAACGCAGAACGGCCCCACCGCGCACTCGCGGTGGGGCCGTTCGAGCAGGTGTATCCCTACTGGGCGCCGAGGATGTCCTTCATCAGCTGCGCCGTCTCGCTGGGGGTCTTGCCGACCTTCACGCCCGCGGCCTCCAGGGCGTCCTTCTTGGCCTGGGCGGTGCCCGCCGAGCCGGACACGATCGCGCCGGCGTGGCCCATGGTCTTGCCCTCGGGAGCGGTGAACCCGGCCACGTAGCCCACGACCGGCTTGGTGACGTTGGCCTTGATGAACTCCGCGGCCCGCTCCTCGGCGTCCCCGCCGATCTCGCCGATCATCACGATCGCCCGGGTCTCCGGGTCGGCCTCGAACGCCTCCAGCGCGTCGATGTGGGTGGTGCCGATCACCGGGTCGCCGCCGATGCCGATCGCGGTGGAGAAGCCGTACTCGCGCAGCTCGTACATCATCTGGTAGGTCAGCGTCCCGGACTTCGACACCAGCCCGATCGGGCCCGCACCCGCGATGTCGGCCGGGATGATCCCCGCGTTCGACTTCCCCGGCGAGATGATCCCCGGGCAGTTCGGGCCGATGATCCGGGTCCGGTTGCCGGTGGCGCAGGCGTGCGCCCACACCCGCGCCGTGTCGTGGACGGGGATGCCCTCGGTGATCACCACGGCGAGCCCGATGCCCGCGTCGATCGCCTCGATCGCGGCGTCGGCGGCGAACCGCGGGGGGACGAAGAGGACGCTCGTGTCCGCGCCCGTCTCGGCCATCGCCTCGGTGACGGTGGCGAACACGGTGAGCTCCCGGCCGCCGATCGTGACGGTGGTGCCCGCCTTGCGGGCGTTCACGCCGCCGACGATGTTCGTGCCGGCGGCCAGCATCTTCGCCGTGTGCTTGGTGGCCTCGCTGCCGGTGATGCCCTGGACGACGACCTTGCTGTGCTCGTTGAGGAAGATCGACATGCTCACGCCCCCGCCGCGAGTCGGGCGGCGCGGTCGGCCGCCTCGTCCATGGTCGTGACCTGCGAGACGAGCGGGTGGTCGGCGTCGTCGAGGATCCGGCGGCCCTCGGCGACGTTGTTGCCGTCCAGCCGCACCACCAGCGGCTTGGTCGCCGACTCGCCCAGGATCTTCAGCGCCTCGACGATGCCGGTGGCCACCGCGTCGCACGCGGTGATCC